>OGEZ01000467.1_pt1 | contig 35660 bp, 37 predicted proteins | sample 1570831 | NCBI WGS metagenome assembly OGEZ01 (sample SAMEA2582059, study PRJEB24529) | metagenome | biome: Human gut stool | place: China | collected 2011
GCATTTTGGCAACGCAGATGCCGTGCCGCAGCCGCCGGAGCGGTGCTTAAGCCGTTAGGCGGGAATTGTGCGGTGTTGCCTTAGAAACACTTGTAAAATTTATTTACGAAATCGCAACACATTTTGTCCTGCCTTGCGTTACAATAAAATCAGATTTCAACCTTTTAAGGAAGGGACAACACAACCATGGCAAAAATGATCGGGATCGATCTGGGCACTACCAACAGCTGCGCCGCAGTCATCGAAGGCGGTAAACCGGTGGTGATCCCCAATGCCGAGGGCCAGCGCACCACGCCGTCGGTGGTGGCATTCACCAAAGCGGGCGAGCGCTTGGTGGGCGAACCCGCCAAGCGCCAGGCCGTCACCAACGCACCGCGCACCGTCACCAGCATCAAGCGCCAGATGGGCAGTGACAGCCGCGTGCCCATTGACGGCAAGTGCTATTCTCCCCAGGAGATCAGCGCCCTGATCCTGCAAAAACTCAAAGCGGACGCCGAGGCCTATCTTGGCGAGCCGGTCACCCAGGCCGTCATCACGGTGCCGGCCTACTTTAACGATGCCCAGCGCCAGGCCACCAAGGATGCCGGACGCATCGCCGGGCTGGAAGTCAAGCGCATCATCAACGAGCCGACCGCCGCGGCCCTGGCCTACGGCCTGGACAACGGCAAGGCCCAGACCGTCATGGTCTACGACCTGGGCGGCGGCACTTTTGACGTATCCCTGATCCAAATCGGCGATGGCATCGTGCAGGTGCTTTCCACCTGCGGCGATAACTACCTCGGCGGCGACGACTTCGATGCCCGCATCGTAAATTGGCTGGCGGACAACTTCAAGGCTGCCCACGGTGTGGATCTGACCACCGACCGCGTGGCCATGCAGCGCCTGCGGGAGGAAGCCGAAAAGGCGAAGAAAGAGCTTTCCACCGCCACCCAGACCGATCTGAACCTGCCGTTCATCACCACCGGGCCGGAGGGCGCACTGCACCTGCAGGCCACCCTGACCCGCGCCAAGTTTGAGGAGCTGTGCGCCGACCTCATCGAGCGGACCTCCCTGCCCGTGCGCAACGCCCTGAGCGACGCCCACCTGACCGCCAGCGACCTGGACCAGGTGCTGCTGGTGGGCGGCTCTACCCGCATCCCGGCCGTGCAGGCCAAAGTTATGCGGATGACCGGGCTGGAACCGTCCAAATCCCTGAACCCCGACGAGTGCGTGGCCCTGGGCGCCGCCGTGCAGGCAGGCCGCCTGGGCGGCGAGGCGCTTACCGGCGCAGGCGAGGATCTGCTGCTGATGGACGTGACCCCGCTGACCCTCTCCATCGAGACGCTGGGCGGCGTAGCTACGCACTTGATCGAGCGCAACGCCACCATTCCCACCCGCTTCAGCAAGGTGTTCACCACGGCCGCGCCGTTCCAGAGCACCGTAGAAATCAAAGTATTGCAGGGCGAGCGGGAGTTTGCCAAGGACAATAAGCTGCTGGGTACCTTCACGCTGCGGGGCATCAAGCGTGCCTGGGCGGGCGTGCCCAAAATCGAGGTGACCTTTGACCTTGACGCCAACGGCATCGTCAAGGTCAGCGCCCGCGACATGGACACCGGCAAGGAGCAGGGCATTACGATCACCGGTTCCTCGAACCTGAGCGAGGACGAGATCCAGAAAGCCATGCGCAACGCCGCCGCTTTTGCGGGCCAGGACCAGGAACGCAAGGCTGCGCTGGAAGCCTTTAATGCGGCGGAAGCTGCGCTGTATCGCGTAAATACCGCCCTGGGCAGCAAGGCGGGCAAGGCCCTGGACCGGGATACCCGCAGCAAAATCAAGGACGCTGTGCGCGCACTGGAAAAGGAACTGCGCCATAAAAAGGCCGACAATCTCACCACCGCTGACGTCCAATCCCTCAACGCCGCCCGCGAAGCCCTCTCCGCGATTGCAACGCCGCTGGTGACCCAGTGGGAAAGCGAAAAATAACGGGAGCTTTATTCCTTCTTTGAAAAGAAGGAACTTTAAATATAAATAACAAAAATATGATTCAACTCTGTTTCGGCGATTCCGTCAAAGGCACACTCACCTGCGCCCCGCATATCGGCAATACAATCGGCGGCGCCACAGCGGTGGTAATTTCAACGGATAAACCGCTGGATACCCCGCTGCAAAAGGCCTCCTTTGCCGTCTACCGCACCCTGGCCGCACCTTTTTATAAACGCCGCGCCCAAAAGCAGGAGGCCCGCCGCCGTGCCGAGGCCGTCCCTGTGGACTATGAATCTAACGACGTGATAGCCCTGCTGGGCGACCTGAACGAAGGCCCCATCGCGGGCGGCCTGATGAGTGAAGCACGCAAAGAGGTCGTGCGGGCATGGCTCTGCTTCTCCCCGCACGGCGACACAGCCGGAACGGATGCCGACGTGGAGCCGTACTGGCAGGCCTGCCAAAAAGACCTGCAAACCCTGCTGACCCGTGCCCACACAGGCGAGCCGGTGCGCATCTGGTACGACCACACCCCTGCCAGCCTCTGCGGCCTGCACGCCGCTGCGGCCCTGCTGGAAGATGCCCCCTGCCAAATCACGGTGGTAGAGACCCCGGAGCTTGAGACAAAAAACGGCGTGACCCGCCGTGCCACCCTGGGTGAGCGCGGCCCCACCGAGATGGGCGCACTGTTACGGTATGAGCGTCCCCTGCCAGACACCGACCGCCACGCCCTTGCCGCCCGCTGGCGCAGCCTGCAAGCGGAAAACGCTCCGCTTCGCGCCGAGCAAAACCACCGCTTGACCAGCGTCCCCGCCGGTTTCTACGATGCCATGATTTTAAGCGAAGCTCCTGCGAATGAAATTATGGTGGCACAACTCATCGGAAAAGTGCTGGCAGAATGCCGCCTGGGCATCAGCGACCAGCTCATCTACCGCCGCATCGAACACCTGAAACGATCCGGCAAATTCCTCTCCGTCCAACCCAGCCCCGCCCCCTACCAGGAAATCATCCGCAGGGCGTAACTTACCGCCAATTTTTTACACAAATACAAAAGCTCCCTGCTCTTTAGCGGGGCGTTCGTAAGACAGTTAACGGAGCGTATCGGTGCAGATTCGCTCCGTTTCTTTATGCTAATATGACATATGGCACAGTTGCCGGCAGCCCCCTTGGCTCTCCCTCTGGGAGAGCTGTCACCGAAGGTGACTGAGAGGGTCTTACAGGCGTTTTTGAATGGTGATATCAATTTGTGTGCACACGCCGCAAAAATCCATATCAACATCTCGGTTGGAAAAACGCAGAACCTCCAATCCAAGCGCTGTCAAAAATGCGGAACGCTCAGAATCATAGGCCATCTCCTGAGGCTCATAGTGTTGAGAACCATCCAATTCAATAACTAACTTGGCAGAAGCACAATAAAAGTCTACGATAAATCTCCCGATGATTCGCTGTTTATAAATTTTCACCGGATATTTGCGGAGGAAAAGATACCATAGCTTTCGTTCGTGGGGTGTCATCTCACTGCGTAACCGCCGGGCGTTTTCCAGTTGACTGTTGTCCTTTGGTATGGTCATGTTTTTCCCTCTCAGTCGGCTGCGCCGACAGCTCTCCCAAAGGGAGAGCCAAGTTCCGCGCGTAACGCACAGCACCGAACGGTGTATAGAAGTGCGCCCTTAGTATCTGTTAGACAAACTGGAAGTTATAGAGCTGTTGATCCCGAATAATTCTCACCATGAATTTCTATCATCCTTCAATTGGGATACAAAACGAACTTCTGATTCGGATATCCGAATTCTTCGATCAGCTCGTCAGGGATAAAACCGTACTTTTTATAAAGAGCCCATGGCGCAGCTGCCTTTTCATCTTCCTCTCTGAACGTTGAGACGGTGATCGGTTGCGTCCTATCAAGCTTTTCCAGAGCATAAGCAAGTAATTTGCTTCCTATTCCTTGCTTTCTGTATTCATTGGAAACTGCCAGGCAGCAAATCATATTGTATTTTATTGAAAAAAGCAGTACCCCAATGATTTTGTTTCCGGCCTTAACACAGATCGCTCTTTTTTGATTCATGAATTCTAATACTGTATTTCTATGTTCCTTGAGTGCTGCCTCTGTCTCTAATCCCGGAAAAGTCCATCTAACGCTTTGAACCAGCTCCATCCAGGAATCAATATCCTGTTCGACTCCTTCAATTACTGTATACATTTTGCAACCGCCTTTACAAATCGTTTTATCATTCTTCCCTTGTCATTCACAAGCTGCGAAAACTGATATCCGCACAAACTCCGATTTATCAGTCTGTTCGATTCCATATTATCACATAACGGGATAGAATACAAGAACAGCCACAGCAGTGCAAACCGCTGTGGCTGTTAACTGTCTTATGAACACCGCCCTTTCCATCGTCTCTTCCTTTTTAACATGTGCAGCATGAGTACTTACAGCACCGTGATATGGACGCACCGGGCGTCACAGCGGCGCAGGGCAATGACGGCATCCAGCACCTCATAGGCCACCGGATCACCCAAGGGACTGATCTGCACCGCCCGGACGATTGTGCCGGGGATGAAGCCCAGCTCCAGCAGCCGCTGACGCTGGGAGTGCGTCACAGCCCGGATGGCGGCCCACCGGCCCGCCGGCAGGGTATCCAGCGTATCTGCCACGGAAAAGACCTCCTTTTAGGGGAGTGGTCTATCCTATGCCGCCTGTAGGGCGGCGGTCACAGCCACGTCTCGTCGAAGCCATAGGGCAGCAGCTCCTTCAGGGCGAAGTGCTTGGCCTCCCCCTTGCCGTTGAGGCAGATGACCTCCATCTGGGGGGCGAACTCCTGCATCACCTGCCGGCAGGAGCCGCAGGGAACGCAGTAGTCCTCGCTCTTCCCAGCGATGACGATGCGTTTGAAATCCCGATGGCCCTCACTGATGGCCTTGAAGATGGCGGTGCGTTCGGCACAGATGGTGAGACCGTAGGCGGCGTTTTCAATGTTGCAGCCGGTGAACACCGTGCCGTCGCTGCACTCCAGCACCGCACCCACGGGAAAATGGGAATAGGGGCTGTAAGAACGGTCCAGCATGGCAATGGCGGCCCGGCACAGTTCCTGTTCTGTCATGGGATGACCTCCTTTTGCACTTAGGTGGGAAAGCCCTTCTGGGGTCATTGTAGCGCATTTTGCCCGGCCCGTCAAGGCAGGCCTCAGTCCTCCAGCAGCAGACGCAGTGCATTATCCGTGGGAAGCTCCAGCTCCGGCACGGCGGCGTTCAGTCCCTGTATCTGCTGGACAGTGAGGGGATAGACGCCGTCCTTGTCCGGCTCCAGTCCCTGCTGGGACAGCCACTGGCGGGCCTGCTGGGCCAGCTCCGGGTGGCCCGTGAGCACATAGTCCGCCGGGCCGGAGGATTCCTGCTCCTCTGCGCCGCCGGAGACGAAGGTCAGACCACCGTCAGAGGGAACGACCTCGTCGGTAAGGGCCTCTTGGCCGGCATCGACAGAGCTGTTGGCGGAGGAATCCGTCAGGATACCGCTGAAGGGGGAGTCGCCGCCCTTCTCCGCCTGCTGGCGTACCAGGTAGATGCCCAGTACCACCACAAGACACGCCGCCATGCCCATGGCAGCCCGCAGCCACGGCTGCCGCCGCCGACGCTGAGACGTGGTGTGGACACGGTTCATGATATCCGGAAGCAGGTCCTCCGGGACGGGAGCGGTATCGGCCCGCAGGGCCTGCTCCATGGCCAGCAGCTGCTGGTAGTAGCTGCGGCAGTCGGGACAATCCCGCAGATGGGCGAGTACGGCGTCCCCCTCCGGACCGGTGAGTTCCCCGTCCAGCAGGGCCTCGATCTGTTCATGATGGCAGTGCATACTCACCCCTCCTTTCTATTTGGTAAGACGGCAGAGTCGGAGAAGAAGTTCCCCTGCCGCAGGAGAATTTCCCGCAGCTGGCGGCGGGCCCGGCTGATACGGGATTTCACCGTGCCGCTCTCCAGCGACAGAGCCTGTGCGATCTCGTCGTAGCTCATTTGCTGCACCACCCGCAGCAGCAACACCTGCCGGTGTTCCAGTGACAGCTGATCCAGCGCCCTTTGCAGGGCCTCCTGCTGCTCTCTCTGCTCCGCCAGAAGCTCCGGCTGCTGGGGATCCGGCCGCTCCGGGGCCTCCTCCAGCGGGAGGTTCCCCAGATGGTGCTTTTCCCGACGCAGAAAGTCGATGGCGGCATTGGTGGTAAGCCGGTACAGCCATGAGGAGAAGCGACTGTCGCCCCGGAAAGCCGGCAGGCCACGCCATGCCGCCAGAAAGGCGTCCTGCGCCACCTCACGGGCGTCCTCGGCGCTGCCGCACATCCGCAGTGCCAGCCGGTACACCGGCCCTTCGTAGGCCACCACCAGCTGCTCGAAGGCGTCTGCGTCACCGTGTCTGGCACGGGCGATCCACTGCTGCTCGGTCATTTCAGGTCCCTCTTGATACCGGCAGTGATGCGCTCCATATCCTCCAGCGTGTTCATCCGCACGATCTGTTCCTTATAGTAGTTGGCGTGGGGAACGCCCTTGAGATACCATGCGTACTGCTTCCGGGCCTCCAGCATGGCGATGTGCTCCCCCTTGTCCTCGGCGGCCAGACGGATCTGCCGCACCGCCACATCACAGCGCTCCGCCAGCGGCGGCAGCGGCGGGACGGGACGGCCCTCCAGCGCCGCCTGGGCCTGCTGAAAGATCCATGGGTTGCCGAAGCTGCCCCGGCCGATCATGGCGGCGTCAGCGCCGGTAAAGTGGAGGATGGCCACGGCATCCTCCGCCGAGAACACGTCGCCGTTGGCGATAACGGGGATGGACACCGCCTGCTTCACCTGACGGATGGTGACCCAGTCCGCCTGTCCGGCGTACATTTGGGCGCGGGTGCGGCCGTGAACGGCCACCGCCGACACCCCTGCCTGCTCCAGCATCCGGGCCAGCTCCACGGCATTGATGCTGCCCTTGTCCCAGCCCCGACGCATTTTCACCGTCACCGGCACCGGGCAGGCCTTCACCACCGCCTCGGCGATGCGGGCAGCCCGCTCCGGGTCCTTCATCAGGGCGGAGCCGTCACCGTTGGAGACCACCTTGCCCACGGGACAGCCCATGTTGATGTCGATGAAGTCGGCGCCGGACAGCTCGGCGGCCATGCAGGCGGCTTCCGCCATGCAGGCGGCGTCGCTGCCGAAGATCTGCACCCCGGCAGGATGCTCCCCCGGCCCCAGACGCAGCAGACTGCGGGTCTTGCGGTCCTGATAGCACAGGGCCTTGGCGCTGACCATCTCGGTGACGGTAAGCCCTGCCCCCAGCTCCCGGCAGATCTGGCGGAAGGCCAGATCGGTGACCCCGGCCATAGGGGCCAGGACCAGCCGGGAATCCACATGGATGCGGCCGATGTTCATGGTGTCTCCTCGCTTTCGGGTGATATTGCTCCCCAGTATAGCACATGGCGGGAAAAAAGAAAAGACGGGGAAAAAGAAACCGGAGGGGAGCACCGCTCCCCTCCGGCAGGTGTCATATTTTTTCCGGAAGAGCCAGATCGTCGGTGCGGACCCATTCCTCCACGTCCACCACAGTGAACTCCTCCGGCGTCCGGCGGATCACCACACGGGCCAGCCCCGCATTGATGACCATGCGGCGGCACATAGGGCAGGAGGTGGCGTCCGTCAGCAGCTCTCCGGTCTGGGCATTGCGGCCTACCAGATACAGCGTACCGCCCACCATGTCCCGGCGGCTGGCGGAGATGATGGCGTTGGCCTCGGCGTGGACGCTGCGGCACAGCTCATAGCGCTCGCCCCTCGGCACCTGCATGGCCTCCCGTGTGCAAAAGCCCATGTCCACGCAGTTTTTCCGCCCACGGGGGGAGCCGTTGTAGCCGGTGGAAATGATCTCGTCGTTCTTGACGATGATGGCGCCGTAGACCCGGCGCAGACAGGTGGCACGCTCCAGAACGGTCTGGGCGATGTTCAGGTAGTAGTTCTCCTTGCTGATGCGGTTCATAACTTCCCCTCCTGACGGAATTTTTCCTCATTATATCGGATTCCCACCGGCGACGCAAGCATAAAAAATTTACATTTTTTGCCCGCCGCCGCCCCTCGACCGCCATTGACAAACAAAAGTGTGCGGGGGTATAATACAAGCACACCCGTGTATATGAAAGGAGATCATGAACATGGCATTTTTTGAAGAACTGGGCAAGAAGGCACAGGCTGTCGCCGGTGTAGCGGCGGAAAAGGCCAAGGATCTGGCGGGCGTCGCCTCCGAGAAGGCGAAGAGTGTTTCGGATTCCGCCAAGGCCAGCATGGAGATCATCTCCGAGCAGCGTGAAATGGAAAAGAATTACCGTGCCATCGGTGAGTGGTTTGTGTCCGAGTATGAGGGCGAGATCCCCGATGCCGTGAAGGATGTGGTGGCTGCCGTCATCGCCTCTAAGGAGCGCATCGGTGAGTTGGAGGCTGCCAAGGCGGCCAAGAAGGAAGGGGAGTCCTGCCCTTGCAGCTGCGAGGAGCAGCCCGCTGGGGAGGAGACCCAGCAGAAGGTCTGCCCCGTGTGCGGTGAGTCCTCCGACGGCAAGTTCTGCCCCAAGTGCGGCGCCCCCATGGGCGAGTAAGCTCTGCACCTGAAACCGCCCCCGCAGGTCGTGACCTGCGGGGGCGGTTATTTTTCTGGAAGACTATCCCTTACTTCTTGATCTCACCGTTGGCGGCGGCGGTCAGATAGGCATTGATGAAGCCGTCGATGTCGCCGTCCATGACGGCTTGAATGTTGCCCATTTCATAACCGGTGCGGGTGTCCTTGGCCAGCGTGTAGGGCATGAACACATAGGAGCGGATCTGGCTGCCCCACTCGATTTTCATCTGTACGCCCTTGAGGTCGCTGATCTTCTCGGCGTGCTGCTGCAGCTTCAGCTCCGCCAGCTTGGCCCGCAGCATCTTCATGGCGTTGTCCCGGTTCTGGAACTGGCTGCGCTCCGTCTGGCAGAACACCACGATGCCCGTGGGCAGGTGGGTCAGGCGGACGGCGGAGGAGGTCTTGTTGATGTGCTGACCGCCTGCACCGCTGGAGCGGCAGGCCTGCATCTCGATGTCCTCCGGGCGGATCTCGATCTCGCTGTCGTCGTCCAGCTCCGGCATGACCTCCAGCGCAGCGAAGCTGGTCTGGCGTCGGGCGTTGGCATCGAAGGGAGAAACACGCACCAGACGGTGAACACCGTTCTCACTCTTCAGATAGCCGTAGGCATTCTCCCCCTCGATGAGGATGGTGGCGGACTTGATGCCCGCCTCATCGCCGGCCTCGTAGTCCATGAGCTGATAGGTGTAGCCGTGGCGCTCAGCCCAGCGGGTATACATCCGGTAGAGCATCTCCGTCCAGTCCTGGGCCTCGGTGCCGCCTGCTCCGGCGTGGAAGGTGAGGATGGCGTTGTTGGCGTCGTACTCGCCGGACAGCAGCGCCGCCAGACGCCGCTCGTTGATCTCCTTTTCCAGCGTCTCGTAGCCGGAGGTGACCTCCGGCAGCTGGGAGGCGTCGTCCTCCTCCTGTGCCATTTCGCACAGGGTCAGGGTGTCCTCCCAGTCGGACACCAGACGGTCATACTTCTTGACCTTGCTCTCCAGCCGCTTGATTTGCTGGGAGACCTTCTGGCTGCGGTCCACGTCACTCCAAAAGCCCTCCTGCTCCGTCTCCTTCTGGAGCTGCGCCAGCTCTTCACGGGCCTTGGGAATGGACAGGGCCTTTTCCAGCTCCTGAAGGGTCGGCTCCAGCGCCTGAAGCTTCTGCTTATATTCATCGTATTCAATGACTGCCATAGGGTCGTCTCCTTCTTGTGTCAGATTTCCTTAGCCTTTCTATTATATCCGAAAGAGGTCGGGCTGTAAAGGGGAGGTGCAGGGAAAGTTTGCAAAAACCAGCCAGCCGCAGAGGGAAGGCTCTGCGGCTGGGGGCGTTTTCAGGGCTTCAGTCGATGATGCGGGAGAAGGTCATGCCGCTCTTCTGCATATGCACGTCCAGCCGTACCCGGTCGCCCCGGATATAGCTGCGGGTGTACTCATAGACCCGGCCATCCTCGGTCTTGGTGCGGCGCTGGTGATAGAAGGCACAGCTGCCCGGCTCCACGCTGAGGAGATTGGCACGGGGCGCATCCAGCATCACCGCCTCATAGGTATCCTCAGCGGAGAAGGGGGTGATGCCCACATGGTACAGCAGGCTGTAAAAGCTGTGGGTCTGCACCATCTCACGGGTGAGGTTGGGGTAGATAAACTGGGGATAGTAGGACGTCTCCAGAATCAGAGGCTCACCGTCCACATTGCGGACACGGGTGAAGCAGTAGACCGACGTCCCCTCCTGCAGATCCATCTTCTCGCAGATGGCCCGTGTAGGGACGATAACGCCGAAGTCCACCAGTGTGGAGGAGGGCGTCTTGCCCAGGGAGGAGACTTCGGTGGTGAAGGAATAGCGCACGCCCCGGCGGTTGGTGTTGGGGTCGGCCACAAAAGTACCCTTGCCCCGCTTGCGGACCACGAGGCCCTCATCCTCCAGCTCACCGATGGCCTGACGGACGGTGTTGCGGCTGACATTCAGCGCCCGGCAAAGCTCCGCCTCGGAGGGCAGCAGATCGCCGATGGCCAGTGCGCCGGAGGAGATGCTGCGCTTGATGATGCCCACCAGCTGGGCATAGAGAGGGATATCACTGCTCAGAGACAGGGATTCACTGAGGATAGCATTGGGTTCCATGAAAAAACGGTTCCTTTCATATGGGTTCTCCCGTTTGTATTGCATATGTTCGGGATGTTCTAATTGTACCATATACATTTTGGAAAAGATATCACCTAAAGAGACAAAAAAGGCGACGTTTAGCGGGAAGATTCAGCGGAATGACGAAAACGAACGAAACAATAATCAAGCGGAATTTGGAAAATTCATTTATCGGAGATTTCGGAAGAAATCCGTCAGCACCCGGCGGCAGTCCTCCGCCAGCACCCCGCCCACCAGCGCCGGCGGATGGGGGAAGTCCTCCATGAACAGGTTCAGCACGCCGCCGCAGGCACCCATCTCCCGATCCCGTGCGCCGTAATAGACCCGTGGAATGCGGGCGTTGAGGATGGCCCCGGCGCACATGGGACAGGGCTCCAGCGTCACATAGAGGGTGCAGTTGTCCAGCCGCCAGGTGCCAAGGACCTCGTTGGCCTGCCGGATGGCCTCCATCTCGGCGTGAGAGGAGGTGTGCTGCTTCTCCTCCCGGCGGTTGCGGCCCCGGCCCACGATCCGGCCCTCCCGGACGATGACACAGCCCACTGGCACCTCGCCGTGGGCGGCGGCCTCCTGGGCCAGTGCCAGCGCCTGACGCATATATTCCTCGTGCATGGCGCACCTCCTGAAAATTTCGGTTTGTCCCACGGCTAAAGTCCGGCATATCCGGATAAAATATCCGTACAATGAAAGGGAACGGGGAGGACTTGGACATGGGAAAAAAGGTGGAGCATCCGCTGGATATCCTGCGGGAGGAATTGCAGCAGACCAATGTGGCGCTGAAGTGCGCCTACGATAAGTTCAACTACGTCACGGAGCCGGAGCTGATAGAGGCCAGCATCTACGAGATCAGCGCCCTGAAGGCCCGATACAGCTATCTGCTGCGGTGCATCAAGGAGCAGGAGCCGGCGGCCCGCTCCGGGGGACAGACGGCGGTGCCCGCCGCCGTGGCGGCCTCCGCCGGGAAGGGAGGACCTGTATGTCCGGTATAGAGATCGGCGCACTGTGCGTGGTGGGGGCGTTTTTACTGTTCGCCGCCGTGCGCCTGTTCCGGGGGCCGGTGAAGCTGGCCCTGCGGGTGCTGGTGAACTCGGCGCTGGGCTTCGGGGCGGTGTGGCTGCTGAACCTCACCGCCGCTCTCACCGGCATCCGGCTGGGGCTCAATGTGTTCAACGCCCTCTTCATCGGGGTGCTGGGCGTCCCCGGCTTCGGTCTGCTGTTGCTGCTGCAATGGGTGCTGGCGTGACAAAACGACAGGATATTACATATTACCTGCAAGATAGAAACGGAAACCGTCGGTCAGCGCTCCTGCTGCTCCAGATTCCAACCGTAGAGAGGATAGCGCTGGAGACTGCCGAAAAGCTTCTGCTTGATGTCGGGATAGCGCCCCTCCAGCTGGTGGATCAGATCCTTCACCTCCTGCCGACGGGTGGAGCCGTTGGCAGGACAGGGGTTGTGGACCACCGGCAGGCGGAGCCGTTCCACCGTGCGGCGGATGTCGGCCTCCCGGCAGTACAGCAGAGGACGGATCTGGGTGATGCCCGTGCGGTCCAGATACGTCACCGGCTGGAAGCAGCCGATGCGCCCCTCGAACAGCAGATTCATCAGCAGCGTTTCGATGGCATCGTCGTAGTGATGCCCCAGTGCGATCTTGTGGATCCCCCGCTCCGTCAGTGCCGTATTCAGGCTGCCCCGCCGCAGCTTGGCGCAGAGGGAGCAGGGGTTCTTTTCTTTGCGCTCTTCAAACACGATCTGGTATACCGGCACATGGATGCGGGTGTAAGGGACCTCCAGCTCCCGGCACAGCTCCGCCACGGCGTCAAAGCTCATGCCCGGCGTGCCGGTCTCCAGCGTGATGGCCTCCACCTGAAAGGGGATGGGATAGAAGTCCCGCAGCCGGGCCAGAGCCGTCAGGGTCAGCAGGCTGTCCTTGCCGCCGGAGACGCCCACGGCCACCTTGTCCCCGGCCTCGATCATGTGATAGTCCTCCACGCAGCGGCGGACCTGTCCTAAAATATGCTGCATATGCTGCCTCCGGGAAATAAAATTGCGTTTTTAGAAAACGAGAGATAAACAGAGAAAACAAGAGATAATCGCAGATGTTCTAATGGTAAATTAAAACGCTGTTGACATTTTTGCGGGGGTGTGCTATAAATATCCTTGCGCTGTTTGCGTGTTTTCTCTCCCCATGATAGCAAGGGAGCACGGAAAAGTAAAGCAATACATTATATAAATTGGAGGAAATCACCATGTCCACTTATATGGAAAAAAAGGGCAATGTTGTCCGCAAGTGGTACGTCGTGGATGCCGCCGGTAAGCCCCTGGGCAAGACCGCCGTCATCGTCGCCGACCTGCTGCGTGGTAAGGGCAAGCCCACCTACACCCCCCATGCCGACTGCGGTGACAACGTCATCGTCATCAACGCCGGCAAGGCCGTCCTCACCGGCAACAAGATGGAGCAGAAGTACTACCGCACCCACTCCGGCTGGGTGGGCGGCCTGAAGGAGACCAAGTATCGCCTGCTGATGCAGGAGAAGCCCGAGGTCGCCGTGCGTGTGGCCGTGCGTGGCATGATGCCCCGCAACATCGTCACCAAGGACTCCCTGAAGCGTCTGCACATCTACGCCGGCGAGCAGCATGAGCATCAGGCTCAGAAGCCCGAGCTGGTCAAGTAAGGAGGAAAAAGAGAATGTATCAGTCTAAGAATCCCTATATGTACGGCACCGGCCGTCGTAAGTCCTCCGTGGCCCGTGTGCATCTGTTCCCCAACGGCACCGGCTCCATCACCATCAACGGCCGTGATATCGACGATTACTTCGGTCTGGAGACCCTGAAGATGGTGGTTCGCCAGCCCCTGAACACCACCGGCACTCTGGGCAAGGTGGATATCGTGGCTACCGTCGAGGGCGGCGGTGTGTCCGGTCAGGCCGGTGCTCTGCGCCATGGCATCAGCCGTGCACTGCTGCTGGTAAATCCCGAGTACCGTGCCGCTCTGAAGAAGGCCGGTTTCCTGACCCGTGATCCTCGTATGAAGGAGCGTAAGAAGTACGGCCTCAAAGCCGCTCGTCGCGCACCTCAGTTCTCCAAGCGTTAACCAGACTTCCGCAAGAGATAAATTCCACCGCTTTTCAGTACGTCTTTGGACGCTGTTTTGCCGGATTTATCGAATTTTTTGGAGTTCTGCATGTTCCTGGATTGCGCTGTGTTTGACTGCGTAAGGAGCGAACAAGGAGCAAGCAAGGAACAAATATCGCAAGCGAAAACCGAAACCTGATGAGCAGGAGATGTATCCGCAAGGAGAACATCTCCTGCTTTTTCGTTATCAGCTGTTTTCATGGTGTACTCTCTTAAATCTGGTTGATTGCCTCCACCAGGGTTTCAATGTCCAGGTGGGTGTAAACACGTTCGGTGAGCGTCATGGCACCGGAGTGTCCGACAATCTTCTTAATCATGGTCTGATCCACATGCGCTTCTGTCAGCATGGAGATGCAGGTGTGTCTGGTGTCGTGGGGTGTATGGTTGAAGCCGATCTGCTCCATCAGGGGTGTAAAATAGCTGTCATAATAGTTTCTGTAGTCAAAGTGCTTCTGATCAGGGGTATGCAGCAGGTATTCGCATTGGGAGCCTTCATACCATGCCTTATAAAACGGAAGCACTTTGTCTGCAATCGGGACTTTCCGCAGACCGTTTTCCGTCTTGCTGGCAATCACATCGAAGTATTGTTCTTCCAGATGGACATCTTCCTTTTTCAAATCCAGGAACTCCGAGATGCGGCAGCCATTGTAGATCAGCATCAGCACGATCTGATAGAACGGGTCCTCTGCCAGTTCCCACAGCCGCTTGATCTCGGCTTTGGTAAACTTGTTCCGATCACGCTTGTCAGGATTCTTGTCCTTGTACCGGACAATATCCACAAACTCGGAATAGTCCTTGTTGCAGATGTCATTCTTCATGGCGTAGTCATATAACTGGCTGAACAGGCCCTTCAGCTTTTTCAAGGTGGGATAGTTCTTCCCGCAGGTGTCCACCACAAGCTGTAAATCCGCCAGCTTGATCTCCCGGAACACCTTATGGTACAACGTCCCGCACACCTTGTAGGAGGCTTCATAGCCCTTCACATTGGAAGCCGAAATGGTGGGATACTTCCCCTTGGACCAACACTCATAGACCTCCTGGAAGGTGGCCTTGGACGCTTTCACATCGAAGGGGTTATTGTTGTACTCCGCCAGCATTTGCAGTCCCTCTGCCCTAGTAGCGGCGTAGCCGATGGTAATTTGCTCCTGGACTTGTTTCTGTTTCGCTTCGTCCCAATGCCAGCCGACAGTCTTTTTGACAGCATAGGGTCTTCTTCGTTTTCCGGACATTTTCTTGACGCTTCCATATCCGTTGGGTAATCTCAAATAGTATCAAACTTCCTTTCTCCCAGTGACTAAAGATAGAATTTGAAGGTACTTTCCCTTCATCACTGCTGGCTGTCGGTTTCCCCGGCGGCCTTTTTCATTTGTTCCAGCCGTTGGCGATCCAGTTCGTTGCGGCGCTGGATGCGCTCCATCTCGGTGAGAACTTCCACTTCCCTGTCCTGCAGCTTGGCTCCTGCATAGTAGGCCAGCTCTTTTTCCATCCAGCGGTCGAAGCCTTCCTGATCTGTCCAGTAGGTTTCCAGCTTCTCACGTTCGTCCCGGAAATCCTCCAATATCAGGCACAGGGAGTCATTCATTTCCGCCGAAGAATCGTTCCCCTTGAACCGCAGGGAGCAAGACCACTCCTCGCTGTGGGGCGGACGCTGCACATCAATCTCAAACCGGATGCCCGCTTTTTTGTTGAGCTGGTAGAGCACCGCAATCACATCGGACAGGCTGTTCAGTTCAATGCTGGGCCGTCTGTAACCGATCAAATCTGCCGGAGACACGTTCAGCTCCTTGGCTATGGCGTTGATCATGGCAATGGACGGTTCAATCTCACCGCTCTCATATTTCTGGATGGTACGCAGGGTCTTGTTGAGCCGAGTGGCAAGCTCTGTCTGGCTTAAACCGGCCGCTTTCCGGGCCGTCTTAATCCTTTCGCCGATTTCAGCTGGATTACTGTTCATTTGAATCACCTCGCCTGTATTGTAACACGGAGTCCTGCGAATTGCAAGAGCGTAATATGAATTTTTTATTCGCATTTGCTCTTGACAAGGCGTCATGGGGAGGATATAATATGGATGCGAATTGAAAGTTCGCATTTCAGGGGTAAGGAGGTGAGAAACATGGAGAAGAAGGTTTATGTTGAGCTGCCGCCCTTCACCGGACGGAATGTTCCCATTACTGAGATTGCCGCAGCAATGCACAAGGATGCTCAGTATGTACGAGTTGGCCTGCAAAAGGGTATTCTGAAATTCGGCTATGCCATCAAGCTGGATAATTCCAACGAGTACAACTACTACTGCCCTGACCGGAAAGTGTGGGAAGAAATCGGATATTTTCAGCCGGAGGCAGCCTAAAAAAGAAAAGAGCCCTCATCCTGGCAGATGAGAACTCTTTCGAGACAGTCCCTACGGCAGCTGCCGTGTGAACGGTCCGTTCGCATGGATATTATAACACGGCAGCTGCCAATTTCAACAACGATTTTCAGGAGGTTATTTGAATTTGACAGCGTTACCAGACATTTTAAGAAAAGACGGTCTGTTCTGCTGTTGGCGGTATGAAGAAAGAAACGGAAGGAAAACAAAAGTTCCTTATCAACCGGATACCGGGCTTGGAGCCAAAAGCAATGATCCAACCAGCTTCGTGTCCTACGATGTCGCAGTACAGGCAAAAGGTTACGATGGTATCGGCCTTGGTATCTTCAATGGGATTTGCGCCATTGATCTGGACAACTGCGTAACGGACAGCGGTTACTACACCGGGGTCGCCGCAGAGATCGTTACGCTGATGCACAGCTACACCGAATACAGCCCCAGCGGGAACGGATTGCACATTCTGTTCCGGGCAGACGGCTTCCGGTACGATACCAAACGCTTTTATATCATGAATCATCAGGCTGGCATTGAAGTTTATGTGGCAGGCGCAACCAACAAGTATGTGACAGTGACCGGAAAAGTATGTGAGCAATATGATTTTGGAGATCGCACAAAGGAACTGCAAATCCTTTTGGAGCGATTCATGGTCAGACCGGAAACCAATGCAGCAAATGCAATAAATGCAGGTAATTCCAGCATGGACACAGCGCAGCTTCTCAGCATGGCGAAGTCCAGCAAAAACGGAGCGGCTTTTACTTCCCTCTGGGATGGTTCCACAATGGGATACGCTTCCCAGTCCGAGGCAGATTTGGCATTATGCAGTCACCTGGCATTCTGGACAGGAAAAGATGCAGCAAAAATGGATTCTATGTTCCGCCAATCCGGCCTGATGCGTGACAAATGGGACCGGCAGCAATCCGGGACAACCTACGGAGCTATTACCATCCAGAAAGCCATTGATAATTGCAAAGAGGTCTACACGCCAAAGCAAGAGATTACCCCGCAATTTCCACCATTGGTGCCATTGACGCCGCAATGGAGTGATCTGCCGCCATTCCCGGTGGATGCGTTGCCTGACACCATCCGAAGATATGTCAGCGCAGTTGCAGAGCACAGCCAGACAGCACCGGACATGGCGGCCGTGATCAGCCTTGGCGTCCTGGCGGTCTGCCTGCAAGGCAAATACAAGGTGGAAGGCACACCTGGCTATTATGAACCGCTGAGTCTTTACACCGTGGTGATCGCCGCTCCCGGCGAGCGCAAATCCAGCGTCATGCGGGATATGACCAAGTATCTCTACGAATACGAGCAGGAATACAATCAGTCCCGCAGTTTGGAAATACGAGAAAACCGCTTACAGCGGGAATCGTTGGAGCGCCAAATCTCCAGTCTGCAAAAGAAACTGGAACACAGGGAAGATCGTGAAACAGAACTGGAGCTTCGGCATCTGCAAGAGCAGCTTGAAGATATGCCTGAGCTGAAGCCGGTCCGCTTCTTTGCCGACGACTGTTCCAGCGAAGCATTGACCAGCCTGATGGCTGCCAACGGCGGCGTGTTCTCCGTGATCTCCACCGAAGGCGGCATCTTCGATATTATGGCTGGACGTTATTCCAATAAGGCCAATATCGATATCTGGCTAAAGGGTCATTGCGGCGATACCATCTATGTAGACAGAATGACCCGTGATTCGTTGCGCATCATGCACCCGGCCCTTTCCGCCATTCTCTCCATCCAGCCCAGTGTGTTGGATGAGATCATGTCCAACACCACCATGACTGGCCGGGGACTAATTGCACGATTTCTGTATGCTTCGCCGCCATCCAGAATTGGCGGGCGAACCTTCCGCACTCCATCCATTCCCCCGGAGGTAAGCGCCGCCTATCGCAATCTGATATTTCGCCTGATGGTATTACCGATCAGCGAGGAATCTCAGATGCTGTATCTCTCCGAGAAAGCCTTTGACCTGATGGCCGACTACTTCCAGGAACACGAAAGGTTTCTGGCTGGTGAAGGTCAGGCCATCTCCGATTGGGCCAGCAAGTATATCGGGGCCGTTCTCCGGATCGCAGGATTGCTCCACGGCGCTGATATGGACGATGGACAGTACGAGATATCCGTATCGACCGTGAGCCGTGCAATTCAAATTGGGAAATACTTTCTGGCTCATTCCACCTACGCTTACTCCATGATGGGAACTGATCTCAGTATCCAGAAAGCCAAATTTGTGATGGCAAAGCTGAAAAAGAAGAACGTCACCATGATCAAACGTTCCGATCTGTTTCAGATGTGCCGGGGAAAGTTTTTCAAGAAAACGGAGGAAATCTTTCCGACGCTGGAACTCCTGGAAGGACACGGCTATCTCCGGATGGAAGAACCGGAACGGCAGTCAGCCGGCAGGCCGGCGGACGTGAGGATCTTTGTAAATCCCGCCGCAGCGTGAGCAGGAATATACTGCATTTATTGCATTTCCTGCTTAACCCTCGTAACCCCCGTCCCCACACTGAAATCCGCAGGGTTCAGTGTGGGCAGGCAGGGAGAATATTACGGACTTCTCCCTGCCAACGGACGGAAAATCATGCGCATGACCGGCTGCGAATGAATTGCCGTCCGCACCGTCATTTGAGTATCAAATGGCGGTTGAGGCTTCCGCAGAAGCCGCACTTCCCCTCGGAGAGCGCAAAACTTTTGATAGCTCTGCTGTCAAAAGTGCTTTTGCGTTACTTTTGACAAAAGTAACAAAACCCGCCGCTGGCGCGGCGAAAGGAATTCTTATTATAACTACTGTAAAATCGGAGGTATCAGATATAAAACGGACTATCAGTGCTATGTCGGGCAAGGGTGTGATTGAGCATAATCGCCGCACCTATATTGCTGAAAATGTTGACCCAGAACGAACGCACCTGAACATCGAATACTGCTATACGCCTATCGAGCAGGCGTATCATGAGCTGTTCGATGAAGCTCTGGCAGCATACAACGCCAAACAGAAACGTAAAGACCGGTGCATCGAAAACTACTACAAGAAAATCTGCGACGGAGATCAGGAAAAGCCATTTTATGAGGTGATCTTCCAGATCGGAAACAAGGATGATATGTCTGCCGCCAGCGAGAACGGAGACCTTGCGAGAGCTATTTTGGACAAATTCATGCGAAGCTTCCAAGAGCGAAATCCCCATCTTCATGTGTTCTCTGCCCATCTGCACATGGACGAAGCCACACCCCATCTTCACATTGATTTCATTCCGTTTACCACCGGAAGCAAGCGAGGCCTCTCTACCCGTGTATCTCTGAAACAGGCACTTGCCGGTCAGGGCATCACAGGCGAAGGACGTTCCATGACGGAACGTGCCGTTTGGGTGCAAAGGCAAAAGGAAGCCCTTGCTGAGATCATGCTGGAGCATGGTATCGAATGGGAGCAGAAGGGCGAGCACCGGGAACACCTGAGTGTCCTGGAATATAAACGGGAACAGCGCACACAGGAACTGGCCGAGCTGGAGCAGACGATTGAGCGTGTTCAGCAGCAACAGGTTTCCATCAAGGCTGTGGAACAGATTGAAGCCAAGCCCCTGCCGCTATCCTCCAAGGTGGCGCTGGAACGAGAGGATTATCAGGCACTTGTTACAGCTGCGCAGAAATTTGTTGTGCAGGAGAAACAGGAAGGAAAGCTCAAAAAGCTTCTGAAGGAGGCTAAGAAAACCATTGCCGAACTGAAAAGCACCATTGCCGATCTTAAAGCGCAGCTGGCATCGGTCACAAAGGAGCTCACGGAGTATAAGTCTGTCCGTGGCCGGCTCCGTACAGCGGAGTTGGAGCAGGAAAATGAGCACCTACGTTCCAAAATCCGCAGCTATGAGAACACCATCGAACGCAACAATCTGTGGTCGTATTTCTTCAGGCATAGAGAGAACGCAACCATCAGAGAAGATTTCCGCTAAGTAGTTGAACTAAGTTGCAGTCAGAATGTCGGGTCTGCACCCGATGTTCTGGCTGCGATTACATATTACAGAATTGTATCTAGGTAAACAACAAATCAAGAAAACATGCGTGTTTGAGTTGTTATTTAACTTTACCTACATTGATTTTTTGATTGATTTGCAGTACACTATTACACAGGTACACAAGGAGACGTGTTTATGAGGTGAAACGATATGGCTGAGAGAAATATGGTGAATCTAACAGTTACGATGACAAAAGAAGAACGTAAAGCTTTGAAGCAGATCGCTTTGGATAAAGATATGACCGTCTCCGCCCTTCTGCGTGAATGGCTGAAAGCATATCAGGAGAAGGAGGTAGAGCAATAATGGCAGGTAATAGTGCGTTGAGTGCCGCCGTCAAAGCAAAGAAGGATGAATTTTACACACAACTGACCGATATTGAAAAGGAAATGCGGTACTACCGCAAGCATTTTAAGGATAAGACTGTACTGTGCAACTGTGATGATCCGTTTGAATCGAATTTTTTCAAATATTTTGTTTTGAATTTCAACAGACTCGGGTTAAAGAAACTAATAGCTACGTGCTATTTTTCGTCCCCGATCGTTGGCCAGCAGTTGCAGTATCATTTTGACCAAGACGGCCAGATGACATTTTCGTTCGGTGACGATACAAGCGATGACTATAAAGCAAAACGTCCATACAAAGCTATTGTCACATCTGTCTATGATACGACAGGCGATGGCGGTGTAGATATGGTTGACGTGGCAAAACTGTTCATGTCGGGTGAAAATGAACTTTCCGAGCTCGATGGTGACGGAGATTTTCGCTCGCAAGAGTGTCTGGAGTTACTGGATGAATCGGATATTGTCGTAACAAACCCGCCATTTTCGTTATTCCGTGAGTATATTGCCACATTGATGCAGCATGAGAAAAAATTTATTATCATTGGCAACGTCAATGCGATTACTTACAAAGAAGTCTTCCCCCTTATTATGCAGAATAAGATTTGGATTGGGGCAAGTATTCATTCGGGAGATAGAGCATTTTATGTTCCAGACGATTATCCGTTAAATGCTGCTGGGTGTGGTGTGGACCAGGATGGAAGACGATTCATTCGCGTAAAGGGCGTACGTTGGTACACAAACTTAGATTTTAAGCAGAGACATGAAGATCTGATTTTAGTTAGAAAATATGCTCCTGATGTCTATCTTAATTATGATAATTATGACGGGATAAATGTTGATTCAACAGCAGACATACCGTGCGATTACTCTGGAATGATGGGCGTTCCTATTACATTCTTAGATAGATACAATCCTGATCAATTTGAAATCTTAGGCGTAACACAGTCTTGGTGTGGCATGGCGAGTAAGATATACCCGAAGCAAATACAAATTGATAAGAATGGTAAGCGTACAACGGTCGGGAAACTGAATGACGGCGCTGCAATAAAAGTTAGTGAGCCGCCGAAAGATAAAACGTATTATGATGTTGACGGTGAGTTGTTTATAAAAACATATGCACGTGTTTTAGTCCGAAACAAACACCCAGAACAACCGAAAGAGGCGAAGTGATATGCAGATAAATGAACTGAAAGTTACCGTCGGCGAAGTCTGCGAGGGCTACTTCAACGACGCAGAAGAAGGTGTTGTCGGTTATGACGAGCGCCTTGACATAAGACCGAAGTATCAGCGGGAGTTTGTCTATAAAGACGCTCAGCGTGATGAAGTTATTCGCACCGTCATGAAGGGCTTGCCACTCAACGTGATGTATTGGTGTAAGGTAAAGAAAGAGGACGGTTCCGACGGATTCGAGGTGCTGGACGGCCAGCAGCGCACGATTTCTCTGTGCGAATACGTGGACGGCTCCTTCTCTGTGGATGATAAGTATTTTTATAACCTGCCAGCCGACAAGAAGCAGCAGATTCTTGACTATCCCCTGTTCGTATATGTGTGTGATGGTACGGACAGCGAAAAGCTGGAATGGTTCCGTATTATCAACATTGCAGGCGAAGAGCTGACGGATCAGGAGCTGCGCAATGCCGTTTACGCCGGAAGCTGGACTTCCGATGCAAAGCGGTATTTCTCAAAGACCGGTTGTGCTGCGGATACTCTGGCAGGCGACTATCTGAAAGGCGTGTCTATCCGGCAGGAGTATCTTGAAACGGCTATTTTCTGGGCTGCGAGCGCCGAAGGAAAGACCATTGAAGCATATATGGCACAGCATCAAAATGACCCAAGTGCTGTCATTCTCTGGAATTATTTCCGCTCTGTGATTGATTGGGTGCAGGCAATCTTCCCGAAGAAACGCAAGGAGATGAAGGGCCTTCCGTGGGGGCTATTCTACAATCAGCACGGCAAACGGACAGACCTTGACCCGAAGAAACTGGAGGTAGAAATTCAGCGTCTGATGGGCGATGAAGATGTTACAAGAAAATCCGGTATTTATGAGTATCTGCTGACCGGCGAAGAAAAGAAGCTGTCAATTCGAGCTTTTGACCGCCGGGATGCTCTCGCTGCCTATGATAAGCAGGGTCACAAGTGTGCGATCTGCGGCGAAGAATTCGAGTTTGAACAGATGCACGCTGATCATATCACGCCGTGGAGCAAGGGCGGAAAGACAACACCGGATAACTGCCAGATGCTTTGCCGTGACTGTAATCTTAAGAAAGGCGCACAAGAATAATTTACGGACGAAGTAGCATCTTATCAAAGATAGGCAACCGAAAAGATGATCGCATGGGTTTGTTTGGAAGGTGTAATATGGGAGTTAGATTAACGGGAATAAGCACGCCTGTTGGTGGGCTTTCATGGGAGTATACAGAAGCAAAGGAGAAATTCACTCCTCTGATGATGTCCCCAGGTCAAAAAATAAAGGTATTCATCAGTTCTATCTGCGGTGTGGAGAAATATGACAAAGTTCGAGCTGAATTAAAAAGTGCCATAGAAGCTACACAATTAGCTGATGTATATACTTTTGAAGGAAAAGGCGCATCCACGTTGCCTGCAGATGCTCATTACACATTGGCATTAGAAGATAGTGACATTTGTATTTTCTTAATCGATAACGCCGACGGAATTAAGCCAGGAGTACAGGCTGAAATCGACACCGTCAAAAAGTATAACATTAAAGCGTTGTACTATTTCTGCGATGAAATTCAAAAAGAAAAAACTGCGCTGGAACAAAGCCTAATGGGTGCACATTTTGCCAAAAGCAAAACAGTTCACAGTTTCAGCGAATTAAGTCAAGATGGGGCCCGCGCATTGATTGATGATATCATTGCTGTATATCATTACTATTGCACTGGAAGAATTATTCTGAAATCTGATGAAGATGACGAGGTTCAGAGTGTAGAGGTTACAGGAACAGAAAAATACCAGCTGCCTACAATTCCTAAGGCTACACTAAAGAATGTGGATAAATGCAGGGACTATATATTGAAGTTCGTGCTTGGATATTCTCGAGGTAGATATCCTGATGAAACGGAAAAGACAAGCGAGTTTGACGAGTGGGGTCTTCAGTTCCTTCCGATATTATTTGAGGGAAAATCTATCAAACACTTCAATACAGCAATGTATTTAGATACATTGAAAGCGCAGCAAGATGATGAGCATTATCAAATTGTTCACATTCGCTGGCAGGCAATCCAAGCGTATTTTGCGGGAGATATCGAAAAATGTGTAGGATATCTTGAAGCAGCGTTAAGCCTTGCAAAAGAAACCTCTCAGCCCACATGGGTCATCAAAGATATTCTGGTAGATCTGCGTAACCAGCACTGGACTCGTTGTACTATAAGAAACGAGTTTTCCGAAACACCCGCACAAAAGGAATTAACGGAAAGTAGCGAAGAACTCTATTATCCTATCCTTGACCGTATCCATGAATCATTGCACGAAAAATACATAGAGGGTTTGTATAAAAAGAAAACAGAATCGCCTTATTCGGTCACTATAGGCAACAACTTAGACCAATATGGCGAAATGCTTGCAAGCTCCCTTATTGTATCTATGTATAATGGTTCTTTGACGCACATTTTGCTTATCTATGAGAAAATAAGAGATTTTGTGTTTTATTTGAGCTGTAAATATGACGATTGGAATCTCAGACTTAACTTGTATAAACTTGCGATTTTTGCCGGAAAAGAAAAGGAAATTAAGGGCATCCAGGATTCGTACCCTGAGGTCCTAAATAAACTGACCGCTAATGAAGCAGCGTCAATTATGGATTTCTGCTTAAATCATCCAATAAAATACAAAAGGTTAAGTAGCCAGCTATTGGCATTTGGCGCAGTAGGATATTTCCTGGATGATAAGTGCTTTGAACATCACGAAGAATCTATTGTCAGCGAAATCAACACTTGGTTGAGTAGTGATAATTCTGTTGTGTTTGTCGGTCAGAATATATTTACATGCCTTTCGGGCGTAGCCTATCGTATGTCCCAAGACACGCTCAGCGAAATTTGCTGTCAATTTATTGATAAGCATTATAGCCGTTGGTATATTGATATGTTTAAGTTCATCGCTGATCGTTTAGACCTTCGAAAGATGACCGGTAAATCTGCACAAGCTCTAGTAGACCACATTAATAGCGTGCTTGATAGCGAGAAAGAACGAGAGCAAATTAATTATGCTCCTACCTTTTTGTGCGTTCTTAGAAAGCAAAACACCGAGCTGACTGCAACAATGGACAAGAAGATAGCTGAGTGTTTTCCAAAGTATTATGAGAGCACATATAAATTGGAAACTACCGAGAACGAAAAGCAGGACATGCCTATTTTTGTTCGAGAATATGTAGAGCGTATCAAGAAGAACAACGAAACGCAGGGAAAAAATGGTACTTATTTTGGACATGGCATACGTGAAATTGCTACGGTGAGATCCATTTTATTAGGACATGATGTTGTGTTTGATTCCGAAACTATGGATATGCTCATCTCTACAGTATCGGATACAATTCTAATCTCCAAAGAAGGGATTTCAACAAAACTTGATGCAATAGCACTTCTTATATGTATTGCAATAAAATTTTCAGAAGATTATGCTCGTAATCAGGGTATATATGAGAAGATATTTGAACAGAGAGAAATAATTGAAGCTGCTGATCACTCGATCATTTCTTCTAATATCGATAGCATTTCTCTGAAAATCGGATTGCGTTTTTTATATGCTTCCATTGGAAAAGACGTATACAGTGACATTCTCGAATTGCTGCCATATATTCAGGGGGATATTGCAACAACCATTGCGGTAACTCGCTTGATTGCTGATTATTTGGAAACCACAGATACTGTCATATTGCCAATCAAAGTAGAATCCATCGTTCTTCAAAATGTTCTGCAATGGCTTCATTCTGAGCATTTGGATATAAGATGGAATGCTACACGTATTCTCATCGCAATGTCTCATAATCCGGAAAATCAAGGTGTTGTAAATCGCCAATTAGTAAACCTTATTGATTCGGATAGTGTATACATCAAAAACTTAATTATGCGTCATCTACATGGAGTAAATGGAATTACTGATGGCACAAAAGAATATATCTTTTCTAAATGCAAACACGATGCTAACTTTGTTGTTAGGATGGTTTGCGCTGAAGTGGAAGAAAAGCGTATAGACGAAGAATAGAACTAAAAATCAGCCGAGCAGCTAACTGCGCTGCCCGGCTGATGATGAAAGAGACCATCCCAAATTTTGTGTAAACCTCCGATATGGTGTAGAATAGAAGCACCACATCGGAGGTTTTACATATGGCCAGAAAGAATCGTACCCCAGAAGAAAAGGCCCGGCGGGAGAAAATCCGTGAACTTCTGCAGATGGCAAACATCGGCAGCATGGATGACATTCAGAGCCTGTTTAAGGAGGCAATCTCAGAATTCATGGAGAATGGCCTGGAAGCAGAGCTGGATGATGAACTGGGCTACAGCAAGTATGACTACAAGAACAAGGACACAGATAACAGCCGCAACGGTCACAGTAATAAAACACTGCGGACCAGCTTTGGAGATGTAGCGGTATCGGTGCCTCGAGACCGGAAAGGCGAGTTTGAGCCTCAGGTGCTGAAGAAAAACCAGACCAGCATCAGCCAGGACATTGAAGAAAAGATCTTGTCCATGTATGCAAAAGGAATGACCACAGGTGATATTGAAGCGCATATTCAGGATATCTACGGCGTAGAAGTCTCAGATACAACTGTAAGCCGCATTACGGATAAGATCCTTCCCATCGCAAAAGAATGGCAGCAGCGGCCTTTGGAAAGCGTATACGCAGTGGTTTTCCTGGATGCCATCCACTATCATGTTCGCAGTGAGGGTCAAATCGTTAAAAAGGCTGTATACATAGCCATTGGCATCAATCTGGACGGCAAAAAAGATGTTCTGGGTATGTGGGTCGGTGAAAATGAGAGTGCCAAATTCTGGGCAACGGTGCTCAACGGCTTGAGGAACCGGGGCGTAGAAGATATTTTCATTGCCTGTACGGATAATTTAACCGGATTTTCCGCTGCGATTGAAGCAGTGTTTCCCAAGACAGAGATTCAGAACTGTATTATTCACCAGCTTCGGAATTCCAGCAAATATGTATCCTACAAGGACTTGAAAGCGCTCATGGCCGATCTGAAGGCTGTTTACGCTGCGGTAGATGAGCCTACCGCTTTGGACGCACTGGACACCTTCGCTGAGCGATGGGACAAGAAATACCCCAAAATTTCTCAGTCCTGGCGGGATAATTGGCCCAATCTGAGCACCTATTTCAAGTATCCCCAGGAGGTTCGTCGCTTGATATATACGACCAATGCAATTGAGGGATTCAACCGTCAGCTTCGGAAAGTAACCAAGGCAAAATCCGTGTTCCCCACCGATGACAGCCTACTGAAAATGCTGTACCTGGCCATGATCGATATCACAAAGAAATGGACTGGCCGGAGACAGGATTGGAGCATGATCCATGCTCAGCTGGCAGTATTCTTTGCTGATCGCATGCCGGAATAACCTGCTGCATACCGGCATATCAAGGGTCAAGATGAACGGGGGCTGGTGCCCCCGCCCTTGACATGCCCACTATCTACTGCTATTTTGAAAACAAGGCGGCAGCAGCTTGCGCCACTTCCGCCTTGAATAAATTTTGCTCTATTCGCACCGCATTTCGGTGTTTACACAGAATTTGGGACAGACCCCCACCTGAGCGAGAAAGCCACCTCTCCCTTTTCTCCCTCGCTGCGGCTATGGAAACCGTGGAAAACCGCAAGTGGTTTACACACCGTTCCAACAGCCTGCACTTACCCTCTTTTTCCTCTCCGGATTTCTCCCTATACAGAGAAAACGTGTTCATTTTTGTTCCGAGAACGTACAGTTACCGTGATAGGTAGAGCGCAGCATGTCAACACGGCATAGAAAAACAAATGGCACACAGGAGGGATTATCCTCAAAAAAAGCCCCGAGACGCAACAAAAAGAAGCCCAGCACACGCCGTTTGACGTGATGCTGGGCTTCTCCTCATTACAGCGATTTTCAGCGGGTAAAACAATGCTCTGTTTGCAAGAAGCACTTTCGCATTTTGCCAAATGGTGTAAAAATGCTCTATGCCGTAAAATTCCACATCCAAAGGCGTACCGTATACGCTCTGCCGTGCTTTGCTTTCTGATGTGCTTTTTTCATGCAGGGAGAAAGGATTTCACTGTTCTCACTATCTCCGGTTTTAATAAGGCATTTTTACTGCCTCACAGTGACTTTACTCAGCAATTAAGCCGAAATGCCGCAGAGCATTCTTAATTGCCTCGACCTTTTCAGGCGGGCATGGATGATACTCATGCTTCCTCTGCTCCACAGCGTTCGGCGCTTTGTGCATATCCAATCCGACCATACGCTTGACCTCTGCAATATATGCAGTATGGACTTTGAAGCCGTACTTCTCCTGCACATATTCCTGAATACGCTTATAGGTCGGATGCTCCTTGACCTCGCCGGTTTCCACTTCCATTCTGACTTCAACCGTCAGTGGATTTGTTTCCCGTGACAAGAGGACCACCGTCTCCACATGGCGAGTGCGGGGGAAGAGGTCCACGGCCACGGCACGGCGGGCGAGGTAGCCCATCTCGGCAAAGCGCTTCACATCCCGACCCAGCGTGCCGGGGTCGCAGGAGACATACACCACCCGCCGGGGAGCCATGGCGGCGATGGAGGCGATGACCTCCGGGGCCAGTCCCTTCCGGGGCGGGTCCACGCAGATGACATCCGGCCGCAGCTGCCGCAGGGCCAACTCCGCCGCCACGTCGGCGGCGTCCCCCCCCAGAAACTCCACGTTCTCCACGCCGTTGCGCCGGGCGCTGGCCCGTGCATCCCGGATGGCCTCCGGCACGATCTCGCCGCCGATGACATGGCGGGCCTGCCGGGCCAGCACCTGCGTGATGGTGCCTGCGCCGCAGTACAGATCCACCGCCAGCTCCGTACCGGTGAGACCGGCGAACTCCAGCGCCTTGCCGTACAGCACCTCCGCCTGGGGGTGGTTCACCTGATAAAACGACGGCACCGACAGCCGGACCGTCCGACCGCACAGCACATCCGTCAGGGCGTCCTCCCCCCAAAGAGTGCGGTAGCGATCCCCCAGAATGGCGTTGCCGGGGCAGGTATTGACCCCCAGCACCACGCCCACGGTCTGTGGTGCCGCCTGACGCAGCAGGGCCACCAGTTCCGTCTCGTAGGGGAGGCTTTCGCCGTTCACCAGCAGGCACACAAGGCTCTCGCCTTTACAGTTGCTCCGCACATACAGGTGCCGCACCAGCCCCCGGCCGGTGGTCTCGTCGTATCCCGGCACATGATACTGCGCCAGATACTGCCGCAGGGCCGCCGCCAGTGCATCCGCCTGCGGCTTCTGGAGGAGGCAGTGCTCCACCTCCACCACCTGATGGCTGCGGGCCCGATAAAAGCCCACCCTGCCGTCGGCGGACACCGGGTACTGGCTCTTATTGCGGTAGCGCAGGGGCTGTGCGGCGCCCAAGATTTCCTCCACGGTCACGTCGCTGCCGCCCAGTCGGGTCAGGGCATCCTGAACCCGCTGGCGCTTGGCCCACAGCTCCTCGGCGTAGTCCAGATGGCGGAAGTCGCAGCCGCCGCAACGGCCATAGTAGGGACAGTCCGGCTCCTGCCGGTGGGGGGAGGTGCTATGGCGCAGGACCGGCTTGCCGAAGGCCATGTTTTTCAGCACCTTCATCACCAGAATGTCGCAGTCCTCGCCCCGGACGGCGTCGTGGACGAACACCACCTGCCCGTCGATGCGGGCCACGCCCAGCCCCTCGCTGGAGTAGCCCTCGATGGTACTGCGGTATATATGATTTTTCTCCAATGCGGGCATAGCGGCCCTCCTTTGATATGGGGATTTTCTTCTTATTTCCGACGGGTGACTTGGCGACTCCTTGCGAGATTGACTACCCGGGGGCATTACGGATTCCCACGGCCAGCTTGTGAACCGGCCGTGGGAATCATGCATTCAGAGAAGAATACTGTGGTGCAGGGGCCATGCGGCTCAGCAGAGGCCCGTCAGCGGGGCGGTCAGATCCCAGCGGCGGCCATCCGGCAGCACCACCGGTGGCATGGGCTACAGCCGAATTTCCAGCAGGTTCAACTGCCCCGGCTCCAGCTCCTTCATCCAGCTCGGCAGCGTATGCTCCCCGTGGAGCAGAAGGCACAGCTGCAGCAGCCTATCGCCGTCCAGATGCGTTCCGCCCAAATCGGTATACAGCGGGGAGAAGGTGCTCACCAGGCTACCTGATACGCCTGCGGCCCCAGCCGAAGCACGGCATCGCCGCACATCCTCCAGCGTTGGGAATCCTGCGGCATGGCGATCAGAAGGAACATCTGGCGATACCAGCGGTTGGTGGTAAAGCCGAAGGCGTGCCACTCCTCCCCGTTGGGAAAGCGCAGGGTGCTGCCCAGCGGGCGCACCGACCCCAGCTGGCCCAAGCACCATGACAAGCTCTCCATCTGCATGGACGCTGCCTTCTATCCGGCCATCGGCGGGCCGTTAAAACTCGAACTTTTCGATCAGCTTGCGCAGCGACTCGGCAAAGGACGCCAGCGTCTTGTTGTCCCGGCCCTTGCTGCGGCGAATGAGCCCCAGCAGGGCATCGCCCAGCTGCACCAGCCGCTGATAGGCCGCCGTGGTGCGGGGTGCGCCCTCGAAAGCAGGCTTCTTCCGCTCCGGCAGGTAGCCTGCCTCCAGCTGGCGGCAAGTCAGCAGGTCATAGGACTCCGTATACTGGGGGGCGTGGGCGGCAAAGCCCAACTGCGTCACCGTCTGAGCAAACACCGGCGCCACCTCCCGGTCGCCGTGGACCACGAAAACGTGCTGGGGCTTGGGCTCCTTGAACTGGCTGATCCAATTCACCAGATGGTCGTGGTCGGCATGGGAGCTGAGGCCCTGGAAATTCACCACCTTGGCCCGGACGGCTACCTCCTCACCGAACAGCTTCACACTGGAAGCGCCGTCCAGCAGGGTACGGCCCAGCGTACCGGGGGACTGGAAGCCCACGAACACGATGCTGCTCTCCGGCCGCCACAGGTTATACTTCAGGTGGTGCCGGATGCGGCCTGCGTCGCACATACCGGAGGCGGACAGAATCACCTTGGGGGTGCGGTCCATATTCAGCAGCTTGGACTCCTCCACCGTCTCCGTCAAGTGCAGGCCGGGGAAGCTGAACATATGGGTGCCGTCCTGCACCAGCGCCAGCGCCTCCTCGTCCAGATAGCCCCGCAGGTCGCCGCAGAAGATGGTGGTGGCCCGCTTGGCCAGAGGACTGTCCACATACACCGGGAAGTCCTTCACGGACTTCACCAGATTCTTATCCTTGATCTCCCGGATAAAGTATAGCAGTTCCTGGGTGCGGCCCACAGCGAAGGCGGGGATCACCACGTTGCCGCCCCGGCCCAGTGTCTCGTCGATGATCTGGGCCAGCTCGTCGGTATAGCTCCACACCTCCGTGTGGTTGCGGTCGCCGTAGGTGCTCTCCATCACCACATAGTCCGCCCCGGTGAAGAACTGGGGGTTCCGGATGATGGGCTGATCCACGTTGCCGATATCGCCGGAAAAGACGATGGTCCTCGTCTCGCCCCCCTCGGTGAGGGTCAGGCGGATGCTGGCAGAGCCCAGCAGGTGGCCGGCGTCGATGAACACGGCGTCTACGCCGTCACAGATGTGGATCTGCTGGCCGTACTCGCAGGTGTCCATGAATTCCCGCACCCGCATGGCATCCTCCACCGTGTACAGCGGCTCCTCCATGGGGCGGCCCGCCCGCTGGTTCTTGCGGTTTTTATACTCGGCGTCGCTCTCCTGAATATGGGCGGAGTCCTGCAACATGATATCCAGCAGATCCGCCGTCAGGCGAGTGGTGAGGATACGGCCCTGAAAGCCCTGCTTGATCAGCATGGGGATACGGCCGGAGTGGTCGATATGGGCGTGAGTCACCAGCACATAGTCGATCTGGCCCGGGTGGAAAGGCAGGCTGGCGTTATCGATCTCGTCCCGGCCCTGCTGCAGGCCGCAGTCAATGAGGATGTGCTTGCCGCCCACCTCCAGACAATGGCAGCTGCCGGTGACACATTGATCTGCTCCGTAAAAGCTCAGTTTCATGGCGTTGTTCCTTTCTTGTCCTTTCTTGCGGGCCGAAGCCCGGTTTTGTGTCTCTTCCGACGGGTCGTTCTATCTTGCTCTATTTTGTCTGTGTTTTATCCGGTTCATGGCGGCCCATGAGGTTCTGTCCCACTGCCCGGATGCCGTGTCCGGCGGATCGTAGGCCCTGCCCCGCCGCCTTCATCAGCTCATCCTTCACGTCGATGGCCAGCCGCCCGAATATCTCTGTCAGGATCTGCTTCTTTCTTTCGTCGGCTCCGGCATACTCCTTCCACAGGGCCGCCCAGCCGGAGAACCCGCCCTTACGCAGATCCTCGAAGGTCTTGGCACGGCCCCCCATGGAGAGGATGCTGTACAGAGCGTCGCAGAAGGCTTCCCGGTCCTCCTGAGACACGGAGTCCAGCCACTCCCGCAGCACGTCGTCGGACATCTGCCCCAGCTGGGAGCGCTGGCCCAGATGCACAAACCGGTTCCCCATCACCTGCCACGACAGTGCCTCATGCTGCATGGCGGCGTGGCTGGTGCTGTCAATGACGTCGTAGTCCTCGGCGTGAACCAGCAGCACCCCCACGATGGAGGATTCCGGGATATAAGTGTGGAGCCGATCCTCCACCCGCCGGTAGGCGGGGGTATCCAGCAGGTCGGCGTGGAAGCCCGGCCCATCGTTGTTATAGGCCGCCAGCAGGCGCTTGCCCTGAAGCTTCTCCGGCAGATGGACCGCCGCCCACGCCGCCAGATTCCCGCCCTTGGAGTGGCCACCGATGCGGTAGGGACGGTGCTTGCAGGCCCGGATCACCTCCTGAGCGTACTCCGTGGCACGGGCCTGTGCCGGCACCGTCTCCAGATAGCTCATGTTGAAGTTCTCCTTCCAGCCCACCAGACTGGTATCCGTCCCCCGATAGGCGATGAACACGCTGCCGTCCGGCAGCAGGAAGGACACGGCGGCAAACTGCATCTGCTTCGCCTCGTCATTGCGGCTCTCAAAGGCGAACAATCGGGTATCCCGGAACCGCTCCGTCTCCGCCGCCGCCCGCATCACCGGGATATAGTCCAGCGACGACAAGCCCAGCTGTTCATCCGCCGCCGTCAGCCGGGCGCATACGTCCCCGATGGGCATGGCGTCCTTGGGGTTCTTGCTCCACAGGCGGTCGATCTTCCGAAGGTTGATGTAGGCGATGATGCACAGCACCAGATTGTCCACCTCATTGAAGGGGTCCTGCTGCAACGTCAGATCTCCTCTCCACTGGAGATAGTCGAAAACTGTATATTCGTTCTTTCCGGCCATAGCTTCCCTCCTGCCCGTATAATGGTACAGGATAAAGTATACCACACTCCCACTCCCGGTGCAAGCAGAAGGATGACTTGTCTTTTTCCGGCAGCGGGAGTATAATGCGTCGTATCATATATGTTTCTGTGAGGAAGCTATGTATCGTGATATGACCCGTGGCAGCATCACACGGGGGCTGCTGCTGTTTGCCCTGCCCATGGCAGCGGGGGACCCGTGTGGCGCTGGCCTATGCGCTGGCGGGCCGGTGGGCGTCAACGGCATCTGGGCCGCTATCCCTATCGGCTGGTTTCTGGCGGACGCCGTGGGATACGGCTACCACTTCCTCCGGCGCAGAGCGCTGCTCCCTGGGGAGAGAGACGGCTGATTCGAGGAATCAAAAAGAGCGGTGCGTCACCTATGAACTGCACCCCATTTGTTGGACAGTATGGTATACTGTCCAACAAATGGGGTGTGTTTATATGCCAAAGGGAATACCACAGAATCAAATTAAAACTAAACGGCCTGAGTCCTGTGCAGTACAGGATTCAGACCGTTCAGGCCGCTTAATTCTTGTTTTTGTCTAACTTTTGGGGGTCACTTCAGTGCGGGTGCGGCTCTTTTATTATTTTACTTCTTCAGGGCTTCTCACTACACGTCTTTAAGGGGCACTTTGAGAGAAACGCTTTTCTTCCGCTTCCCCGTCGTGCTTGTGTAGCTGCTTTTGCAGCACCGGGATCAGCTTGCCATATCAATGGGCTTTGCCACATGATCGTTCATGCCTACCTCCAGCGCCCGTTGACGGTCCTCGGCAAAGGCGTTGGCCGTGATGGCGATGATGGGGATATTGGCCCGCCACGGGTCTCCCAACCGCCGGATCTTCCGGGTGGCCTCGTAGCCGTCCAACACCGGCATCTGCACATCCATGAGGATGGCGTCATACATCCCCGCCGGAGCCTTCTCCAGCATTTCCAGACAGCGGGCACCGTTTTCCGCCCGATCCACCAGCAGACCCTCCTCGCCCATGAGCTCAGTGGCAATCTCGGCGTTAAGGTCGTTGTCCTCTGCCAGCAGGATACGCCGCCCGGCAAGGCGGTCTTATCCACCCGCTCTGTGGCACACTTGGGCACGGCATCCTCCTGTCGGGCCAGACGGCAGGGGATGTGGACGGTGAAGGTGGAGCCCTCCCCCAGCTTGCTCTGGATATCGATGCTGCCATCCATCAGATCCACCAGCTTCTTCACGATGCCCAAGCCGGAGCCCTCCACGCCGCTGACGGTGCTGGAGCGCTCTCTGGCAAAGGCTTCAAAAATATGCTGCTGAAACTCTTCACTCATGCCGATGCCGTTGTCCGCCACGGATAGTTCCTGCACGCACCAGCCCTCTCGGTCGCTGGGCAGCTGGCGGATGGTACAGCGGATATGTCCGCCATCGCCGGTATATTTGATGGCGTTGCTCACCAGATTCAGGATCACCTCCAAAATGCGGGAGGTATCCATATACAGATAGGGATTGGGCGTATGCTTCTCCACTGTCATGGTCTGGTGCTTGCGCTCCAGCTCTGGCTGCACCATGACGACACAAGACTCAAAGATGCTGCCGGCCTCCACCGCCGTCTCCTCCAGCGTCACCTTGCCGCTCTCGATGCGGGAGAGCTCCAGCACGTTGTCAATGATGGAGAGCATTTTCTCGCCGCTGACCTGAATGTTCTTCAGGTAGCCCTGCAGCCGCTCCGGCTCCTGCCGGTGCTTCTCCGCCAGATCGGCATAGCCGATGATGGCGTTCATGGGGGTGCGGATATCGTGGGACATATTGAAGAGGAAGGTACTCTTAGCCTGATTAGCGGCATCGGCGGCTACCACGGCGTCCTGCAAAAGCACCTGCTGCCGGGCCTCCGCCATCCGCTGCCACCGCAGGTACAGGTAGATGCTCATGCTCAGCAACACTGCCACCATACCGCTGGTCAGAGCCACACTTACGGTAGTCTGACTACTTCTCTTCAAAAATTGATAGGTGGTGTCCATGCCGATCTCCACGCACAGAGCACCCATGGCCTGGCCATTTTCATCCTTCACCGGGTAGCAGACCGTGAAAATGGGACCCCACGTGGTATCCACTACATCACGAGAATACACGGTCTCTCCGGACAGCGCCGTCTGGAGATAGGGGGCCATCTCCTCCTCGATGCGGGTGCCGGGGTAGGCAAAGTCCTCCGTCCCCTGATCCAGACCGTCGATGAGGTAGACAGGCTGCCCGTCCTCCCCCAGCTTGGCGGTGTAGAGATACCGGGTGGAGTTCAGAGCCCGCAGCTGATTGAGGGTTTTGCAGTTCCAGATAGCGAGGCGAGGTCATGTCGTTCCAGACGGCGGGGTCGTCAAAATCCTCCCGTGTGAGCTCGTCGGACACCAGCCGGTGGATGGCGTCGGCGCAGGTGGTATCACGGGTCAGCGCCGCCTCCAGCATATTGCGGCTGAAATTCTGGTACAGCACATAGGTATACACTGAGATCAGCAGCAGGACCATCAGGAGCAGGAGGCCCACGGTGGCCCCCAGCTGCCGGAATTTCTTCGTCATAATGCCGCCCTCATAGTTCCGCTTGCTTGCTTGCTTGCTTGCTTGCTTGCTTGCTTGCTTGCTTGCTT
>OGEZ01000471.1_pt1 | contig 35480 bp, 38 predicted proteins | sample 1570831 | NCBI WGS metagenome assembly OGEZ01 (sample SAMEA2582059, study PRJEB24529) | metagenome | biome: Human gut stool | place: China | collected 2011
GCGCTCACCACGACCGGGATATCAATGCCGCTCTTAATATCTTAAAAGAGGGATTAAGAATCTTAGGTTTAGAGATTAAGATCTTAGCTTAACTATTTTAGCTTGCAGAACTCATCCATAACTTGTTATGGTTTAGTTGCTTGTAGAATTCACCCTAACAAAAGTTAGGGTTCATTGCTTTCAAAACTCAATCCTAACCTTGTTAGGATTAAGTTGACTGTAAAAAAGAATCCTAACAAAGTTAGGATTCTTTGGTTGCGGAACACGCCGTAACTCTCATTAAAGCAGAGTTACAAATCTTGTGGACGGATGTAAGACGGAACATTGTTCCGCTGTCCGGATGAAGCGAGAATCTCCGACCTCTATAGGTGGGAGAAGTTCAAGGAAGGGAATGCCAGAAAAGTAAACTATTCTTGTGGATTGATTGATAAAATATTGGGATCTGGATCAATCAAATTTACTTACTCCTATCATCAAAAAAACAATAGTCAATATGTTCTTAGTCATCTTACAAATGGTATGGAAGCTTACAAAATTATTCAAAATAATATAAATATGTCGAGAAAATAAAAAGAGGGAACACCCTCTTTTTTGCTTCTGTGTTATATAATTATTCTATCTTTGTGCCGTATTTATTGTTTTTATGATGCCAGTCAGATATCAGACGCAGAGGCAGTTTCTTTCTCATAGTCTTCTTTCCATACCATTTTTCCATCTACCATGACAAACCGATTTGGATCAAATTTAGCATCGTGCCAAGCGATTGTGTTTGATAAGTCTTCTATCTCGCACTTGAAAAATATAGCTAAATGCTGTGCTGTATTTATAGAGCTGTTATTGAAGTCCGTTATGTTGTTATACAGATCGCTGATGGTAGAAATTGGAATTCCTGAGCCTCTACTGATTTCTGTAATTGTCTTTTTTGATTTTCTTACCGCTGCAATAAACTTTTTATTATTTATGTCTGACATTCCTATTTCCTTCTTTCTTTATATTGGATAGCATTATACTATGCGAGTGATAATTTTGCAATATATTCTTCCAAAAACTTACAATTGCTGTATTTTAGTAGTAATTATAAGACAGAAAAAGTATTTAGATACCGGACGAATCCTGATAAACAGCAAATGGATCCTCTAATAATTCTGAAATTGTATTAAGTAATTTCTTTATGTCAGAATTCTTAGCTAATCCCAATCTGGCTCTGAAACCATTCCTTTTTGAATAAGACCAATATATTTTCACCTGACTTTTCGGTTTATTACTTTGATATGACGTTGTTAATAGGCTTTTTGATGCTGACATCAAAAACACGATACATAGAAATATTGGTATGAATCTTCTTAAATGTTGATATCTCAATAGTCACTCCTTTATAAGTTCATCTCGAAGTTGATAGATTACTTATGATAATATTTTATATCTTTATTATGAGAGAACACGGATCTTTTTCTGAAAGTATTGCATACCATCTATATATTCTTTTTTTTGGAATAATCTTTTAGTATTCCTGAATTAGGAATAATGTCAACTACTCTACTATTGAATAACCGGGAATTCCCGCTTATCATCTTAAATGTACATTAAGGCAGGCCGTGGAGAAATAGAGTATAATTATCTGCAGTACTCTTTTATAAAAAAAAGATCCAATTGGATCTTTTTTTATGCTTAACGCAACCCATCTTATAGAATCATTGCATCAAACTCTTCTTCTGAAATAATCGGAATTCCTAATTCCTTTGCCTTTTTATTTTTTGAAGAACTACTTAACAAATCATTATTGATTAGATAATTTGTCTTAGAAGAAATTGATCCAGAAACTTTTCCGTTTCTTGATTCTATCGCTTCCGTAAGAGCCTTTCGATTTTCATAAATATGAAGATCACCGGTGATGACAAATATTTTTCCTTTCAACACATCTGATTTTTCTGTTTCGTCCTTTTGAATCTTTAACTCTTTTAAAAGATTGAAGTATTCGCTTTGTCCTGATTCATTTCGCTCTTTCTGTTGCTGATACCAAGTGGAGATAGATTTGCTTCCAATCTCTCCGATGTCTTCTACATCTAAAAATGTCCCGGTTTCAAGTTTCTCATTAAATTTCTCTATATCTCCGTTGACCGCTTTTGAGATTTTTTTTCCGGCATCTCTGCCAATATTTGGAATCCCTAAAGCTGCAATAAGATTTTGAAGTTTAACATTCCGACTCTTTTCGATTGCTTTCACGAGCTTCTCAAAAGACTTCTCTCCTTGTCCATCTAAGGATATGAAGGCATCCTTATGTTCCTTTAGATGATAGATATCTCGGAATTCTTTAACTATTCCTAAGTCTATAATCTTCTCCAGTGTTGCTTCGCTTAATCCTGTAATATTCATTCGGTCTCTATCTACAAAATGAACATATTTTCCAATGTTTTTAGCTTGGCAGTCAGGATTTGAACAGTATAATGTCTTTACTGTTATTCCATCATTCTCAGAATGCTTGATTTCCGTTTTACAGCCGCAGACAGGACAGATTTTTGGGATTTTTAAAGCATTACTCTTTGTCTTATTTTCTGCGATCTGAGGAATGATCATATTTGCTTTATAGACTGTTAATGTGTCTCCAATTCCGAGTTTTAATGATTCCGCAACACTGACATTATGAATACTTGCACGACTAACAGTTGTTCCCTCAAGCTCTACTGGATCAAATACCGCAATTGGGTTAATAAGTCCGGTTCTTGATGCGGACCATTCAACTGATCTTAATGTTGTTTCCGCGAGTTCATCTTTCCACTTAAACGCCATCGAATGTCTTGGAAACTTTCCTGTCATTCCTAAAGATTTTCCGTAAGCAACATCATTATAAGCCAAAACTAATCCATCTGATGGGAAATCATTTGTCTTGATTTGCTGCTGCATCTGCATCACAGCTGCTTTTAAAGTCTCCTTCGTTACAACGTGATATTCGACCACATCAAATCCTTGTTCTCTTAGCCATTTATAGTTTTCATCATATGTCTTTAGGCCCATTTCTTTTGCGTATACTAATTCAAATGCGATGAAATGAATATGTCGCCTTGCTGCTTCTTTTGAACTCAACTGTCTTACGGAACCACTGGCTAAATTTCTTGGATTTTTATATCTTTCACCGATCGGGAGCCTTTCATTGATCTTATCAAATTGTTTGTATGTGATTAATCCTTCTCCTCTTACGACAAGATGCCCGAGATATTCTATTTTGCTAGGAACACCTTCAAAAAACTTTGCGTTATGAGTTACGTTTTCTCCAATTTCGCCATTTCCTCTTGTAACTGCTTTTGTCAGGATCCCATTATCATAAGTCAGCTGGATTGTTAATCCGTCTAATTTCCAGCTTAAAGCTCCTTCTTTATCTCCAAGCCAGTCTAATAATGAATTTAAGTCCTTTGTTTTATCCAGAGACAGCGCAGCATATTCATGTTTTTCCTTTTTTAATTTACTTTCTACTTCATATCCCACTCTTTTGCTTGGACTGTTTTCTGCCTCATACGAAAATCGTGTTTCTAATGATAATAATTCATCGTATAATTCGTCATATTCATAATTTGACATGATTTCGTCTTGGCCGCTGTAATAAACTTTTGCAGCCTTGTTTAGCTTATCTGTAAGATCGTTGATTCTTTTAATTGCGTACGGTTTAAAAATTTCATTCAAATTTGTACCTTTTAATGCTTTTGCATAGTCGTCTTCTGACAATCCCATTTTCTCTGGGATATTCTGTTCGTGCTGTAATTGTTCCTTAACTACAAAAAAATCGTCAGCTTTTACTTTGTTAGACAAATAATCCATTATAAACATATACGTTTCTCCTTTTCTACTTTTATATAAAGTATGGCAAAAATATTATCATAGTAATTTTGTTGGAATTTAGAATTGTATCAAAAAAAAGATCCCGTACGGGATCCTTTTTAAGATGTTTTTTATACGTTCTCAGACCTGAAAATCTTTTTAATAAATTCCACTACTATATCATGACTGAAACTGGATCCTGCCGCCATTGGATGGCCGCCGCCTCCAACTTTTGCAGCAATTTCTTTTCCGAGATCAATATTATCTTTAACCGTCCGATAAGAAATTGTCTGATCTGTTGCATCGATCATTACAATAAAATCACATTCCGGATGCAAAGAGGAAAGCTTATTTCCTAATTCAGATATAAATCTCTCAGCGAATACGACTCCACACGGATGTCCAAGAAGATCCATATGAATCATTGATTTATCTTTTTCCGCAAAATAAGCTTCAAATTCTTTCTGTTTGATTTCCAGAAGCTTTCGATCCATATCGGAATATTTCGGAAATTTTCCGCTCTGTATCTGCATCATGCATCTGCTTAAAAAGTCCTCTACTCCATACGTATAAAACAACTCATTTATATTCTTACTGTCTAAACCTGCTTCGCCTAATTCTTTCCATCTCCATGTATCCCAGTCTCTAACGATGGACACAAAAGACGTAAGTGCATCTGTTGGTTTTAAAAGATCTGTTGTGATAAGCCGTTTGTAAAATAGTTCTGTCCCGGAAGTTTTGATTGTTTCATCATGACCATAAATTTTAACTGTACACCAGTCATGTTTTCTTAACCCAACTGCCGTTGGATGATGATCCATAAGAAATACCTTCAGATCACGTTTCTCGATTTCTTCTGCCACTGCTTCTGAAATGCTGATGTCAGTAATATAAATTATGTCTTCTTTTGTAGCTACAGACAAATATGCAGAAACAGCCGCATTTACTTCATCGTAGTCTACATACTCGATATCGACATTCTCAAACGCCAACTTTGCAAGTACCGCACAACCAAAACCGTCTAAATCTGTATGTGTAAATAGCTTAATCATTCTCGTTTCTCCTTATGTCTCTTAATAATTTTTAATGAGCCTCAAAAAATTTAGCAAGTAACTCATTTTTAAGCTTTTCCGCATAAACAGCATATTCTGCGTTTTCGACATCAACAGCCTTTTGTAATTCTTTCATCATTTTTCTTCGTTTCTTTTTTTCCTCTTCAGTAGCAACGCCAAATCCACAAAATAATTCCCATTTTTTATTTGTATTCGGCATTTTTTCTTTCTGAAACTTTTCTAATAATTCATGATATCGAGTAAGATTTTTGTCATATTCCTCTGCGTCTGCTACTGAATTGATAAATAGTTCACCACCATGTTTCGTGATGCAGCTTACTCCATTCCAATCGGAATCAAGCGAATCCTTTACGAGCAGATGAGAATGAACATTTCCATCTCGAATCTTGATTAGTGTTGGTAAAGACGCGTTGGATTGCTGAGACAGAAGCAGAATGTTAAAGTCTTTTGGATACTGATAATATTCAGTATCATACGGTACTTCATCTCCGATTCCAAAAGATGTTAAATATCCATCTGTTTCATCGTCTCCGAAGCATTTTACCTGTTCATCACAAATCATATCATACATTCCCATATTCATTACCTCTTTTTCTTTTAGTAAATTTTATGTACCCAATCTTCTACTTGTTTCCACATTTTTTTTTGAACAAGTACCCTTATATGATTCGAATACCTCATACTCATCATTTTCTGATTCATTGAAAATATCTGTTAAAACAGTCTGAAAATCCTCTAAAGTATTATAATCTAAATATGCAATCGAATTTTTAATGAATCCTTTTGCACACATAACAATAATTTCATTCCAGCTTTCTCGTCCAGAAGGTCTTACGGATACAACTGGTTGGCACAAATAATCTTCTAAGATATTCCACCAATCTATTCGTGGTTCTGATACAAACCCATTATTAAATTCTAATACTTTACCAAACAATCTTTTTTGCTCATCTTTAGACAAAATAAATGTATCATATTTTTTCATATAAAAAATTCCTTTCTTTACTTAAAATATAAATCAAGATCAAATGGGAAATTACAATATTTACATTCATATTTTTCACATATATATTTGATTAAGTTTTCTGGACAATACCCATTTTTATAAATACCATTTTCTCATATTCTTTTTTAAGAATATTTTGCACATCTATATCACTGAGATTATCTGGTACTGTAAGCAGAAAAACATCAGACGCATCATAACTTCCATCTTCTACTAATAAATTAAATGTAATTCTTATACTTACTTTTCTTATTTATTTTCCTCCTATTTGCCAACCAGAATAAACAGTCTTCTTTTTCCTAACTTAATTTCCAGGTAGGCCAGATCATTGAGTGTAACCACCAGATCTTTTCGATTTCTTCTAATCTCATTGACCGATTTTGTTGCTCCAATTTCTACCAGGATCTTTGGAAGAAATCTTTCTTCTGTGTAGTAAGTTTTTTCTTTCTCATTTTTCTCCCAGTCTTCCATGTTTTTTGTGAACATATCGCATGGATCCACGATTGGTTTTCCTATTACAATGTTTTCTACGTATTTCATAAGTTCTCCTCTCTAAATTAAGTGCTCCTTCATATCATTACTTCTATTAATCTCAAGTTTTTTCCCTGAATATAATTGTATTATCATTTCATTTCTCCTTTTATCTTTTTCTTTAGTATGGAAGTTTTAGAAGAAAAACAAAAAGCGGCTAATGCCGCTTGATTATCTAAATTACAAATGGGTCTATGACGGTTACTTTTTTCCCTTTATCTGTGGCATATTTAATACAGTTTCTCGTGCCTCCAGGTTCTCCAGTATAAACGGCCAATACTTCGTCTGAAATATCTACCATATAGCGATTTCTTTTTTCCATGACCCACGAATTATATGGACCATCAGTTACCAATGTAATTTCGTCTGCTTCTGCTAATATCTCTGCGTATTTCTTTTTGCTTGCGTCTGGCCATTTGAGGGAATGATTCTGGCATGGAATTGCACAATGGAGTTTAATTGGATATCCTTCTCTTTTTAACTCAATGACTGCTTCTGCAAATAACTGATCTACGCCAAGAGCCATTCCAGTAACAGCTTCTGTGCATTTATTCGCAACAAGAAAACCTTTCATCATTGATTTTAACTCTACATATCTGCGATCATTCATGTTCCAGCCAAACAGTTTATTCGGGCGGTGTCCTGTGACTGCTATTATACTCATGTATTGTTCTCATTTTTTCTAATATACGGATGGATCAATGCTGTAAGTTTTAGTCTAATATCTAATGTATTACTATAAGATCCATTCTTGAGAATTTTTTCAACATCCATTGCCATGTCTCGCCGGCCTCTTTCGTACTCTTTTTCTTGCTCAGAGTTAGTCATATCTAATTCTCCTTTTTCTTATTTCTTCTATTATGTGTGTTTTTATAAGAAAAAAGATCCGAATTTTCGGATCTTAATCTGCTTCTGCGCATATCCATCAATGTATATGTATTTTTACATTTTATTAAAGGTTAAGTATCGTTTCTGAAATAATATATCTTGGTCTTTGTTTAGAAGCTTCGTGAATCTTCCAGATATAATATCCTATCACACTTATATTTCCCATAATGATCCCTGAACATAAGGTGATAATACCCGCAATAAGAACTACGTTATTCTTATTGCATGCATAGGTAATTAAGTTCATGACTGACGCAAGGATAAATAGTGCAGTTGTGATGATTGGCAGAAGCAGAGGCAGGTTTGTATAAGAACAAATATTCGTGATTGCATATTTGAACAGTTTTTTTATGGACCATTTAGAATCGCCTTCTGTTCGCTCCGCGACTGCGAATTGCACTTTTGCACGCTTAAATCCAATTTTTGAAACGATTCCTCTAAAGAAAAAATCCTTCTCTGGAAAATCACAGATTGTATCTATGACCTTTCGATCGATCATTTTAAAATCACAATCGTTAGACAGATCTATATGACATGATCCGGACATGATTTTGTAAAATGTTTTTGCAAAGAAGCCATATACTGGATTTTCTTTGCCTCTTTGTTTTTTTGTACCTTCTACAATATCATATCCTTCCAGCCAAAGTTTGTACATTTCAAAAATCTTCTCCGGAGGGAATTGTAAATCACAGTCCAATATGACAGCACAATCTCCGGAAGCTTTTTTTAAGCCGGCAAGAACTGCCGCATCTTTTCCAAAGTTCTTTGAAAATCTTAAGCCAATAATTTTTTTATTTGAAACCTTTTTGATTTTATCCCATGTAGAATCTCTTGATCCGTCATCTACAAATATAAGCTCATATTCAAATTTTTTAGCATCCATGATTGAGGAAACAGTTTCTGCTGTTTTTTCAATCATTTTTTCCTCATTATAGGAAGGAATAATGATAGATAGCATTTAATCACTCTTCTTGTGTTTTATTTTTTGAGTTTCTCACGATTTCTGTATACGCATGAGACATCGATGCTAACATGGCGTTTACTTCTGCATCTGCTTCCGCTTCACTAATTCCAGCTTTCATAGCTTTATCTCGAAATGCTGCAAGCATGGTTGCGGCCGACAGAACGATCTCTTCCTGAATCGGGTGTTTTTCCTGTGATAATTTTACTTTGCTCTCATTCTTTTCAATGTTTGTAATTAACTCAATCATATGTTTCTCCTTTAATATTCGTAATTAAGATGGTAAACGGGAATTTCCGGGAATTTCCAGCCATTCAATAGCCGAGATGAAAGCGTAACGAAAATTCAAATGAATGTACTATGAAACATGTGTCCGAAATTATTTTTCGGTGGTCTCATTGATTTCTTCCCGCTCATGTGAACTACTCGCTACCTATAAAGGTGGAAGTATTCTCGCTGTTTTTTGATAAAACACTCAGTTATTGAGGCTTGCACGATGTTCCATTTCTAAATAAGTCTCATATTTAGTATGTAAGAAATATAAAAAATGAGCACATAAATTTTAAATTTTTTCAAAAAAAATTATTTTAAATCTCGGAAACAATATTCAGCACCGCAGCTGCATCTGATACTGCCAAACACGCCAAGTCCAGTTGGAACGAACGTATAAGTATAATTACCTCCGCCAGTTCCAGTTAAAAACATTTCTTTATTTTTTCTACCATGTTTCTTTTCTTCGTGTTTAATTTTCCATTGATTAATATTCTCGGTTTCTTCATTTGTTATCTCAAATCCATTTTTTATCATTGCACGAAGTTTTTCATTTTCAGTTTTTAGCTTAATCAGTTCTTCATCTTTATAATGTTTTGATTTTAGTAGTTCGTTTTCTTTTCTTAATCGGTCTAATGACTCTTTTTTTCTTTCTAATATATCCGAGATTGCAGACAGATGTTGATCCAATTGAATTTTATCGTAATCTATTAACATACAAATATCTCCTTTTCTTTTAGTATGAAAGATTTTTAAAAACTGTTTTTATTTTTATTGTGACGTGATATAATACATACTACGGGAAACGTTATGAGGTGATTTTATGAATATTAACAATATTTTAAGTAAACAATTCATTGATTTGACTGAAGATGATCAAAAACAAGTTGTAAATGTGTTATTAAATCGTATGATGTCAGAATTTAAAGGAACTGATCGACAGGGTATTTATTCTGTTACCCAAAAACTCATGGCCTATAACTCTAACAAAATTGAAGGTAGTACATTGACACCTGACCAAACGGCTTCTCTATTTGATACTGGCACTATCATGGCAAACAATGAAATCTTTCGGGCCAAAGATGTTGAAGAAATGTCTGGGCACTTTTCAATGTTCAATGAAATGTTAAAAACATTGAATTTACCGCTATCTGAACCGCTGATAAAAGCTTTTCATTATCGTTTAAAAGCTGGTGTTTTCGAGGATTATGCAAATGGATATGTTGCTGGAGAGTATAAGAAACTCTCAAATATGGTCGGCAATATTACAACCGCAAAACCTATTGAAGTTCAGGAGGCTATGAAATCGTTACTATCCGTTTACAACAGTAAACAAACACACTCTCTCATGGATTTAGTAAAATTTCATGCGGCATTTGAGAAAATTCATCCATTCCAAGATGGAAATGGACGAACTGGGCGAATAATTCTATTTAGAGAATCTTTACGTGCAAATCAAATCCCTATTATCATTAAAGACGACAATAAACACTATTATTATCAAGCTCTTCATAAAGCACAAGTTGATCAAAAATTTGACGAACTCGGTGAATTCTTTAAAGAATCTCAGGCAGAATATTTTACAGTTCTCCAGGATTTTTTACACGTATATGAGCGTCCGCAACCAGTCAGTATCGATGAATTGCTAAAAGCCGCTGCGGCTGAACTTGCACCTGGAACTTCTACCGACAATCATGATGATCATAATTTAGACGAACGATAAGCCGGAAATTACTCCGGCTTATTTTTATTGACAATATTTTTATATTCCATCTGGATTTGTTTATAGGTATCTCTGTCTCTGCCGCTGCTCTCATATATTTTCTTTAAGTTTTCATATCGAACATCCAGCTCTGATTTTGTCGAACATCCATTAAAGAAAATGTTTTGTGCCTGTCTCTGTAATCTTTTTTCTTCTGGATATCCACATTTTTCCATAATTTCATCATATGTAAAAGTACTTTTTTCTTCTTTTTGAAGTCCATCTAATTTTTCCGCTATTTTATTGAATTGTTCAAAATTCTGTAAAACCTGATTATATTTAAATTTAAACCGCTTAATGTTTTTCTTTTCAATCAGTCGTTTCATTGAAATCAAACGCTCTGATATTTCATCTATACAATCATCTAATTCTTTAAATTTTTCCTTTATTTTCCCATATGTTTCTTTGTCATATGATTTCCCTATAAAATCATTTTCGATCTCATCGGCTGTAACCAACATTGTTTTTTCTTCTGTAATTAGATCATTATATTGATCGATTGCTTTTCTTACTGATGTTGCAGATACAGCTACAATCACTGCACAAATCACACCCATAATAAGCATAAAAACAACTAAATATATTATAAATATTTGCATATATTATCTCCAATTTTTCTATTTGATAATATAATGACAGTTTGCGACAAAATCTTGAGGCTAAATTTTCTTTAATACAAAAAAAGAGGCTTTCGCCTCTTTAAAACTATTTATTTTTTGTTGCATTAGAATCAGTTGCCTTTGTTGCATTCGAATCAGTTGCCTTTGTGGTGTCATCTTTCTTGTCCGGTGTGCTCGGTTTCTCTTCCGGTGCTTTATAACGAATCATGTTATAAATCTGCCCATAAAGTCCGCAATCCGCATCGACCTGAAGATGAAGATTTAAGAGCAGTACAGAATCTAATCTTGTTCCATACTTCCAATTGATGTACTCATTAACCTCATCTGCAATTTTCTTATTCATCTCGCAATAGTAATTATATGTGTTTCCGTCATAAGACTTACCATCATACTTTAATACCATGCTGAAGAACTCACGATCTTCTGAAAAAACACTTTCAATGTACTTTTCAATCGCAGAAGCAGTTTCTTTAACAGTTGTTACCTTTACGAGAGAACCATCTTCCTCCGCATTTCCATACATATCAGAAACAGACTCTCTGTAGTAACAATCCGGATCTGCATAAATCTTATTTGCGACGGCCTTGGAGCCATACTTTGTTCCAGTTGCTTTTACAGCATCCTTTGTCCAAGTATCATGTAACCACATGTTCTTAATCTGATCATCCGTCTTATTGATATAAAGGTTTCTTGCGATATCAAATCCGTAACAAACCCATGTATACCAATCAAGATCCGGATCTTCCATGCAGACATCAACATGATACCATTCTCCATCTAACTTTACTAAGTTCCATGCATGTTTAGAGTTGCAAACAAAGCGAGCATCAAGACCGTATCTTTCTGCTAAAGCTAAGAAAGCATCTGCGTATCCTGCACTGGATGCTACATTGTAAAGTAATGCGCCAAATGCCGTAGACTTATCATCGGAATCAGAGTTTTCGTTTTCATACGTAATATTTTCTACAAGATACTGAATGATCGCTAACTCTTTAGAAAAATCATCACTCTGATCGCTTACTTTATAATCATGTAAAATGTACTCATAAATCTCATCTACAGTAGAAGCGACTTCTTTCTTCTGATTCTCATCTAAGACACTCTTATTACCTGTTTTGTAATCATTAGGAAGATCTTTATTTAAATCTCCATAGTATTCGTTGATGTAATCATCAAATGCTTTTGTTTTAGAATTTGCGGCAACTTCTGCATTAGAAGGAGTGGCGGATGTATTTCCTCCATTTGATGCATTTCCATTGCTTCCGGGATTATTGCCAGCGTTGTTTCCGTGGTTTGTGTTGGAATTATGATTTCCAGAATTGCTGCTTCCTCCAGAATGAGTTCTTCCAGAACCACCAGAATTACGATGAGCCTTATAATCAGAGGAATTCACCTTAATTCCAGATGTTCGAACACCTGTCTCATCATACCAAGCACCGTCAGCATTCACTGTATATCCATCCGGAGTTGTTGTATTTGTTAACAGCCAGCCATCCTTATCAAAGTAATAGCACTCTGCTACGCCATCGTGATTAGCGTCAATCCATGCCCAGCAATTTTTACAGTACGTGCCATTACCCATATCAAACCACCATCTGTTTCCAGATTTTTGCCATGATGTGAATCCCGGGCCTGCCTCTTTCAATGCGTTAACATTGTTTTTAGAAGAGATAACTCCGGTTGCAAGGTTTTTTACCTGTACGGCACCATTCTTAGTCCATGCACCGTTCTGGTCTACGGTATATCCTCCCGGTGTCTTCCCGGATTCAACCATATAGCCATCTTTTCCGAAATAGTAGCATTCAGCAAGTCCATCTTTGTTTCCATCGATCCACTTCCAATTACTTTTTTCTAAAGTTCCTTGTTCATTTGTGTACTTCCAGCCATTGGAATCTCTCTGCCATGCTGCGTATGCAGTTACATTCTGCATCAGCATCAGTGCGCTCATTCCTGCAGCTGCTGTTCTTAAAAATTTCTTTTTCATTTTTATTTCTCCTTTTTTCCTTAAATTTTTAGCATTTATATAATGGTGAAAATTTATCTAAAATAAAAAAAGACGGATAATTCCGTCTTTTTAGGAGTGTCGTAAGAGTTTTCGATACTGCTCTCTTGTAAGCGTGATCCAAGGTTTCTTCTTGAATGATGTAAAGAATCTCAGATCTGCATACTCGTCTTCAGTAAGGGTGATTTTTGACCCGCAGACTGTCAGATAATATTTTCCATCATCTGCTTCGATGTGCCATTTATTAGTCTGATAACTTGTTTCTTTTCCAGTCATTCGAATGATATGGTAATCAAACCCACAACCAGGAACCAAGCTCGTTACAATCGCAGAGGCAACATTTTTACTCCTGTATAAATGCATCAGGAATAAAATCATCAATACTCCCATTACTGCTGCAAAGAAAATTTTTGATTCTCTTTGCTCGTCTTTCAGAGCTAAATAAGTAATCTGTGCGGTTGCAAGACCCATCGTTGTCATAAAGATTCCTGCAAATACATTGATAAATACATTCAATAACTGCGCTCTGAAAAACAAAGCATCTCTCTGTTTTCTTAACATATTTCTACTCCTTTTCTTATTGATATAATTAGTATGCCTGAATTTTGATACGACAAAAAAAGAGGGAAAAACCCTCTTTTAATGCATGGCTTCCTGTTCCAATTTACAATTATTCGTCAACATGTATTCTGAAATTTCCTTGAATTCATTCATGTCTTCACGTCCTGCAATTGAACTTAGTCTTGCAATGTCATTTTTCGTTAACGGTTTCCAGTACTTATTATTTTCGTCTAAGAATGTCTGATCCATCTTGTACGGAGTAAATGGAATTCCAGTTGCTTCTTTTAATCTTCTGAAAATATAGAATCCTCCAGCATCGATATCTCCAAAATGATGATACTCAATATCAGGATTATTTTCATATATCTTTTTAAGAAATTCTGCCCTGGAACTGTTATGATATCCACCAAGATACATTAAGAACGCATTTGACTCCATTGTATGGAACGTTGTCAGATTCTCAACTGTAATAAACTCAGAATTCTCAATCTCAATTTTTTTAATCATTGAGAGTTCATTTGATGCAATTCCAATTGAATTACCAAAGAGATTATATGTATCTCCGGAAATAAATGTAATTGTACCAGTACCTTTAAAATAAATATAGCTTGGATTTCTTAACACATTAAAGAACGCCAGGATATCTGTGGAATTTTCGCTGGCCTTAAAGTCATCTGCGTCTGCATATGCAATAATCAGATCACAAATAGGTTTTATGATATTTTCCATCACCTTAGAGTCACCATAAATTTCCATAGAAAGATTTCTTAAATAGATTTCTTTTTTCTGGTTTAAAAGTGCCTGAACACCATTTAAAATATTTTCAAAGCGTTTAAAATCCGGACGTCCCTTTACCATTAAGTATTTTACCGCTTTATGTTTCTTTAATGCTTCTAACTGTTCCTCTACAAATTTTCCTAAGACGCACTCATCTTTGTATTTTAAAAGAATTTCTTCCGTTTCTTTTGATTCTTCAGATTTAGAAGAATATCCAATACAGACGCAGATTTCTTCAACTTTATCTTTTTCGATATAGATCCTATCATATAGATCTGCATACTCTTTGTGCTTAGAAAGCGTCACATAGCCTTCTGCCTGTAATCCTTCAAGTATTTCATTTACTTCCAATTTAAAGCTTGGATCATTTGTTGAGAGGCTGTCTCCGCCATACTGTTCCCATTCTTCTTTTCCGCGAACAATCGTATTGATCTCATTAAGAGAGAGAGCTGGTTTTGCTCTCTCCGATCCATCTTTATACGATTTACTGTTATAATACTTATCGAGTAACTTTGTCAGAATCTTTTTTCTTATCGTCTTCTTTTCCATAGATTACACTTTCTCCTTTTTCACTATCATATCTTGTAGAAATAACAACGGTTTTTCCGGTGGCCTCATTTCGATTAAAGATATGTGTAATATCAACCATACTGCATAAATCATCACGCATTGTACTTAGAATGACCTGCATATTATTTTCCTTAAAGAACTGAAGAACTTTTTCAACTCGACCTGCATCCATTTTACTGAATGCCTCATCAAGAAGAATAACCTTTACTCCATCATCTTTAAAAGATGACAATAATGAAATAGCTAAGATTATGTAGTACGGAGTCTGTTCCTGTCCACCACTGTTTGACTTGTTATCGACCTCTAAAGATCTTGATGTTTCCTTTTCGCCATCTTCAGTTTTTACTCTTCTGATGAGCTGGACATCAGGTTCGATATAAGTTTTATAGTTTTCATACTCAGCAGCCTTACCGTCCTTATTTTCAAGGATTTTCATAAATAGATCATTAACATCTTCTCTGTCACTTTCTGTAGCTTCGATCGGGCATCCATCTTTTATGAAATCCGTTTCATCTGCATAGCAACGTTTGATTGCCTCAAAATTTCTTCTGAGATCAGCATTTGAACTCGGTTTTATTTTGATCTGGATACGGTCACCACAGAATGGAATTTCTCGAAGTTTTGCGTTTAATTTGCGTAACTCATTTTCTGCATTCTCATAATCTGAATAAAGGCTTCTGAAGAAATTGTCCTTTGATTCTGTGAGCTTTGATTCCAGTTCTGTTAACTTCTCACGCATCTCGGAAATTTCAACATCTTTTAATGTGTCGTATCTTTCCTTAACTCGATCATAAGTTGGCTGGTCTTTACCTGCAGTAAATGTTTTATCAAATTCCATGTATTTCTTCTGTGCTTCATCTGCAGCTGCATTTGCATCTACACTGCGTTTGTTCAGATTTATTTTTGCTTTCGGAATTCCTGCAACGGTCAAGCTTTTCGCCTTTATATAATCAATAATCTCGGTTTCTTCTGTTGCATACGGAACATATAATTTTGTCTGCTCTGCGATTTCGTCTGTGACTGCTTTTGTTTTAGACTCATTTTCATTCATTTGTCCGTTTACATTTCCAAAACTCATATGCTTTTCAGCAAGATCTTTTTCTACAGTCTTGATTTTTGCGCGAATATCCTCTATTTTATTTAATAAAATCTGATAAGCAGCTGTCTCTTCTGCTTCGGCAATTCTTTTAGAAATCTCTCTGTGAGTATTTATTGCCTCATCATAATCCTCATATGCATTGAAGTTTACGCTTTCCAAATGTGCATTCGTAGAATCGTAATAAGTTCTTGCCTTCTTGGCATTTTCTTCATCGATTTTACATGTCTTTCTTAATTTTTCTAACTCGTCAAAAACTTCCTTTCTTCTGTTCGTTTTCTGTTCAAGTTCATATTTGATGGCTTCCTTACCACATAAAAGAGTGATTTTTCCAGCACTTCTATTTTCGAAAAGTGTTGCATTGGATGACCGGCCATCTTTCATTAGGCCGACGGCTGCATGCTTTAACTCATCTTCTGTATCACATAAAATAACACGACCAAGTAATGAATAAAGATACTTGGATGCTAATTCATCCGCAGATTTAATGGTAACCGCAGATGCAGCGCTTTTCTCCATCATCTTCGCATCTGAATGGATTCTTGCAATCATACTTCCCGGATAAGCTTTATAGATTTTTAAAGCTTCATTCATATATTTATCCGGAACGAGAAGTGCATATCTTCTTTTTCCTAAGAAAGACTCAATTGCCGTCTGCCATTCTGGGTTAATATGTTCTACCATCTCATATAACAGATACGCTTCTTCGTTGATACCATTCTTGATATAATAATCATTCATGGCATTTCTTAACATTAAAGCGCTTCTGTTATCAGGAACAGCGATACCTTTACTTAACTCAGCAATTTCCGCATCTAAAGAGGCTTTTTCTTCGTCTGCGGCTTTTATTTTTGTCTTTAATTCGCTGATATGATCTTTGATGGCATCAATCTTCTCATTAAGTTTTTCATTAACAGTTAAAAAATCTTCCTTTGTACTGATCAGAGCCTTTTCCATTCCGAGAACATCAAATAAAATAGAAATTCCTCTTTGGAAATCATTGAGATATGATTTATCTTTCTCGTATTTCTTGATTTTTGCCTCTGCTTCTGCTAATAAATCTGTGTCTGCGGAAGAGTTTTTACTAAGTTCATTATTTAAATGATCTTTTTCATTGTTATATTCTTCCTTACGATCAGTCAATTCATTAATTTCGCTCACAAGAGATTCTTTTGTGTGTTCAAGTTTTAAATGCTCTGCTTCCAGCTTTGTAAGTTCTTCTTCTTTACTTGTCTTTAAGCAATAGATTTCTGAGCCATCCAGTAAATAAGCTTCTTTTTCCAACTGGAATACACGGTCTAATGTCTTAAGGATATTTTCAAGAACCGTTTTCTTTTCTTCCTCTCTTTCCAGATCACGATTCATTGACTGAAACGCTTCCTTCTGAGCTTTTGTGTTTTTCATTGAATTTTCAGCTGCATGGTCAGATTCGTTTAACACGTACTCTTTTACGAAACTGTTTGGCGTCAGTTTTTTTCCGTTCGAATCGGTTAATTTCGCTTTTAATGTTCGTCTGTTTTGGGATTCATATTTGTCTCGTTTCGTTTCTTTCATCCGCCGATTCTGGAAAAATGCCACGAAAGCTTTATCTTTATTGTCGTAAAATTGTAAGCCGCTATATTCGTCTTTATGCTTATAAAGATCCATATTGTTAATGTTTTCATCTTTATTCCAGACTACAGAAAGAAGATCTTCCAAACGCTTATCCTTGCATCTAAAGTATCTCTCGTCGACAGTTCCTGCACCTGGGACATAATTCTTAGAAAACATTTGCAGGCCGTGAAGAAAATAGCATTTCTCATCATAGTCATAAAATTCCAGGATGATATATCCGATTACTACACCAGGTCTTCCAACACTCTCTGTTTTAAAATTCACATTATGAATTGCAGAGTTTATATTGCGTCCTCTTGAAACCTTATCATTCGAATCATTAAACTTTTTACTTCCAGAAAGCACAAGATTTAATGCATCGACGGCGGTTGATTTACCGGAACCATTCGCTCCATGGAAAAGTGTTGTCGTCTCACTGAAATCAATGATTTCATCAACACTTGTCCAGTTTCTTAAAAGCATTCTCGTTAAAATGATATTATTCTTCATCGGTAACTACCTCTTCTTTCTTCTCATCTACTTTTTCTGCTTCTTTTGAAGTTGATTTTTCTTTTTTCTTATATAAATTAACTTTAGATTCAAGATCTTTTCTTTCCATACACAGAGTCAGAGCCGGAAGCATTTGAATTTTGCTGTCAGGATCTTTTAAATCAACATTCAAAATTTCGATCAATCCATGTCTTGCAAATAATCGAAAAGCCTCTTCTTTTTCAGCTACTGACATTTTATTCTTTAATGCTGACCAATCATCAAGAAGTTTATTCAGTTCTCTCATTTCAAACCATAAATCATCCTCTGATTTGAGTTCATCAATCCGCTTAAGATACAGCTTCCAAATACAAGCCAAGAGAATTGTCTGGTTCTTTTTCAGGTTTTCTCTTAAACTGTATCTAAGATCTTCGTCCGGATTTTTTTCAATAAGGCCAACAACTTTATGGCCAGGATCTCTGTTAAAGTCTAACTGGTATCCGATTGCATATAAATAGGTATTGATTTCTTTCATATGATCGTCTACATACTTATACTCTTCTGGTTCTATATTCTGTGTGATATAAGACTGTGTCATTAACTTTCTTACACAGCGTCCAAAAATTTCATCTTCCGTATCTGCTATAATAAAAGAGATTTTCATCTTTTTTCCTCATCTTTCTTTACTAATTCAAATGGTGTGTGTACAACGTTTCCAGTTTTTTCCGCTACTTTTCCTGTAACATTAATTGAATATGGGAAATTTTCTGTCGTTGAATGCCGAATCATATCAAGAAATCTTAAATAATCATCTTTTGTATTAACTTCGATTTCAGATCCGTAAATGACTTTCTTATTTCCATAGTGAGCTCGCATGTATTTCTTTGTGTTTTCCGCATTATGGAGATTCTTTTTATTAAGCGCTTCCAAGGAAGATTTTTTGCTTTCTTCTGCAAATCTAACATCTTCTTTTGATGTATCTGGCGCGGCAACTACAACTGCTGCCGGTCTTTCAATATTTTTAGCTAAAGATTCTTCCGAGATATGTTTTCCTCGCCAAATATTAAGCAAACTTGAAACCAACGGATCAGAATATTTTCCGTTCTGTTTTCCATCTTCAATTGCTAACGCTAAGAATAAATCAGCTGGATTTTGACCAGATTTATCTGTAAATACAAGTTTTAATTTGTTTTCAACTCGCTTCAGGTAATCTGTTACTGTATCATTCATCTTATTGACCAGATCGACGTATTCTTCATTATAGAAACTAATAATTGTATGAATCATTCGAAGGATCAGGGATTCTGGATCGTCGCTTTGTTGATCAGACTCAACCGAAGATTCATATGCAGAGACAATCGCATTGAACTCTTCTGGAGTATCCAATACATAGTTCATAGCTCTTATAATCAGTTTTTTATATTTGTAATATCCAAACTCATCATGAGCAATTCTCGCGTAGTTCATCATCTTCTGTCCTGAATAGATTTCATTAATGTAATTAAATAATTCCTTTGCCGTCATTTCTTCAAGCAAATCATTTACCATATTACTGAATTCACTTCTAAACTCTATCATTTTCTTTCTTAAATTAATTGTGGTCTTATATGCATTTTCAAGAAAAACCTTGTAATAATCGGATTTTCTATAACCGGTATCGAGATACTCTTTACATAAGGTATAGACATTAAAAATCTCATTCTTAAATTCAAAGTTTTCTGTTTTCTGTTCCATCTTACCCATTGCTTCATAAAGATATCGTCCATTTCTACTGATCTCAATCAGCTCGTCGATTTGAGTTTTTGTCTCATCGACCCACCCGTGGCTGATGAGCTGAGAAATTGTTATAGCAGCTCTCTTCTGGATATCTTCCTGAGATAAAACATTTCCATCTACTATATAAAACTCTTCATTTTCTTCGATTGCTCGAATCAATCTCATTTTTGCTCTGTCTTTTGAAACCCTATCTCCATCTTCACATAAGTTACTTATAGTCTTTATTGCTTCATAGTATAAATTTCTATTTTCGCCACTAAATATTGTGAATAGCTCAGGGTTAACTGAATCAAAATAACCCATATAGTCTTCCTTTCTGTCTCTATGTTTCGTTTGTCTCATATAGTATGGTAAGAAAAAGGGAAAACAAAAAAGGCGGATTTCCGCCTTTTTTCATTTTACAAGTGATCCCATTAATTTGATCAAATCCTGTTCAACACTTTCACAGTCTATATTGTAAATTGGAAATCCAAACGAGCAGGCATTCGCCTGTTCGGAAAAAATATTTTCCATCTCTTTTATTAATCCAACCTGCCTTATGATATTTGTATAGTTTCTTTTTTGCCAGTTTATAATAAGCTCATCGTGTTTTGTTTTGAGATTCTCAATCGAATATTCTGATTCTGCAATTTCTTCCCTTAAAACAAATGGGATATACACAAAACTGTAGCCAAAATCTTTATCCTGAAAATGCTGTTCTCCAAGTTTATTTAGTCTTACCCGAACATGATCATCAAAAAAAGATTTTGCCATATTAAATAAGCGATCTTCTTCATACATAAGACAATCTTTTCCAACCACATAACCAGGAACATATGCAGAGGCATTTGGATATACCTGTGATAACAAATATTCAAACTTATCAATAAGCAGTTGATTTAAGTGAAAATGAGTAACTTTTCCGCATAGTGATTCTTTATCATCTGCCTGCATAACCATAATTGGAAAAGACGCAAATGTATATCGATAATTCATCTTCTCTGTAGCTAAGAGTTCCGGTGAACATAAATGGTCAGCATAATCCTTTTGGGTTTCTGTATTGCATTCTTTCTCATTTTCATCGATCCATTTTAAATACTGATTTCCAATTGGAATGATCTTGAATTTTGTTTCTGCGCTAATTTTCCCTTTTTTACTCATAGAATCTGCAATTTCATATACAGTATTTAAAAGGTCAAAGGTTCCAAAGTGTTCTTTCCATTCAGAATAGTTTGAATTTGGATTCATTCTCATCCAAACACTATAAGAATAAACAAACATACCAATTTCATCTATTTTATTATTAAGTAATTTCATGTATTCATTTCTCCATTAAGTTTAGTCTTATATAGTATGTCATTTATTTTGACACAAAAAAATCCGAAAGAGAAATTTCTCAATCGGATATATATTATTAGTCATCTTCTTTTTCATCCTATTCTTCAGAGTCTGAAGCGGATGAAGCTTTAACAGTTGCAAATGGAACCGGATTTCCATATTGGTTGGCTTCTTTATCAGACGGACGTGTCAAAATATAATAATTGAAGATTTGAACGGCCAGCGAAGCGATCCAAAACAAAAATGCAATTAAGAACATCGGTGAGAATCCGCCGAACATGGTAGCCGCAAACGCAGCGACAGTAATCATAAAGGCAATAATGGATAAGATGCCTGATGCAACACATATTCCAAAGTACATCCATCCACTCTTTCCAACATCATGATATCTTCTAACTGCTGCACAATAAAATGGAATAATATAAGCCAGTGCTAAGATTGAAGGAATGATATCCATATTGGCAATATTAGAAATAGCTGATACAACCATTGAAATAATGATATATGCTAAAAAAGCCCACCAATATCCAGCTCTTGAAAGTCTTCCATTAATATTGAAGAAGTTTGTAAACAAGTCTTTTGTAGAGACTGTTAAATTGTCAATAAAATCTTTCATGTATTTTATCTCCTTATAATTTATATAAATAGTATGTAAGATTGCTTTTCTAAAATATTAGAATTTTGTAGCTTCGGATAGTAATATTTGCACAAATGGTTGGACATTTGTTTTAATAATTTTGTTTATTTTTTGTTAAATTCTTTTGTCCATTTTTTCTAAATCTTACATAATAAATGTGTAAATCTTTTTAAGGGTCGATGCGTCCAGTAGGCGAGGGCATCTGACTGTAAATCAGACACACGAGAAACATCGCAGGTTCGACTCCTGCTCGGCCCTTTGAAATAAATATATTGCCGTCATAGCTCAATTGGCAGAGCAGCTGATTTGTAATCAGCAGGTTATCGGTTCAAGTCCGATCGGCGGCTTCGCGGGATCGTCAAGAGGCAAGACACCGGGCTCATGACCCGATAATCGTAGGTTCGAATCCTTCTCCCGCAATTTATATATGCCGTATGTCCGGGTGGCTGAGGGCGCGGACTTGAAATCCGTTGGGCAGAAATGCTTTGCAGGTTCGAATCCTGTGTACGGCGCTTTGCAGATGTGGTCTAATGGCTAAGACAACTGCCTTCCAAGCAGTTGATGCGAGTTCGATTCTCGTCATTTGCTTTTTCAGATCTATATCTGAAATCATTCTCCTATAGCTCAGTTGGCAGAGCGCACGACTGTTAATCGTGATGCCGTAGGTTCAAGCCCTACTGGGAGAGTTCTTTGCGGCTGTGGCCGAGTAGGCTTATGGCACTGTCCTGCTAAGACAGTTATTCATTTTTGGTACGAAGGTTCGAATCCTTCCGGCCGCGCGTTTTATTTTTTTGATATATTTGCTTGTTTGATATGTTTCGATTTTTGATATGTTTGTTTTCTTGATATGTTTTTAATTAGAGGCTATTGCCTCTTTTTTTATGCAAAAAATAAGTAGCTCTCTATGAGCTACTTTAAAAATGTTACTGCTTTATAAGGAGTACGATAATCTCTATTTGAAATTATGATTCCTGTTGTTGAGTTACTTGCATGAATGATTTTTCCATCACCAATATACATTGCAACATGATTGATATAATCACCACTTGCATAGAAAATAAGATCACCTGGCTCTGCGTCTGCAACATTAATGCTTTTACCGTTTGCGGCTTGATCTCTTGAAGATCGGCCAGTTGTAATTCCAAATTTCTTATAAATCTGTTGAGTAAATCCAGAGCAATCTGTTCCATTTATGAGATCGCTTCCACCAAATACGTATGGATTTCCTAAGAATTGTTTTGCATACGCAACAATCGCAGTTCTTGTTGCAGAAACAACTTTTCCAACCTCATCATTAGATACTTCTGTAACAGATTTTTCTTCTTTTGTCTTATCAAAATCAGAACCAAGGCCAGTTTTACTTGTATCTGTATATTCTTCTATTTTTGTCAGTTCATCTTTCTTTACGGTCTCCTCTTCTTGTTTTGAATATTCTTTATATGTTCCTACGTCAATTGTTGGATTTGGGACAATTGTAATATCCGTAATGCTAAGAGATGGTTGCTCATTAATGACAGACTGAAGATCATTATATGCAGAGGCAGCTTCATCTTCTCTTTCTTTTTGTTCCTTTTCTTTTCTTAACGCTTCTTTTGTAGAGATTGCCTGTTTAAACTCAACCGTTACATAACAATACTCTTTCGAGATATATCCAGTTAAGCTTGCATCGACCTCAATTTTATAAAAGCCAGGTTCTTCTCCTTTTACAACATATTTCTCACCACTTGACAGTGTCGTTAAGATTTCACTATCTGTATTTGGTTCACTTCTAAGGTTTAAGTTTGTCGCATCCACGGTCACGAATTTGTTTCCGATTGATTCTGCTAATGCTTCCGCTTCTTCACCTGTAATAAAATACTCTGATTTAATATATCCAGTAACTTGTCCAGACTGGATCTTATACCAGATTCCATCTTCTTTATTTATGGTCTCTAAAATTTCAGCTGCAGAGTTATTATATATTTTCCCTACGATTGAGCTATCAACAGATGCTTCATTTCTTATATTCACATATCCGCTTACTTTAGATACTGCAAGTTTAGAACAATCATTTTCAGTGGCTACAATCGTTTCTCTTGTTGGATCCGAGTAGATAGATGCATACGTCGGGATTGTATTCATGAATGTGCAGAGACAGAGGCAGAGTAATAATTTCTTTTTAAACATTTTTCTTCATCCTTTCATTTTAAATATGACAGAAATAAGAAAAAAGTTTTACATAATTTCTCGAAATATTAAAAAAAGTCTCCATAGAGACTTTTTATAAATGAATTTAATAGTATTATCCCGACTTTATTTGGTACATATGTCTTTATTTTTTTTAGCAATAACTTCTTTTGTTTGATTTTTGATGATTTAGAATCAGTCATGGACATGTATAATTTTCCACTGTCCGATTCCTGATTGTTTGGTTTCTGCCCAAGCATCGTCATCGGAAAATCCAGCATTGCCGGCATTGGCGGCATCTATAATTTCTTCTAATGTCTTATAATCGGTTACTTGCATGATGCCTTTTATCATTGCATTGTGCGCTTCTTTTTTAGTTTTATAGAAGGCTTCACAAATTTCAAGCTCAAGTTTTGTTACTTGAATTAAGATGTACATATTTTTGCTCCTATCTGCAATATCAATTCTCTTATAGGATATTGCTTTTTGCTTCGTACTATATTTTTATTTTAAATATTTCCTCATTTATACAACTGGTAATGTTTTCCGATCAAATCAATTTTTTCAGATTCCATTGGTGCAAATCCAATACAGGTAAGAGTTTTTCCGTCTTCTTCGGGCTCTAACTCTGTATGGCAGTTATCATAAATTAAGAAAAAATCTTTTCCCTCAACTAATCCATTTTCAATTGCGCGAGTTTTGGCTTTTAATAGCTGGCTCTTGTTCTTTGCGGCTAAAACAACTTTTGCATATTCGTCCATAATCCAGCCTTCTACTACTTCTGGGCTTAATTCTATTGTAGAATTATAAGTATATTTTCCTGGTTCACTGACGATAAAACGATCTTCAAGACCATAAATCGTTCCATCATCTGGATATTTATCAATTAAAGAGAATTCTGAAAGTCCTTTTTCTTTTGCTTCTTTCGCGTACTTTGTTAACCACTTATCGAAACCTTTTTCATAATCGCAATCAGCAGGATATTTGGCAAACTCTACCCTTTCAATATTCTCTTTAATTTTTTCCATCATAAATGCCTGACTTGCGTGACTAACCTGCGCAGCCAGTTTCCCTGCGCTCATTCCCAAGTCTTTTCTTGCAATGATGATCTGTTTTACTTTCATAGCTCTTCTCCTTTTTCTTTTGTATCAATGACTTTAATCCGTTGGCAGTGAATTTTGATACCAACGATGTCAAACTGATTTTTTATGTGTCTGCGTATGTCGCTGCACGCTTCGAAACTATCATCCAGATTTCTTGTCCGTACTGTACATTTCAATACGACACCATTTTCAGATAAATCTTTTACAAATACTTTTACCTTTTTTCCAACCGTTTTATCTTCTCTTACATCGATTACTAATGGATGGGACGATACAATATTTTCAACGATCTTTATCGCCTGATCTATATTTGAATCATAGCTGATTGGAATTTCTAAGTAATTTCCTATGTAGTGATTCTCAAAATTTGCATTCTCAATTACTGATTTATTGATTACTGAGTTCGGAACAAGTAAACGGCTATTATGATAGGTTTTAACAACTGTATGCCGCAAATCCATCTTTTCTACAATACCAGAAATTCCTAAGCTCTCAATCGTAATCTTTTCACCGACATCAAATGGTTTACTCCAGCTAAGAATTAATCCACTCATGATATCTGCAAGAACCTGTTGAGCAGCAAACCCAACTACAGCCACAAGTAAACTGGAACTTGTCAAGAGTGTATTACTGATCGCCTTTGTCGGTTGAAAGAGTTCTGATAATATCACAATCGCAGCGACTGTCCATGCAACTTTAATGATGCTGCAAATAAAACTTACATGAATCCCTTTTTTCTTCTTATCGAGATATTTCCCGAGCTTAGAGATAATGATATTTCCAATTAAGCATACTATAACGATAACACATACTGGTAAAAGTTTTTTCATAGCAACCACCTAAAACAAGCCAAATTGTCTGGCTACAAGTAATAATAACAGCGCAACACCAATTCCAAATACAATTGATAGTAAGCTTTTTGTGAGCTTATAAATGACCATTGCAAGTGAAATCCCAATTAAACAAATTACTGTGACGCTAAGGCCGGTTGTTGCAGATGCATACTCAACATATTTTTCAGTCGCATCTACTGCTCCATTTACTACTTCTGTTACATTTCCCATTTTTGTTTTCCTCCATTTCTTTTTGTTCATAGATAGTATGCGATATTTCTATACCAAAAACTTTTTTGTTTTTCTCTAAAAACCGCATATTAAATATGTACTTATCATAAAAACATGGAGGATATTATGGACGAGAATAAGAAAAAAGCTTTAGAAGCTGCATTAACACAGATCAAAAAAGACTACGGCGCTGGCTCTGTCATGAGGCTGGGAGAAGCTTCTGAAATCAATGTTGACAAGTTTTCTTCCGGTTCTATCGGTTTAGATCTTGCATTAGGTGGCGGTATTCCTAAAGGAAGAATCATTGAAGTTTATGGTCCTGAAAGTGCAGGTAAAACAACTCTTACTCTTCATATGATCGCTGAAGTTCAGAAAGCCGGTGGTATTGCTGGATTTATTGATGCTGAACATGCACTCGATCCTGTTTACGCTAAGAATATTGGAGTAAATATCGATGAACTGTATATTTCTCAGCCAGATTATGGTGAACAGGCTCTGGAGATTGCTGACAGCATGATTCGAAGCGGCGCAGTAGACATTATCGTTGTAGATTCAGTCGCAGCTTTAGTCCCTAAAAAAGAGATCGATGGAGACATGGGTGATGCGGTTGTTGGCTTGCAGGCAAGATTAATGAGCCAGGCACTTCGCAAATTAACAGCCAGTGTAAGTAAAACAAAATGTACGGTTGTGTTTATTAATCAGCTTAGAGAAAAAGTTGGTGTGATGTTCGGTTCACCGGAGACAACTACAGGAGGACGGGCGTTAAAGTTCTATAGTTCTGTAAGACTTGATATCAGACGTATTGAATCCATTAAACAGAACGGAGAAGTATTAGGTAACCACGTCCGTGTAAAAGTCGTAAAAAATAAAATTGCTCCGCCATTTAGAGAAGCTGAATTTGATATTATGTTTGGTAATGGAATCTCTGCTTCTGGCGAGGCGGTTGATCTTGGTGTCAAATACGATATTATTGAAAAAGGTGGTGCCTGGTATTCTTATAAGGGCGAAAAGATCGGTCAGGGACGTGAACGCGCAAAAGCTTATCTTGAAGAAAATCCAGAGATCTTTGAAGAGGTTCGGAATGCAATCTTTGATGCTTCTAAGAAATCGATTTAGTCTAAAGGAGCTTTTTGCTCCTTTTTTCTTTACTTTTTTCTCGAAATGACATACTATAAATATATGATGTAAAGGAGATCATAGATGAACCATTCAAATTCATGTTGCTATACCCGTACATTTCGTGCGGAAGTATTGAAAGAACTTTTAGCTGGAGTCAGCGGAGCCGCTTTTTGGTTAGGAACTCCAGAGGGAGAAAAATTATCTCATGAGTCATGGCAGCTTGCAGATCGTTTATTACTTCCTGAATATGATAATGATTCTGCGCTTGATTCTGCTGATAAAAAGCTAAAAGAATATCAAAATCAGTTAGAACAGTTAAAGAGAGCTTGAAAATAAGCTCTCTTTTTTATTTCGTATAAATTTCCTCCATTATAAAAGAAAATTATGGAGGTTTTTATATGCTGTTTACTGATTCAGAATTTGACCGAGTATATAAAAAAATACGTGAAGAACTTATCTCTGAAAAGAGTTCAGAAAAAGGTTTTATTAGTCCAGTAGCTGCAATTTTGGGTGGGCAACCTGGCGCTGGAAAATCTACATTAACAAAAACAATATTAGGAAATAACGAGAACACAGTTGTTATTGATGGAGACTCATTGAGAAAATACCATCCTCATCTATTTGAAATTCAAGCTGAATACAAAGAAGATTACCCAAAAGTAACTCAGCCGTTTGTTTCTAAAATGGTTGAAACTCTTTTAGATGATTTAAGCAACGATAAATATAATCTTATTATTGAAGGGACTCTACGAGACATAAATGTTCCATTGAAGACAGCTTCTCTTCTATCCGATAAAGGCTATATAACGGAACTCTACATAATTGCTACAAATAAAGAGCTTTCCTGGGCCAGTACCATTCTGAGAGGCGATGCAATGAAAGAACGCGGTGAGATTCCTCGTTATGTTGATCGTGCGCATCATGATAAAGTCTGTGATACTTTAGCAGAAAATGTCTGCGAAATTATTGATCGAGGAATTTTTGATAATGTTGTTATCCTTGATCGGGAACAGAATGTTTTGTATGATATGTTAGAAACACCTGAAAAAGACCCGAAAGAAATTCTTGATTTGATCATGAATGAAGAATTGGAACAGACGCAGATACAGAGTCTTGATCAGATGATTGAAAAAGCGAAAGAAGAACTACATATAAAAAAAGACGAGCGGCATATCTCGCATGATGATTTTGAAGAGCGTTAATCGCTCTTTTTTTATGAAAAAATAACGCCAGACCCGATTAGCATCGTTTATGCATACTTTATCGAGTTCGACGTTAAAACCTGTTTTTTACTATTATTTTTCTATTGTTTTCATGTAATACAAATCATGATTTCTTTTTAAAAACTAAGAATTTACTTAATAAGTAATTAAGTACTAATACAACAATAGAAAGTATTGCTTTACTGATAAACTCATTGATTCCAATCCAATCAATAAAGAGCTTCATCCCGATTAAGTTTACAACTCCGCTGAAAATCCTTCCGGAATAAAATGCGCCTGCTTCTTTTAATGTGTCTGCTCCTTTTCTATTGCTTTCAAATACATATTTTTTACTTGTAATAAACGAGAATGTTACAGCTGCAAACCATGACAATGCAGTCGCAGCTTCATATGAAACACCAATCCATCGAAAGATTGTATATGAAATCCAGTCAACACCGGTTGTTAAAACTCCAAAAAATATGTATGCAATAACTTCTTTGTTTTCTTTAAATAGCTTCTTAAGTTTTTTCATATAATTCCTCCTACTACTATTATGCCAGAAGATAAGAAAAAAGGAGATTACTCTCCTTTTTTTAAAAACCAATACTAAATTCCTCTGTATTGATTGCATGTGGAATTACTACATAAACTCCACTTTTGCTTTTTCTAAACGCTCCCTTTATTTCAATTTTATCATTCTCATTCAGCAAACCTAAAAGATCCATCAGTTCTTCATTTGTATATACTTCAGTTCCAAATGCATAGAAATCATTTAGCGTAGGGATTGTGACATAAATTTCTTCGGTATCCTGTTCAACAATTAAGACCACGGCCGGAACGCTATTCGTCATGATACTTACCTCAGAGATTTTCCCAATTGTATGGATCTCTTTTTTTTCATATTTATCGCGATTTTTTACCAAATCTGGAAGATCTACATAAATTCCTTTTGGTCTTTTTATGTCCATGAAACTTTCGGTGCCAGTTTCTTTAATCTTCTTATCATTACCGTAAAATTCTGCAAATATATCAGAAAGATCTTTTCCATATGGATCTGGATATGATGATTCTGCAAATGACGGGCTTTTTCCCATTGGAATATCTTCATCTTCTTCATCATAACCTTCCATTTCTTCTTCATCATCCTCGTCATCTTCATCATCTTCAGAATAGCTGTCGTCATCATCGTCGTCATCTTCTACGCTACCTGTTGCATATGATCTGGCGATTCTCTCTGCCTCTTCTTTTGCTTTTCGTTCTTCCTCTCTTTTCTTTTTAATCTCTTCGATTCGTATTTTTCTGTTTTCCTTATCCTTTTCAGCATCTTCTTTGAGTTCATTAATTCTCTTACCTAATGTTTTAACATCAGTCTCTTCATCTGCGACTGGTTTTGCTACTACATCACATAACGGCATACCACATTTCGGACAAGATCTTCTTGAATCATCTGCAGTCGCTCCACAATTTGGACAAATCTTAGACATATTATATTCTCCTTTACATCGTATTTTCTTTAGTATGGCTAAGATTTGTTAGTAATAAATTAAAAATAATCTTCTCTTATTGTCGTATATACAAGCTTAACAGCGTCTTTCACAACTTGAATTTTTTCATTCACAAAGTACCAAATGTTAGGGTTAAACATGGACGCAGCATATACAGCTATGATGCAGAGAATAATAATAATAGCAATTATCGTTAATACATTTATGCAGGAATGGAGCAGCTCCAACATGTTTTTAAATGCAACGATAAAAATGTTATCAGTATGTTCTTTACCCTCATATTTTTTTAGTTTCTTTTCCATTTTTTCGTTTTTTTTATCAATACCCTCTTGTAATACAGGTTTAAATTTATTTGCCATGATACCACCTCATTTAATCCTTTTATTTTTATTATGTCTGAATTTTTTTAATTGGGATTAAAAGTTGGGATTAAAAGTTGGGATTAAATATCCTCTATCATATCTAAATTACTGTATAAAATTCTGGTATAAAGTTGCTTTGATGAATTTTCTAATTTATATGGGTCTAAAACTATATCTGAGAAATATGTTTTATCCCGTTTCTCTCTCATAAGTGATGCAATTGAAACTCTCTCCTCTTCAGGAACAAATACAAATACAAAATTTGCATCTTTATACATTGATCTTTCTAATAAGACCTGGGTTTTAAAAATCTCATTTGGCTTTGATCCGCTTATAATAATTTTGATATCTTGTTCTTTGAAGCTTTTCTCCTCGAAAGTTCTTGTATTAATATTTCCAAAGTCACTAATTACAAAGTCATATTTCGATAGAGAATTATCTAAATTCGGAAGATTTTTATACATTTCAAGCCCAGAATACTCAATTTTATCTTTTTTATTCTTTGCTGTTGTATATAAATTTACTAAATCATTTAAGTATTTTTTTTCATTTCTTTCAACATAACAAATTTTATAATTTTCTTTTAATACTTGGGCCAATTGGATTGCCTGTGTTGTGGTTCCGATTCTGCTCATACTTCCTGCGATTCCTATTTTAATCATATGCAATTCCTTTCTTTATAATATTTGACGTATATATTTATTATGATAGAACCAACAAAAAAGCTCTCCTAAGAGAGCCTTTCTTGTTTTAAAGATTTTCCATATAAGTCAAAACATCTTGAATAATCGGAATTACAATACTTGCTGCAATAATTAATAAAACAATACAGATAATAAGTAGTAATAATTTGTAAAGCAAATATGCTTTTGCAAATTCTTTCTTCAGTGGTTGCGTTTTTGATCTACTTAAAATCAGCAAATAGATCCAACCAATGATTGGGATGTTCATACATGTAAAAGTTACAAGCCAATGTCCTACGGACAAAGGATTCTTTTCATTTTTTATATTTTTCTTTTCTTCCATTAGTTACTACCTCCCGGGCCGGCATTCATACTATCATAACCAGGTCCTTTATAAATCTGTTTATTGATTTCTTTTTCGATTTGTTTATTAATTTCGTTTTCTTTTGCATGTAATTCAGCTTCTTCGCTTGCACGCTTTGCTTCTTCTTCTGCTGCTTCTGCATCTTTTTTCTTTTTATACTCATCATAGGTAGGAAGGTGTTTGATCCGTTCTAATGCATTCATCAGTCTTGTGTGATATGTGCTATAAGCTGCATAATCTTCAATGTCTGAGAGTGCTTTATTTGCGGCTTCTGTGGAGATTGGAGTCGTTGGGATATATTCTAAGTTTTCAAGTTTGCTTACCTCTTCTTCAGCCTTCTGGATTCTCTCGCTCTTAATAAATTCAAGTCTTTCCTCTTCAGCTTTTGATTCTTCTTCTAAAGCAGCTTCTGATTCTTCGTCTTTTTTACGCTGTTCATAAAGGGCAATCTCATCAGCCATATCTTCTTTAATTGCTTTTAACTGTTTATATTTTTCATATACCCGATTATAAAGCGCATTTCTTGTTGTTGTGTCTTCTACTTTTGAAATTATGTTGTTTATAGTATTAAAATCTTCTTCGATGGAATAAGTATCTTCTGCTGATTTGATTGTCGTCTTTTCATAGGCATCAACAGCTTCATATGCAGAGGCAACAATATCATTCATTTCTTTTTCTTTTTCAGCAATCGCAGCTTTTGTTTCTCCAGCTCTTGAGAACAGATCGATTAAACCCGTATCTGTGTCTGTCTTTGCACCTGTGTTCGGATCATAATATGAAGTAAATACAGTACTTGGTGCTTCCCAATCATTAATTTCTAAACCTTCATGGATCTCATTCATAAACTGCTTCCAGATTTTTCCTGCATATGTAGTACCATAGATTCCAGGCATTGCCCTCGGTGTATCATAACCAACCCATACGGCAGTTGTGTATTTCTTTGTGTATCCGCAGAACCATGTATCCTTATTTGCATTTGTTGTTCCTGTTTTTCCTGCTGCCGGGATATCATTCTTTAGTGCTAATCCATAACCAGTACCATATGGTTTTGTTAATGTTCCCTTTAATACATCTGTCATCATATAAGCGGTATCTTCATCATAAACCTGTTTTTTCTTAACTTTTGTTTTCAGTTTTAAGTTATCATTAGAATCTCTTAATTCTACAATACAGGTATTATCTGAATACAAACCATCATTTGCAAGTGTCTGATATCCTTTTACCATATCGACGATTCGTACACCGTTTGTGAAACCACCGATTGATAAAGCAGTTACATCATTATCAACATAAGAAATTTTCTGGAACTGCATCTCTCCTAAATAATCAAGACCGTTATTTACGCCAATCTGATCAAGTACCTGCCATGCGATTGTATTAATTGATCTGTTGACTGCTTCACGGATCGTAATATTTCCTCTGTATTTTCCACCACTATTCTTTGGGCCATTTTCAATTTCATGATCGTTCATGATTTTTGATGGATAGTATTCTCCAGTATCAAATGCAGGTGCATAGTCAATCAATGGTTTGATTGCAGAGCCTGGTTGTCTTGCGCTTAAATATGCACGGTTAAACTGGTCATCTGTTCCACGGCCGCCAACGACAGCAACGATATAGCCGGTTGAATTATCTGCAACTGCTGCTGCTCCTTGCATCGCATACTTTCCATTTTCCTGAAGCTCTGTAAATTTAGCTAAAGTAGAATCGATTTGATTCTGCAGTTTTTCTTGAATGCTGCTGTCTAAAGACGTATAGATCTTATATCCACCACTTCTGATTTCTTCTGTCTTTATTGCATATTCTTTTTCATATTTTTCCATATATGCATCATAGTCTTCCTTATTTGCGAATACGTATTTAAAGTTGAAATTTTCCTGTTTCATTAATTCTAATGCTGCGCAATGAATTGCATAGGAAGACTGATAAGTTTCAAATGTCTCTGCGCCTGCATTCTGCTGAACCACTAATGATTCATTCTGTGCGTCCTTACATTCATTTTCTGTCAGATATCCATTTTCATATAACTTTTCAAGAACACTGTTTCTCTTCTCCAGACAAGCATCATAGTTCTTTACAGGATCATAGGCAGAAGGGCTATTGCTGATACCCACAAGTGTGGCAGCTTCTGCCATTGTTACTTCTGACGCGTCCTTTCCAAAGTAATATTGGCTTGCGGCCTGTACGCCATAACATCTATTTGCGTAATAGTTTGTATTGCAATAAAATTCCATGATTTTTGCTTTACTGAATTTCTTTTCAAGCTCTGGTGCTAATAGAATTTCAATTACTTTTCTTGTAAAGGATTTTTCTTGTGTCAAATAGGTATTTTTCACAACCTGCTGTGTGATGGTGCTTCCGCCTTGAGTGATTTCTCCGTCATTTTTTATAAGTGCAAGTCCCGCACGGATGGTTGAAAGCCAATCAACTCCTGTATGTTCTTTGAATCTTTTATCTTCCTGCGAGATATATGCGTTTTGAATATTCATACTGATCTTTGAAATATCGACATAATCGAAATTTCCTGCATTGATAAGGCCGATCAAGTTGTTGTCTTTATCATAAACATACGTATCCATACCATGAACGAAATCAGATTCATCCATATTTGCTAATTTATCATATGCAACTTGTCGGCATTCATCTAAATCAGGTTTTACCCGTATATAGATGAAGCAACATACAATTCCTGACAGAATAATGCAGGCTGTAAGTAAACTTAAGAATCCATAGAAAATGTTTGTAAGCATTCCGGTTATAGATCCAATTGCAGTTGCAGCAATTTTAAGCCCATATAGAATTTTTTCTTTTAGATTGTTATCAGGCTTTTTAAATAGAGTTTCCTTATCCATTAGAAGTCCTCTCTTTCTTTATTGATACTTTTAGTATGCAAGAAACATAAGAAAAGAGGGTCCTAACCCTCTTTTTTCTTCTGATTGCGGTACATGTTTAATCGTTCTCTGCTGATGCGTTTCTCCTCTTCTGTATATTCACGGCCTGCATTTGGGCGAGTGATTTTCAAGTATTTTAGCGGAAGTGACGCATAGATGGAACCATCTGTATTTTCACTGATAATTTTTACATCATCTGGATTTTCCTCTGCATATCGTTTTACCCGATTGATGTACCGTCTTTTTGTGAGTGTACAATACATGGTTTCCTCATTTGAATAAAACTCAACAACATTTTCTTTTGATTCCCAATGCTGTCTCTTCTTGAATTCAGAAATGTCCTCTTCAGATTCTTTTATTTCAGCATCTAAGATTACATCGATATATAATGTAATCATAGATTTATCCTTTTTATACTCGGAAGAGTCTGGTTCTGGAATTGCTTCATCAGCTGCTACCATTTCAGCCGCAGAGGCAATAATCTTTCTTCTGCTGATCGTAATGATCTTATATAATTCCGTTGTGTTGCTAACAAAATTCAGGTGAAACTCCGGGATGATAATCGTCGCATTTTCTTTATTCATTTTTACATAAGCTTTATATACTAAATGTCTTTCCATTTTTTCTCCTTTAATCGTCTTTATTTGCTTTGATTAATATATCTGTAGGCTTTACAAGGCCTAATTTGTCTTCAGCAACTTTTTCAATATACTGTTTTGTCTGAACATAGATCTTTCGTTCTGCTAACTGTTCAGAACGAACTTTTTCCTTTTCTATTTGTTTTGTAATAGAAGCCTCTTTTTCTTTATAAATTTCGTTTTTCTGGATCAAATTAGCACTTCCAAGATTTACAACGACAGCTAAACTTAATACGATCGCCGTAATACCGATCAACGCTAATTTATTTCCTCGATCTGTTTTTTTCTTAGTCGCAGATTTTCGTTTTCTTCTTGAACGCATATACAGCACCTCTATTTTTCTACTTCTTAAATATAATGTCATTTTTTATGTAAAATAATTTGAAAAATCTTATGAGTGCATTCTCGCGACTTTAGTCATGAGTAAACGAATCCGTGTGACTTAGTCACACAAACCGTATGAAAGATAATTTCCATACGGTTTTTTAAGTAAATCTTTCATACTAAACATAGATCATAGAAAGGAGCAGATGCATTCACATGACCAGTCATGTTTCATACGCAGTAAAAATTAAGACAGATTTTAATCTAAAAGAAACTGTACGCGTTTATCGTGAAGCAGTGGACTTCTTTCTTGACGT
>OGEZ01000476.1_pt1 | contig 35209 bp, 31 predicted proteins | sample 1570831 | NCBI WGS metagenome assembly OGEZ01 (sample SAMEA2582059, study PRJEB24529) | metagenome | biome: Human gut stool | place: China | collected 2011
TCCCTGCCGCTGTTCTTTATGGTTCAAAGATACTAATTTGAAAGCAAATCACAACCCCACCCAAATGTCACTATATCTCCATCCTGCTGTTCTTTATGGTTCAAAGATACTAATTTGAAAGCAAATCACAACTATCTGTGTTTTCAAATACAAGTCCCTGCCGCTGTTCTTTATGGTTCAAAGATACTAATTTGAAAGCAAATCACAACTCAATGTTCCCGATTGTATTTAAAATAGGGCTGTTCTTTATGGTTCAAAGATACTAATTTGAAAGCAAATCACAACACTTGCTTCTAAAGATACAAGAGCGTAGAGGCTGTTCTTTATGGTTCAAAGATACTAATTTGAAAGCAAATCACAACCTATTTCCTGATCAATGATTTTGAAGACGGCTGTTCTTTATGGTTCAAAGATACTAATTTGAAAGCAAATCACAACACCAGTGGAGCGAACACAAGGAGACAATGGCTGTTCTTTATGGTTCAAAGATACTAATTTGAAAGCAAATCACAACTTCTTCTGATCGCAAGCAAAACGAATATAGCTGTTCTTTATGGTTCAAAGATACTAATTTGAAAGCAAATCACAACACTCTTTTGGAACGTCCTCACAACGTTCCAGCTGTTCTTTATGGTTCAAAGATACTAATTTGAAAGCAAATCACAACACTTCATTCTTGTACAATGTACTCTTTCTGCTGTTCTTTATGGTTCAAAGATACTAATTTGAAAGCAAATCACAACTAATCTGCAAAATTTGTTTTATCAATTTATGCTGTTCTTTATGGTTCAAAGATACTAATTTGAAAGCAAATCACAACTGGATGTAAAGGTAGAAGAACTAAAATGCGCTGTTCTTTATGGTTCAAAGATACTAATTTGAAAGCAAATCACAACTGACGGACAGCTAAAAGTGACAGACGAAAGGCTGTTCTTTATGGTTCAAAGATACTAATTTGAAAGCAAATCACAACGGAACGTTATTTAATGCGTTACAAGGATTTGCTGTTCTTTATGGTTCAAAGATACTAATTTGAAAGCAAATCACAACAGGGAACGAAGGTATTCCAGTCTCCGCCGAGCTGTTCTTTATGGTTCAAAGATACTAATTTGAAAGCAAATCACAACTCGAAGTCATCTAAATTCCCAGATTTCAATGCTGTTCTTTATGGTTCAAAGATACTAATTTGAAAGCAAATCACAACTATCTGTTTTAATGTTGGTACTATCTACCGGCTGTTCTTTATGGTTCAAAGATACTAATTTGAAAGCAAATCACAACAACCGAATTTAGTGATGTTGAAAGCGGTAAGCTGTTCTTTATGGTTCAAAGATACTAATTTGAAAGCAAATCACAACATAAAAAAAGTCATGGAGATTAATCAGAAGCTGTTCTTTATGGTTCAAAGATACTAATTTGAAAGCAAATCACAACCGGTTAAGGTACCCATAAGGAGAGAACCTTGCTGTTCTTTATGGTTCAAAGATACTAATTTGAAAGCAAATCACAACGTTGATTGGTTGCAGGTTTATTGCAAATGCGCTGTTCTTTATGGTTCAAAGATACTAATTTGAAAGCAAATCACAACGTCGCATGGCGTTCGTATGATACTATTTTTGCTGTTCTTTATGGTTCAAAGATACTAATTTGAAAGCAAATCACAACGCTCCTGCTGCGCAGGGTGTCACTCCTCCGGCTGTTCTTTATGGTTCAAAGATACTAATTTGAAAGCAAATCACAACTGAGGTCTATCTGACTAGCTAATTGTGCTAGCTGTTCTTTATGGTTCAAAGATACTAATTTGAAAGCAAATCACAACAGAATTTTGTCTCGTATGTCATCGAAGAAGCTGTTCTTTATGGTTCAAAGATACTAATTTGAAAGCAAATCACAACAATTGTGGTAACTTGATTTGCTTCATGTTGCTGTTCTTTATGGTTCAAAGATACTAATTTGAAAGCAAATCACAACCTTCCATGTGGCTTTTTACCAATGGTCATGCTGTTCTTTATGGTTCAAAGATACTAATTTGAAAGCAAATCACAACAGATCCTACCTTTGATCGTGTTGGTATGGGCTGTTCTTTATGGTTCAAAGATACTAATTTGAAAGCAAATCACAACTGTCTAGTTTTACGTTAGTACTATCTGCAGCTGTTCTTTATGGTTCAAAGATACTAATTTGAAAGCAAATCACAACTATTGATCTTAAGGGCTTCTCCCGTACTGCGCTGTTCTTTATGGTTCAAAGATACTAATTTGAAAGCAAATCACAACTCAGAATTGATCGACGTCAATCGTGAAACGCTGTTCTTTATGGTTCAAAGATACTAATTTGAAAGCAAATCACAACTTTGCTTCGATTCTTTGTTTGTTGAAGTCGCTGTTCTTTATGGTTCAAAGATACTAATTTGAAAGCAAATCACAACCGATGTTAGCAATCTGTGTGCGTTGTCTTGGCTGTTCTTTATGGTTCAAAGATACTAATTTGAAAGCAAATCACAACAGGATGTAGGTATATGACCGAAATTCCTGAGCTGTTCTTTATGGTTCAAAGATACTAATTTGAAAGCAAATCACAACAACTTTGGCACTGACTTTGTTGTTCGACCAGCTGTTCTTTATGGTTCAAAGATACTAATTTGAAAGCAAATCACAACAACTTTGGCACTGACTTTGTTGTTCGACCAGCTGTTCTTTATGGTTCAAAGATACTAATTTGAAAGCAAATCACAACGTATCTTTGTAGTGTTGAAAGCAACCAATAGCTGTTCTTTATGGTTCAAAGATACTAATTTGAAAGCAAATCACAACATCCCGACTACTTTTATAAATTCTTTCTTGCTGTTCTTTATGGTTCAAAGATACTAATTTGAAAGCAAATCACAACTCCTTTCCTTCGGTAGTTTGTTCATACGGAGCTGTTCTTTATGGTTCAAAGATACTAATTTGAAAGCAAATCACAACACCTCGGCTTGGGCTACCTGAATGCCGATTGTTGTCTCCAATGGTCCAAAGATACTAATTAAAAAGCAAACCACAGCAACAAAAGGAAAGAGACGATTACACCTCTTTCGTATAACTGTTCAAATAAAACTTTTTAAAAGCTTTTGCATCTTCGATTAATCCATATCCGCCACACCAGTGACAATAACGATTAAATAAAAGAGCTTTTAGTGTGATCGGTGTATCATCCATCATGTTAAACTCTGAAAGCCCAGCAGAAATATATTCATCAAGCATATCACCAAGAATATCATCTTTATTAATGCTTAACGCAATCCATTTCTCTTCATAAAACCAAAATAGATTTTTATCCCCATTTTTGTAAGGGTTCTCTTCCTCACCTTTATAATACCTACAGAAAGGTAAATAATTATTTTTTTCCATGCTTAATATCTAATGTTTGTAAAGTTTAAATATAACTAATTTCATTCTTCTGGGAAAATACTCAGACAGCTGTTCTTTATGATCCAAAAATACTAATTCGAAACAATTTACTACCTAAATTTCAACTAAAAAAACAAAAGAGATTAGTTTTCAATTCCTCAAACCAGAACTCTCCCCATCCCTTCTCCCCCACCAACCACTTCCCCTACTTTTTCAATTCGCTCCTAAAAAAACAAGCGATTATTTTTGCAGTTCCAAATAAAACAGTACCTTTGCACCCCGTAAAACGAAAAGAGATTGCCGATATAGCTCAGTTGGTAGAGCAACGCATTCGTAACGCGTAGGTCGCCGGTTCAAGTCCGGCTATCGGCTCAAAATGTAGAGAAAGAGATGTGACCGCATCTCTTTTTTTTGTTTCAAGACGAAAAGAGAGAAACGCCACACTTCTATCCAAAGATTTACGAACAAAAAATCGACGTATTCAGACCTAAATGAAAAAGAAACAGAAAATGCTTTTGGGAGGACTGGCTGCCCTGGTCCTCATTGGACTGGCATGTGCCGGAACTGCTTACTACCTGTTACTGGCTCCCCAGTTTCATCCGTCGAAAACCAGCTATATCTACATCGACCGCGACGACAATATCGACTCCGTCTGCCACAAGCTGAAGACACAAGGCAAAGCTGCCAGCCTGTCCGGCTTCAAACTACTGGCACGCTATAGGGAATACGGCCAGCATATCCGCACCGGACGCTATGCCATTCGTCCTGCCGACAATGCATACCACGTATTCAGCCGACTGTACCGTGGTTATCAGGAGCCTATGAACCTCACCATCGGTAGCGTCAGAACGCTGGACCGCCTGGCACGCAACGTGGGTAAACAACTCATGATAGATTCTGCCGAAATAGCCAGTCTGCTGAACGACACGATGCTTATCCGGCAGTGGGGTTATCAGAAAGAGACCCTGCCCTGTCTTTTCATCCCCGACACCTATCAGGTATATTGGGACATCAGTGCGGAACAGTTCGTAGAGCGGATGCAAAAAGAGCACAGCCGCTTCTGGAATGAGGAAAGAAAACAAAAGGCGCAAGCCGCAGGCATGACGCCCGAGGAGGTATGCACACTGGCTTCCATCGTAGAAGAAGAGACCAACAACAACGCCGAAAAACCTACCGTAGCAGGACTTTACATCAACCGCCTGCACAAAGACATGCCTTTACAGGCCGATCCTACAGTCAAATTTGCCCTGCAAGACTTCCAACTGAAACGAATCAGCAACAAGCACCTGACCGTGGATTCGCCGTACAACACGTATCGCAACATCGGACTGCCTCCCGGACCGATACGCATCCCTACTCCTGTCGGAATCGATGCCGTGCTGAATTATGAAAAGCACGACTACATCTATATGTGTGCCAAAGAAGACTTCTCGGGGACACACAACTTCGCATCCAACTACACAGAACACATGAAAAATGCACGCAAATACTGGAAAGCCCTGAACGAAAGAAAGATTTTTAAGTGATTTTGTGTTCTTATGTAAAAGCAAAAGCTTATATTTGCGGTTAACTAACCGAAAAAACAACCACACAAGTTTCGCAAGTTCTGCAAAGCTTGTAGAAGTTAAGAAGCTAAAGGATGGCATCGCCTGCCTGAAGCAAGACGGTTTCACAGCCACCCATTAACTTCAAAGACTTTAAATTAATACCTAAAAAAGACAGATATGAGCAAACAACTTTTACTTGGCGACGAAGCCATAGCACAAGCTGCACTGGATGCCGGACTTTCGGGCGTGTACGCCTATCCGGGCACTCCGTCTACTGAAATCACCGAATACATACAGATGATGCCTATAACGGCCGAACGGAACATCCACAACCGGTGGTGCTCCAACGAGAAGACGGCCATGGAGGCTGCACTGGGCATGTCGTTTGCCGGAAAACGGTCGCTGGTCTGCATGAAACACGTAGGAATGAACGTGGCAGCCGACTGTTTCATCAATGCAGCCATGACTGGCGTTAAAGGCGGAATGATAGTCGTTGCAGCCGACGACCCCAGTATGCACTCTTCGCAAAACGAACAGGACAGCCGCTTCTACGGCGACTTTGCACTGATACCTATATTCGAACCCAGCAGTCAGCAGGAGGCCTACGACATGGCCTACGAAGGTTTCCGCTTCTCCGAACAGATGGGCGAACCTCTGCTGTTGCGCATCGTTACCCGTCTGGCCCATTCGCGCTCGGGCGTAGAACGCAAGGAACAACAGGCTCAGAACGAACTGGCTTTCAGCGACGACCCACGCCAGTTCATTCTGTTGCCGGGAAATGCCCGCAAACGCTACAAAGCCCTGCTGCAACAACAGGACGAGTTTGTAAAAGCATCCGAAAATTCTCCCTTCAACAAATACATTGACGGACCCAATAAGAAACTGGGTATCGTAGCTTGTGGCATCGGCTACAACTACCTGATGGAAAGCTATCCCGAAGGCTGTGAATATCCCGTGCTGAAAATAGGCCAGTACCCGCTGCCCAAGAAGCAACTGACACAGCTGATAAACGAATGCGAAGAGATTCTGGTGCTGGAAGACGGACAGCCCTTTGTAGAAAAGCAGCTGAAAGGTTATCTGGGACTGGGCGTCAAAGTGAAAGGAAGACTGGACGGTACACTGCCGACCGACGGCGAACTGACCCCCGACAGTGTGGCACGTGCCGTAGGCAAGGAAAACAAGGCTGAATTCAGCGTTCCGTCACTGGTAGAAATGAGACCGCCCGCACTGTGCGAAGGCTGCGGACACCGCGACATGTACACCGTACTGACACAGGTGCTGAAAGAAGAATATCCCTCGCACAAGGTATTCAGCGACATCGGTTGCTATACACTGGGAGCCAACGCCCCCTTCCACGCCATCAACTCGTGTGTAGACATGGGAGCTTCTATCACCATGGCCAAAGGAGCGGCCGATGCAGGATTATATCCATCGGTAGCCGTCATCGGTGACTCGACTTTCACTCACTCGGGCATGACAGGTCTGCTGGATTGTGTCAACGAGAATGCCAACGTCACCATCGTCATCTCGGACAACGAAACAACCGCCATGACGGGTGGACAGGACTCTGCCGGAACCGGACGTCTGGAAGCCATCTGCGCCGGCATTGGTGTAGCACCGGAACACATCCGCGTAGTAGTGCCTCTGAAGAAGAACTACGAAGAAATGAAACAAGTGATACGCGAGGAAATTGAATACCACGGAGTATCGGTCATCATCCCCCGCAGAGAGTGTATACAGACATTAGCACGCAAAAAACGTAACAAGTAAAGCCATGAAAAAAGACATCATACTTTCGGGCGTAGGAGGACAAGGCATCCTGTCTATCGCCACCGTTATCGGTAAAGCTGCCCTGAAAAAGGGCTTGTATATGAAACAAGCCGAAGTACACGGCATGAGCCAGCGCGGAGGAGACGTACAGTCGAACCTGCGTATCAGCGACCAGCCCATCGCATCCGACCTGATTCCGACCGGCAAGTGCGACCTGATCATCTCGCTGGAGCCTATGGAAGCCTTGCGCTATCTGCCCTACCTGAATCACGAAGGCTGGCTGGTGACCAATGCAGTTCCCTTTGTCAACATCCCCAATTACCCCAGCGAAGAAGCCCTCAAAGCCGAACTTGACAAGCTGCCGCACAAAATTGTGGTAAACGTCAGCGAGATAGCCAAGGAAGCCGGTTCGCCCCGTGTGGCCAACATCGTGCTGCTGGGAGCCACTATCCCCTTCCTGGGCATCGACTACGCCACCATGCAGGAAAGCGTACGCGAAATCTTCCAGCGCAAGGGTGACGCCATTGTGGAAATGAACCTGAAAGCACTGGCAGCAGGCAAAGAAATAGCAGAAAAACTTATACAATAGAACCATGAATGACAAGTACTGGGAAGAAGAAATCGAAACCATGCCACGAGAAAAACTCCGTGAATTACAACTGCAACGACTAAAGAAAACAATAGGCATCGCTTCCCATGCCCCTTATTACAAGAAAGTGTTCCAGGAGCACGGCATCACGCCAGACAGCATCCAAAGCCTGGAAGACATACGCAAGATACCGTTCACTACCAAAGCCGATATGCGTGCCAACTATCCTTTCGGACTGGTAGCAGGCAACATGCGCGAAGACGGAGTACGCATCCACTCGTCCAGTGGTACGACCGGTACCCCTACCGTCATCGTACACTCACAACACGATCTGGATTCGTGGGCCAATCTGGTAGCTCGCTGCCTCTACATGGTAGGCATCCGCAAAACCGATGTTTTCCAGAACAGTTCGGGCTACGGCATGTTTACCGGCGGACTGGGTTTCCAGTACGGAGCCGAACGTTTAGGAGCGCTGACAGTGCCGGCTGCTGCAGGAAACAGCAAACGTCAGATCAAGTTCATTACAGACTTCAAGACAACTGCCCTGCACGCCATCCCCAGCTATGCCATCCGTCTGGCCGAAGTGTTCCAGGAAGAAGGCATGGATCCCACCCAGACAAGCCTGAAAACCCTTGTCATTGGTGCGGAGCCTCATACCGACGAACAACGCAAGAAAATAGAGCGCATGCTGGGCGTAAAGGCCTACAACAGTTTTGGTATGACGGAAATGAACGGTCCGGGCGTAGCCTTCGAGTGTACCGAGCAGAACGGTATGCACTTTTGGGAAGACTGCTACCTGGTAGAAATTATCAATCCCGAAACAGGCGAACCAGTGCCCGATGGCGAAATTGGTGAACTGGTGCTGACTACCCTCGACCGTGAAATGATGCCACTGATACGCTACCGTACGCGCGACCTGACACGCATCCTGCCCGGTACGTGTCCCTGCGGACGTACACACCTGCGTATTGACCGCATCAAGGGACGCAGCGATGACATGTTCATCATCAAGGGAGTAAACATCTTCCCGATGCAGGTGGAAAAGATTCTGGTACAGTTCCCGCAGCTGGGAAGCAACTACCTCATCACCCTGGAAACAGTGGACAATCAGGACGAAATGATTGTAGAGGTAGAACTCAGCGACTTGTCGACCGACAATTACATCGAACTGGAAAAGATACGCAAGGACATCACCCGCCAGCTGAAAGACGAAATACTGGTCACCCCCAAGGTGAAACTGGTAAAAAAAGGCTCATTGCCTCAAAGCGAAGGAAAAGCTGTCCGAGTAAGAGACTTGCGCGACAACAAAGAAAAGTAAGTAATTCCCCCCCCCAATTTTTCCCCAGTTAGGAAAAAATTTTTTCCTAACTGGGGAATTTTTATTCCCTAACTGGGAAAAAAACAGAGCCTAGTTAGGGCCTATTTCTACCTAAGAAAGCGGGCCAGAATGATTCTGAAACGAACGAAAAGAAAAGGGAATGCGCCAACCTGACACATTCCCTTTTTTATAAGAAAGCCGCACCGATGATGTGATGAAACTCCGAATGACATGGTTTGAGTGCTCGTCCTCTTTGTAATCCACCGACTCAAAGGTTACCCCGAAGGGCGTGGCCCGCCATTGAGAAGCGAAGCTTGTCTCGGTATTTCATAAAAATTGATGAGTTTCCCGATCCAATCAATGCGGCTATTTTTTCTATAACAAAGATAAGAAGTTTATGTGAAAGAAACAAGCAATTGAACAAATTTGTGCGTTTCAGCCCCTCTTTTCTCTCGTATAGGCATAAAAAAAATGCCGGCTACATCATCTGCAGTCGGCATCCTATCAGTTTTTCAATTTATCAGAGTCTTTATGCAGCCTTAGCCTTGGCAACAATAGCCTTGAATGCTTCGGGATGATTCATTGCCAAATCGGCCAACACCTTACGGTTGATTTCGATGCCGGCTTTATGCAAAGCACCCATCAGCTTGGAATAAGACATACCTTCCAAACGTGCAGCTGCATTGATACGTTGAATCCACAACGCACGGAAATTTCTCTTTTTGGCCTTACGGTCACGGAACGCATAAGTCAAACCTTTCTCCCAAGTATTCTTGGCTACGGTCCAAACGTTCTTTCTTGCACCAAAGTAACCTCTGGTCAATTTCAAAATTTTCTTTCTTCTTGCTCTTGAAGCAACATGATTTACTGATCTTGGCATAGTTTTTCTTTTTTTTGAATGTTAGCGCCATTGCTTTGAAACAACAGACTTAAAGCTAATGCATTCGGTTAATAACTTTGATACTTTTAGTACACTTTTCGATTACTTCATCGCTAAGAGTTCCTTCACCTGGCTAACATTTGTGGTGTCAACAAGTGTAGAATAACACAAGTTTCTCTTTTGCTTTTTAGTTTTCTTAGTCAGAATGTGACTATGAAAAGCGTGCTTTCTTTTGATTTTACCCGTTCCGGTAAGAGTGAATCTTTTTTTAGCACCGGAGTTCGTCTTGATCTTTGGCATCTTACTTTAACTTTTAAATTATTAATAATATGGTTACGCACTATACCGTGGCGCAACTCACTTTTCCATTAATTATTCTTCGTCCTCAGCGTCGCGTTGAACATTCTTGGGTTCTTCGGCGGGCTTCGGAGCAGCAGCCTTCTTGGGGCTGCCCGGCTTCTTGGGCGAAAGTTGGATAGTCATACGCTTTCCTTCGAGGATAGGCATCTGATCTACCTTTGCATAGTCTTCAAGGTCGTTGGCAAAACGAAGTAACAATACTTCTCCTTGCTCCTTGAACAGGATGGAACGTCCTTTAAAGAATACGTAAGCCTTCACCTTATCACCATCTTCCAAAAAGCCTTTGGCATGTTTCAACTTAAAGTTGTAATCATGATCGTCGGTCTGAGGACCGAAACGGATTTCCTTCACGTTGACCTTTACCTGCTTGGCTTTCTGTTCCTTCTGACGTTTCTTTAACTGATACAGAAATTTAGAGTAATCGATTATACGACAAACAGGGGGTTGAGCATTAGGAGAAATCTCCACAAGATCCGCTTCATGTTCCTCGGCAAGCTTCAAGGCCTGCGCTATCGGATAGACTTTCGATTCTACTTCATCGCCCACTATACGGACTTCTTTGGCACGGATCTGTTCATTAATCCGGTGTTGCCCTTTTAAGCTGTCATTCTTCATTAATAACTTTTACTTCCAGTTTGTTTTTTTACTATTACTACTAAATTCTTTTATCTTAAAAAAGCGTCATCTGAATGCATTTTCAGACTTGCTTCTGCAATTGGGCGCAAATTTACCACTTATTTATCATATTTTGCACTTCCTCGTAGACTTTTTTTGCAAAATCTTCGAATTTCATGCTACCTTGGTCACCTTCTCCCTGCTTACGAACAGAAACTTCTCCGTTTTCGGCTTCTTTCTCACCGACAATCAGCATGTAAGGAATACGTTTCATCTCGTTATCACGGATCTTGCGGCCTATCTTTTCATTACGCTCGTCGACCAGCGCACGGATATCATACTTCTTCAGGCTGTTCTTTACCTCATTGGCGTAGTCGTTGAACTTCTCGCTGATAGGCAGAATGGCAACCTGATCGGGAGTCAGCCACAAGGGGAATTTACCGGCTGTATGTTCGATAAGTACGGCAACGAAACGTTCCATCGAACCAAACGGTGCACGGTGAATCATAACCGGACGGTGTTTCTGGTTGTCGGCACCGGTATACTCCAGTTGGAAACGTTCAGGCAAGTTGTAGTCTACCTGAATTGTACCCAGCTGCCAGCGACGGCCAATGGCATCCTTCACCATGAAGTCGAGCTTAGGACCATAGAAAGCAGCTTCGCCGTATTCGATCTTGGCAGGCAAACCTTTTTCCTCGCAAGCCTCGATAATGGCACGTTCGGCCTTCTCCCAGTTTTCATCGCTACCGATATACTTCTCGCGGTTAACCTTATCGCGCAAAGAAATCTGAGCTTCAAAGTTCTGGAAGTTCATCGACTTGAATACGATAGAAATGATGTCCATCACACGCAAGAATTCTTCCTTCACCTGGTCGGGACGGCAGAACAAGTGCGCATCGTCCTGCGTAAAGCTACGTACACGGGTCAGTCCGTGCAACTCACCACTCTGCTCGTAACGGCAAACAGTTCCGAATTCGGCAATGCGCAAAGGCAGATCCTTATACGAACGGGGCGAGTTCTTGTAAATCATACAGTGGTGCGGACAGTTCATCGGTTTCAGGAAGTATTCTTCGCCTTCTTCCGGAGTCTGGATAGGCTGGAAAGAATCTTTTCCGTATTTAGCATAATGGCCCGACGTGATATACAGCAACTTGTTGCCGATAGGCGGACACATTACTTCCTGATAGTCGTAACGACTCTGAATGCGACGCAAGAAGTCTTGCAGACGGATGCGCAAGGCAGCACCTTTCGGCAACCACATCGGCAAACCTTTTCCGACTGTATCGGAGAACATGAACAAATCCATCTCCTTACCAATCTTACGATGGTCGCGCTTCTTGGCCTCTTCCAGCAGAACAAGATACTCATCAAGCATCTTCTTCTTCGGGAAAGTGATACCATAGATACGTGTCATCATCTTACGGTCTTCCTGTCCACGCCAATATGCACCGGCTACAGAAGTCAATTTGATAGCCTTGATAGGTGCGGTATTGAGCAAATGCGGACCACGGCACAAGTCAGTAAAAGCACCTTGTGTATAGGTAGTGATATGTCCGTCTTCCAGTTCGGAAATGAGTTCACACTTGTATGTTTCCCCACGATCGCCGAACATTTTCAGGGCATCGTCTTTCGCGATATCTTTTCTTACCACCGCTTCTTTCTTGGCGGCCAGTTCTGCCATCTTCTTTTCAATAGCAGGCAGATCGGATTCCTTGATAGGAGTCTCGCCCGGATCGACATCGTAGTAGAAGCCGTTTTCGATAGCCGGACCGATACCGAACTGAATGCCCGGATACAACTCCTGCAATGCCTCGGCCAGCAAGTGGGCACTTGTATGCCAGAAGGTATGCTTTCCCTGCTCGTCTTCCCACTTATACAATACAACTTCTGCGTCCTCGTTAATAGGACGTCCCAAATCATAAGTCTCTCCGTTCACGCCACAAGCCAGCACTTCCTGTGCCAGGCGAGAACTAATACTTTCTGCTATTTGCAGTCCCGTCACTCCGTCGTTGTACTCCCGTACAGAGCCGTCTGGAAAAGTTATCTTTATCATAATAGAATTATTGATTTTTCAATTTTTCAAAGCGCAAAAATAGCTATTTCTTTTTGATAATCCACTTTTTAGCAAAAAAATGTTATTCGCTTCTGTCGGTAAAGCGTTTAATTACATTATATGCTGACACGATACCCAATTCACCGGCCTTGCTCAAATCCTGAAGTCCCTGCTTGTTGTTGCCAAGATAGATGTGAACCAGACCTCTGTTGAAATAAGCTTCACCGAATTCCGGATTCAGCTCGATGGCTTTGTCATAGTCAGCAACAGCCGCCCGATAATCTTTCAGCAATGTTGAAACGTTTCCTCGGTTGTAATAACCATACACAAAATCGGGAGCCAACTCGACAACGTGGTTCAGGTCATCGCGTACAATATTATAATCGATCGTTGTAACTTCTGATTTCTTCGCATTGTTATTGTTAGTTCCTCCTACCGTTGTCGGGGCGTTTCCTCCCTCCATACTTTCCTCAGCCTTCTGGTATTCCAGCTGCTTGCAACGCACCAAAGCACGCATAAAATAGGCCGGGAAGAAAGTATCATCCAACAGGATACTCTTGGTAAAGTCATCTACCGAACTGGCAAAGTCCTGTACCAGATAGAAGTCCAATCCACGCATGAAACGTTTTACGGCATTATGGTCATCGGCCACGATATCCGATGTATGCGAGTCGATCAGAGCAAAATGGAAACGTACCTGTTCTTCGGTCAACGGTGCTTCCATATTGGTGATACGCAACATTTTGGGGAAGAGTTTGGAACGGTTCAGTTCGTCGATGTAACGGTGGAAATGAACAGTACGTTTCACATCGCTCACCTTTTCGTAATAAGTCAGCGCATACATAGGCTCCTGTTTGATAATTACATTACGATCCTGCACGCGTCCGCGGTAGTCGCTCGTATAACGTTGCTCAAATTCCGAATCATCGGCAATCACAATCTTACGATAGTTTTCCACATTCTTATCCGACTTCTTACGAGTCTTACTATCATCTTTGGAAGAATCCGAATTGTCGGCCATATCTTTATCTGCATTGCCCGACGCCGCATTGTTCCGCTTGTCGATCTGCATCTTCATGATTTTGAACTCGTCCTGTTCGGCCCCTTTCGCATCACCAATCTTTTTACGGGCCTGGGCACGCTGATAATAACCAGCCATAAAGTTTGGATAAGCATCTATCACCTTCGAATAGTCGCTGATAGCTCCACGGTAATCGCCGGTCTGCGCACGAAGCAATCCGCGGTTGAAGGTAGCCATCATATTGTCCGGCTCAATCTGAAGAACAAAATCGAAGTCTTCGATAGCACGGTTGTCATCGCCAACCTGCGCACGAAGCAATCCACGGTTATAGTGTCCCAGGAAGTTATTCGGATCAATGTCCAAAGCAAGGTCATAATCGCTCATGGCTCCTCTCAGGTTATTCTGATGGAAACGGGCCAAAGCACGGTTGATGTAATTGCCGGCATTGCGGGCACTCAGATGAATGGCCTGATCAAGGTCTGCTTCTGCTTCCTTATACTTGCCCTGCTGAATACGCACAATGGCACGCGCGCTCCAACCGTCTGGGTCGTAACGGTCCAGTTCAATGGCTTTTTCGAAATCGTTCAATGCCTGAATGGTATCGTTCTGTTTCAGATAGACCTCGCCACGCATCAGATAAGCAGGCGTATAACGGGGAGAAATAGCCAGCAACTTACCCAAATCTTCCTTAGCCGAGTCGTAATCTTCCTTCCGCATATGGCACAACGACAGGTTATGCCACAGCACAAGGTTTTCGGGATCATACTTTAAAGCCGTCTGATAGTCTTCGATGGCGCCATCAAACTTATTTTGCCGGATGCGCGCCAAACCTCTGATCTGGTAGGCTCCTACGACAAAAGGATTGCGCTGAATGGCCTTGTCGCAATCGGCCTCGGCGCCTTGGAAGTCTTCCAGATTAATCTTGGCCAAACCTCGGAAGAAATAAGGCTCAAACAGATAAGGCTTTGCGTTGATTACCTGATTAAAGTACTGAATAGAAAGCACGTAATCTTCAAAATACAAAGCATTTCGGGCAATTGTCATTACTCGCTCTGTATTGATTTGCGCACACAGCAATGCGGGAAACAGCAAAAGGATTGCTAATATTTTTTTTACCATTTTGTCTTACAAATACTTATATACGATAGCAAAAGTAATGCATTTCGTTTACTTGACAGGACTTAGGAAAGAGTTTTTCCGTTTGTTTTTGAGTTTTTTAGTATCTCAAAACTTTCTATTCAGAACCGGTAAATCATTTCACTGTCTTAACCCGATAAGAGCAGCGGGCCTTACCTTTCAGCATTGCGTTCAGCTTGCCTTTAATCATCTGCTTACGAAGAGGCGACAAATGATCGATAAACATTGTGCCTTCCAGGTGATCGAACTCGTGCTGCATGACACGGGCAAGGTAGCCTTCTACAATTTCATCGTGTTCGACCATATTCTCGTCCAGGTATCTGACATGAATCTTATCCCCACGTTTCACAGACTCGTGAATGCCGGGCAGACTCAGGCAACCTTCTTCCATCGAGACTTCCTCGCCCATGACCTCAAGAATATGGGCATTGATGTAAACCTTACGGAAATCCTTATATTCGGGCATGTCTTCGGAAAGAACATCCAGGTCGACTACGACTACACGGATAGGCAAACCAATCTGCGGCGCAGCCAGCCCTACTCCATCGGCATGGTCCATTGTTTCAAACATGTTGGCTATAAGTTCTTTCAGGTTAGGATAATCAGGTGTAATATCCTCTGCCACTTTTCTCAATACGGGTTGTCCGTATACATAAATGGGTAAAATCATAAGTGTATTTTTTTAATGTTTCATTTCTACATTTACCGACGCGGCACGTCCGCCCCGTCTGTCAGCAAAAGCTTCAGCCACGCATTCCCCGGCTTTCCAGATAGGACTGCAGAATAATCGTCGCACTAATCTCATCGACCAAAGCCTTATTCTGACGGTCTTTCTTTTTCAGGCCGGCTTCCAACATTGTACGATGGGCCAGAACAGAAGTAAACCGTTCATCGACATACTCTACCGGCATATCGGGCAGCTTCTTCTTCAACGAACGTACAAACGGCTCAATCCGCTGCATGTTTTCTGACATTTCGTTATTCATCTGCTTAGGGAGTCCAACCAATATCCGTTCTACCGGCTCTTTGCTCACATAATCAAGAATAAACGACAGCAGCTGATGCGTAGGCACAGTTCTCAGGCCGTTGGCTATCATCTGCAAGGGATCGCTTACAGCAATTCCGGTGCGTTTTCGTCCGTAATCTATGGCTAATATTCTACTCATAATTGGTGCAAAAGTACGATTAAAAATCGAAACCTGCACCCAAATGAGACGCTATAATGCAAAAAAGGGCATCCGAACAGTCCGGATACCCCCTTTTTACTACCTGACACAGATTGTCCTTACTGCCAGGCATTGAACTTTTATCTGTAATCAGACCGGCTAAAAACCGGAAAACTTATTTTTTCTTCCAAAGACGTGTCATGTCTTCCAATGTCTTGCCTTTGGTTTCGGGAACCAACTTCCAAACAAAAATTGCAGCAATCACGCAGATGATTCCATACAGAGCATAAGCAAACATATGTCCAAACTTCTCGCCCATATCGCCCAGCGTCATGTTGTACATCGGCACAAACGTAGACGAAACGATGAAATTGAATATCCACTGGAAAGCCACAGCAATGGCAACAGCTGCGCCACGCACTGTATTCGGGAAGATCTCGGCAATCAGTACCCAGCAGATGGGGCCCCAGCTAAACATAAAAGAAGCACTATACACCATAATACTTACTACAGACACCATCGGCGGAAGTCCTGTCAACACATTGGACAACGCAACACCGAAAGCACCGATAGCCATACCGATAGAACCGGAAATAAGCAAGGGCTTACGTCCCCACTTTTCGACTGTGAACACAGCCAGCAAGGTGAACAGAATGTTGATGACACCCATAATCACAGTCTGCACCATCGGATTACCCATACCCATTGTTTCGAAAATACGGGGAGCAAAATAAAGCACAGCATTGATACCTACAGCCTGTTGGAACACACTCAGCATAATACCGATAAAGATTACCATCCAGCCATAAGTAAACAGACGTTCCGTTTTCTCATGGGCAGTAGCCTTGATTTCGGCCAGAATAACTTTGGCCTGGCTCACACCATTAATGCGGCTCAGTACATCCAGGGCTTTCTCGTCACGGCCACACATAGCCAAATATCGAGGAGTTTCGGGAACCAAAAGGACAAGTATCGCGAACAGACCGGCAGGAACAGCTTCGCTGACAAACATCAGACGCCAGCCGGTTTCAGTAGTCCAGGCAGCAGCTTCCGGATTCAGAATCTGATTTACTCCCTCGACTGCTTTGATAACGGGATTGGCATTGTCGCCCAAAATAAGGAAATTCACAAAATAAACCACCAGCTGACCAAAGATAATGGCAAACTGATTCCAGGATACCAATGTACCCCGAATATTACTGGGAGCGATCTCGGCAATATACATCGGACAAATGGCCGAAGCCAAACCTACGCCGACCCCGCCCAACACACGATAAAAATTGAAAGCAACAAGAAGCGAATAAGACGGAACTCCGTAATCATAGAACAGGAATTCGGGATAATAAGATCCCAATGCTGATAAGAAGAACAGAATACCTGCAATAAAAAGAGACCTTTTACGTCCAAAATTGGATGCACAAAAACCTGAAATGGCACTACCGATGATACATCCTATCAATGCACTGCTGGAAGTGATGCCGTGAATCGTATCTGTGTAAGTAAAGTCCGAAGCTCCCATAAAGAAAGCCTGAAGTCCTTTTTCTGCGCCTGAAATGACCGCCGTATCATAACCGAACAGCAATCCGCCGATAACAGCCACCATCACAATCGAAAAAAGATAGACCTTACTTCCTTTTTCTGTATAGTTCATGGTATAAAAATGATATTAGAAATAGTTTATAAACAAAAAAACAGGCTGCCTCTCTGCCGACTGGCAGAAAGCGCAGCCCATTACATATCACTTTAATCTATTAGCAATACATATTGAGGATAGCCTCGTACAGTTCTTGCTTGCCGCTAGTCTGTTTCGGTTCACCGTTAGCCTTAGCATAAGCAACAACATCCTCCAGAGTCAGCTTGCCTTCTTCGAATTCCTTACCCTTACCGCTGTCGAATGAAGCGTAACGGTCGGCCAACATCTTCTTGTAAGGAGATTCTTCCAACAGACGGGCAGCGCTTTCCAAAGCACGAGCCATTGCATCCATACCAGCGATGTGTGCGATAAAGATATCTTCCAGGTCGGTAGAATTACGACGAGTCTTGGCATCGAAGTTTGTACCACCGTTACCCAGACCACCGTTACGGATGATCTGCATCATAGCCTGAGTCAGTTCGTAGTTATCAATGGGGAACTGGTCGGTATCCCATCCGTTCTGATAATCGCCACGGTTAGCATCGATAGAACCCAACATACCGTTATCAACAGCTACAGCCAACTCGTGTTCGAAAGTATGTCCGGCCAAAGTAGCGTGGTTTACTTCGATGTTTACTTTGAAATCCTTGTCCAGGTTGTGAGCTTTCAGGAAGCCAACTACAGTTTCTGTATCAACATCGTATTGATGCTTTGTCGGTTCCATCGGTTTCGGTTCGATCAGGAATGTACCAGTGAAACCTTTGCTGCGTGCATAGTCGCGAGCAATTGTCAGCATCTGAGCCAAATGCTCTTTTTCGCGCTTCTGGTCAGTGTTCAGCAAAGACATATAACCTTCGCGGCCACCCCAGAATACATAGTTGGTACCACCCAGCTCAATAGTTGCATCAATAGCGTTCTTAATCTGTACGGCAGCACGAGCCACTACATCAAAGTCAGGGTTAGTAGCAGCACCGTTCATATAACGTGCATGACCAAATACATTGGCAGTACCCCACAACAGTTTAATGCCTGTTTCTGCTTGTTTCTGCTTAGCATAAGCAACAACTTCTTTCAGATTAGCTTCGTATTCCTCGATGGTATCAGCTTCAGTGCAGAGGTCTACATCGTGGAAGCAATAATACTCGATACCGATCTTTTGCATGAATTCGAAACCTGCATCCATCTTATCTTTAGCAGCCTGAACTTTATCTGTTGCAACATTCCACGGGAATTTCTTTGTGCCACCGCCAAACTGGTCACCACCTTCAGCACAAAGTGTGTGCCACCATGCCATTGAGAACTTCAACCAGTCTTTCATTTTCTTACCCATGACTACCTTTTCAGCATCATAGTAACGGAATGCCATCGGATTGCGGCTTTCTACACCTTCAAATTTAATTTTTCCAATACCAGGAAAATACTCTTTTGTTGCCATAATATTCTTTATATTTTATGCCTCCTACATATATTTGCAGGAAAGCGGGTTAATAATAAAATCTTCTTCTTTTCAATTAAATTAATCTCTCATAGACTTTTCCAAACGATGCTTCCAACGTGCATAAGCATCAAGATATTCCTGACGTTTGCTCTGGTTAGGCTCTATTACGTCAAGTTTTTCCAGTGTGGCAAAGGCTTCGTTGTTATCTTTATAAATACCTGCACCAATTCCTGCACCCTTGGCTGCACCAACCGAACCGTCGGTATCATACAACTCAATGGTAGCACCAGTCACACCAGCCAACGTATCACGGAAAATGGAACTCAGGAACATATTGGCATGTCCGGCATGTATCTTCTGTACAGGAATACCCATACCTTCCATTATATCAATACCATATTTAAACGAGAATACAATGCCTTCTTGTGCTGCACGTACAATATGCTGTTTGCCATGCAGATTAAAGTTCAGACCACGGATAGAGCAATTGATTTCCTTATTCTCCAGCATACGTTCGGCACCATTACCAAAAGGCAGAATGCTGATGCCTGCACTTCCAATAGGAGCTTGAGAAGCCAGTACATTCATTTCATTATAAGAAATACCTTCGGGAGCAATTGTACGTTTTACCCATGAGTTCAGGATACCTGTTCCGTTGATGCAAAGCAACACACCCAGACGGGTCTGATCAGCAGTATGATTGACGTGTGCAAAAGTATTGACACGAGACTTTGGATCATAGTTTACTGCTCCGTTCACTCCATAAACAACGCCACTCGTACCTGCCGTTGAAGCGATTTCACCAGGATTGAAGACATTCAGTGAAAGTGCATTGTTCGGCTGGTCACCAGCGCGATAAGTGATAGGAGTACCTTCTTTCAAACCTAATTCTTTAGCTGCAGCCGCAGTAACACGCCCCTGTTCGGCAAATGTCGGTTTTATATCAGCTATCAGCGAAGAGTCAAAGCCATAATAATCCATCAGAAATTCTGCCAGGCAATTGTTTTTGAAATCCCAAAACATACCTTCGGACAAGCCTGATACCGTTGTACAGATCTCACCGCTCAACTTCATCGCGATATAATCACCAGGAAGCATAATCTTGTATATCTTCTCGTAAACCTCCGGTTCATTCTCCTTAATCCAAGCCAACTTGGAAGCAGTAAAGTTGCCCGGAGAATTCAGCAAATGAGAAAGGCAACGTTCTTCGCCCAATGTCTCAAACGCACGCTGTCCATACGGAACGGCTCGCGAATCACACCAGATAATTGCCGGGCGCAGTACTTGCTGATTCTTGTCTACACATACCAATCCATGCATCTGATAAGAAATACCAATAGCCTTAATTTCTCCTCCGTTCACACCCGATTCTGTGAGAATAGCCTCCGTAGCCAGCTTCAGGTTTTCCCACCAGCTTTCAGGATTCTGTTCTGCCCAACCTTGTTTTACTGCAATAATAGCAGCTTCCGTTTTCGGGAAAAAAGCAGAAGAAACACATTTTCCACTTTCTGCATTTACCAAACTCGCCTTTACCGACGAGCTACCGATGTCATAACCTAATAGATACACTTTGAAATTATATTAAAAGTTAATAATTCTATGTTTTTACAAGGAATATACCCAGTCCCTCTTAACGTCTGGACTTATTATAGATTTTCTTATCGAAACGATAATAGCGGGCAGCACGATGAGCCACTCCCTGCTGACGTTCTTCGAGAGGTACTACATACTCCATTAAAGCGATTTTCTTATGGAAATTACGCACATCAATCGGTTTTCCATATATCAATTCGTACAGTGTACGCAACTGAGAAGCCGTGAATTTACGCGGAAGCAGATCGAACAGAGCAGACGGATTCGCTTCTACATACTGACGGATATACAGCAAAGCTTCTTTTATAATCAAATTATGATCAAAAGCCAAATCTTTGATATCCGGCAAAGCCACCCAACACGCCTGCAAATTATTCAAATCACGATTCAGCGTACGGTCAATCTTTACCAACGACAAATAAGCAATGGTCACAATACGTTCAACCTTCGACTGTATGGCACGTTCCAACCAATGAACATCTCTAGGATCTTTGGTCCGGTCTTTAGAGCCAAAGGCCTTAAACTGTACCAGATTCACATTTTTCACACCAGTCAGTTCATTCAGCACCCTTTGAGCTGCCCCATCCAGATCCTCATCCATATAAATCAAGCTTCCCGGCAATTTCATATCGTGAAACACTTCACCTTCTTCCTCACCCATCCGACGAATAAGCAAAACCTTCAGCTGTTCTCCGTCAAACCCAATTACTACACAATCTACCGAGATATGATTATTTGCCAATGGCATTTCGTGTTCCATGCTTTACATGATATTTTGATTAAACGCTGCAAATATATAGATGTTTTTTCAAAATACAATCATATAAAACAGAAAAAATATTATGTTATAAAGCATTATTTTTCAGAGCAATAGTTATCATATATTATACAATATGAAATCACAACCTTATCATACGTAATACAATATGTAATATATGTATTCGCGAACGACCAGCAAACATACAGCACGAACAACACAAAACATTCTCATTTATAAGGAATTCAAGCGAGATTAAGGTATGCCATCCCATACACCACTTATTGTATCTGAAAAAACACAGCCCACAATCGGATTGCACAAAAATTGCACATATGTGCGGTGATTATCAGAAAAAGGCCTAACTTTGCAGCACTTTTTATATAGTAACTAAAAACAATAAAAATGAAAGCATTTGTATTTCCAGGGCAAGGCGCCCAATTCGTAGGAATGGGAAAAGACCTGTACGAAAATTCAGCTTTAGCTAAAGAACTGTTCGAAAAAGCCAATGATATTCTCGGCTACCGTATCACAGACATCATGTTCAACGGAACAGACGAAGATCTGCGCCAGACCAAAGTTACTCAGCCTGCCGTATTTCTCCATTCAGTCATCTCTGCACTCTGCATGGGCGAAGAATTCAAACCCGAAATGACTGCCGGACACTCGCTTGGAGAATTCTCTGCTTTAGTAGCTGCCGGAGCACTGAGTTTCGAGGATGGTCTAAAATTAGTATATGCCCGCGCCATGGCTATGCAGAAAGCCTGCGAAGCACACCCTTCAACCATGGCCGCCATTATCGCATTGCCCGATGAGAAAGTAGAAGAAATCTGCGCACAAGTAAGTGCCGAAGGCGAAGTTTGCGTAGCTGCCAACTACAACTGCCCGGGACAGATTGTAATCTCCGGTTCGATCGAAGGAATCAACAAAGCATGCGAACTGATGAAAGCTGCCGGTGCAAAACGCGCCCTTCCACTCAAGGTAGGCGGCGCATTCCACTCCCCGCTGATGAATCCTGCCAAAGTAGAATTGGAAGCAGCTATTAATGCTACTGAGATTCATACTCCGAAATGCCCGGTTTATCAGAATGTCGACGCTTTGCCCCACACCGATCCGGCAGAAATCAAGAAGAACCTCATTGCCCAACTGACAGCTTCCGTACGCTGGACACAAACTGTAAAGAACATGGTAGCCGACGGTGCAACCGACTTTACAGAATGCGGCCCGGGCGCAGTGCTGCAAGGTCTGATCAAGAAGATAGATTCTTCTGTATCGGCTCACGGCATCGCATAAAAAGTTCAAATATCATATATATATAAAAGGGGGTGTATCAAATTGAGAAATATTTGACACGCCCTCTTTTTCATTATGAGAGGTATGGAAATTCTTCAAGCAGCCAAATTTTGAGAGTTTCTCTCAAATTTTGAATTTTCCACATACAAAATCATGGCAATGCCCGTAATTGGTTTTTGTTCTGGGCAAAATCCTCCATTAATGGCCCTTTTTGCCATTGTTGAGCACATTTTCTTTAGATTGAAGGCAATGGCAAAGAAGGCAAAGTCCATTTTAACCTTGTCAATACCAAAATGGCGGAAACGTTTGTACGCCATGTCGTATTTCATCTGCCCGAAGACGGCTTCCGGTTCGATGCACCGCCGTCCCCGGTGCCTGATTCCCTCTTCTGACGTGAGCCTCTCCCTGGCTTTCCGCCGGTATTCGTTCAGACGGTGGTTGACTTCGATTATCCGGTCCCCCTTGCCCTTGAAACAACTTCCCCGAAGCGGGCATCCCTCACAACGCTGTGCCTTGTAGCGTGCGCTTTCGGTGACATATCCGCTTTCCGTCTTTGACCGCGTTGTACCGACACGTTCCATGTGTTGCCCCATCGGGCAGACGTAATAGTCACCTTCGGCATTGTAATATAACGTGAGTTCGATGAAATATAAGTGTTTGAAGATTTGGTGATTAGCGAAAATTGCTGTAACTTTATAGTGCTAAAATACAAAGACTTACGAACAATAATCGCTATGATCACCGAGGACAAAGTTACAGAATTATTTTGTATGGCAGACGATTTCTGCAAGTTTTTTGATGCTATGATGAAGAAATACACATTGAAATCTGATAATAAGCGTGCTTATCACCGCGATTCAACCATGTCAAAGTCTGAAATTATGCTTATTATGATATTGTTTCATGACTCTGGTTATCGTTGCCTAAAGCATTTTTATGTAGAAAAAGTCTGCAAGCACCTTCGCCACCTCTTCCCCAAGGTTGTCTCCTACAACCGCTTCGTGGAACTTGAAAAGCAGGTTGCCGTCCCCTTGGCCTTATTTATAAAGAAGGTATTGCTGGGTAAGTGTACAGGCATAAGCTTTGTCGACAGCACTCCGTTGAGGGTGTGTAGGAACCAAAGGATACATATCCACAAAGTATTCAAGGGCATTGCGCAAAGAGGCAAATGTTCCATGGGATGGTTCTTTGGCTTCAAACTGCACTTGATTTGCAACGAGAAGGGCGAGATTCTGAATTTCATGATAACTCCAGGTGACGTAGATGACCGCAAACCGCTTGAGTACAAGGCTTTTGTTGAATTCATTTACGGAAAGCTCGTCGGTGACAAAGGCTATATCGGAAAGAATCTCTTCCAAAGGCTCTTTGTCGATGGCATACAACTTATCACAAAATTGAAAAGCAACATGAAAGGTGCGTTGATGAGTGTCTCCGACAAGCTTCTTCTCAGAAAGAGGGCTATAATTGAAACCGTGAATGACGAATTGAAAAACATCGCACAAGTGGAGCATTCAAGGCACAGGAGTTTTGAGAATTTCATAGTAAACATGCTTGGGGCAATTGCCGCTTATTGCGTGTTCCCTAAAAAGCCTTGCATCCATGTACAACGCACATTGGATACACAGCTTGCCTTATTCTAAATTCATCGAACTCACGTTAATATAAGGATTGCGGGCTGAACGGGCCGGGCTCATAGCGCTTGTGCTGCTCACGGTGGAACCAGTTGTATTTCACATAGGCGGCAATGCCGGCATCCTCCATGAACCGGTAGTTCTCTTCCGAACCGTAGCCGGAATCGGCAACCGCCTTGCCCGGCAGTTTCCGGTAACGTCCGGCAAACGAGTTGAGGAACGGGATCATGGTCAATGTATCCCCGGGGGATTGGAACAGGCCGAAGTCAAGGATGAACTGGTTTTCCGTACCTATCTGCAGGTTATAGCCCGGCTTGGTCTGCCCGTTATTCATCGCGTCCTCCTTCATGCGCGTGAACGTGGCGTCAGGGTCGGTTTTGGAATAGGAGTTCCGCTCGCCAAGGATGCGCAGTTTCCTGTCATATTCATCAAGTTTGCCGGTGTGCTCCTTGAGCTGCTTTATCTGTTTTTCTTTTTCTTTCCGATGTTGCTTTTCCTCTTTCGTCGCGGGCTCCGGCTCTTCCCGCAAAGACCGGTTGAGTTCGTCGGCAATACCCATGAGGTCCGCCGGTGTGAAATCCTGACCGTTATCATCCCGGGCGTTTTCTTGCGCTATGGCTTCGTCGACCTGTTCGAGAAGGGCCTTGATCTTGGCCATCAGCCTGGCCCGGTTCTTCTCGGTGGTCTTGCGCCAAACGAAAGTGTATTTGTTGGCCTTCGATTCGATTTTTGTACCGTCGATATATTCCACATCAAGAGTGATGAACCCTTTTTCCGCCAGTATAATCACCAGCTGGGTGAACACACGGTTGATCTCTTCTTTCACACGGTTGCGGAAGCGGTTGATGGTATTGAAGTCCGGCTGCTCGTAGCCGGCCAGCCAGATAAAATGGATATCCCGCTTGAGGGCGGACTCTATCTTACGGCAGGAATAAAGGTTGTTCATGTAGCCATAAATCACCGCTTTGAGCATCATCTTCGGATGGTACGGACTGCGGCCGCGCTCTTTGTATAGTTTGCGGAAGTTTTCCAGCTTGAGGTTGTCAATTACCGTGTCAACCACACGCACGGGGTCATTTTCCGCAATGTCCTTGTCAAGACGCTGGGGAAAAAGAATCGTTTGCTTGGGATTGTAATCCCGAAAGTGTATCTTTGCTGACATATATATATGATTGTATGTCATAAAGATACAAAATTTTTGTGACAATGCAAAGCCCTGGCTTGTGAAAGTCGGGGCTTTGTCCCTTTTCTATCTTTGCTTTTCGGTTGGATATGAAAAGAGGGTGTACCTGAATTTTGATACACCCTCTTTTATATCTCAACAGAAATATAAGCTAAATATTTCTACCGCACGAAATTTCACTCAAATCTTTATTCCACCGCACTCAATATCCCATTTCGTGCAATGCCTTACACAACTGATCCGGGCACGAGGTAGGACGTCCACCACAACGGATACCTTCCAGACGTTTGATGACATCACACACCGGCATTCCTTTTACCAATCGGGAAATACCTTGCAAATTGCCATTACAACCACCCCAGAAAGCAACTTCTTTCAGGATGCCGTCTTCTACCTCCAACTCAATATTACTACTGCAAGTTCCTGCAGTTTTATAAGTATAAGTCATTATTCGCCCTCTTCCGGCTTCATATTAGTATACACCGTCTGAACATCATCAAATTCTTCCAGACGTTCTATCATCTTATTGATAGTTTCACGGTGCTCAGCTTCTACATCCTTCAAATCATTCGGAATATAAGTAAAGTCACCACCGACATCCTCAAAGCCGCCCTCTTCAAGGTGCTTCTGGATGGCAGCATAGCTCTTAGGATCTCCGTAGATAGTAATTGTGCCCTCTTCTTCGTCCTCTTCGTAATCTTCATCTACATCAAAGTCGATCATATCAAGGATAAATTCTTCCATATCCATGCCATCTTTCTTTTTGAAAGTAAACACGCATTTATGGTCGAACAAGAATGCCAGCGATCCCATTGTACCCAAGTTGCCACCAAACTTATTAAATACACTGCGTACATCAGCTACCGTACGTGTCGGATTATCCGTCAGCGTATCAACAAAGACAGCTACTCCGTGAGGACCATATCCTTCATACGTCATGCTCTTGTAATCACTCTGGTCTTTTCCCAGCGCATTTTTAATCGCACGTTCAATATTGTCCTTCGGCATGTTCTCGCGCTTGCAAGTAGCAATCACCGAACGCAATGCCGGATTATTTTCAGGTTCCGGACCACCAGCCTTCACAGCTATGGCAATTTGTTTACCCAGTCTTGTAAAAGTCTTAGCCATGTGGCCCCATCTTTTCAGCTTTGTAGCTTTTCTATATTCAAACGCTCTTCCCATTGGTTTATTATTTTTAAATTGTTATATTACCTTTCTTTAATATCTTAATCTTCTTTATCAAGTCATACACTTCTGATACGAGAAACACGATAACCATCAGTCCGCCAATCCCCGCCATTATACGCACTTCACAAGTGCTGCTACCGAGCGCCTTATTAAAAACTACATATATCATATATATATCGAAGCAAATAAGTGCTACTGACCAGACCAATGCTCCAAACCTGTTCTTTCTCATAACATTACGTACAACTGTCCTCTTTGAATCATCTTAACTTGGCATCAAGCTTTGTTTCAAGATTCTTAATAAGCTTCTGCATGATCTTATCAATCTGCTTGTCATTCAAAGTCGCATTCTCATCCTGAAGCATAAAGCTTACAGCATAACTCTTTTTACCAGCTTCGAGATTCTTTCCCTCGTAAACATCAAACAAAGATACTTCTTTCAGCAACTTCTTCTCGGTTTCGTATGCAATCTTCTCAATTTCAGCGAACTGCACTTTCTTATCAATCAACAAAGCCAAATCACGCTTCACAGCCGGGAACTTGGTCAGCTCAACATAGTTCACCTTTACATTTCTGATAGCCTTAAGCAACTCTTTCCAATTGATATCCGCAAAGTACACTTCATTGTCAATATCGAAGCCCTTAAGAATCTTATGAGAAACGATTCCCAAAGAAGCCAACAGCTTACCGCCTCTTGTGTATACGGCCAAGGACGCAGCATAAATATCACTGTCCTGCACACCTACCACCAAGTCGCGCATCTGCAATCCTACACGACTGAAGATATTCTCTACATAAGCTTTCAATTCATACACCGAGCTGTCTTCGTCAGCATGCGCCCACGAGTTGGCAACTTTCTTACCAGTAACCCACAAGCCCAAGTGGTAATCCTCCGTATATGCAGCCAAAGCTTTCTCAGGATTCTTTTTCTCCTCATGATAATAATAGCAATTACCATACTCAAAGAATTTCAAATCTGCATTTTTACGGTTTGCATTGTGAGCAATACTTTCCAAACCGCCAAACAACAAAGTCTGACGCATCGCATTCAGGTCCGTACTCAAGGGATTCATCAACATGACCAGATTCTTCGAGGGGTAACTTTCCAAACCATCATAGTAGCCTGCCCGAGTCAATGAATTGTTCAATATCTCGTTGAATCCGCAACCCACCAACTGCTCGGCTATCAGATTCTGCAACTTGTTCGACTTATCATATTCACCTTTTACTGTGAGACAAGACTTCAAAGCTGACGGAATTTCTACATTATTATATCCATAGATACGCAGAATATCTTCAATCACGTCACAGTCTCTTTGTACGTCCACACGGTAAGGCGGTACATCCAACACCAAGCCTTCGGAAGTTTCTTCCACAATCTTCATCTCCAGGCTTGAAACAATGCTCTTGATAGTTTCCGCAGGTATCGTTTTTCCTACCAGAGCATGAACCTTTTCGTAAGGCAGATCTACTCTGAAATCACTGAAATCGGCCGAACATACATCCTTGATATCACAAGAAATTGTTCCACCTGCCAGTTCCTTCACCATCAAAGCTGCCAGTTTCAGGCAATAGATTACTGAATTGGGATCGATTCCACGTTCAAAACGGAACGATGCATCAGTGTTCAGCCCATGACGACGTGCTGTTTTACGCACCCATGTAGGATGGAAATAAGCACTCTCCAGGAAGACATCCTTGGTCGCTTCGGTAGAGCCTGAATTCAGTCCGCCGAACACACCGGCAATACACATGGCCTCTTCACGATTGCAAATCATCAGATCGCGTTCGCTCAGCTTGCGTTCTACGCCATCCAATGTCACAAAAGGTGTACCTTCGGGCATCGTCTTTACAACAACCTCTCCACCTTTAATCATGTCGGCATCGAAACAGTGCAAAGGCTGACCGAAAGCATGAACTATATAATTGGTAATATCTACTACATTATTTATAGGGCGCAATCCGATAAGGCGCAACTTGTTCTGCAACCACTCCGGACTTTCCTTTACTGTTACACCTTTTACCGTCACACCGGCATATCTCGGACATGCTTCGATATTTTCTACAGTCACCTGAATATCCAGATCGTGATTATCAACAGCAAACGCCTCAACCGAAGGACGCTTCAATGTTGTCTGCTTGCCATTCTGTACCAAGTATGCATACAGGTCACGAGCTACTCCATAATGCGAGCATGCATCCGCCCGGTTCGGCGTGATGTCTACTTCGAGCACATAATCGCTTTTAATATTATAATATTCTTTGGCAGGAGTACCCGGTACGGCATTTTCCGGCAGAACAATGATTCCGGCATGATCCGTTCCGATACCAATCTCATCTTCCGCACAAATCATACCATTAGATTCCACACCACGCAGTTTCGACTTCTTAATGGTAAAACATTCGTCACCGTCATACAATTTTGTTCCCAGCGTAGCTACTACGACCTTTTGTCCTGCTGCCACATTGGGAGCGCCACATACGATCTGTACAGGTTCGCCCTGTCCCAGATTTACAGTCGTAACGTGCATATGATCCGAGTTCGGATGGGGTTCGCATGTCAGCACTTCTCCAATCACCAAACCTTCCAGACCACCTTTAATCGTCTGTACTTCTTCTACACTTCCCGTCTCAAGTCCGATCGAGGTAAGCGCAGCTGCTACTTCTTCCGGTGTCAAGTCAAAATCGACATACTCTTTCAGCCAATTATAAGAGATATTCATATTATTATTTTTTTATTGTTATCAAAAGTGACCTGCAAAGTTAATAAGAATTTTTGGTTGACAGAGAATTATGAGAGAAGAATTTCACATTCCTCCCACCTCCACTCTTCACAGCCTATACACAGACTATAAAGAATTTACTATAACTTAAATCCGGTCACATGTAAAGCGAAACCACGACCAGAACAACGCGAAGGACAAAACGTCTACAGTCTCGTCAGCAATTCCTCCAACAACCGGTCTTTTACTTCCTGCATCGGCACTTCATGTCCCAGTTCCTTCTGAAGCGACGTAACCCCTTTGTCCACAAAGCCGCAGGGATGAATATAGCTAAAATAGCGCAAATCCGTATTCACATTCAAGGCCAGCCCGTGCATGGTCACATAACGGCTGCACCGCACTCCGATGGCACAAATCTTACGTGCTGTCGGCTTGTCGCCATCCAGCCACACACCTGTAGCCTTTTCGACCCTTCCAGCAACAACACCATACGAAGCACAGACAGCTATCACGGCCTCTTCCAGCAACCCGATGTACGACCTTACATCCAAAGCAAACTCCTCCATATTCAGAATAGGATAACAAACTTGCTGCCCCGGCCCGTGAAAAGTAATATCACCACCCCGGTCAACATGATACAGCGTGGCTCCTATCCGGTTCAACTGCTCTTCACCCAGCAACATATTCTGTTCCTTTCCACTACGCCCCAAAGTATATACAGGCGGATGTTCGCAAAACACAATATGATTCACATACTCAGTTCCTGCCAACTTGGCCTCCACCAGTTTGTCAAAATACTCCTTCTGCCGCTGCCATGCTTCGGCATAAGAAATCAGTTTCCAGTCTATCGGTTCTATTTTCATGGAAGCAAAAATAAAAAGTTTTTTTTCAAATCGGAAAGAATCCGAATAATTTATAACCCAATAAACGACAAAAGTCAAAACGTACTGTTTGCGATTCCTTCGAGCGACACTTGCACGGCTCGTGAGCGACGCAAGCAATACTCACGGGCTTTGCATTCCCAATCCGTAAGCTTTGCAAGCAATATCCGACGGGATTACTTATAAAACTCTGCGATATTGCTTGTTGCATCGGCTAACTACCGATGTTACGCGACTAAAGCAGATAGTTAAGAATAAAAAGTGAATAATTAGAAATGAAAAACAGAGTGAAGGATGGATACGCGGATGGCAAAGAATGCATTAATCAATTATTCGATATAAACTATCGTTTTAAAAAAATTCTTATTTTCTTTGTGTTACAATATTTTTTCTTTAAATTGCGACCGCCAATCAATAAAATCAGTTGGATATGTTTGCTCAACTTAGCGTAGTGGGGATATTGTTACGAAAAAAACGTTTATTGATTATCAGTCATTTACAAAAATTACAAACACTTACAAATGTGCGTATTGAGAGATTGTATCTGAAGTGTTTTGTCGTTTGATATTGGCTTTGTATATTCGATATGAATAGAGTTCTATTTATTTTTTCTTATAAAGAACCGTTAAAAAAGCAGATTATGGAAAGACGATTTTTAGTAGGGATATGTTGTCTCCTATTTTCCTTGGGGAAGCTTTGTGCACAGACGAAAAATCTTATTGTTTGCGATCAGGAGGCTCGGATTCCTTTGGATGTGGTCACAGTATTAGCTTTAGATGAAGACAAAGAGGTTGTTGGCACAACAATGAGCTCCGAAACAGGAGTGGCGTCTTTAGATTTCCGTAATTCATCACGGATTCGTATCCTTCGATTAAGTCGTGTGGGCTATCATTCTTTGGAACTTGAATTTCGGCAGGTTGCTGATACGGTGTTTCTTCAACCTTCAACGCGTCTGGATGAGGTAAAAATTACTGCTTATAGACAGCTTGTCAAACTCAAACCGGGAAAATTGGTGTATGAAGTCGAGAATGACCCGGAAACCCGCGATAAGAACACGTTCGATATTATGCATAAAGTTCCTCTGCTGGTGGTCAACCGACACAATGGTACGATTGCATCAGAAGGAGGCCAGTCAATTGTTTATCAGTTAAATGGCAAACGTGATGCCTTACTACAAGGAGACATAGAAAATGTTTTACGGTCGTTGGATGCCGGTTCAGTGAAGCGGATAGAAGTTGTTACACAGCCTGGCATTGAATATGGACCAAACACGTTGGTACTGAATTTTGTGACTAAGGGTAAAATTGAAGGATATAGCAGTACTATAAGTACGGATGTAAGTGACAGCCGATGGAGAAATACATTGTTTGGCTTGACAAAATACAAAAAGCTTACCATGTCTCTTAGCTATACTAACCGCTGGGATTATGGGCATGGCACTGTAGATGAGCGTGAAGAATATCGCGAGAATTCTGCAGACAATTATGCTTTCTACAAACGAACGGAAGATGATGGATATAAAGCAAATGCTCATGACATGGAAGGAACGGCAAGCTATGAAATAGACGACTTTTCCTTGCTAAGCGCATATGGTCGTGTTATTCTGAACAATGCAAGCAACCCGCATCAGGATATGTATGAAACAGGGACTATGTTCCGTCAGGACGGTACACGGAATTACTCTTACGCCAAGCGAAGCCACAGGTTATTTCTGAACAGCGAGTATGATGCCTATCTTTTTTACGAACGGCACTTAGGCAGAGGCGGACAGCAGGGAAAATTCTTTCTTGGGTATCGCTTCTACAAACGACCTTTCGATGAAACGACTACCTTGAAATACGAGAATGTAGAGTTTGAAAACAAGGATGCCGGTTATGAAGAGGACTTTTATGATTATGTGCGGCGGCATAAATCTTCCCGAGGATACCACACGGTAGAAACCGAGTTTGTCCATAAGATAGGTACCTGCCATAAGTTTTCGGTAGGAGGGAAATATATCATGAGACCAGAAAATGAAGATTTCACGTTGGACGTGTCGCCCGTATATTCGGAATCCTTTATTAGAGATGAAGAAGGTACGAGTCATTATACGCATCATCAGCATGTATTCAACGGTTATGCTTCGTATAATTATCTTACGTCCCGTTTCAATCTTACGGGTGGCATGGTCTATGAACTTCAGCACGACCGCTTGCGCCATTCCGTCCCAGAGCATAATTTGGACAGGACTTTCCATAATGTCTTTCCCCGGCTTACTATGGCGTACACTTGTTCTAAAAAAATGTCACTGGAACTGGCTTATGCCATGTCGGCTCTTCGTCCTGACATTTTTGCTCTCGATCCTTATATAGATGCGACTGTTCCCATGCAATTGTCATATGGCAACCAGCGTTTGAAACCAGAAATATCACACACCATACAATTGTCTTCTTATCATGATTTAGGCCGCTATACGTTACGGTGGGCATTGTCACATCAGCATACTAACCGCATTATTTTAGATTATCGCTTTTTGGATGGAGATATGCTCCATCTGACGAAAGACAATCTGGGCAGAAAAAACTTGTCAGCATTAAGTGTCTGGTTTTCCGGAAGACCTTGCCGCAACCTGTTCATACGCCTGTCGCCAGTTGTACACTATGTGTACTATGATGCTTCAAGGCTTTCCATGCAGAACGATGGCTTCTTTTTCCGTTTGCGCGGCGAAATGGAACTGGAACTGCCGCATTCTCTCTACCTAAGTGCCGATGGCGGTTACAATACACGCTATATAATGTTACAGGGACGGGGAAGCACGAGCTATAACTATACGCTGTCTCTCTCGAAGTATTTCTTGAAAAATCAGTTACGAGTCTCTTGTAGCGCAGGAAGTTTCTTGCCAACCCATTATACAAAACATAATGACTGGCAAGCCGATAATTATCGTTATCGTTCTTCTTACCGATATTATCAGGCTTATTTCAACTTAGGTATTCGTTACACTTTCGGGCGTTTGAAAGCCCGTGTAAAGAGTACGGATAAAACGATACAGAATAATGACATAAAAGTAGATTATAGCGAATGATATGAACCGTTTGTTAGATGATATTGTACATAAGGAATTATCTCTTATGCGTAAGGAAAATCTGTTTTTGCAGCATGGTTTAATGGGCTATGCAATCTTTTGTTTCTGGTATGGACGCATGAGTCAGGATGATAAGTATACAAAGATTGCAGAAAGGTGTTTAATGCATGTATGCAAGTCTGTCAATAATAAATGTTCATTGGGAATTTCTGATGGATTATCTGGTATTGGGATAGGAATATGTTACTTATGTAGCAAAAACTATTTGGAAGGAGATCCCAATAGATTACTTCAAGGTATTGACGATTATATGTTTAAGGTAATAGAAAAAGGATTGCAACAAGAACGAATTGAGAATGAAGCATATATAGATTCATTGTTAGATGTAATGCTTTATTTAAACTTTCGTTTAAGAACAGATATTCGTAAACCTTATGAAAAACAAATTCTAGAATTGTTTTTCGAGAAAATATTAAATTGGTCGTATCAAAATGCAGGATATTCATTTTTTGAAGAACCGTTGCCTTCTAATTTATCATATAGACTTGCAAAATTTTTATTTATATTAGGACATGTTTGTGAACTGAATTTTTATAATTCTCGTATAAAGAGAATTATCCTTGTACGCCCCCCTTTAACAACAATGATTATGGCAAGCAATATACGCGAGCCGTACAAGCAATACACGTGAGAGTTGCAGGCAATACTCGTGGACATTGCTTGCAATACTCGTGGACATTGCTTGTCAAACCCGGCGGCATTTAATGCAAAACCCGTCGGCATTGCTTGTTACGCCGGCTAACTACCGATGTTACGCCGCTAAAGTAGGACGTTGAGAATGAAAAATGAATAATGAAAAACGGGTGAGGGATGGATACGCGGACTACGCAGATGGAGCGGACGAACACGGATGAAAAGGAGAAAAGGGGAAATTGGGTTCACGCTTTCAACAGGTAAAATAGTATTGATAATCAGATGGATATGGTGAAGGATAAAGTTTCACGTTGATTCAATTAAAAATGAATAATTAAAAATTAAAATCCGCGTTCATCCGCTCATTCCGTGTGGTCGCGTATCCATCTTTCACCACAAACGGTTAATCCTCAAAAGATTACGGTGAAACTTCACCCTGCAAATTGGTGAAAAACACCACTGACGACACGGATTAGCACGGATTAAATGTTTTTGGGATGGGACAGTAGTGTAATCATGTGCGTGGGTATGAATGTATGCGTGTGTGGGTAGAGACGCAAAATTTTGCGTCTCTACGCGATGTGCGCGCGCGTATGAATTAATCTGTGCCAATTTGTGTGGTGATTGAAAAAGAAGTTGATTTTTGTTGATTATTTCACCCTCATCCACTTGACAAAGACCTTCCGATTTTGTATCTTTGGGGAACAGTTAATGAGTTGACAAGTTAACGAGTTAACAAGGGAACAAGGTGCCTCGGAGTCTGTAGCCGCGTCCCTCGTCCCTATTCACACTTAAACCCAAAAATCGCTATGAACCTGATTACGAACCTGAAAAGCTGGTTCCTTCCGTGGAACACCACACGCAAGGACAACACGACAAACGAGACAACTAACACGAACGACACGACGACAGCAGCGGCTGCTGCTTCCGCCTACGAACAGCTGTTCGCCGACCTGCAACACGTCTGCACCCGCCTGCCCGGAGGCGAAGTATTTATAGTAATGGGCGGCGGTGAGTTCAGTGTCCGCATGACGTGGACGCCCGACAACCGTACCAAAGGCGAACAGAAACGCATGTTCAGCCTGAACGGCGGGAACGAAATCATCGAATGGGTGGACGCACAACCCGACGAAGCCGCCGAAGCACGTATCCTGACGATGGAACAACCACCTGTCATTGAAGAGAATACGGTGAAAGATGCGGAAAAAGATGCACCCAAAGAAGAGGTCACCGCACCTGCTGAAGAATCTCCTGCCCAACCCGAAAAGCCCTCGCGCCAGCAACAGA
>OGEZ01000478.1_pt1 | contig 35177 bp, 38 predicted proteins | sample 1570831 | NCBI WGS metagenome assembly OGEZ01 (sample SAMEA2582059, study PRJEB24529) | metagenome | biome: Human gut stool | place: China | collected 2011
ATGAAGTCAGCCCTATTTTTATTCGTTTGCTATATTTTTATCGGACAGCAATAATAATAAAATAAAAAACAATATCACATCTGATATTGAAAAGAAAGTCAATCAGACTTTGGATGAATGGTTTGGATGTGAATATGAGATTATTAATCAATGATTAGTATATTAAAAAATTAATAGTAGAATTTTATGAAAGTATTTATTTCTTATCCTGAAATTCAGGACATTGTTTTTTCGAAGACTGGTAAAAATATAGTTTTATCATTTAATGATGACAAAACAGTGACCATCAACCACACCTTGACTATCAAAGCTCCTCTATTAGGAAAAATAAAGAAAAATGTTAAAGTCGATATTACAGTAGAAGAATTTGCAGGAATGGATATTAAGTTGAGATATGATATGTCTTTAGGTATGAATATGATATTCGCAGGAGTTAGGAGAATATTAGGAGACATTATTGATAACTCTCAATTACTCTCTTGGGGCGATGATAGTAATATCATTATATTGCATTTTGACAGGGTAGCTGAAAGAATGGATATTCACAACTTTACTCAGATGATAAACCATTGTAGCGATATTACATTTAAGGCAGAGGAAGAGGGAATATTAGTATCGTTTAAGTTACAAAATATATAGTATTATGTATAGTGAAAGATACGAGCCATACATCGAAGAGATGATCGAAGATATAAGTGATGCAGCAAGGCTTTTAGCTTTGGACGCGGAAAGAAACGTTCCCGAAACTGGATTATAAGGACAAATCCGGAATACTTGATATAACATATTGGCAATTGAATATCTGTAGCTTCATAGAGGGAGGAAATGGTGACAAGAGATATCTTGAAGTCTCCGGAACACTAAAAGGCGGATATAAGATGTCATGCTTTAATTTTGCTGGAACAACATTTGAATGCATAGAAATGTTACGTAATCCTTTTTATGTAGAAAAGGTAAAACAAACAATGAGAGCAAGTCTAAACGCTATGGATGATTAAGTTCCGCGAATATTATTTTTCTTATCCTTCTTTATGATAGATGGATCTACAATTACTACTCCATTCTTATAAAGGAGGATTTTTTATTACGATGCATTATGGAAAATGAATACTTGACCAAAATAAATGAAAGTGTAAACAGGCTGTTTCATTCGATTGAACAACGGATGTCAGATGAAGATATGATTCGTATCCGCTCGGCTTACGAGCTTGCAAAAGAAGCTCATAAAAACCAGAAACGTAAGACAGGCGAACCTTACATAATTCATCCTATTGCAGTAGCTCGTATTGTTGCTGAGGAATTTGAACTGGGTGCAAATCCTATAATGGCTGCTTTTCTACATGATGTGGTTGAAGATACACCTTACACTCTGGATGATATTAAGGAACGTTTTGGTGAAGACGTCGCATTTCTTGTAGGCGTTGTAACGAAGCAGAAGAAAGCCGAATATAATCAGTCTAAGCAGATAGATAATTATAGGCAGATTTTAGCTTCTGTGCAGTTTGATGTCAGGGCTATCCTGATAAAACTTGCCGACCGCCTTCACAATATGCGTACATTGGACAGTATGAGACCTGATAAACAGATGAAGATAGCAGGTGAAACGGATTATTTCTATGCGCCTTTGGCAAACCGACTTGGAATGTATCATGTGAAAACTGAACTTGAGAATCTTTCCTTCAGATTCAGATGTCCGAGAGAATATAATTTTCTTGAAAATCTTATGAAAAAGGAAAAGATACAATACCAGAGTCGTATTGATTCTTTCATAAGTAAAATAGAGAGTCTGTTGAAGGAAAACAATATTAAGGCTAGAACTGAGATAAGATATCGTATGCCTTATAGTATATGGCGAAAGATGAACAGCATGGAATGCGATTTCCAGCATATTGACGGTAAACATTATGTGCGTATTGTATATGAAGCATCGGATATTAAAGAAGAGAAATATATAAGTTTGAAAATATATTCTGTTCTGACAGATAATATTAAGGAAAAACCCGGAAGTGTTTCAAATTATATTAACGCACCTAAAGAAAACGGATATCAGAGCTTTCATCTGAAACTTTTGTGTGATAACGGTAATTGGGAGGAGATTCACATATCGTCTGAGAGAATGGTTCGCAATTCAAGGTTAGGATGTGCTGCGGAACGTACAGAATCGAACTTGAAGGCATGGCTGGATAAGTTTAAATCAGTCCTTGAAGATGTGGCATACAGCAGCGAGATGGACTATATGGATGGTGTAACATCTTCATTTTATAATGATGATATAATGGTTTTTACTCCGGAAGGTAAAGGAATAATTCTTCCTAAAGGTGCAACTGCTATAGATTTTGCCTACGAGATTCATAGCAAAATCGGTGAACATGCTGTATATGCCAGGATTAACGGGAAATTATCGTCAGTAAAAGTTGAGTTACATAGGGGTGATTGTGTGGAGATTGGGACAAGCGATTATTCTGTTCCTGATAAGAGTTGGCTTGACTGTGTCAAGACATATAAGGCAAAAAGATATCTACGTCAGTTTTTCCGTAATCAGCCAATATTGGAATATATCAGATGCAATTGTTGTCATCCATTGCCCGGTGATGAAGTTATAGGATTTAGAGATGAAAATGGTAGAATTACACTCCACACCAGAAATTGTTTTACTGCTATAAGAATGGCATCAAGACAGGGAGATTCTATTGTTGCTGTAAATTTTGAACCGGATAACAGGTTCTTATATCCTGTCAGAGTCCAGATTAGAGGTGTTGACAGATATCATATACTGAGTGATGTGGTGGAATGTATTACGGATAAACTTAAGCTGTCTATAGACTGTCTGCACACTGAAACTGTAGATAGGATAGTAGAGTGTTACGTTGATTTTAAAGTACATTCAAGAGAAGAATTGGATAATATTGTTGCCCTTATAGACAGTATTGATGGAGTAGATGAGGCTCATGGTGTGAATATTGAGTAAATAATATCAAGAAAATAATCCAGTGTGAATGTTTTTTTGAATCACAAGGATTATAGATATATGTTTGTGATTTGTATTCATATATTGTAGATGAAAGTCAGTATGATGGATGAAGTGGATTATACATTTGAAGATTCTATATTATATTCCGGTGACAGGCAAAAAATAATTATGTGTTCAAAAGGAGTTGAAGGGATTGTAAGAATTCCGGACCGTGTGAAATATATATCTGATTTTGCTTTTTACTGGTGTAGAAATATTGAAGAGATTGTTTTACCTGATACTATAGAATGTATAGGCAGACATGCTTTCTATGGATGTAAGAATCTGAAAAAGATAAAAATATCTGGTATTAATATCAGATATATTGATTCCAGTAATTTTATATTTAATGGCACTTCTGTTCTCCTTGATGCGAAATATATATCTGTTGACCAAGGAATTATGTATAATCTGGACAGGACAGTAGTTGTTAAGTGTATTGACAGGAAGTTAAAAGAAGTAATATTACTAGAAAGTGTAATCAGAATTGAAGATAATGCGTTTGCTGGTTGCATTGATCTTGAAAGAATCAGTTTATCAAGAAATACCAGAGAAATAGGGACAAAGGCTTTTAGCGGTTGTATTGCACTGAAAAATGTATTTATGACACAGTCTTTAAATAGTATAGGAGATTATGCTTTTGTAGCATGTGATAAATTGGAGTTATTTGACCTTAATGAAAAAAATATCAATATGGGAGAATCTGTGTTTTTAAGATAAATAATTTTCAAATTAGCTATGAAAGATAATAATATACCCGACAATGAATGTAACAGGTCGAAGGATTATTTTGATCCTGTTACTAATACTATAGATATTCGGTCTGACGGCTTATATCCGTCCAATGTTTTAAGTAATCTGTGTAGCAATGGATTCCGCTTTGAAGGAATGGTATGCGGCAGTATGGAGGGCTTCCTGCAATCGTTGAAATATAAAGATAAAGATAAACAGAGGCAGATTTGCAGCATGAAAGGAGGCAATGCCAGAAAACGCAGTGTCACGTCATGGCAAACAGATCAAATAGTATGGTGGAAAGGATACGCTATTGACAGGCAAGGTGAAGAATTCCAACAACTGGTAAGACGTGCTTATCAAGCTATGTTTAATCAAAGTCAGAGATTTCGTGACGCACTTATGCAGACACGTGGAATAACGCTGATTCATTCTATTGGAGAAGTGAATCCTTACAGGACGATTCTGACCTCACAAGAGTTCTGTAGTATATTGACAGATATCAGAGATTCCTATGATAAGCGTGACAAAAATCTGACGAAACGTAAAAAACGTATTTTTATCACTCTGGACAATGTACTGGCAGATTCACTTTCGGAAGAAGACAAGCAAGACTACGAAATACATGAGATGATTATAGACAGAATTGACGACATACCGGAAGCAATTAATGCCATATCTGAATTTAAAAAATATTTTGATTTATATCTTCTTATTACAGACCCATGTGATAATTCCTCTGTTTTGTCGGACAAGGTAAAGTGGATTACACACAATCTTGGCTGTATGTTTAAAGAGCATATCATAATAACATGTAGAAAAGACTTATGTAAGGGTGATTATCTGATAGATGGGCAAGGAAATAATGGGGCATCAGATTTTGAAGGTGAATGGATAAGGTTAGGTAGTAAATGGTATCCAGATTGGCATACCGTAGCCTTGTATCTATATAAGAAAGAAGGATTGAACTTAGGAATAACCTCCTCTGAAGGCTGAGATAGGACATGTTAAACGAAAAACAACAGAAATATGAATATACGATATGCTACATTAAGCAAGACAGGAAAACGTGCCAATAACGAGGATGCTTTCAGTGTTATCAAAGCAGATGATAATTCACGTTGGTTTGGCATTGTATGCGATGGATTAGGCGGTCATGATTTTGGAGAAGTGGCCAGCGAAACGGTAATAAAAGCTATTACTGACTATTGGATGGAGAATGATAAAGAAAAAGATACGGAAGAAAAAGTGAATAATGCCTGCCACTTTGCCTACAACGAATTGAACAGGCGTGCCGATAGTTTGAAACATGCAGATATGGGCACAACAATGGTGATGGCAAGCATAGAAGGCAATGTTGTAACAATAGCACATATAGGAGATAGCAGATGTTATATTTTACGTAAAGATGGCGGCCTGTTGTATCAGACCGAAGACCACGTGAACCGTATTCTCGGTTGGGAAACTCTTTCCCGATGTTTTTTCTCTTACAATTCTAGGAATCTTGTTCCTGATATAATACAGTTGCATTTGGAAGCTGGAGACCGCATATTGCTTTGTTCAGACGGAGTATATAAAAGTATTGTTTCATATATTCTTCAGGAGCGGATGATGGACAACAAATCACCTAAAGATATTTTGGGTACTTTTGATTTACTTTGCGAAAAGAATGGCGACGATAACTATACTGCCATTTTGGCTTGCATAGAATAATATCATAGTTTGACTTATAAAAATAATTTCTATGAATAAATCAGACAATCACGTACAAACGGTAATGAATCTGATTGAGGAGATAAAAAAGAAACTCAACCTGTCAGATTCAATAGAGAATATTGTTAAGAAGACAAATCAGGAAGGTTATCAGTACGCAAGACTCAACAAAATGATATTGTATCCATGGGAGGACGTATTAGCCAGTATGTATAAGTATCCTGAAAAAGTTGCCACGGTGAATGACCAAAACTGTCCTCACTGCGGTGGACAGTTGATAAAATTATATTTTATGTCACCCGGTTGGACGTGGAGTGAGTTGTGTGGACGCGGTGGATATATGATTATATGTCTTGACTGCATAGAACAAATAGATTTCAACTTGACAATTATGAACTGAAAGGTGCCCCCTATTCATAATAGAAGTGTCCTGATTCAACGGGACACCAATGAACTGAATAACAAGTATAAATATCTTTATAACCGAAGAAATAATTATGGTAGTCATCCATCCGAAAGATAAAACCACAAGCATGCTTTCTATTCTTTATAAAGGGATTGAACATACTCTTATCGACCAAAGTTACAGTAAAAATGAAATTAGTCATATTTTAAATCATGTTCCATGTCATGAGCGTATACTGCTGTTGGGACATGGATCAGATTTGGGACTTTTCTCACGTAATGACGACAGATTTGATGTTTTCGATCGGCTTATCGTATACCATCCTCATGCTTATTATCTGCGTAAACATGGTTGTAACATTGTGGGGATATGGTGCAATGCCAACTTGTTTGCAGAGAAGGAAAGACTGCATGGCCTGTTTACCGGTATGATTGTTACAGAAATGAGTGAAGCTTCGTTGTATGGCATTAATACCTCACAAGAAGAGTTGGACAAGGAAAACGTGAAGTTGGCTAAGCGCCTGCGTTCATTACTAGATGAGAATGTTCCGTTGCAAGATATTTCTTCAAGAATATTGGCTTTGGATAATGTTCACTCACAGCTTACTGATTTTAATTATCGTAACTTCTACTATCTATAAAATCGATTTAAATGAAAATAAAGAATCTGATATACGCTGTCTGCAATCAACTGTTACGTCCCAAATCATGGCGTAATATCTTTATCACGTACGATGCATTTGGCATTTTCAGCAGATATAGTCATATTTCAAGAAGTACAGGCCGACCGAAAATGATGTACCTTTCAAAATCAGATGCAAAGAAAGCTGCTGATGTAATGAGTAAAAAATATGGTGTTCACTTCTCTGTATATAAATGTATCTGGTGTGACGGATGGCATATCGGGAAAAACAGCAGAAATAAGGTTAAGCCGGAGACTGTAATCATAAGACAGAAGATTCCGTTTATTATGCAATCGAATGTTCTGTATGAGACATTAAGGCAATATCCTATTGTTGATCTAGCCCCTGTTTATGACCGGGGAGTCAGGGGACGTACTTTATCTGCGCGAGAAAGCAACTGGCTGTTGGCAAAGTTGCGTGAATCCGGCGTTAAGGTAATAATAGATCTTCGTACTGCCGATCATACTGACCGTTACGACAGTAGTGTAGCTGACGCAGGATTGGAATACTACAATATACCAATTGATAGCAGGAATACGGATGTACATCAGATAATAGCCTCACTGTCCACATTGTTTGGCCTGATGGACAGAGGTAATTTCTATATATCCTGCGCCATGGGAAGGCATCGTACTGATATTGCCATCGCGCTTTATTATGTACTGCATCCCTTGGTTCCTTTTGAGGACGTACCGGAAATGAAGGGACATAGAAATATAGAGAAGAAATCCTTCAGATGTGAAGACATAGCTACAAGACTTAACAGCGTTATGAAAGCAATATCTCCAGATGAATTGAAACTGTTAGGTTTGCCTACTGACTATGAGTCGGAGTTTAACAGACGAAAGAAACATTTGTTTGATGTAAACCGGAACTTTAAATGTTGAAAGATTGAAAATAGAAGTTCAAATAATGGCAAACGAAACTATGAACTATGGAATCAAATCTCCTTGGCAATCTAGTCATGGAGATTTTTTATTATATGAAGAAATACATGATAGAAAAGGATGGCTTCCCATACTCTATATACATGAATTACAAAAATGGTAAGGATACTCAGAAAAAATACATGTATTCGTGATAGTTTAACTATACCTTGTCACTCTATGATTTATATAAATTATAAGACACTCAGTTATGGGAGCATTTACAAGTAAGAAAATCATATATGGTAATCCTGATAAGATTCCATATATCGCAGAAGAAATACGTAAATCATTTACAATTGAAGGATTTGAAGTTCGTATAGTAGAGCCTTCTTCAGGTAATGAAATATACATTACCAAAGGAGGTATGTTTAAAGCCGCATTTGGATTGCGTTCTACTTTGAAAGTTACTATGAAAGCCACAAGAGAAGGCTATATTGATTTTAAAGCAGGAGTCAGTATTGTAAAACAACAACTCATACCAACACTCATCACGATATGCGTGTTTTCGCCTGTAGTTATCGCACAAATATGGGGAATGATCAGGCAGTCAAAACTGGATGAGAAGGCTTTAGGTATAGCAGAAAATTACGTTTATAGCAGAAACGGAGATTGATAACTAATAATATTTTTATAACCAATAAATGTATAAAACATGAAAACAAAAGTATTCAATCTAATTATTCTCGATGAGAGTGGTTCAATGCATAGTATTAAGAAAGAAGCCATCGACAGTGTGAATGAAACCGTACAGACCATTTGTGCTGCAGAGAAGAAGAATGAAGATCAGGAACATTTCATATCACTCGTTACATTCAATGATGATGTAAAGAAGGTTTATGATTGCGTTCCTTCCCTTAAAGTTGAGGTACTGACATCGGAAATTTATTGTCCGAATTGCTCAACTGCCCTTTATGATGCAATGGGTATATCTCTGAATGAGCTCCGCCATAAAGTTGCCGACGAGGATCGTGTGTTGGTGACCATTGTTACTGACGGGTACGAGAATGCATCGAAAGAATATAACGGAAGTGCAATAAAGGCATTGGTTGATGAACTGAAAGGTAAAGGATGGGTATTTGCCTATATCGGAGCAAATCATAATGTTGAGAAGGTTGCTTCTACTATTTCAATCACAAACACTATGACTTTCCATACTACATCAGCTGGAACTCAAGATATGTCCAAACGCTTAAATAAAAGCAGAATGAATTTCTTTACCCGTTTGTCTGAACAGTGTTTTGATTCTGTAGCAGAAAATGAACACTTCTTCGATGATGAAGACAATAAGTAATAGGTTTTAAAATCAGATATTTATGTATAAGATATTTGTTTTGTTATTTTGCGCATTTGCTTTGCTTGGCGCTACATCGTGTCAGGAACATCTGGATATTGATAATCATGTGAAATCTCAAGACACAAACACTTCAGCCAGTAGAATAGAAGAGATTATTCAACAGGCAAGGCAAGGAAAAGCTGAAGCTTATGAGGCTCTGGCTGTGTGCTATCGTGAAGGTGACGGTGTAAGGCAGAGCAATCTGAATATGATGACTATGTATATGCTGTCTTGCAGGAAAAAAGGTACAGATATAGCAGAATTTATTGAAGCCTTGGATGAAAGTCATCCTATACGTTTACTGATAGATGTATTGAATAACCCTAGAATTGAAAATGCGCCGCAGGTATCAGTAAAAAAATTGAGAAGTGTATCGCCTGCTGATGCCTTGATTTACGATGCTATCTATGCTCTTGAATGTAAAAATGACCCTACTGCCTCTGAGGAACTGCTAAAGGAAGCTGTGAACAAAGGAAGTGATATGGCCTGCCTCATACAACTGGCCTTGTATAAGCATCTTGGATATAATGATAAATATGAATATTGCTTATATGAATATGCAGACAGATTCCCGGTAATAAATATTGCATTGGGAGACTTATGTATGAAGGATTCATGTGAGGGACATTTTCAACAAGCTGTCAAGTATTATAAAATAGCCGATAATCATGGAATGCTGACTCCAAGAGGAGCGCGAAACCTATCCGCAGCCTACCGTATGCTTGAAAGCGAAGGAAAGATGAAATGCAACAGTAAAGAGATGGAACGTCTTACTGTTTTAGCGCAATGATATTCATGTCAATTAATAGATGAAAATTATGAGAAAAATAACATTTAAGGAGTATTTTGTTACATTGTTTGGCGGCTTATGGCAGGCTGTTCTGTGGATATTAGGATTATTCGGATATAAGGATGAAAGTAAATTCGGGACAGTGGTAAAACGTGTTTTTGCTTTGTGTGCGGCAATTCTGTTAGCACTGTTTACCGTCTGTATGTTGTATGCTTTTGCAACGGATATTGTTTATAGAAAGTGGATAAGACCTTATACGGATGATTATGTCTGGGAGGAAAAATACATAAGCAATTACATCGTGTCGCAGCAGATGTATTATTCAGATAAATGCAGAGTGTATGACAAGAATAAAGGAGAAGTATTACATGAGGATATAGATTGGATTGTCGTTTTTGGTGACAAGGACTCACTGGCTGTATTTGCAAGAAATGGTAAACGCGGATATATTAACCGCTTTACCGGAGAGATTGCTATTCCTGAGATTTATACACGTGCATGGGTGTTTTCTGAAGGATTGGCCGCTGTGGAGAAAGACGGCGAATTGTTGTTCATTGATCATTCTGGCGAGATCGTTATTGATAAGGATTTCCAGGTTTATTTTGATAATCCTAAATATGCTTTCAAGAATGGTTACTGCATGATTAAAAATCCGGTTAACGGTAAAATGGGTTTGATTGACTGTTCCGGTAATATAGTGTTAAATACAGAGTATGATAACCTGTTCAATAATGAAGGTTTCTGGCAAGTAGAAAAAGACGGCTGTGTTGGATTATATGATACAGAACTGAAAGAGATATTTCCAGTTGAAAATTCCGGGATCTGCATATATGACGATATCATAGAAGTGCGCCATGCAGATCACACTGCAAAACGATATGACTATAATGGTAAAGTCATTGTGGATTTCGTAATTGACGAAGTAAGTAATATGCGATATGAAACAACCGAACTTCGTAATAATACTGAAGTATCTGGTGACGAATCTTTTGACAATAAAGTTTATGGAATAGCCAACTGCCAACAATATATGGTTAGAAACGGTAACTATAATAATCCTGATTATTATGGCTTGTTGAATAGGAATGGTAAAATTGTTACTCCACCAATATATACATCAATTGAAGCCATAGATAAGAATTTGTATCTATGTCAACCTGACGGTGTGATTATTAATGATAATGGAAAAATCGTGAAATGACTTTGTTATATTTTCATTATAACTTCTTGTAATACTAATAAAAATTAAAAATGGTATTAAGCATGAATTAGTTGAAAAAATATATGACTTTATTTTATAATGTTTATATATGTCCTCGCTGTGGATATTTTATAGAGGAATCTTCTGATGGTAACTTAATATATGAATGTGAAGATTACATCAAATTACAGTGCTCAAGGTGTGGACGTGTAGAAATTACAAATGTTACTCATAAGCCGATACAGAAACAGGATAGGAATATCCAATTATCAAAATGTTGTCATGTAAAAATGCGACCTTGGGATATGGGATGTCCTTTATGTGCTCAAAAAATGTTTAAAAAGATTCTTAATGATGAGTAAAATAGAGGATGTGGTGTCTGTTATGTATAAGTTTTGACATATATAGTACATGAATATTTATAAGATATAAAATAATCTTCTTGGAAGTTTGCTTATATTAATCTCCTATCTTTCATATCTCCGACTATGGAGGAATACTATCCGACCGTTAGGTAGGGTAAGTTAGTTTTTGTCTGACAGAATACTTTCTGTCGGACGAAAACACAACTTGCTCTGTTCGTTTGAACAGAAAATGATTCACGCAAATCGTTGAGAATAAGTGAAGTATGGTACATATCGGTGGTTTTTTCATGGGACTCAAAAAAAGCCACCGAATCAGCAATTTTTTATTGCACCAAATTGCATATTTTTGCGGACAGTACATAAAGAAAAAACCGCTGAAATACAGTTATTTCACCGGTTTTCATGATTTTTCGTTTTGTAAAAGTGGTGCCACCAGGAATCGAACCGGGGACACAAGGATTTTCAGTCCTTTGCTCTACCAACTGAGCTATGGCACCTTGCTGTCTTATTTGATTGCGCTTGCAAAGGTAGTGCATTTTTTTTAACTGACAAACTTTTAGAAAGGAAAAAATGATTTTTTTGCTTTTACGGCTCTCTTGATATGAAAAACAGCATCCTAATGCAATGGATTCATTGCCTTGGGATGCTGTGATGTGATTTTTTGCGGCTTATTCTTTCAAAGGGTTCCACCCCTGAGCTTTCAACTCCAATTCATTGCCGTCACGAGTGACGAGAGCACAGCCAAGTTCCGGTTTTGTAATGTGGCCGATTATCTTGACATCTTTTAATTCAGAAATCGTTTCATGCGCTGTCAAAGGTACGGTGAACAGCAGCTCGTAGTCTTCTCCGCCATTTAAGGCACAAGTGCTTAGATTCATATTGAACTCTTCGGCCATGACAGCGGTCTGATAATCGATTGGAATTCTTTCTTCATAAATCCGGCAGCCTGTATTGCTTTGTGAACAGATATGCATCAGTTCCGATGAAAGCCCATCTGAAACGTCCATCATGGCAGTGGGCTTGATGCCAGCCTGGGCAAGGTTCTCGATTATATCTTTTCTGGCTTCCGGTTTCAGAATTCGTTCCAACAGGTATTCTTTCCCGGCAAAATCCGGCTGAACGTCTTTTTCGCCTTTAAATACGGCTTTTTCTCGTTCAAGCAGCTGAAGCCCCATGTAGGCAGCTCCCAAATCACCAGAAACACAGATCAGATCTGTATCTTGAGCTCCGTTGCGGTATACTATTTGGCCTTTGTCTGCTTCACCGATGCAGGTGATGGAAATTGCCATTCCCGTGACTGATGAAGTTGTGTCGCCTCCTACTATGTCAACGTGGTGTAGTTGGCAGGCCAGTTTTAATCCTTCATAAAAATCTTCGAGATCTTCCACACAGAAACGTTTTGATATGGCCAGCGAAACTGTTATTTGTTTCGGTGTACCGTTCATTGCGTAGATATCCGAGAAGTTTACCATTGCCGCTTTGTATCCCAGATGCTTCAGTGGAGTATATACCAGATCAAAATGAACGCCTTCCATCAGCAGGTCTGTGGTCATCAGCACCTGTTTGTTTGAAAAGTTCATGACTGCAGCATCATCTCCTACACCATAAACCGTTTCCGGGTTCTGAAGTTTGATGCCTTGAGTTAAATGCTTGATCAAGCCGAACTCGCCTAGAGTTGAGATTTCTGTTCTTTGTCCTTCGTGCATGGTCTTTTATGCTCTGTTAATAAGTTCCCTCATAATGGTTGTCATGCGTGGTTGCGCTTCGTCTGCTGCTTTTTGCACCTCTTCATGCGAAACTTCCACAATTTTTCCTTCTACGCCTAAGTCTGTAATAACGGAGATTCCAAAAACCTTGATTCCGCAATGGTTGGCAACGATAACTTCCGGAACGGTTGACATTCCCACCGCATCTCCGCCGAGGATATGGTACATCTTATATTCTGCAGGCGTTTCAAAGGTTGGGCCTTGTGTGCCGATATATACTCCCTGCTGTACCTTTATGCCTTTTTCTTTGGCGATTTCCAATGCGTGGTTAATGATTTCTTTTGAATAAGCTTCGCTCATATCCGGGAAGCGAGGACCGTATTCGATATTCTTGCCGCGTAGCGGATGCTCCGGGAAAAAGTTGATGTGGTCGGTGATAATCATCAAATCTCCGATTTCAAAATCGGGGTTCATGCCTCCGGCTGCATTGGAAACGAATAAGGTTTTGATGCCAAGTTCGCGCATGACACGTACCGGAAAGGTTACTTCCTGCATTGAGTAGCCTTCGTAAAAGTGAAAACGTCCTTGCATGGCCATTATATCCTTGTTTCCCAGTTTTCCGAAAATGAGTTTTCCCTTGTGTCCTTCTACGGTTGACACAGGGAAGTTGGGTATGTCCGAATAATTGATTTCGTATGCATCAGTTATTTCCTGTACCAGACTGCCCAGCCCGGTTCCCAGAATGATTGCTGTTTCCGGTTGAGTGTGCATTTTAGCTTTGATGAATGCTGCTGTTTCTTGAATTTTTTCTAACATACTCGATTATTTTTTGGTTAAATATAGTTTCTTGTTTATTTATAAATTCCACTTCTATAGGAAGTGTGTAGATCGATTCTTTAAGCACGTTGCTCAATTGGTGCATTCTTAGCCGTGCCGCGTCTTTCTCTGTCGTAACAATTAGCCTTCTGTCTGCCGTCAGTTGCCCGAACATTCTTTCCAGCTTTTGCAAATCTTGCCTGTCGAATGCGTGATGGTCGGGAAACGCCAGCAGGCGAACCTTGTCGCAATGTGTCCTCAATGTTTTTGCCAGACCATCGGGTGAAGCAATGCCTGTCAGCAAAAGAATCTCTTCCTGTTTCTTCAGGCTGTCGAGTGAACGTTCGGCGGCATTGGCGAACAGAGGCTGTAGTTTGCCGTATTTCATGGTTGTAAACAAAACTTCCTGTCCGGAATGAGGCTGAAGTTTCCTTTTTATACTTTCTTGTTCCGTGTCAGACAATCCGGCGGGGCACTTTGTTACGATGATCATATCTGCGCGTTTTTTACCGTTCCGTGTTTCCCTCAGCCTTCCTGCCGGCAATAGCTGGTCCTCGTAAATCGGGCGGTTGTAGTCGGTCAGCAAAACCGATAGTCCGGGGGTTACATAACGGTGCTGGAAAGCGTCATCAAGCAGAATCACTTCAGTTGCCGGGCATTTCTCTTGTATCAAATTGATGCCCTTGCAGCGGTCTGCATCTACGGCTACTGTAATGTCTGGAAATTTGCGTGCCATCTGGAACGGCTCATCTCCGATTTCGGCAGCCGTGCTTGATGAGGAAGCAAGCACAAAACCCTTTGTTTCCCGTTTATATCCCCGACTTAATGCCGCTACTTTGAACTCCTTTTTCAGCAGACGGATCAGATACTCCGTGTGAGGAGTTTTTCCCGTTCCTCCTACCGTCAGATTTCCAATGCATATCAGCGGGAACGGGAAGGAGCGGGAGCGCAGCATTCCCCAATCGAAAAGCTTGTTGCGGATGCTTGCTCCGATTCCGTATAGCATACTGACAGGCCATAGCCCCCAATATATTTTGGGCTTGTTCTTGTGCATGGATTCCTGGTTTTATCGGATGTGCAGTTCAAACGGCATGCGAGCTTGCAGACGGTCTGCTTTGTTGATGTTTTTGAGCAATAGCAGTTCGTTGTATAATTCGCCGCAAGCCTGCTTCAGCTGACTCTTGATGTAGCGTCCTTTGCCCGTGCTGATCAGACTGGTAAAGAAATCTTCCTTTTCCGGATAGCAGATCAGGTTGTATTCGTCCGTGCCGCTGAGCTCTTTGGCCAGAGATATTGCCGTGTCCAGTCCTCCCAGTTGGTCCACCAGATTCAGCTCTTTTGCCATAGATCCTGTCCAGACGCGTCCTTCTGCAATGCTTTTGATGGAATCGACAGACATGCCTCGTCCGTCTGCGCAGCGTTTGGTAAAGAGTTCGTATCCGTTATTTACCATGTGCTGGATCAGTGCGCCTTCTTCTTCGTTCAGCGGGCGTCCCATACTGCCAAGGTCGGAAAGTTTATTGGTCTTCACCCCGTCGATGCGGAGCCCCAGTTTATCAGTCATCAGTTGTGAGATGTCCGGAACCAGTCCGAAAATACCGATGGAGCCGGTCAACGTCGTAGGTTCGGCTACAATTTTTGTTGCGGCGCAAGAGATATAATAACCTCCGGAGGCTGCATAATCGCCCATTGATACGACTACCGGTTTTTCAGCTTTCAGCAGTGAAACTTCGCGCCAGATCTGTTCCGATCCGTATGCGCTTCCACCCGGAGAATTCACGCGGAGCACTACAGCTTTTACATGTTCGTCTTTCCGCAGGTCACGCAAGTCCTTGCATACCTTCTCAGAATTGATGCCTTCATCGTAGGAGCTGCCATTGTCGATGTCGCCAGTTGCATAATATACAGCGATAATGTTTCCGCTTTTGTTTTTCGGCTTTTTGGACGAAACGTTGATCATGTCTTCCAGCGTCAAAGTGCGCAGTTCATCATCTTCTTCTGTTTCTGTCAATGATTTCAGGTAGGCCAGCACCTCATCCTTGTACATCAGCGTATCGGCCAGTCCGTTCTCTATGTATGTCTGTGCCGGTTGGAAATCCATATTTCTGTCCGCCAGTGCGTTCAGTGAGTCTTTGCTTACATTGCGTGATTCTGCGACATCCTCCAGCATCTCGTTCCATATTGAATGAATGAAAGCTTGTGTCTGCTTGCGGTTGGCCGGGCTCATCTCCGTACCGATATAGGGTTCTACAGCCGACTTGTAAGTTCCGACACGGAAAACCTGCATTTTTACGCCTATTTTGTCCAGCAGATCTTTGTAGAACATACTTTCGGCAGCCAGACCATGCCATGACAGACTTCCGGCCGGGTTGACAATAACCTTATCGGCGACGCTCGCCAGATAATACCCCCCCTGTGTGTAAGCATCGCTGTATGCAATCAGAAATTTTCCGCTTTTCTTGAAATCAGCCAGAGCATTCCGTATCTCTTGCAGGGAGGCGCTGGAACACACCAATGCTCCGCTGTTCAGGTATATTCCTTTGATATGTTTGTCTTTTTCGGCCTTGCGTATGGAAGCCAGAATGTCGTCCAGCCCCATGGTCATAGACATGTTGTCGTCCAGAAACTGGTCGATGGGGCTTGGTTGGTAACGTTCGTCAACCACCCCCTGCAAGTCGAGCGTAAAGACAGACTTGTCCTTCACTACGGTTTCTGTGGCAGATGTTGCCAGCAGCCCTGCCATTGTTGTGATTCCCAGAATGGCGAAAATGAATCCGCAAATGAATATGCCCGCAATCGTGGCTAATGTACTTCGGAGAAATTCTTTCATACGGTGTTGTTTTAGTTTGTTTCTTGTTCTTGCGCTTTTGCCTTAAACGCAAGCGCATACATACGCATCTGTTTCACCATGGCCAGCAGTCCGTTGCTGCGTGTCGGTGAGAGGTGCTCTTTCAGACCGATTTTTTCAATGAAATACAGGTCTGCATCCAGAATTTCGTCTGGCGTATGCCCTGATATCACTTTTATGAGCAGCGCAATGATTCCTTTTACGATCAGCGCATCGCTTTCTGCCTGAAAGATGACTTTCCCGTCTACGAGATCAGCCTGAAGCCATACCCTGCTCTGACATCCGTCAATCAGATTCTGGTCGGTTTTATATTTGGGATCGAGGGCTTCCTGCTCATTTCCCAAGTCAATGAGCAGCTGGTATTTGTCCATCCAATCCTCAAAGTCGCTGAATTCCTCTATTACTTCATTCTGAAGTTCATTGATCGTTTTCATTGTCGTTCGTTTTATGTTGATTATTTTTCATTGTAGATTACTCCCATTACGGTCTGTCCTACAGCCTGGAGTGTTGCTTTGTCAATATGTTCGATCGTATCGTCTGTTGTATGCCATGTCGGATTGAACCCCGTATCGCCCTGCACGTCATAATGAATGATGTCAACGCATGGGATTTGGCGGAACTGGTTGACGTAGACGTGGTCGTCTGTCACCTCTCCTCCTTCCTGTTTGATGAAGTATCGTCCGTATCCCAGTTGTTCGGCCATCTTCCAGATTTTCTTCATTGGGCTGTTGGCCGTACGCGCCGAGAAACGTTCGTAATAGAAAGTGGCGTCTTTGGCTCCTACCATGTCAAGTAGAATGCCGAAGCGTGCCTTGTAGTCGCTGACATGGGGGATGCGTCCCCAGTATTGTGCGCCAAGGCACCATGTGTCGGATTTGTAAGTCCCTCGGTAGAACTCGGGAATTCCGTAGTCTTCCGCATCGAAGAAAGCGATGTCGATGCCTATTGCCGGAGCTTTCATCTGGATTTGCCGTGCGATTTCCAGCAAGACTCCTACGCCGCTTGCTCCGTCGTTGGCTCCGTCGATAGGCGTCTGGTGGAATTTTTCTTCATCTTGGTCAGCATAGGGGCGGCTGTCCCAGTGTGCGCAGAGCAGCACCCGCTTCTTCATTTCCGGCTTGTATGAACCGATGATGTTGCGTGCTTTCAGGATGGTGCCGTCATAAGCCATCAGGTCGGCGTATTGACTGTATACTTTTGCGCCGAACTTTTCCAGTTGTCCGGCCAGATAGTTTCCGCAATTCTTGTGTGCGGCAGAGTTCGGTACGCGCGGCCCGAAGCTGACCTGTGCAGCGATATATGAATAAGCGCTGTCTGCATTGAATGCGGGAGCCGGAACAATCGTTTGGGAGGCAGCCTCTTCTGTTTGGCTGCTGTTTTTCTTGCTGCTTCCGCAAGAAATCAGCGCGCTTCCCGAAAGAAAAGCCAATGTTACCAATAGGTTTTTATATGAAATCATATCTTTTTGTCTTATCGGTGTAAAGTTATAATTTATTTGTATATGGATTTGTTTTTTGCCTGATTTTTCTTCCCTTTTATCTTCCAGCCTGCTTCTGCACTTCTTCCATAATCCGGAGAAAATTGCCTCCCCATATTTTCTGAATATCTTGTTCGCTGTAGCGTTCGAACAGCAGGCGGCGGGTGAAATTGATAAGTTCTGAAGAGTCGTTGCATCCGATGATTCCCCCGTCGCCGTCGAAGTCGCTGCCTATTCCTACATGGTCTATGCCCATGATATTGACCGCATGATGGAGGTGTTCGACGGCATCGCAGATGGTAGCTTCTCGGGAGGAGTGCAAAAAGCCGCTGTAGAGGCATATTTGCACGGTTCCTCCTTTCCGTGCAATGGCTTTCAGCTGCTCATCTGTCAGGTTGCGCGGATGATCGCATAAGCTTCGGCATGAAGAATGAGAGCATACCGGAGGCAGCGGACTGATTTCCAGTGTTTCATAGAAAGTGCGTTCACCTGCGTGCGACAGATCGACGACCATGCCCACGCGGTTCATTTCTTTGATTACCTGCTCGCCGAATTCACTGACTCCCAGATTCTCGTCGTTGTAGCGTGCCGATCCGCAGATGTCATTGTTTCCGTTATGGCATAGCGTCATGTATACGACTCCCCGCTTGCGGAAGCGTTCCACATTGTTCAAATCTTTTCCGATGGCATAGCCGTTTTCGATGCCGAGCATAATGGCCTTTTTTCCGTCACGCTTCAATCGGAACAGGTCCGCTGGGGTATAAGCGATGTCTACTGCCGTACAGTTCATCGCCGCCATTCTTTCAATCTCGTCCAAAAGCTGGTCGGCTTTGGCTGTCGCTGCCAGCAGAGCTTCTTCCGTGCGTTCTTTCTGAGGCAGATAAGCTACCATGATGGTTGCGTCCTGCCGTCCTTCGGTCATCTTGTGGAGGTCGACTTTGATCTGGGGATCGCGGGCGGCAAAATTGATGTTCCGGTCAAAGAACATCGGCGTGTCGCAATGCGTGTCAAGTGTAAGAAGCCGTTTGTGGATTCGTTTGGCTTCACGAAACGATTCCGCTTCCTTTATCAGCCAGCCGAAAAGAGGCATCATGCACTTGTCATGATTCAGCAGAAAGCATTCCGGATGCCATTGTACGCCTAGCATGGATTTGTATTCTGTGCTTTCGATAGCTTCGATCACTCCGTCGGGAGCTGTTGCTGAAACGCGAAAGCCGGGTGCCGGCGATTTGACGGCCTGATGATGGAATGAGTTGACCGGGAGCTTTTCCGTTCGCATGATTCGGTGCAGCAGGCTGTCTGCCGCGATGTCTACCGTATGTGAGGCAAATGCGCGGTCCATATCCTGGCTGTGCTTGAGCAGTGCGCCGTCCGTTTCGCTATAGATGTCCTGGTAGAGCGATCCGCCCAATGCGGCATTCATTATCTGTATGCCGCGGCAGATGCCCAGTATGGGGATTTGGCGGTTGGCCGCCAGCCGGACAAGCATCAGTTCTTGCCTGTCGCGGTAAGGGTTTATGCTGTGAAGACCCGGTTTCGGCTCCTCATCCAGAAAGAGGGGATTGATGTCGCCGCCTCCTGAAAGAAGGATGCCGTCCAGACTGTCGAGCATGTTGAGAAGCAGTTGCATGTCTTCATAAGGAGGGATGATGAGAGGGACTCCTCCGGCTTGAATGACCGACTGATAGTATCCGGGAGCCAAGGTGAGGTTGCCGTCGCTGAAGTTTCCGGTAATTCCGATGAGCGGCGCTCCTTTTTTGTGGTTGGGAAAACGGCTATGCAGGTTGCTGTATTCTGAGCTGATGTCGAAAGATAAAGTTGTTGCCATACGTTAAATGTTTCTGCTATTCGGACAAATATAGGGATTTATCCGAATAAATTTTGCATATTTGTTTAAAATCTGATGATATGGATATGATTCAAACGCTTTCTCAGTTGGTAAATTGCCTGCGCTCTAGAGGAATAAGGCGTAAAGTAGCGGTTGTCTGCCCGAACGATCCCCATACGGAGTATGTGATCATACGCAGTTTGAGGGAAGAGATAGCCGAATATCTTCTGGTGACAGACTCTGCCCATCTCGATGTGGCCTGGCATCTTTGGTCGGCTTCTCCCGATTTTATCCGGATTTATGAGGTCGCCACTCCTGATGATGCCGCTGCCCTGGCAGTACAGTTGGTACGGACAGGTGAGGCAGATATTTTGATGAAAGGGCTTATCAATACAGACAATCTGTTGCGCGCGGTGCTGAAGAAAGGAGTCGGCCTGTTGCCGGAAGGGGGTGTTCTGAGTCATGTGGCAGTAGCTCAGGTGCCGCTTTATCATAAGCTGCTTTTCTTTTCGGATGCAGCTGTCATCCCTCGTCCGACGCTTGAACAGTTCCGTGCCATGATCATGAATGACATTTCTGTCTGCCGTAAGTTCGGCAATGACGAACCGCGTGTGGCATTGATCCATTGCACGGAAAAGATCAACGAGAAGTTTCCGCATACATTGAGTTATGCGGCTTTGAAACAGGAGGCCGCTGAAGGAAAATTCGGCAGAATGTTTATAGACGGTCCGATGGATGCCAAGACCGCATGCGACAAGCATAGCGGTGACATCAAAGGGCTTTCGTCGCCGGTGGTCGGGAATGCCGATATCTTGATTTTTCCGAACATTGAGTCAGGAAACACATTCTATAAGACTTTGTCGCTGTTCGGCGATGCGAATATGGCGGGAATGCTGACCGGAACGATTGCTCCGGTGGTTGTTCCTTCGCGGAGCGATTCGGGGAACTCCAAATACTACAGTCTGGCGTTGGCGTGTCTGGCGGGAAATCAACAAGATCAATAGTCATATATGAGAATATTAGTAATCAATCCCGGTTCAACTTCAACCAAGTTGGCCGTATATGACGAAAGCGGTCCTTTATGGAAGGACAGCCTGAGCCATCCGTCTAAGGAACTGGCTGCGTTTCGTCATATCAATGAGCAGTATGATTACCGGTGCAGCCACGTGAGGGACACATTGGCGCGTGCGGGTATCCGCCTGGAGTTTGACGCAGTGGTGGCGCGGGGCGGTTTGCTGAAACCGACGCCGGGCGGAGTGTACCGCATAAACGAGCGCATTAAACACGATTTGTGGAATGCGGATATGGAACACGCTTCGAATCTGGCGGCTTGGATTGCCGATGAGATTGCCGGAGAAGCGGGCTGCCCGTCGTTTATCGCCGATCCTGTGGTGACAGACGAACTTTGCGCTCTTGCCCGTCTGACCGGCATTCCGGAGATTCCGCGTATCTCCATATTCCATGCTTTGAACAGTCGGGCGGTTTCCAGAAACTATGCGTCACGGATCGGGAAAAAGTATGAAGAACTGAATCTGGTGGTGGCTCATCTGGGAGGAGGGATTTCAGTCAGTGCGCATCATCACGGAAAGGTCATTGATGTGAACAACGCCCTGAATGGAGAAGGTCCTTTCAGTCCTGAACGTGCGGGAACTGTTCCGGCACGCCAGCTTGTGGATCTCTGTTTCAGCGGAAAATATACCTATAAGGAGATCAGGAAAATGCTGAACGGCAAAGGAGGTCTGATCGCTCATTTGGGAACAACCGATGTGCCGACCATTGTCCGCTGGGCGCACGCAGGCGCGAAAAACCACAAGCTGGTGCTCGATTCCATGCTTTATGCGGTGGCCAAACAGATCGGCGCGATGCATGTGGCGCTTCACGGTCAGACTGATGCCATCATCCTGACCGGCGGAATCGCTTTCAGCGACTATTGTGTGGAAGGAATACGTGAATGGATCGAAGGGCTGGCTCCAATAGTTGTCATTCCCGGTGAAGATGAGATGGGAGCACTGGCCATGAATGCAATAGGAGCGTTGAGAGGAGAACTCCCGCTGCAGGAATATTGTCCGGCCTGATTTTAAAGCATAATCCGTAACGGCAGACGCTGCGGTTCGTTTGCCAAGAAGAATGGAATGTCAGCTAAAAGCAGGCGATTGTCCGTGATATTCTGTATCTCTGGCTTAGAGATGTCTATCTCCAGCCTGGAGATACATATCTTCAGATTGAAGATGTATATCTTTAGGCTGGAGATAGACTTTCTTAAGGGGCTGGCTGAATTCTTTCCAGAGAAGAAGGCACTTTTCATCGGTGAGAAACGTTTCCTTTCTGCAGAGGAAGGCGGCATTTTGCTGCCGCTTGCCTTGAAAAGGACTCGCTTTGAGATTCCGTCCGGTTGAAGTTTAAGGGCGGGCGAGGCTTTCGTTTCCGCACGCCGTATCTTTTCAATCCTTTGTCTTTGCTTCGTATTCGTCCCTTCTTTTGGGATTCATAGGGAACCAGCCTTTAAGTACCCGTTCGCGCTGTTCGAATATCTCTTTGATGCTCCAGAACGAAGAGAAGGAAAATACTCCAAGCAGAGAGGAGATCAGAATGTCGTTCGTGAGCAGCGACAGGGCGATTCCCGCTATGCCCAGAAGCAAGAATATCCACCAGCATCGGGTTCCCCAGTAATATTCGGCCTTGATGACGATCGGGTGAAACATACCGATGATGAGGAAAGTGCATATTCCGATAATGATTCCGTCAAAATGCAGCGCTTTTATCCACTCCATCATTCAACTTCTTTGCGGATAGGAATCTCTTTCTTGATGCTTTGTTCCAAAGAGATAAGCGTTTCTGTAGCGGTAACTCCCGGGATTTCCTGAATCTTCGAGTTCAACAAGTCCATCAGGTGCTCGTTGTCGGTTGAATAGAGTTTGGTCAACATGGTGTATGGACCAGTGGTGAAGTGGCATTCAACAATTTCAGGTATTTTTTTCAGTTCAGCCACTACGCTCTTGTACATGGAGCCTTTTTCGAGCTTGATTCCTACATAAGTGCAAGTGCTGTATCCCAGACTTTTGGGGTTTACATGATATCCTGAGCCGATAATTACACCCAGATCAATCAGCCTTTGCACACGCTGATGTATGGCAGCACGTGACACTCCGCATTCTGCGGCTACGTCTTTGAACGGAATTCTGGCATTCTGTGAAATGATTTCCAGAATCTGCCTGTCAAGTTTATCAATCTTTTCCATATTTCAAATGGTTCTGGTTTTTATCATATTGTAAGCAAATGTAGAAAAAGTTTTTTATTTATCTGCTATTTTGACAGAAATAAATATTATTTGGGCGGAAAATTTGTTTCAGATATGCGATTTGACGGATTGGCGGATGCCGGAAGGAATTTCTTTTCCGGCTCTGTCTTCCGGGACGGAACAGCTGTTTCCGGAGTTCCGCAAAACCTTGTTTCTTCCAGAAAGGGAATAAAATAAAGAAAAGGTAGCATCTGTTGTTCTTATTCATTATATTTGTGGAGTTTTAAAGATAAATACAGAAACCATGCATCCGTTAGATTTGTTCAAGTATTGTCCGAAATGCGGCTCGAAGCATTTTGAAATACACAACGCGAAATCAAAGAAGTGTGCCGATTGCGGCTTTGTATATTATTTCAATCCAAGTGCGGCAACCGTAGCCTTTATCTTGAACCACAAGAATGAACTGTTGGTGTGCCGCAGAGGAAAAGAGCCGGCCAAGGGCACGCTTGACCTCTCGGGCGGTTTTATCGACATGTTCGAAACGGGCGAAGAAGGAGTGAGCCGCGAGGTGAAAGAGGAAACCGGGCTGACTGTAACGGAGGCGAAGTATCTGTTTTCTTTGCCGAACACGTATCTGTATTCCGGATTCCTTGTGCATACGCTCGACCAGTTCTTCCTCTGTAAGGTGGCCGATGACAGCCTGATCGAGGCGAACGATGACGTGGCGGATTCTTTCTGGATGCCGCTTGACAAGGTGAATCCGGAGGATTTCGGACTGGATTCGGTGCGTGAAGGAGTGATCCGCTTTTTGGAAGAACATAGAAAATAACAACGGAAAGAGATGAAACGAAAAATCAAAGGATATAAATGGGCGGCCGGACTGCTTTGCGCTTTGCCGGTGGCTGCTTTTTCACAGCAGACTGAGCCATTGACGGGAGCGGAACGTCTGTTCAACGACGGGAAACGACCGTTTCTCCGTCACGATTATGCAGCGGCCCGACAGACTCTCTCGCAGTATGTGAGCGAGGCGGAAACGGCTGACTTCCGCGATGAGGCCGACTATATGCTGGCATGCACAGCCTACGAACTGGGTATACCCGACCGCATTGACGTGCTGAAGACTTATCTTTCGGCGCATCCTGAAACACGTTATGCCAATCGCGTCTATTCGTTGATTGCGTCGGCTTATTTCTTTGAGGGGGAGTATCGTGAGGCCATTGCCGTCTTCCGCCAATGTGAGGTGGAGGCTTTGCCCGCGGAGGAACGCGACGCATGTCTGCTGAGAAGGGCAACGTCTTTTCTGAAAACGGAAGACTGGACGGCGGCGGCTTTCGACTTCAGTGTGCTGAAGGAGGTGAGTGCAGACTATCGGGATGATGCTGTGTATAATCTTGCCTATATCGACTATATGCGCGGCAAGTATAAGCCGGCGCTTGAGGGTTTTCTCCGTGTCGGGCAAAACGGAAGCTATGCGGAGCTTGCACCTTACTACATAGCGGACATCTACCTGAAAACAGGTGATTATGTTCGGGCGAAAAAAACGGCTGAGGCTTATTTAGACCGCAATGCAGCCCAGAAGTATGCCGTGCAGATGGCGCGTATTGCCGGAGAAGCCGCTTTCGGAATGGAAGATTATGCGTCGGCTGTGCGTTGGCTGGACGGCTATTGCCGGCAGACTTCTTCTCCCGAACGGAATGCTTTGTATAAACTGGGCATGAGTCATTTCAAGACGGGAGTCTATTCAAAGGCTGTCGAATGCCTGGGAAAGGTTACAGGCAAGGAAGATCTGATGGCACAGAATGCGTATCTGCACATCGGTCTGGCCGGACTTCAGTTGAAAGAGCGGAATCAGACCCGTATGGCGTTTGAGCGCGCTTCGTCGATGAATTTTGATCCGGCTGTCCGTGAACAGGCGTTATATAATTATGCCTTGTGCATCCATGAAACATCGTATTCGCCTTTTGCCGAATCGGTCACCGTGTTCGAGCGTTTCTTGAACGAATATCCTAACTCTCCTTATGCAGAGAAGGTGGACAATTATCTGGTTGAGGTGTATATGAATACCCGAAGCTATGAAGCGGCCTTGCGCTCCATTGACAAGATATCCAGTCCGGGGCCGCGCATTCTTGAGGCCAAGCAGAAATTGCTGTTCCGGATGGGGACCCAGCAGTTTGCGCAGGCTGATTTTGAAGGTGCGGCAAACTATTTCACCCGCTCGCTCCAGCAGGGGCAGTATAACCAGCAGACAAAGGCAGATGCCTATTATTGGAGAGGCGAATCGGAATACCGTATGGGGCAGTATGCCTCTGCCGCCAATGATTTCCGGCTCTATATGGAGTTTGCTCTTGACAAACGGACTGCTGAATACGGGCTGGCTTTATACAACATGGGATATGTCTATTTTAAACAGAAGCTGTATGACAAGGCAAGGATATGGTTCCAGCGTTGCGTCGACGGCGGACTGCTGGAGAACCGTTCGGTGCTGGCCGACTCGTATAACCGTATCGGAGATTGCTATTTCTATAACCGTCTTTTTGCGGAAGCGGAAAAGCAATACGGTCAGGCTGTGAGGATGGATGCTTCGTTGGGTGACTACTCTTTGTTTCAAGAAGGCTTTGTAAAGGGGTTGCAGCGTGACTACCCTGGTAAGATCCAGACGCTGAACCGTTTGATTACCGATTATCCCCAATCGCAGTATATGGATGATGCACTGTATGAACAAGGACGTGCTTTCGTGCAGATGGACGACACTGAAAATGCCATCAGACGCTATAAAGAGCTGCTCGGGCATTATCCCGAAAGTGCCTTGTCGCGCAAGGCTGCTAACGAGATCGGTTTGCTGTATTATCAGAATGACCGTTATGACGAGGCTATTGCTGCTTATAAAAAGGTTATTTCTGATTATCCGGGGAGCGAAGAGGCCCGTCTGGCACAGCGTGACCTGCGGGCAATCTATGTAGACTTGAACAAAGTCGATGATTATCTGGCTTTTGCTTCTGCTTTGCCCGGAGGGGGCTCGTTTGACGTCAGCGAACGTGATTCGCTCACTTATGTGGCTGCCGAGCGTGTTTATTTGCGTGGGAACGTAGCCGAGGCTAAAGCAAGTTTTGTGCGCTATCTGCAGTCTTTCCCGCAAGGTGCGTTCAGTACGGACGCTTCTTATTATTTGGGGCTGATCGCTTATCAGCACAAGGATTATCGGGAAGCGCTGACTTATCTGGAGCAAGTGCTGAAATATTCCGGAAGCAAGTATTATGGTGAGGCACTGGCCATGAGTGCGGCGATAGCATACGAAGACAAAGACTATTCGAAGGCTTTGGGGCTTTACAAGCTATTGGCCGACCGTTCGGCATCAGAGGAAGAGCGAGTTCAGGCACAGCTTGGAGCACTCAGAAGCAGCAGCGCACTGAAAGACACTAAAGAAATCATCTCTGCGGCTTCTGCTTTGCTGGCCCACAGCAAACTGTTGCCGGAAATCAAGAATGAAGCGTTGTACTGCCGCGCGAAGGCATTTGTGCGGGAAGGGAGAACGGGCGAAGGAATAGCCGACTTGAAAGTCTTGTCTGCTGATACACGCAACGTATACGGTGCAGAGGCGAAGTATCTGGTAGCGCAGCTGTATTTTAATGAAGGAAAGACAGGCGAAGCTGAAAAGGAAGTGCTGGATTATATTGAAGTCAGTACGCCTCATGCTTACTGGCTGGCAAGAAGCTTTGTGCTGTTGTCGGATGTGTATATGAAACTGGGCAAGGACATGGAAGCCAAGCAGTATCTTTTGTCATTGCAGCAGAACTATCAGGCGAATGATGACATCGCGCAGATGATTGAAACCCGATTGGCCAAACTTAAAAGTGTAGAGTAAATGATGGAACGTGTTAAAATATTATTTGTTTGCGGCGGACTGTTGGCTGCGCAGGGTGTTGTTGCCCAGAAGCAGGCGGTTAGCGATTCGGTATTGAACCGTACGGTGGTGGTGGAAAACCAATATAACCCGGAGGTGATGGATGCCTTCAAGATCAATGTGCTGCCGAATATGGAGGAGCCTGCGGTGGCAAAACAGGAAATTGACTATGCGACGGCACCGCATCTGCTTCAGCGATGGGATTCGGATCCGATGGCGCCGATGTTGCCTGAATTTGTGCAGGGAAAGGCACCGCGCGGATATGTGCGCGCGGCATACGGCAATTTGGGCAATATTGATTTGAAAGGAAGTTATCTGTGGAATATATCGGACAAAGACCAACTGGGAGTGATGGCGTCAATGTATGGCCGGAACGGGAATTTGTCGCGGACAGGAGCTTTGGACGACTGGAATTCACGTTTCTATAAGACGGACGCTTCGCTGGATTACCGGCATGATTTCCGGAATGTGTCATTGAAAATGGGCGGTGCGTTTGCTTCTCAGGTATTCAATTATATGCCTTCGGAAGAAACCTTGCCGGGTAATGCGGAGGCGACGGACCGCCAGCATTTCATGATCGGTGAAGGTTACGTAGGGCTTGCTTCGCACGACAAGGAATTGCCGGTAGAGTTTGCCGTTCAGACCGGTTTCAGAAGCTTCGACCGGAAATACGATGCTCTTGCAATGGGAAGCGGATCTGAAAAAATCATTCACACGCTGGGTTATATGGCTGGTGCCATCAATCCGGAGCAGCAGGTCGGTATCGGGCTTTGCATGGACAATGTCATGTACGACGCTTCTTTGTTTATGAAGGACTATACCCTATTGCAGATAAATCCTTATTATGCATTGAAAAATGACAGGCTGGCTCTGAGGATTGGAGCGCATGTTGATTGGCAGACAGCCAATGGCAGCGGAGTGAAATGGGCGCCGGATGTAATGCTGGATTATACCTTCGCTTCTTCCTATACACTGTTCCTGCATCTGACCGGCGGCACGGAGTTGAATGATTTCCGCCGCTTGAACCATGTATCTCCGTATTGGATGCAGTATGGACAGCTCTTGACATCTTACACTCCTTTGGACGTGCGTTTAGGCTTGAAGGCTTCGCCGTTGGCGGGTTTTGGCTTTAAACTGCAGGGGGGGTACCGGATCACAGAAAATGATTTGTTTGTGCTGCCCGGATTGGAAGATGGTTCGCCGTTTGGGTATGCTGGGCTGGCGCAGGAAAAGGCAAAAGTAGCTTATGCGGGAATGTCGTTCTCTTATGCATATTTGGACTGGATCGATTTTACATTGTCCGGAAACTATTATGCATGGGATGTCCCCGAAGAGATGGACGGTCTTCTTCTGTTGAAACCGCAGTTCGATTTAGATTTTGCAGCACGAGGGAAAGTCGTGGATAACCTGCATGTCACCCTTGATTATCATTACGAAGGCAGAAATGAGGTTGCCGGCGTAAAAAAGGCGGATGCGGTCAACAATTTGTGTGTCGGTGCGGAATATGAACTGTTCAAGCGGATGAATGTGTTCGTCCGCCTGAATAACTTGTTGGACAAGAATTATCTTACTGCATACGGATATCCGCAGCAAGGATTCTATTTTATGGCAGGACTCAGTTGCCGTTTCTGACGTAATGCTGTATTGTTGAGCTGCCGCGGGAAAAGAATACTGAGGCATGCCCGGATGAAACACGGGGGGACTCAACTCCTTCGTACAGTTTTGTCCGGGCATGTTCGATGTAAATCTCGTCCCATAGTTCTGCATCGATAAAAGACTGTAGCAGCATGCTCCCTCCTTCTACGAGCAATGTCTGTATTTTCCGGTTGTAAAGTTCGGTGAGAATTTGCGGGATGATGTCTTGCCCGAAGTCGATTCTGATAAAAGTGAGGTTGGTTTCTTCCGCCCGCTCTTTTTCTGTGAAGACCAGCGTATGGACTGTCTTGTCAAACAGATGGAGCGTTTCGGGGAGATTCAGCTTGCGGTCGATGACAACCCGTATGGGATTGTTGCCGTGCCAGTTGCGTACTGTGAGCGACGGATTGTCTAACAGTGCCGTGCGCCTTCCCACAAGGATTGCCTTGTTTTCCGCCCGCAGTTTGTGGACGTATATGGAAGTGAGGGGCGTTGACAGGATTGCCGGTTTTCCGTTATCGCGAATGGCATCAATGAATCCGTCGGCTGATTCAGCCCATTTCAAGGTGATGTAAGGGCGTTTTTGGGTGTTGAAAGTGATAAAGCGGCGGATCAGGTTCTTGCATTCCTTTTCCAATACGCCGACTTTCACGTCAATTCCTGCATCTTTCAGCTTTTGGATGCCTCGTCCGGATACAAGCGAGAACGGATCGATGCAGCCGACAACAACCCTTGGAATTCCTTTACTGATAATCAGGTCGGCGCATGGAGGCGTCTTGCCGTAGTGGGAGCAAGGTTCCAGGCTGACATAGATTGTAGAATCTTTTAGCAGGCTTTCGTCTTTGACAGAGGCGATGGCATTGACTTCCGCATGGCCTTCTCCGCAACGTATATGGTAGCCTTCCCCAATGATACGGTCGTTATGGACAATGACCGCCCCTACAGTCGGATTCGGAGCGGCATTGCAGAATCCGTTTCCGGCAAGTTGTATGCACCTGTGCATATATTTTTCATCGTTTGTCATATTCCTTCAGTTTTTATGTTTACTTTTGCATGCTATGCATCCCATATATTTACATATTAAAGAAACATTAATGCCTTATTATCCGGCTGAAGAAGCTTCAGCCATGGCGAAATGGATACTTGCGGACGTTTTCCATTTTTCTGCCATTGAGCTTTATACAGGCAAAGATACGCAAATTCCTCAGAAGGACAGAGAGAAGCTGGAAGATATTCTGAATCGTCTGGTGAAATATGAACCGTTGCAGTACATATTGGGCGAATGTCAGTTTGGAGGACTTGTATTTCGTGTTGCTCCGGGAGTTTTGATTCCACGTCCGGAAACCGAAGAGCTGGTTGACTGGATTTGTGCTGACTGGACGGGGAGTAAAGGTTGCCGTGTGTTGGATATAGGTACAGGGAGCGGATGCATAGCAATAACGTTAGGCAAGCGTTTGGCAGATGCTGCGGTAACTTCATGGGATGTTTCAGAACTGGCACTGCAGATTGCATCGTCGAATGCCCGGCACAATGGTGTGACGGTTGCTTTTGACAGGGTGGATGTGCTTGCAGATGGGATTCCGGAAATACATGTCGATGTCTTGGTCAGCAACCCTCCTTATGTAACCGAAAAGGAACGTGAGGGAATGGAACGGAATGTGCTTGATTGGGAACCTGAACAGGCTTTGTTTGTTCCGGACGACGACCCTTTGCTTTTTTATCGGAAAATAGCGCGGCAGGGGATGTTTATCCTCGACAAAGGCGGATGCCTTTATTTTGAAATAAATCGTGCATACGGAAAGGAAACGTTTGACCTGCTTGTTCGTTTGGGTTATCAGAATGTGGAACTCAGGAAAGATTCGTTTGGAAATAACCGTATGATAAAGGCTGTAAAACCATGAAAGAATATACAGAAAAAGAGTTGGCACTGAAAGCTGAGGCTTATTGCGTGGCGGCAGAGCGCTGCCCTTCGGATGTAGAGGAGAAACTGAAGAGATGGGGGGCGGACGAGGATATGGCTGCACGCATTGTGGAACATTTATGCAAAGAAAGGTTTCTGGATGGAACCCGCTATTGCCGTTTCTTTGTGCGCGATAAATATCGCTTTGACCAATGGGGGCGGATGAAGATTGTGCAGGCGTTGCGTATGAAAAGATTGTCCTCCGGGGAGATTGAGTCGGGGCTTGCCGAAATTGATGCGGAGGAATACAGGAATATTCTGAGGAATTTGTTGGAGAAGAAGGCGAAGACTGTTAAGGCTGTGTCTGATTATGATCGTAACCGGAAGTTGATACGGTTTGCTGTCGGACGTGGGTTTACGATGGATGAAATCATGCAGCAAATCAAACAGTGTGTTTCGGATGAGTATCTGGACTGACTTCAGGGAGTTGTTTTTCCCTCGTCTTTGCCTGGTCTGTGGGAAAAAGCTTTGCCTTTCGGAAGACTTGATTTGTTTTTCCTGTTTGTCGTCGTTGCCTTATACAAGGGATCTGGGTGTTCCCGGGAATGAGATGGAAATGCTTTTCTGGGGGCGTTTCCCGATCGAAAGAGCTTTTGCCCTTTATTATTATGCTCATGGAGGAAGTGTGTCGCGGATTCTTGCTTCAATGAAATATCTAGGAAGAAAGGATGTGTGCTTTAAAATGGGCATGTTGTTGGCCGGCAGGCTGTTGGATGTGGGATTTCTCGATAAGGCAGACTTCCTGGTTCCTGTGCCGCTCCATCCGAAACGTTATCATAAAAGAGGGTATAATCAAAGTGAATGGTTGGCAAAAGGCATTGGGGAAGTGGCCGGCAAACCGGTGCTGGCAGATGCTTTGTGCCGTTTGAGAAACAATCGCACCCAAACCCGCAAGTCAGCTTTTGAACGCTGGATAAATACGGAGAATCTGTTTGCATTGGCACCGGGCAGCAATCTGCTCAAGGGTAAGCATGTGGTACTTGTAGATGATGTGCTGACTACAGGGGCAACGATTGAGGCATGTGCAGATGTACTTTCGGAAATCGAGGGCATACGGATCAGTGTCGTGACGCTGGCCTGGACGAAATGACGGGAGATTTTGAATGCCGTAGACATTGTTCCGGTTGTTTTTTACGGCATCTGTCAGATTGCAGTTTCGTCTGTGTTTGTGTGTTGACAAAACGTATAAATTCCAGGGTAATCCGTTCATTTTTAATAAAAATAAAGCAGTTAAATTTTCTTTTCCCGATGTATTTCCATATTTTTGCGAAAAATTTATCAGATAAATTGGAGTTATGAAAGCTTTGGAAAGATTATTCGCAGAAAAATTGCTGAAGGTGAAGGCTGTAAAAATCCAGCCTGCTAATCCGTTTACGTGGGCTTCCGGATGGAAATCACCTATTTATTGTGACAACCGCAAAACATTGTCATATCCCGCACTGCGTAATTTTGTAAAGTTGGAGATTTGCCGTATTATTCTTGAGAAGTTCGGCAATGTTGATGCTATTGCCGGTGTTGCAACAGGAGCTATTGCTCAGGGGGCACTGGTTGCGGAAGAACTGAATCTTCCTTTTGTTTATGTCCGTTCCAGCCCTAAGGATCATGGATTGGAAAATCTGATTGAAGGAGAGCTTCGTCCGGGCATGAAAGTGGTTGTTATAGAAGACCTGGTATCTACCGGAGGAAGCAGTCTGAAGGCTGTGGATGCTATCCGTCGCGACGGTTGTGAAGTGATTGGAATGATCGCTTCGTTTACATATGGCTTTGACGTGTCAGTTGAAGCGTTCAAGAATGCAAAAGTGGAACTGGTTACATTGACCAACTACAATGCGGTATTGGATGCGGCATTGAAGACTGACTATATTGATGAAGAAGACATTCCTGTACTGCAGGCGTGGAGAAAAGATCCTTCCCATTGGACAGGTAAGTAATCGTAAGTTGAATCGCTTCGGAAATGTGAAATAAGTGTCATCTTGAGTAGGGTGTTCAGCTTTACTTGGGATGACAATTTTTTTATTTTATGGACTGGTATTTTATTTAAAATATGGCTGTACAATTTGAAAGTAGCGTGAAGCATATTCCTTATAGTCAGGAACGGGTATATAATAAATTGTCGGATCTGAATAATTTGAACTCGGTGCATGACCGTTTGGATGAGATTAAGGAAAAGTCGGGAGGGAAACTGGAGGACATGAGCTTCGACCAGGACTCCATTACGATAAAGGTTCAGGGCATTGCTTTGTCCTTGCGGATCATTGAGCGTGAGCCGATGAAATGCATCAAGTTTGAAGGTGACAAGACGCCGGTCCCGTTGAACCTCTGGATTCAGATTCTGCCCGTTTCAGACAGCGAGGCAAAGATTAAAGTGACCATTCGCGCTGAGGTGAACATGTTCATGAAAGCGATGGTGTCCAAGCCTTTGCAGGACGGTGTGGAAAAACTGGCTGATATGTTGGCCGTGCTGCCTTATTGATTTGTATGTTTGCATAAAAAAGATATTATGGCTCAGAAACTTTGGGAGAAAAATGTTCAGGTGAATGCCGAGATTGACCGGTTTACCGTGGGACGTGATCGGGAAATGGATCTTTATTTGGCTAAATACGATGTGCTGGGTTCGATGGCTCATATTACGATGCTTGAAAGCATCGGCCTACTGCATCCTGATGAACTGAAGGTTTTGCTGGAGGGGCTGAAAAAGATTTATGTATCTGCCGAACGCGGCGAATTTGTAATAGAGGATGGAGTGGAAGATGTTCATTCTCAGGTTGAGTTGATGCTGACTCGTGATTTGGGGGATGTGGGGAAGAAGATTCATAGCGGACGTTCCCGAAATGATCAGGTGCTGGTTGATCTCAAACTGTTTACGCGGGCGCGCTTAAAGGATATAGCAGAATCTGTTGAGCGTCTGTTTCGTGTCTTGATTGCACAGAGCAACCGTTATAAAGGCGTGCTTATGCCGGGATATACACATCTGCAGATAGCCATGCCGTCTTCATTTGGGTTGTGGTTCGGTGCTTATGCGGAGAGCCTGGTAGATGACATGACATTCTTGCAGGCAGCATACAGGATGTGCAACCGGAATCCGTTGGGGTCTGCAGCCGGATACGGCTCTTCGTTTCCTTTGAATCGGGAGATGACGACACGGTTGCTTGGCTTTGACTCCATGAACTATAATGTGGTTTATGCGCAGATGGGACGCGGAAAGATGGAGCGCAACGTGTTGTTTGCTTTGGCCTCTATTGCTGGTACGGTGTCGAAGATGGCATATGATGCCTGTCTGTTCAGTTGCCAGAACTTCGGATTTGTCAAGCTTCCGGATGAGTGCACGACCGGTTCGAGCATCATGCCTCACAAGAAGAATCCTGATGTCTTTGAGCTGACACGTGCAAAATGCAATAAGATCCAATCGTTGCCTCAGCAGGTGATGATGATAATCAATAATCTTCCTTCGGGGTATTTTCGTGACTATCAGATTATAAAGGAAATATTTCTTCCTGCTTTTGATGAACTGGAGGATTGTCTTCAGATGTCGACCTATATTATGGACAAGATAAAGATTAATGAACATATCCTTGATGATGACAAATATCTTTATATGTTCAGTGTAGAAGAAGTGAATCGTCTGGCGGCCGATGGGATGCCGTTCCGTGACGCTTACAAGAAGGTGGGGCTGGACATAGAGGCTGGCAGATTTACGCATGGCAAGGAAGTGCATCACACGCATGAAGGGAGCATTGGCAACTTGTGCAATGACCGGATAGAAGAATTGATGGTAAAGATCTTGGACGGCTTTAACTTCAAGACCGTAGAAGATGCGGAGAAGGCACTTCTGGGGCGATGACAATGAAAAACTGTGGATTTGCTTGGGCAGTATCTTTCCTTTTATTGGTTAAAGAAGAGAAAATCCTGCGGCAAAATTCAGGCAGGCCTTGAAAGAAAACGGGTGAAATGTTTGGAAGGTAGCCTAAAAGTCCCTACATTTGCATCCGTTATGCGGAAATAGCTCAGTTGGTAGAGCACAACCTTGCCAAGGTTGGGGTCGCGAGTTCGAGTCTCGTTTTCCGCTCTTTTTGACAGGCTGCTCGAATGGTGGAATCGGTAGACACGAGGGACTTAAAATCCCTTGGCCAGTAATGGCTGTGCGGGTTCAAGTCCCGCTTCGAGTACGACTCAAATCGCTAATTATCATATGTTTAGATGGTTAGCGATTTTCTTTTATGTTTTTTGGCGTGTTTTTGGCGTGATATTTATTCGATAGTGGTTTCTTGGTAAGAAAAGAGGCTGCTCGCCACACTTGGAAAGCAACCTCTTATTGCGTTTTAAAATACCGTTATGGCATTTCGGAATAAAGATACAATTTCTTTGTGATTCTACATATGCCAAGACTGACATATTTCCGTTTTCTGTCTTTTGTCACTCTCAACATTAGAGGTGATTCATTGTTGCTAAGTAACTTAGACTTGTAACAAACTGCTTTTACTGTAATTCTCACGGTTTACACGCTGGTTTACACAGATTGCGTATATTGTGGCTAAAACAATGGGTAAAAACAATTATTGCTGTCCGATAAAAATATAGCAAACGAATAAAAATAGGGCTGACTTCAT
>OGEZ01000481.1_pt1 | contig 34985 bp, 28 predicted proteins | sample 1570831 | NCBI WGS metagenome assembly OGEZ01 (sample SAMEA2582059, study PRJEB24529) | metagenome | biome: Human gut stool | place: China | collected 2011
AGCCGTTTCATTTCCGCCCAGATCCGGCAGCGGTGCAGGCTTTTCCCGTCATTGGTGAGGAAAATCTCGCCGGTGACGGTTTTCTGCTTTCTGGCATATTTGAGCAATTTCCGGCACAGCTTGGCAGGCAGCAGAATGGTCCGGTTCTTCCCTTTAAGTGAAACATTAGCCCGACCACATTGGACGGCCTCTACGGTAATATATCGCACTTCAGATACCCGGATGCCTGTGGCACAGATGGTCTCCATCAGTAGCGCTAATTGCTCCTTGCCTTGATTTTTTGCGGTTTCTAACAGCCGGTCATATTCCACACGGCTCAATTCCCTGTTGGTCTCGCGGAAAATCTTGTGCTGGATTTTCAGGAATTTGATCCGGTAGTCCCACCCCAAAAAACGAAACAGGCCATTGAGCGGGGCCAGCATGGAATTGATGGTTACAGGAGCATAGTGATTTTCCTGTAAATAGTCCTTCCATTCGTGCAGGCACTCCTTTGTAACCAGCCTATCACCTAACCACCGCGAAAAAGCTCGAATGTCGCGCAGATACTTTTCAATCGTGCCGGAACTGCGTTCCTCAGCACGCAGGTATTGGCTATAAGCTGTGATATAATCCGCTGTTAACTGACATTTTTCCATACAGAAACAAGTCCTCCACATTTAAGGTAATACCAGTATTGTACCTTGTATTAACCGTGTTATGCGGAGATGTTAAGTCAACACATTAGATTCTAAAGCCATAAGAAATGCAGAATACCATCTCAGTATACGCTAAGATAACGGCCGTTTTCATATGCCAGGAGATTTGACGGTTATATTGGCAATGTGGTGCTCTGCCGATATAGGAATTCCCCTGGCAGAGCCAGGGGAATTCCTATATCGTATAGCTATAGATGGATAGAGTGGCAGGCATATCCCTTATGGCGTTCCAGATCTTTACTGTTGCTGGCATAAGAGGTGCCTGCGGCAGAAATGTGTTTTCCAATTCTGGAAGAAACCGCTGCAGCAAAATCAGTTGCACTCATTTCATTAGAATAGCACCAATAACATGTATCACTGTCCCTGTCTAAATAATACCACGCATAGTTTTGCATATATAACGCTCCTTTCATATGTTGAAGTAGATTATATACTTGAACTCTTGATAAAAGATGTGAAGTAATTTAGTACACTAGGGATTGAGCAGGTAAATAGCAAATCAAAATGAGGTGCATTTTATACAGCTAGGGCTTGACAAATGTGACCTCGATAATTCCGTTAAACAATATTCCAACCGCAAAAATGAGAACAGGCGCCAAATACAAAAATCCGTGCCAAATTCTTAATAGCCATATGTGGAAACGTTGTAACTTAGGATTGATTTCAGAAATATATCCCAAGAGCTCTACTATTTCCACATTAGTGTGATCTGGGACAGTCCTATCGTAGCACAGCCCGGTATAAGGGTTAATTCCATATTGCTTACACAACTGTAGGATTGTGTAATAAAAGTCGATATCGTCACGGATCTCAGTGTTGCTTACAAGAGTATCGTATTCTTTTTTTAAACCATTGAGCGTATCACACGCCTTTTTTCTTTCGGTTTCACACGAAGCACATTCTTCACACTCTTGTGACTCACTGCAAGAAGGAGAAAGCGGCTTAATATCCGAGAGTTCCGGTAAAGCACCGACTTCTCGTTTTAACCGTTTCACATCGTTAAGGGCATGTTGTATGGAGGAAATGCGGCCCGAATATTCGGAGCGGCTATTTACGATGGAATAAATCAGCACAATAACCGACAGGACGATACTACTGTACGAAATCCAGTTTTCATCAAAAAATTGAGGATAGTATTTTCCTGAAAGTGCGTAGATAATCAAGGCTAAGCTGTAATAGATCAATATGAAATCTGCACGTTTTTTATCGCGAGACAATCGCTTTAACTGATTTGCATAATTAGATTGGGTTCTATCCATGATACGATAGTATTTGTCTTTGTTGTACGAGGGAATGCTCATTAGAATCACATCCTCTATATGAAGCTAATATAGAGCATACACCTTTTTTGACATAAAACAACATAAAAATTGGTATACTGCAACCACAATCGAGATTATCAGGATGTAAAAATGTATCCAGTATTAGCTACTATCAAGCTGTTACTTTTCGGGTCATGAGCTACAGAAACACTATAGTTCCGTATGGTATATTTGCTCCCTTCTTCTATGGGATATGCCTTTATTTTGTCCAAATAGTATAAGTCTAAAAGAACATAGTCCGTGGTGGCGACTCTTGCCAGAATCGCACGGCAACTTCGGCAATAATACACGGGGTCCATTATTTTCCACGTCTCTCCAGGAAGGTATGTAATACACCGTTGTATATCTTTCAGCCGGTCAATAAACAGCGGATCTCCATTTGCTGTGATCATGATGATACTGTGATCAAGACTTTGTTTTTCCGTTAATTCACCAGGATAGAAGCAGGATAGCTTATAGATTTTCAAACGCCTGGGTGATTTGGGTGCCAGCAGGTCCCTTGGCAGCCATGCCAACAGCCTTAACAACGGCCTCGGGCTTTTTCTCCGTCTCGGGGGCCTTATCGCCCTTAAGAGATTCCTGTGTTTCTGTGGGAGTATTGACCAGTACGCCCGGTACAGGGAGTGTTGGTTGGCCCTTGACCTTCTTGTGGTACTCAATCGCTTCCTGCAAGGTCATTTTATAGACCAGGGCAGGAATGTCCTTCTTCTTTGCCAGCTCGCTGGCTCGGCGGCGGCGATACCCGTCTACAAGTTTGTATCCACCGTCCTCGCGCAGTCGGAGGATAACAGCTCTTTGACGCCGCTGACTTGGATGCTGGTCATAAGCCCGCCATAGGCTTTATTCTGGACTTTTGGGATAAAAACACCGGGGAGATCATGGATTCTTGCTAAAGGGACAATTGGGGGTTTGCGGGGTTCATTTGCCATCTGATTACCTCCATTCATTTATTTGCCAACAATCAAGTTCCATAAAGAGCTTGATTTTCAGCCTTATCCATGCGAGTTCAGTCGAAATTTGCGTCTCATGGTGAGATTTATTTCTAACCGAAGCCATGCCGCACTGCGGCGGAGTAGTAAGGGCCTATCGTCACCGGCGCGTTATATATAGGCCCGAATGTTATTGATTTTCGTTGTGGTTTGTTTGAGTAAGTCAATTACATACTCGATATGGCTGCTGTCTAATTGCCAGAACCGTTCCTTCACAGGTCCTAGCGGCAATACCTCCCCTCCAATGCGTGTGGAGGAGGTGCTGCTCACCACATCCACCATGAGCTCCAACAGACTTTCTACATCGTTGTATGGGGTAGCGGGAGAGATGGATGGATCAGGATGACTAAAATCAGGATAACTTCTATTAGTATGGTTAGTATTAATATGGTTAGAGTCGGATTTTTCAACCTCTGCAAGTCGGGATTACCAACCTCTTGAAGTCGGTTTTCCGACTTCTGGATATTGGAAAAATCGACCTCTGGAATGGGCATGAAAGAATCTGGTTCTGGCGGTGCCGGTGGTGGGACAACACGGGTAGTAAATCGCTTGACATAGATTTTTGTGGGTTTTCCCTGACCCTGTTTGATACGCTCGATCAGGCCCACACCTTTGCCAGTATCCAGTTCAGCCAGCAACTTCATAGCTTTATTCCGGCCGCAATTCATATCTACGCATATTTCTTCCACGGTATAGTAGATATACACGCGCCCATCTTCGTCGTACCAGTTGTTCTTGGCAGACAGGCTCATGAGGCCTAACAGCATACCATACAGAAGTTTTGCGTCTGTGGAGAGGTGTTTGAGACGGGGACTTGTAATCAGCAGTCGAGGAATACAGAAGTAGATGAATTGTTCTGATTCATCCCCGTAAAAATAGTCAGATAGAATAATTTCTGACACAATCTGCCCTCCTCCTTTCCTTGGGTCATAATCGTTCGTAAAATTTTTGAGGTGTATGTTTATTGCAGGGGGTGTAGCGAAAGTGCCCCCACTTGAGTTACGAGACCAATTAAGTATTTGCCCATAAAAAAGAGGTGCCCATGATACCGAAATTCCGGTATTGGACACCTCCTATATAACAAAGATACACACTGTTTCGCTAATTTTAGACTGTTTATTTCTGTTTTTACTATTTTTCTGCCTCACTTTTAGGCACATAGAAGTTTCACACCTGGGAACGCGTTCGGTTCGAATCCCATCAGGTCCACCAAAGTAGGAAACCCTGTGTATAACTATTGTTATATACAGGGTTTATTTTTCCTCGCCAGTTTGCACCAAGACACTGCTGTTGACTGGTAATTACTTTTTTATTCTATTTCAAAACACAGAACAAACTGTGTCAAAATATTTTGTATCCCAAAAATAGCGACCATAAAATAATCTTGTTGCGCCCTCACTTTCCATGCTCATACAATTAAAATGCCTTGTCAGATAGTACAAAAAATGCTATACTTTTTTATAATTGTCCCTGTCTAAGGACGTCTTCATCAATTTATTATGAAATGTTGATTTTGCCAGAAAAAATTTCTCCCGGCAGCGAACCAAAAACCTGGTGTTGCTGCGAAAAGGTCTATCAGGCACAGATCAACTTTCGCGTGAGCGGTACCAGTTGTTCAATATAAACTATACAACCAGCGCACCGTTTTTGATTTGTTACTCCAGCTCTAGGAGTAGGGCATCAAAATATGATCCTATATTTTTATAAGGAGGCAGAGAAATGCAAAAGAAAGCACAAGCGCGATTAGGAAGCATATTTCTGGTTTTATCAATGCTTCTTAACCTACTACCTATAACAGCGATAGCATCGCCGTTAGGTGGAACTGTAGAGCGGGTTCAGGATACGGAGACTTGGTATTCCGATGCTACCAAAGCCTTTGACACTCGGGAGACGTACTGGAATGACCAGGTAACTGAGGCGCCAGAAGACTATTTGGTGGATGTTTCCGCTCAGACTGTCTCCATCGGCAGTGCAGAGGCCCTTGTTTGGTGGGCCAAGCAGGTAAATGGAGGCACATCCTTTGCGGGCTATACTGTGAATATCACGGCTGATTTGGATCTGTCTGCTCACTATTGGACGCCGATCTGCACGGGTACAGTCAGTTATAGTGATGATGGAAAATTCTCCATTGCGAATAATGAAACTCTGGAAGGGACCACGATCAACGGCAACGGCCACAAAATTACCGGTCTTGCCACACAGACGGGTGTGCGCGGCCCCAATCAGGACAGTCAGCCCGGCGATGGTCAGAACTGCTATTATGACGCTGCCTTTATTGGGTACAGCAGTTGCAATATTACCATTGAAGATCTGACTTTTGACGGTGCCCGCATTGCCATTAGCGAACCGTTCAATGAGGTCGTCAACACCTATGGTTCCAGCATGCTTGCAGTGGTTGTTGGCGCTCAGAGCGGCGGTTCTCTGACTCTGTCGGACGTAACGGTGAACGATGCCGATGTTCTGGCCATGCAGAAGGCCTCTGCTTTCGTGGGCAACCTGATGGGTAACTCCACACTGACTGTGGAGCAGTGTGCCATCACCAACAGCCGCTTTTCTGCTTACTTTATGGTTGCTCCCATTGCCAGCTATGGTAAAGTGGAACAGGTAAACGTCAATGGTATTGAACTGGAGAATAATACAGTTCGTGTGGTGGAGCAATCCGGCAGCACGTACACCTATGACGAAGAAACTGGTGCAGAATATTGGGAGGGCGATTTGAACGCCTGCGCCACTGCTCTGTTCAATGACGGCAGCAGTGCGGCTGGCAAAGGCACAGTATGGACCCCGGCAGCCGAGGTGAACGGCTATTTGTACGATACCTTGGCAGCAGCTGTGGAAGCGGCAGTATCTTCTTCCGACAAAACCGGTACCGTGACACTGCTGAAGGATACTGAGGTATCTGATCCCATCACCATTAACCAAGGTGAGACCCTTACCCTGGATATGCAGGGCCACACCGTTACCGTTAGCCCTGATTTCTCCACCCGACTATTCACCAACTATGGCGATCTGACCATCAAGGGAAACGGCACGGTAGATGTGACTGCCGCCGGAGCAAACGGATATGGTACCGTTAACAACTTCGGTACCCTCACCGTGGTGGATGGTACCTATATCAACCCCAAGGAATCTGATGCCAGCAACTTCTACAACAGAAGTGGCGGTACTGCTACCTTTGAAAATGCGACTATCTACGGTGGTGGCGGTTGTATTGCTACTCAGAAAAATACCACCACTACCATTAATGGCGGCTACTATGAAGACTCTACTTACCCCGCCATTGAGAACCGGGGTAATATGCTGATCACCGGCGGCACCTTTACCAACACCTCCTGCTCCGCCTGCAGCGGCAAATGGGGTTACACTGTCCGTAGCGGTGAAAGTTCCGATACTGCCTACCTGAAGATTCAGGGTGCAGCCGAGGATAGTGTGAAGGTCACTGGCGTTCAGGGTGGCCTGGCTGTAATCGGAGGTACCGCGGATATTTACAATGGTATCTATGAGACCGTGGCTTGTGAGATCCACACCTCTGGCTCAAGTGCCTTTTATGCCGGCTATTTCACCGGTGAGTCCTATAAGACTGCTACGACCATCTACGGCGGAAGCTTCACCTCCTGCTCTAAAACTGCCGTATTGGTGGGCAACGGTAATCCCGCGCCCGATAGCGGTGCCGGCTTGGAGTCTACCGTTATGATCAAGGGTGGTACCTTTGTGGGCGGCGATGCTGCAAAGACAGCAATTACAGTAAATAAAACTGAATATGCGATCGGTGCAGCCAACATCACCGGCGGTACGTTCTCCTCTAATCCCGCTGCTTTCCTGGCTACCGGCTATGTAGCTAAGGAAAATGAGGGCCTTTGGACAGTAGAAGCCTCCGACGGTATGGTGGCAAAAGTGGAAAAGCCTGAGAATGGCACCGTCTCCGCCGAAGTTGGCGGCAACTATACCGGAAATGAGAGTGAAGATACCGGCAATAACGTAGAAGCTGGCAGTACTGTGGCTATCGATGTCACGACTGAAAGCAGTGATCCTATCACCGCTGCGCAGGTAACCATTGATGAGAACGCTTTGAACTCGGTACAGAAGAACAACGCGGTTTCTGAAGTTACAATTAAAACTGACGTGGGTACCGTGACATTGGATAAGGCTGCTTGGAGCAGCATTACAAACAACGCCAAGGGCAATGTAACTCTTACCGTAAAGAATAATCCGACCAGTTGGTCCATCACGGCGACTGATGCTGCAGGCGATAGCGTATTCTCTTCTGACGACGACCGCAGTGGTGAAATTACTATTTCTGTTCCTTACAATGCAGGAGCATTAGAGGACGATCAGAAGGTTGTTGTTTACTATGTGAATGAGCAGGGCGATCTGGAGGCCATGGAAACGACCTATCAGAACCAGATGCTTACTTGGGCTACCGACCACCTTTCCGATTACGTTCCCATTGTGATTGATGCGGATGACATCGCGGTTTGGGTTGATGAAGCTGGCCTTGGGCATGCTGGCATGCTGGCCGATGCCATCGAGGGAAGTAACAAGGTAAAAACAGGCGGTACCATTAAAATTATTAAGGATACCGAAGCTGAAGGACTTGCTGTTCCTAGTGGCAGTAACTTTGTTCTGGACTTTGATGGTCACATTTATACCCTCAACCGCCCCGGCGCTGGTTCCTCCAATACGGAGACAAATGGTTTCCAATTGCTGAAAGATTCTACCATTACATTTAAAAATGGCACGATTCGGATCTCTGAAAAGAACCTGAGTGCCGGTGCAGGAAAGCCGATCATGCGCATTATCCAGAACTACGCTGATCTAACCCTGGAAAATATGCAGATCTACGCAAAGAACCAGGCGGGCGGCGAGGATTATGCCCTTAGTTTTAATAATGGCAATGTTACTTTCAAGGGAACTACTAGTGTTATTACCAGCAGTTCCAGCAATGTTGCCTTTGATGTGTGTAAGTTTTCCAACTATCCTGGCGCTACTGTTACCTTCGACGAGAGCTATACCGGCACTGTAAATGGCCAGATTGTATATGACAGCACAGATGCAGCCACCCACAAACTGACTATTGAGGGTAATGGTACGTTTGGTACCATCACTGCCGCTGGCAGTGCAACTGAGGCTGCCAAAAATGGCATTACAATTTCTGGTGGCCATTTTGCCCAGCCTGTCAATCCTGACTATCTGCATGAGAGTCTGAACACCCAGCTGAAGAGTGCCTCTAATCCTGAAGCCCCCTACAGCTATTACACCAGTATGGACGATGCGATTGCTGATGCCAAGCCCGGTGATGTAGTTACCCCCATCCAGACTACGCCTGAGACCAACACCTATACCGTTACCCTGAATTACAACGATGGTCAGACTGCGACTCAGTCCTACACTGAGGTGGAGAACAGCGTTATTTTCCTGCCCACTCCCACCCGTTCTGGCTACAACTTCCTGGGTTGGTATGACAGCAATACCAAGGTCAACAGCCCCTACAAAGTGACCGGTAATGTGACCCTGGTGGCTCAGTGGAGCTATATCGATCAGGGCGGCGGCACCACCGAGCCCTCCGGCGACTACCTGATCACCGTGGACCGCACCACCGGCGGCAAGGTGACCGTCACTCCCGGCCGTGCCGATAAGGGCGACACCGTGACCATCACCGTAAAGCCCAACGATGGCTATGTGCTGGATGAGCTGACCGTCACCGCCAAGGACGGTAGCAGCGTGAAGCTGACCTGGAAGGACGACAACAAGTACACCTTCACCATGCCCGGCAGCCAGGTATCTATCCAAGCTACCTTTGTAAAGGAAGACGGCCAGACGGTCGACCTGCCCTTCACTGATGTAACTGAGAGCGACTGGTACTACAATGCTGTGCAGTTTGTCTATGAGAACGGCCTGATGAACGGCACCTCTGCTACTACCTTCGCTCCTAACACCTCCATGAGCCGAGCCATGATCTGGACCGTGCTGGCCGCCTATGAGGGCAAGAACACCAGCGGTGGTGCTACCTGGTACGAGGCTGGTCAGAAGTGGGCTATGGACAATGGCATTTCCGACGGCACCAATCCCAACGGTGCCATTACCCGTGAGCAGTTGGCTGTAATGCTGTGGCGTTACGCTGGCAGCCCCGAGACCACCAAGAGCCTGAACAGTTACGTAGACGCCTCCAGCGTCAGCGACTGGGCGGTGGAGGCTTTAGCCTGGGCCGTGGATAACGGCATCATCTCTGGTATGGGTAACGACAGCTTGGCCCCTCAGGGTAACGCGACTCGCGCCCAGGTTGCCACCATTATGATGCAGTTTGTAAAGAATATTTAAAAACTGGTTTCACAAAATAAGCAAGAATGAAGATGAGAGATTTCCCCTCGTCTCCATTTAATAAAAGCAGAGGTGAACTGGTGCTTGTCTCTGACAGCTTATTGAAAAACGATCTCGCGTAACCAAACAGGGGGCCTGTCTCGAAAGGGACAGGCCCCCTGTCGTTTGCACTTCATCTTGTTTTCATATATTTCTCCTAGAATGAAGTATATAAATACGGCATAGGACTTTACCAGGAGGAAGCACATTTGGTTAATATCCAAGAAGTTGTGGGTTCGAATCTGAGAGGTCGTAAATCCGAGTCATACCAGGTCCACCATAATCGGGAAATACCGACTTTATGCTTTCAGCATACGCAAGACATATCTCTCCCCATAGAGAATGCTGAACAGGAAATTGGGGCTGTCAAGTACAAGGGGGTGGACGATGTCAACAAGCTGGGTCACAAGTTCCACAAGACATTTCTTTTGACCAGAGGAAATCGCATGGCTCTTCTGGGGCATAAAGTGTTTTATTCTCACTCCTATGCCTCTTATCTTTACCAGAAGCAGCCCTCGGTGCAAATGGTCAACAATATTCTGTCGCATCAGCAGTTTTACAGTTCATGCCGGCAAGCGACGAGACGTATGTATACAATCTGCTTTGCTCCCACATTGAAAACGCACCGAATAAATTCTTCTTCCACCCAAAATCCAGCAGCAATCCTGGGCATCTAAGAAATTTTGAAGCAGGCGCTGCTTCCCACAAAAGGTCAAAACACGGGCTCCGGAAGAATCTAATTCTTCCGGAGCCCGTGTTCTTTCATTTGTTTAGGCCGGCGCAGCTTTTCTGAGGTGGAAGGATACTGCTTATATCGTCACGAAACTGTTCTTCAATCCGTTTCCAGATTTCCTCCATGCGCTTATCGGCCTCCACCTTGCCGTAGGTACCTTCCCGACTGAACCACCTGGGTCCCTCATTATCATAGAACATTCCAGGCATCACCAGCTTGCTGTCGGAATAAAACTTCCTGCCGCCTCCCGATTTTTTTCCTCCTTCGGCCAGTTTTCCTCCAGACTTTTCACTCTTATTTTTCCCATCTTTACTTTTCTTTCCGCCGTCCAAATCCATTAGTTTCCGGTCACTGACAGAAATATTGATAACTTTCTCCAGCAGAAAGATGTTTTCTAGACAGTTCATATGAAGTTCCTGAATCGGATCACTGATGGGATGGATATGCTCCACCTCCGGAGCCCCTTCCCCTTTCAGTGCCTTGTTCAGAGCCGTTTGTGACAAGCCCAGCCAGCACTCGATCCGAAGCAGTAGGAAGCGGGCCACCGACTTCTTCGCTCCACCCAGGTCATAGGTACACACGAAATCCTTCCACACCGCTTGGATTCCCTTATCATCATCCCGCCACAGAGACTCATTGAGCAGCGTCAGTGTCGGTTTCTGACAACGGATAGTCAGCGCCTCCTGACTACCGACAAGCCGAGGCAACTTACTGTTAATACTCTTTTTGTCGTTTCCGTTTCGGTCCATGACATACAGCAAAAAGTAGAGCATATTGAGCTTTTTCAGATTCTTTGCCGCGTCCTTCTCGCTCAAAGAAGTCAGCCAACTCAAAACTAGAGCATCCCCTGTGGTCACACCCAGGCTACGGTAGAACAACAGTTCCCTTTGCAGTGCCTGGTCCATCGTTGACCGGCTTCCGTCGAGATATTTTCGGAATACCTTACCATAGATAAGAAATTCATTCAACGGATTACTTCCAGGACGGACTAGAGCGGTCTTGCATTCCCCGTACAACATCTCATCAGAAATGTGCTCTTTTTTTTGCATCTCCAGCCAGGCCTTGGGAAAACGTATATTCCGGAGAAGCGCGCTCACTAATTTTCTATTTTCGTCATTATCCAGATTTCTCTTTTCCAACCGCTCAAAGAGCAAATTTTTCATTTTCTCAGCTGTGGTCAGTTTCTTACCTTTTCCGTTGATGGCGGAAAACACCTGATAGGGACAGGTGACAGGCAGGTCGTCTCCCTCCAAAAACAGCACCGTAAACCGGACTTTTTTCAAAAGTCCGAGCAAAAAAGCCCCAGGCCCTTTCTGCAGGCAGCCCTGAATCTCTGCGTATTTCTGCAGTTCCCATTGTGCAGGGAATATTCCACAGGCGTATTCCCAGAAGTTTGCCAGGGTGGTCAGCCGCTGCTGGCCATCCACCACTGCGTAAGAGCCGCCATTCCGGTCTTTGCAGAGAATTATCATACCATAGGGGATGCTGTCTTTCCCGGCAAAGCCCAGCTCCATGATATAGTCCAGCATCTCCTGCCAGTTCCTGCTATTCCACACATAGCGGCGCTGGTACTCCGGAATAGTCAGATGGAACTTCAAAAGGTCCTCAATTCCCTTTTGTTCCACCCGGAACCAACACTTCTCCACAGGCTGCACCTCAGAGCAAGACAACCGCGGCTGATTGGTTTCGGTTTTGCTTTCAAGGAATTTCCGGTAGGCTTCCGGATCTCCCACATTGATATAGGGCGCATAGTATAGTTTTCCGCCCACACTCTGAACCACGGCACTTCTAACTTCCACCCAGAAGCTGAAAGTTACCTTCCTTTCCGGGTTCTGAACCATGTGTTCATAAACCCGCTCCAACCGCCTGCACAAATCGCTGGCAGAGAACTTACTATTGAACCAGATGACCCCCCGCTCCGGATCCTTTTCAACCGTCTCCCAAACAGCAGACAGCTTCACCCACTTTATTTTGCCGGATTGATCTTTCTTGGGAATCAGGATCACAGGCTCCTCTTGGTCCGATTTTGTGATCGCCAGCATCCGTGAGACCGGATCCTCCTGTGTAAGGGATGCAACATATTCATACAGTGGTGCTGAACCAATTGCCCGGCTATCACTTCCGTCTACCGCCTCAAAGTGAGCATATTTTAAAATGGCGAAAAACATCTGCCCGATCATGTTTAGCTTGGTATTAGGCTCTCCGTCCTGTTTGTTTTTCTTCTGCCTCGAGTGATTGTTTTCCCCCAAGGACCTCTGGTAGTAGTAGAACGACTGGACCTCTGCTTCTTTTTTCGGCTCCAACTGATACATAAAGTCCTTGTCTAGGGAATAGAGCTTCCTTTGCTGTGTGGGTTCTTTGTTCTCTCCTTTTCCCCATGCCGGCTCCACACGCTGGGGGATGTCCGCTTTTTTGCAGGCCCAGAGCACAGGGTACTTGTCTGCCCGCATATCCTTTGGAATGGGATCGTTCGGGCTGCCCATATAGCTTTGGAAACTCTCCCAAAGGTCGCTCATCCGATGTTTCTGGGCTTCAAACAGACCGGACCAGCCATCCTTTTTCGGAAACGTAGAAAGGTCCGTATAATATCCGTACAGACGGGAGCTTGGCCATCCTTCATTTCCCATCTTTTTCTCCGGGGTTAGGTTGTTCAGACTGTTGTTGAGTTTCTGCTCCAACAAAATCAAGTTCCTACTTTGGTCCACGCTACTGACGTTAAAGCCGTATTGGCCAAAGGCACCGTCCGGCAGATTACGAGCCACCATATGTTCCACTTGGAATGGTCCGACTTCCCGCTCCAACTCTGGAATCCGTTTATTGCCGGGATGCTGATCCACCCACCGGTCATAGGCTATGCACAAGAGGACCTTACTTACAGACGAGGAATAGGGTGCTTCCTGCAACCGCCCCTCTGTAATATGCCAGGGCACCTCCCCCATAATAACACCCAGGACGTTTTGCATGGTCAGCGGAAATTTCCTGCCTGCTTCCAAAGCTTCCAGAACGTAATCCAGCATCATGATCTTCCGGCTGCTGCTTTTCAGGCCGCTGCCGCTGCGGGAAACGTAAATTCTCTGATAGAGGGAAAACCTCACTACAGCTCCAAGAATTGCCTTTACCTGCTCTTGCTGATACTTTCCTTTTTGAAATCTGTCCAGCACACGCATGGCCATAGGCAAAGCCGACGTGTGCAACACACTTAGATAGTACCGCTCCATCTCGAAGGTGCTGTGAGCGTACGCTTTGGAAAGAGGATTGGTCAGAGCCAGATAATGAGCAGCCCACCTTTTCAGCACGTTCAGGATCTCTTCGGCCTTCAGTTCTTCCGGCGCTTTTCCGCACAGCAGCGACATGGTCTTTTGGAAGCTCTCCACTGTTTCGGGCACGCTTCCCCCCCAGATCAGAGTCACTGCCCCCAGGGCGTTGAGAAATTTCTTCAGTTTCAGCGGTTGGTGGATGCCATCCCTTTCTGCCGTCTGGTCTGCCTCTTTATTTCCGGTGTCCTCTCCAGCGTTGTTCTTTCCCCCGGGCGTTTCCGTCTGATCGGAAATATTCTCCCCAGTCTCCGATTCATCTGTATTCCCATCCTCGGCATCATCCCCGTCCTCTTCCAGGACCAGGGCCTCTTCCGCCTCATATAACTCTCCCCGAGAGATGTCTGCCAGCAGCCTCTCCCACTGTGCTTTCACCTCTCCTACTGTGAGAGAACTGCTGTCTTGCTGGTGAAGCTCCAGCAGATAGCTCAGGAGAAAATCTGCATAGGCCAGCGGCTTTCCCGTGGCGTTGAGCTGTTCGAAGGTCCTGTGCTCGTTATTCTCCGATCCAATTTCGTCCACCAGCCAGAAAAAGCGGCATTTTAGTTTGTTAAGAAGTGGGCGCTGATTCGGATATCCCGCAACGGCATGACGCTTGGCAAAATATTCAAAGATCTCCTGGTAACGTTTCTCGGCAGCGGACCGCTTACTCTGTACCTCCTCCGCTTCTTCCTCTTGTCCCAGAACATCCTGATAACAGACGTTAGCATTTACAAACAGTTTTCCCAGGCTGCATGACTGTTCCCCTACATGGGCTTCCAGAAAGTCCAGCAGCACCATAGCGGTGGTCAGCCGTTGCTGACCGTCCAGAACCTGAAAAGTTCTTCCTGTCTTCTGCAGCGTCAGGCTGCCCATAAAGTGCTGCCCGTTCTCATCAGACAGCTCCACCAGGTCCTCCCAGAGCTGTCCCCACTGATCCGGTCCCCAGACATAATCCCGCTGAAAATTTGGCAGTTCCAACCTAGGAAGCGAGTGTTCATTCCCCGCATAGCACTTCAATAGCTGCGCCGTATCCAGAATTCGTGGTCCCGCCGTTTCCAGGGCCGAAGCGATATCATTTGGCATCATTCCAACATCCTCTCAAATCAAATTGATGTCACGTTCCAGTTCTGACATTTTACTTCCAGTGGTATTATAGCTCCTTCGTTTTCTTCCACGCAATCCTTTTTCCAGTCTATTGTAATTCAGCAGATCCTAAAGCATAAGCACCACCGCATCGAGATTAGCTCCGTGCCGCCGGAGTCTTTTCATCCGCATCCGACCGTGGCCATTTGCAAAATGAATAAAATTTACATTTTTTCCATCCATCAGCTTATGCTTTTTGCGAAGTTGCATATAGCTAACTTATGATGTTATAATAACACCGCGATGCGCAGTGCTTTGCATAATCAGTTCAATTGCCGCTGCGCATGATTTTTTACATAATGGTTAGTTTCTGCTAACTCACAGAAGAAAGGGGAGTCTCCTATCAGACCGTATCGATCGACTATTGTTCTTTCTGTTCTGCTGATTCTATTGTCCTGCTGTTCCCTGTTCGTGGGCGTGATTGATCTGACGCTCGGTGAACTTCTGGCAGGAAATTTTGAACAGCTGGAGATTTTCCTCATCTCCCGGCTGCCCCGCCTGCTGGCCATCTTGTGCACCGGCATCGGTATGAGTGTGGCAGGACTTATCATGCAGCAGCTTTGCAGCAACAAATTTGTATCGCCCACCACGGGCGCCACCATTTCCTCGGCGCAGCTGGGCATCCTTCTGGCGCTGCTGTTCATGCCAGCTTCCAACCTATGGAGCCGGGCCATCTTTGCCTTTGCTGCCGCAGTTCTTGGCACCTGGGTATTCGTTTGGTTTATTCAGCGTATCCAGTTTAAGGATGTGGTGATGGTTCCTCTAGTTGGTATCATGTTCGGCAATGTCATTGGCGGCATCACCAACTACCTGGCCTACAAATACGAGATGACCCAAGCGTTATCCTCCTGGCTGGTGGGACACTTCTCCCTGGTGTTGAAAGGCCGGTATGAGATCGTCTGGCTAACGGTTCCCCTGGTGGTGCTGGCCTTCCTCTTTTCCAACCATTTCAACATCGTGGGAATGGGAAAGAACTTTTCCAAAAATCTGGGTGTTCCCTACAATCTGGTCCTCTTTGCCGGACTCACTATCGCCGCTATGATCACCGCCAGCATTGTGGTGGTGGTAGGCTCCATCTCCTACATCGGCCTGATCGTGCCCAATGTGGTTGCCATGTATAAGGGCGACAAGATCCGGGGTACGCTGGTGGACACCGCTCTGTTCGGCGCCATCTTTGTGCTGGTGTGCGATATGATCGGCCGGATCGTGATCGCCCCCTATGAGCTGCCCATTGAGCTGATCGTAGGCATTCTGGGAAGCCTTATCTTCATCGGGCTGCTTTTCTATCGACTCAAGTACGGCCGGAAGGCCATCCGCCTGGGCAGCGCCGGAACAGGCTGCTGTTCCGCTGTGCCTAATCTGAAGGGAGGTGCGGACCAGTGAATACCGCCGCCATGCGCGCCAACCAGCGCAAGCTTTTGATTCTGGCCGCTCTGGTTCTCCTCTGCGCGGCAGGATATATGCTGGTGGAGGTCAACTTTTCCAATCCAAAACTCCTGGCTTACGCCATGAAAATCCGTACCCCAAAGCTCATTGTCATGCTCATTACCGCCTTTTCCATCGGCGGCGCCTCTCTGGTATTTCAGTCCATCATCAACAACACCATCGTGACCCCCTGTCTGCTGGGCATGAATTCCCTGTATACCCTGATCCACACAGCGATGGTGTTTTTCCTGGGCTCAGCCAGCGTGGTGGCCTCCAACGCCAACCTGTCCTTTGCGGTGGACGTGGTGCTCATGGGCATTACCGCCACCATTATTTACAGCTGGATCTTCAAGAAGACCAAGCACAATGTGCTGTATGTGCTGTTGGTAGGTACTGTGCTGACTTCATTTTTCAGCAGCATTCAGGCCACGCTCACCCGGGTCATGGATCCCAACGAATATGATTCTCTGCTCAACACCCTGGTGGCCAGCTTCAGCAACATCAATTCGGAGATCATCGTCTTTTCCGCAATCCTTCTGGCAGGCGTCACCTTTGTGCTACGCAAGGAGCTGGCCCTTCTGGATGTGCTGACCCTGGGCAAACAGCAGGCCATCAATCTGGGTGTGGACTATGACCGCTGTATCCGCCGACTGCTGCTGGGCGTGACCCTCTGCATCGCCGTGGCTACCGCCATGGTGGGACCCATCTCTTTTTTGGGCCTAATCATTGCCAACCTGTCCCGCCAGCTTCTCAAGACCTTCCGGCACACCCAGCTGGTGCTGGGCTCGGCGCTGTTTGGCATGATCGTGCTGGTGGGCGGACAGCTCATTGTGGAGCACGTGTATTCCTATTCCGTTCCGGTGAGCGTATTTATCACCGTGGGCGGCGGTCTCTATTTTCTCTATCTCCTCCTGACAAGAAAGAAGGTGTAACCATGCGTATACAGGAATTGACAAAGCAGTACGACGGAAAAACCGTAGTAAACGGCGTGTCCTTTGCCATCCCCAAGGGCAAGGTGATCTCCCTCATCGGCCCCAACGGCGCAGGCAAATCTACGGTCATGGGTATGATCTCCCGGCTGATTGCCCACGACAGCGGGCTGGTGGATTTTGAGGGCAAGGACATCGGCAAGTGGAAAAGCAAGGAACTGTCCAAGCGGCTTGCCATCCTGACCCAGACCAACAACATTCAGATGAAGCTGACCGTGCGGGAGCTGGTGACCTTTGGGCGCTTTCCCTATTCAGGCAGCCGGGTCACCCCCGAGGACCAGAAAATCATTGACCGGGCCATTGCCTACATGGAGCTGGAGGACTTTCAGGATCGCTTCATCGACGAGCTCTCCGGCGGCCAGCGGCAGCGGGCCATGATCGCCATGGTCATCGCCCAGGATACCGAGTATGTGCTTCTGGACGAGCCCACCAACAACCTGGATATTTACCACGCCACCAACATGATGAAAATTGTCCGCCGTCTCTGCGACGAGCTGGGAAAGACGGTGATTTTGGTGCTGCATGAGATCAACTATGCGGCATTCTATTCTGATTACATCTGTGCCTTCAAGGACGGAAAAATCGCCAAGTTCGGCACTGTGGAGGAGGTGATGACGAAAGAGAACTTGTCGGAGATCTATCAGGTGGACTTCGAGATCCTGACCATTGCGGGCAAGCCGCTGTCCATCTACTATTGACCCTTGTTTTCAGTACTTTTTTAGAAAAGGAGTAACCAAATGAACATCAAAAAGATGCTTTCTCTTGCCCTGGCCGGCGTAATGGCCGTGAGCCTCATGGCCTGTTCCGCTCAGAACGGCGGCAGTTCTTCCGAGAATACCTCCTCCCTTGGCGGCAATAATGACCAGAATCCTGCGTCTGTGACCATCACCAGCCTGAACGCCAGCAAGGAGGCGGTGGAGCTGGAGGTGCCCTACGATCCCCAGCGCATCGCTATCCTGGACATGGCTTCCCTGGACATTCTGGACGCCCTGGGTGTGGGCGACCGGGTGGTAGGCACCGCTGATACCAGTCTGGAGTATCTTCAGGGTTACATCAAGGATGACATTGCCAACATTGGCACCATTAAGGAGGCTGATCTGGAGGCCGTGATGGCCTGCGAGCCGGATGTGATTTTTATCGGCGGCCGCCTGGCCTCCAGCTACGACGCCCTTAGCGAGATCGCTCCTGTGGTCTATCTGTCCACCGACACCGAGCTTGGTGTGGTGGAGAGCGTGCGCCGGAATGCTGCCACCATTGCCTCCATGTTTGGTATGGAGGACAAGGTGGATGCGCTGATGGCCGATTTTGACGCCCGCATCACCGCCCTGTCTGAGTTTGCTGCCGGCAAGACCGCCATTGTTGGCCTGGTGACCAGCGGCAGCTACAATGTACTGGGCAACGATGGCCGCTGCTCTATGATCGGGCGGGAAATTGGCTTTGAAAACATCGGTGTGGACGCCAACATCGACACCTCCACCCACGGCAACGAGGCTTCCTTTGAGTTCATTGTAGAGAAGGCTCCCGACTATATTTTCGTCATGGACCGCGACGCCGCCATTGGCACCGATGGCGCCAAGCTGGCCCAGGAGATCGTGGAAAATGAGCTGGTAAAGGGAACTGACGCCTACAAAAACGGCAACGTCGTCTATCTGGCTCACCCCGCCGTGTGGTACACCGCCGAGGGCGGCATCACCGCACTGGATCTTATGCTCCAGGATCTGGAGAGCGAGCTGCTGGCATAAAATTCATCCATCGTCAACCTCCGCTGCTGCCGGGCAGCTGTGGTCGGGATAGCGATTCTCCAGACAGAGGTACATCGCCTCCTGGCTGGCCTGCGCAAAAGGGTACCCCTTTCACGAGGGGTACCCTTTTAATTTCCCATGTCTATCCGTTCAAGGTTTTGTGGCAAACTCATCCTTCTTCAGGCCAATTTCGTCTCCTGCAAAAGCATTTTTTCTCATGAGAATCTATTACTCCCACCGCCTGCAGGTAGGAGTAGATAATCACAGTGCCCACAAATTTCATCCCCCGCCGCTTTAAGTCCTTGGAAATGGCATCGGATAGCTCAGAGCTGACTTTGCCTGTCTCACAGATCATCTTTCCTTCCGTCCAGTGCCAGAGGTAGCGGTCAAAGCTCCCCCACTCCTCCTGTATCGATCTGAATATCTTTGCATTGTTTACCGCAGATCGAATTTTCAACTTGTTGCGGACAATTCCAGAATCATGCTGCAGTTCCTCCAGCTTGTCCTCGCCGTATCCACATACCTTTTCTAAAGCAAAGCCATCGAAGGCTTGGCGAAAAGCCTCCCGCTTATTCAGAATACACTCCCAGGATAGTCCTGCCTGAAAGCTTTCCAGAATCAACATCTCAAATAACTTTTGGTCGTCATGGACCGGTACTCCCCACTCTTCATCGTGATACTGAATATAACAATGATTCTTGGGGTTGGCCCAGCTGCATCGAATTACTTCTCCCATCTTGCACCCACTTTACTGAAATTATGCCTTTTACGTGCTCTTTTATGAAGGATAACTGCTCTCATCGTGTTGAGAACACTCTGTCTACATGTTATACTGCCACTATAAAAGCAAGCAGTCAAATCTTTATTGCGGGACGACAACTACATCGGACGCATCAAGTCCCAGAACAACGGGAGGGATCCGTTTGAAATTGGACGTTCAAAACTTAACATGGACTCGGGAACCTGAGAGCTGTGTGATTACGCAGGATCGAATTGAAATCGTCACAAAACCGCACACCGATCTTTGGCAGAGAACCTATTACCATTTTCGCAATGATAATGCTCCTGTTCTGCAAATGGATACGGAGGAGAAATTCTTTTCCTTCGTGGTAAAAACAGAATTTTCTGAAAGCCATCACCGCTTTGACCAGTGTGGAGTCGTCATATATCTGGATAGTGAAAACTGGCTAAAAGGATCGGTGGAATACGAAAACGAAACTTTCCAGCACCTGGGCAGCGTGGTGACCAACCACGGCTATTCTGACTGGGCAACCACAGAAATTCCCGCCCATGTGAAATCCATGTGGTACCGCTTAAGCCGCAGGGAAGACGATTTCTGCATCGAGTGTTCGGAGGACGGCAAGGTATTCCACCAGATGCGTATCTGCCACCTGAATGAAGCAAAGGGGAAAATTTCGTTTGGCATCTATGCCTGCAGTCCTGAGGATTCCTCTTTCCGTGCGGTTTTTTCAAATATGGAATTGACGGATTGCAAGTGGATGGCGCATGATGGGCAGGTGCCAGATGAAAATATTTAAGGCTTAAAAGGCCAACCAGGGCCACTTTCAGCTAAAGCCATGAATATTAGCAATTCATTTCAAAAAACTATAAAAAGACAAATAAATCCGGGATAAATGCGGCGTAACAGTCATTTATCCCGAATTTTGAATATATATTGCTTTCATAATTCCGTATATGTCCCGTTGCTCCTAAGCGCAATATGTACCACCGCCTATGAGCGGTGGTAGGCAAGTGAATGAGTCAAAGTGTCATCGTGGATTCACAGCAGCGGTAGTCAGTATCAATGTTGTTGGCCAGAAAGCGGGCTTTAAATTTGCGGGGACTGCACATGGCTCCGCCGGATACACTCAAGTCCTCCGGAACGACAAACTTAATACACTTGACCAACACATCCCGACACACGGGGGCGCTGTGGGCCGGAATGGTGAAAGCCTTCATGCCTCTCTGGTGCTCCATGCCGTCCTTGTCTACTTCGGTGAGGATCGCTGCCAAAGCAACCCGCTTCCCGGGACAGACATTTTGGATCGTCACATCCATTTGAATGATCCGTCCCTGCGACTCCAGATAGACATCGCCCAAGTCCACCAAGACAGAATCCTGGCAGCCCTCCACGGTCAGTTCCACCGGTTCAGGGCACGGCTCAGGATGCACCACGATATCGCACTCAACGGATACCATAGGTTTCGGGAAAGAAACCATGTTTCCTTCCTTGTCTGAATAAGTGATGGACTCATTGACCAGTTTGGTCCCGGTCTGCTGGCCCACATGGCGGATAAAGAAATCCAGGACCGCACTCTCGCTGGAGGTTACCCCCAGCTGGGCGATATTCCACTGCAGGGAGTGGGCATCCAGCATGGTGGCAGATCCTTTGGTAGGGGAGGAAATGCTGGTGATCACAAAGTCCGGGTTGACTACCTCGTCAATGACGATCTCCGTTGCTCCTGGTTTGGAAATGTTGGCAGCCAGTTCGGCAAAAAGCTCTTCCAGGTCGGCGGCATTTGGCGTCACCGCCACGTGGGATGCGTCCGGATCGGTGGCCCAGTCGTTCAAGGCGGTGATATCCAGGCCATCGGAGCCGATCAGTCCGATGCAGTAAATGATGATTCCCTGGGCTCTGGCCGCAGCCGCCACAGGAGCGGGAGGCGCGCCGATGGTGGTATTACCGTCTGTAAACATAACCATGACCTTTGCATTGGCAGAGGCCGGGTCAAACAGCTGGATGGCTTTGGCAAAGGCATCTGCGTGATTGGTGCTGCCCCCGGCGGACAAATTGTCTACAGCGGCTTTCAGTACATCCACGGAGGTGATCAGCTGGGTATCGGCTACGGCGGTGTTGGAGAAGCTGACAACGCCCATGCGGCTGCCCGAGCCGATCTGGCCGTCTTTGCTGCTGTCGGTGGCCTCGTCAATAAGATCAATGAAGGTCTTGGCTCCTACTTTCATATCTGCCAGCGGCGTCCCAGTCATGCTGCCCGAGCGATCCAGGACCAGGACGATATCAGTGGGATTGGAAACAATATCCGGCGCGGCCGTCAGCGCCAGAGTAACACGCAGAGTCCCGTCACAGGGAATGCGGTCGGTGTTGATTACTTTATTGGAATTTGTAACACCCATGTGTGTTACCTCCTTCTGGGAAATATCCCATCTCATACTATGCACGCCGGAAAAGAATTGCTCAGGCTTTATAGGTTAGAAAAAGAGACGCACCGTTTTTATCTCTGTGCATAGGATGAGAATGGCGACTGCCAGAAAGGAGTTTTTCTTATGGCCACTTTAAATCCTGAACTGCTCAATGAGGCTCAGACTTGTCCTACTGTGGGCTACCAGTCTGCGTCCATTTGTGTTCCTGTTACTGTGACCCCCTTTGCCCAGACCGGCATGACCACCACCAAATGCTGCGGTAATCCCGTGGTTACTCCCGGCCGTGAAGTATGCGGCGGCGTAAAGAACGGTTCCTGCTTCTTCACCATTACCCAGGATATCTGCGTGGCGGTTCCTGTGGAATTTGGCGCCGTTGCCACCGTGGGCGACAGCTATGTCAACTGCAACGGGGCTTCGGAGCAGGATATCTGCACCGATTGCGGCAAAGTTCCCCCTCTGCCTGAGCTGACTAAACCGGAAGTCTAATCCGCCTTGTGGGGCAGATGCTTCCTGTGAACCTTTGCGCAGTTTGGAGACGGACTCATCTGTTTCCGCTGCATTTCCCCTGCCTCCCGCTCCGTGCGGGAGGCTTTTTGTAATCTTGAAAATGGCCCCTGGCGATGTAAATGTATAGTGTTTCTGCGTTGCAATCAGCTACGTTTTCTCTCTGCTTTAAAATGGATTGGGCACACATAAGCGCTGCTTTTCCGGCCAAAAATAAGCAGAGAACAAAGCCTGCCATTGGGAGGAAACGTATGGAATCCATTTGGTCTCAAAGTTGTAGTATTCGAGAGCGCGAGACGCTGCATGGTAATCTGGAGGTTGAGGTTGCTGTCATCGGCGCAGGCATGGCCGGTATTTTGACCGCCTTTGCCTTGCAGGAAGCCGGACGCCAGGTGGTGGTCCTGGAAGCCAATCGAATTGGCAGCGGTCAAACCCGGAACACCACAGCGAAGATTACTTCACAGCATGGCATGGTCTATCAAAAATTGATTCAAACTATAGGCATGGACGCCGCCCGGCAATATGCCCAAGCCAATCAGTTGGCCGTCCGCGCTTACAAAGACATCATAAAAGCCAACCGAATTGACTGCGATTTTGAAGAGCGTAGTGCCTATGTCTACGGAAATGACGCCCAAACGCTCCAGGACGAGGTGCGGGCGGCTGTGGAACTGGGCCTTCCTGCCTCCTACGTCACTGATGTAAGCATCCCGGCTCCGGCTGTGGGTGCAGTAAAATTTGACCATCAGGCTCAGTTTCATCCGTTAAAATTTCTAAAATCGATATCCGACAAGCTGACCGTCTACGAGCACACCCCGGTCCAAACAGTGGAGGAAGACAGACTGTCCACCCCCTATGGAACAGTTAAAGCCCAGCAGATCGTCTTTACCTGCCATGTTCCCTTTCTCAATTTTCCGGGGATGTATTTTACCAGACTGCATCAAGAGCGATCCTATGTTCTGGCGCTGACCAATGCCCCCAAAGTGGACGGCATGTATATCAACGCAGAGAAAGGGGGCTGGTCCTTCCGGAACTATGGGGAGTTTTTGCTGATGGGGGGTGAAAATCACCGGACCGGAGAGAATACACAGGGCGGCCGGTATGCGCGCCTGCGGCAGAAGGCCAGAGAGTGGTTTCCTCAAAGCCGTGAGGTTGCCCACTGGTCTGCCCAGGACTGTATCACACCGGACGGAGTGCCGTATATTGGCCGGTATACCGCCAGCCGGCCAAACTGGTATGTAGCCACCGGCTTTCAGAAATGGGGTATGACCACATCCATGGTGTCCGCAATGATACTCCGGGATATGATCTGTGGAACAGAGAATTCGTATGCCCAGGTCTTTGACCCGGGCCGGTTTGAGGCTGCCGCTCTTCCAGGCGTGGCAGCAGAGGGCGGGCAAGCCGTTAAGGGGCTTATCAAGCGGTTTTTCCAAATTCCGTCGGAGGAGGCGTCCAACATTCCCGCGGGCCACGGCGGGATCGTCTTTTTAAACGGGGAAAAGGTTGGCGTTTATAAAGAACAGGACGGTACCATCCATGCGGTGGACATCCGATGCCCGCATCTTGGCTGTCAACTGGAGTGGAATCCCGATGAGCTCAGCTGGGACTGTCCCTGCCATGGCTCACGCTTTGACTGCGATGGGCGGCTAATTTCAGGGCCAGCCCAGGAGGAAATTTCTCTGCCGCAAACCCAAGCATAGCTCAGAAATACCGGCATAGCTCCGTAGGGAGCCTGCCGGTATTTTTACACCATTTTTCTTTTTGTTGGCTCTGTATGGGCAAATGGCAGCTTAGTCTTTTGAAACAGCATCCGCCTTTGTGCAGTGGACCGTTCCTTTGGGATGGTGAGGCGGAGCATAGATGGAGGACAGCTTCAGCGGGCAATCCCCGGTATTACAAATATTGTGCCAGGATCCTGCCGGCACAAAAATGCCATCTCCGGTTTTCAGGCAGCACTGGAAATCCAGGGTTTCTTTCCTATTCCCCACACAAACAAGCGCCTGCCCGTTTTCGACCCGGATGAACTGATCGGTATCAGGGTGCATCTCTACCCCTATTTCCCCGCAGGTTGGAATGTGCATTAGGGTCATTTGTAAGCAGCTCCCGGTCCAAAATGCAGTACGAAAATTTTGATTCTTCTGCGCTGCGCCCATAACATGGACGATACATGGTGCCGGCCCGTGGTTGTTCACACAAGCGCCACAGCTGCCCTTTTTAAAGGAATGAGTCTCCATACAATTTGCTCCTTTTTATGGTTGGTACTTCATCCTATGTGTCCCACTCCCATTTGGTGAGAGGAGCAAAAAAGCGTGGCGTGCTGCCGTGTATGTTTGCTGTCATTCCGGCCAGACTATGAGAAAGGGGGCGTGTCCTATTCAAATTTTTGTTCTTTGCCTCACCACGTTAGGTTCTTTTACTGCCATCTTTCTGGCGGCAAAGTTTATTGGCCACAAGCAGATTGCACAGCTGGATTTTTTTGATTATATCACGGGAATCACCATCGGCTCCATCGCCGCGGAGATGGCCACAGAACTGGAGCAGCCCTGGAAACCCCTTACCGCAATTTTGATTTACGCAGGAGTCACGTTTCTGCTCAGTGTGGTGACCAACAAATTTCCCAGAACACGCAGATATCTCTATGGTTCCCCAACGATCCTTATGGATCAAGGGAAGCTCTATCGGGAAAATTTAAAAAAAGCAAAGCTTGATTTAGAGGAATTTCTGGTTATGTGCAGACAACAGGGATACTTTGACCTAACCAGCATTCAGACCGCAATTTTCGAGTTCAATGGAAGGCTGACCATTCTTCCGGTGAGCACCCAACGCCCTGTAACCCCCAGCGATATGGAGCTTTCCCCAGAGCAAGAGCTGTTGTTCACCGAATTGATTATGGACGGGCGGATTCTGGAGAGCAATCTCAAACACATGGGACTGGATTTGACCTGGCTGGACAAGCAGCTCAAACAGCGCGGTATTCATTCTGCTCAGGATGTTTTCTTGGCGGTCTGTGACAAAAACCAACGGCTTGTCATCTACAAAAATGACCATAATAAAAGGCATACAAACTAGGCGTATTATATGTTTCGTTGTGACGACAAATGGAGGTATTTAAATGGCGAAAAAAGGAATGGCTCGTCCGGAGTGGACCCATACAAAACCTCGAAATGAGGTGCCGCCCGTTCCACAAATTCAAGGAAAAGCCAAACACGGAAAGGAGAATGCAAAGCCCATTATAGAGGGATCTTCCGGACCTGATCAAAAGGTTTTCCACTAGAACAAACAAACTCTTTATAAACATGTTTATGAGGCCAATTTCAAATAAAAGCACCTTCTCTCGCAGTTTGTTTCTATTGGGACTCATGGTATTTTTTCAAATTCACAGCACTTATGCTGAGTAACATACTGGCTCTGTGCAATCGCACCCTCACACAGCTTTTATATCACCATGACCATGGCTATTAACCAAACATGCCGCAGTTTTCACTGCGGCATGTTTTTTCTTCAACATCTGGAAACTCTCTTCATTCAGGATACCACTTTCTAAATGTATATCTGATCCTATTCGGCTCAGCTTTATTCCTTACTGTCCACCCACATCAGGACTTTTCTGCACCTGGAGCAGTGCCATGCCGGGTGTTCCCCCAAAACAGAAGGGATATCTATAGTCTGCCGGGTAAAAAATCCCCGAATTCCTTTTTTCGCTCGCTCTGTCTCTGAAGTAAACTCATACCAACTCTCAAAGCCGGCGCCGACACACTCTGTCACGCCCTGCTCCATCTCTGCTCCACAATCCAGGCATTGCATGATTCTTTCCTCCGTTTCGGCAACCTTTCCTTCATCAAGACTTCTTTATATTTCTGATCCTGCGCAAGACGATTTTCAAAAAATAAACATAATAGGCCAAAATACCAATGCCCAAGATCAGAGAGACCGCTCTTCTGAAAAGACCTGCTTCTTCTATCAGAAATGCCAGCAGAAACAGGCAGGCAATACCAAGTATAAGCACAAGAGACACAAAAATGGTGCAGATAATCCGAACCGTTCTGGATGTCTGCTCCGACTGTGCTACATCCATGAACTCTTCCAGCAAAACTTTCAGCCACATATAGCTGCAAACCTCCTTGTCTCAGCACATGATACCAGCTGTCCGTCAGCTATTTCTGCTTTCTTTATGTCGACTGCTGAGGCTTTGAAAGCATAGCACAGGAAACCAGTTGCCCCTCTAAATATTCCCTTAAGTTTTCTTAACCTCGATAAAAAATTTTGACCTCAAAAATACAGAAGTCTTTTTACGTTCTTGCTTGGCAACCGTTAGAAAAACAAACAAGCAAAGGACTGAGACATCATGTTCTCAGCCCTTTGCTTGTTGTTATACAACGGCTCATTCTGCTAAACTGTCGGTCATTTCCTTGTATTCAGGTCAGATTTTGCCGTTCAATCTCTCGATTCAGTAAATCACAGTCTCTGTTCTTATTTCACCAGGTAACCACCGTCTACAGGAATGATCGCACCACCCAAATAGTCGCTGGCATGAGAAGCCAGGAAAATGCAGGTACCCTTCATATCGTCGCCGGTACCCCATCGTCCGGCAGGAATCCGGTCCGTAATCTGCTGATAGCGCTCGGGATTCGCTTCCTGGGTCAGAGCCGCGTTCATATCGGTGGCCATGTAACCCGGAGCGATAGCATTGACATTGATGCCACGCTTGATCCAGTCATTGCTCATCTCCTTGGTCATCTGGGTCACGCCGCCCTTCGCCGCGCTGTAAGCGGGTACAGTCTGGCCGCCGAACCAAGACACCATGGAGGCGATATTGATGATCTTGCCGTATCCCTTGGGCAGCATGATTTTAGCCGCCTCCTGGTCCAAGATAAATACGGAGTTGAGATTTACGTTGATAACATCATCCCAGTCGGACAGAGGAAACTCCTCGGCACTGTGACGTCTCTGGATACCATGGGCTACCACCAGGATGTCCAGATCGCCGCCCAGTTCGGCCAGAGCAGCCTGGAATACCCGGTAGACTTCATCCCGCACGGACATATCGCCGTGGACACCGTGGCAGGCAAAACCTTTCTCCTGGAACTTGGCCAGGGCAGCAGAAACACTTTTTTCGCTGGAGCCCACAATGCAGACCTCACAACCGGCCTCCAGCAGGCCCTCAGCCATGCCAAAGCCAAGGCCGCGGGTACCACCGGTCACAATAGCTTTTTTCCCGGTAATATCAAAAAGATTATGAATCATATAGTTCTCCTCCTGTGATCAAACTGCTCTATCGAATCAGTCAAACAGAATAACCATTTTCTTTGCGGAATCGTCAGGGTGGTCCATGAGATAAAATACCTTGTCGATCTGGCTGAAGGGAATAAAGGTAGTAGCGATTCCCTCGGTATTATACTCACCCTTCTCCATACGGGCAATGGTGGGCTCAAAGGCATTCTGGGACATACGAGAACCAATGACATCCAACTCGCGCTGGTTGATCATGGCCTGGGTAATCCCCTCCTGGGCAGTGGAGAATCCCATGGGGACCATGCGGGCCGCATTGCACAGGATGCCAGGCTGGAGACACAGGGTAAGGGAGCCGGGGAAGCAGGCCGCATCAAAGGCAACTGTACAGCCGTGGCCATGGGTAATCTCCTGCACGCGGGAGACAATATCCTCAGTCTTGGAGTTGATTACATAGTCTGCACCGTAGCCCTTGGCTCGCTCCAGAGAGGAATCGCTCACATCGCAGCAAATTACGGTCTTGCAGCCCTTGGCCTTACAGGTCTGAAGGATAATGGAACCGATGGTACCCATACCCAGGATAAAGACCACATCGTCCTCGACTACGCGGCCGCGTCCAGTGCAGTGGGAGCCAATGGCATAGGGCTCGACCAGGGCGGCATCCTCCCATTTGACTTCATCGGAAATCTTATAGACCTCCTTGGCAGGGGCGATGAAATACTCTCTCCAGCCGCCGTCAGCGCCGGAACCGCGCACCCGCACGTTTTCGCATACGTTCTTGCGGCCATGGGTGCACTGATAGCAGGTGCCGCAGGTGGAGATCAGGTCCACGATCACGTGATCGCCTACCTTCACATTGGTCACGTTGGCACCCACCTCAGCTACAATGCCGGCATTCTCATGGCCGGGGATACGAGGATAGGTGGAACAGGGATTCAGGCCGTGATAGAGATGGTGGTCGCTGCCGCACACGCCGGCGGACTTCATCTGGATCAGCACATCATCCGGGCTGGTCAGCTGAGGAATAGGGACCTCTCGCACTTCAGCTTTATGGGGTTCTACGATAACAACTTCCTTCATAGTCCCGTTCATAATGATATCCTTCTTTCATTCATTGGTTGTGCTCCGGACAGCCCAACAGGCTGCCCGGGGGCTAAATTACTTCAGCAGGTTAGGCAGGAAGGTGGACAGAGTGGGAATATAAGCAAACAGGAATGCACAGAAAATTTCCACCAGTACGAAGGGAATCAGCTGCCGTGCTACTCGGCTGACTGGCTGTTCGCTCAGGCCGCAAGCCACAAACATAGTGGTGCCGAAGGGAGGAGTAGCCTGGCCCATAGCCAGCAGGAACACAAACAGCATACCGAAGTGGACGGGATCGATGCCGAACTGCACCGCAATGGGAGCCAGGATGGGACCCAGAATGAGGTTCGTAGCACCAACCTCAAGGAACATGCCGCAGATACTCAGCAGCACGATAATCAGCAGCAGGAAGATGTACTTATTGCTGGCCACCGCCATAAAGGCCTCGGTCACGTACACAGGGATGCGGTAGTAGGTAATGAGGTAACCGAACATCTGAGCGGTAACCACCAGGAACATCAGGTTTGCGGTGGTAGCAGCAGTGCCCTTGGCAATCTCCCAGATTCCCTTGCAGGTGATCTCACGATAGATGGCCAAGCAGACCAGCAGACCGTAGAACACAGCCACCACAGCGGACTCGGTAGGAGTAAAGATGCCAGCATAGATGCCGCCCATGATAATGATGGGCATCAGCAGCGCCCACACGGCGTTAGCAAAGGACTTCAGAAAACGTGTAAAGGAGAAACCGGCCTCCTTGGGGAAGTGCTCTTTCTTGGCCTTGAAGTAGGCATAGACACACAGCATTATGCCGCACAGCACGCCGGGGATAACGCCCGCCATCAGCAGCTTCGCCACAGAAACACCGGTGATGTTGCCGTAGATTACGAATACGATGGAGGGGGGAATAACGATACCCAGGGTACCTCCAATAGCCTGAACCGCGGCGGAATAGTCCTCAGGATAACCCCGCTTGACCATCTCAGGATACATCAGGCCGCCGATGGCAGCAGTGGTAGCAACCGAGGAGCCGGAGATAGCGGCAAAGAAAGTACACGCTACAATGGCCACCAGAGAAATACCGCCGGAAATCCAGCCTACAAAAGAGTCTGCAAAGGCAACAAGGCGTTTGGACAGACCACCCTTGGCCATAATATCGCCGGCAAGGAAGAAAGCTGGCAGGGCCAGCATGGAAAAGTTATCACACCCGGTGAAAATCTTCTGGCACAAAACAGAGAAGGAAAGTGTGGGATCCAGACAAATTGAAGCAACACATGCCGCACCCAGAGACCATGTGATGGGAACACCGGAAAACATCAGGATCAGCAGTACGACAATCAGCATTACAGCAGCAGTACTCATGCGTTTTCCTCCTTATCCGAATCAGTAAACAGGCGAATCAGACGAATGAGGGTCGCCAGGACAGCCAGAGCAAACCCAATCGCCATAATAATATACATCACGGACATAGGGAGCTGCAGAGCAGGACTCTTCTGAAACTGTCCGATTTTAATCATCGGGAAGGTGCTGTAGAAAAACATGCTGGCAACCACAATTCCAATAATTTCGCGGATAACACACAGGACCTTTTTTACTCCATGGGGAATAAAACTGTCAATCATGTCAATATTGACCATCATGTTCTGGGAGATACCGATGTTGATTCCCAGAAGAATCATAGTGACAAAGAGGTAACGGGAAGCTTCCTCAGACCAGGGAATACTCAGGCTGACTCCACGTCCCACCGTCTGGACCAAAATAATCACCATGATTACCATCATTACAGCTGCAATCAGACTGTTGATCAGATCTTGAAATTTTTCCACTGCTTTTAAAACAATGCGCATTTTCATTCCTCCCATCAAAAAGCAGCATCTATTTCTGGCTCATGTAGCGCGGGGCGGAATTCCGCCCCGCGCGGAAAGAATTACTTCGCGGCTTCGACGCGGCTGAGAATATCGGCATAGTCCTTGCCGTACTCGTCACGCACAGACTGAGTGGCAGAGATGAACTCAGCCTTGTCGGGGTAGGTAATATTCATACCTTCAGACTGCAGGGTCTCCAGAGCCTCCTGCTCCATCTGGCGGCTCAGCTCACGCTCAGAAATCTCGACCTCAGCCATGGCCTCGTTGATGATCTTCTGGTTCTCCTCACCCAGAGAATTCCACACGCTGGGACTCATGATAACGGCCACGGTGGAGTACACGTGCTCTGTGACGGCAAGCTCGTCATTAACTTCGGCAACGTTGTTCTTATCGATAACGGTGGTGGGATTCTCCTGGCCATCGATGGCGCCCTGCTGCATGCCAGTGTAAGCGTCACTCCAGTTCATGGGAACAGCGTCTGCCCCCAGAGCCATCCACAAAGCCTGGTGCACAGGGTTCTCCATCACGCGGATACGCAGGCCGCTGACATCAGCCAGAGAGTTAACAGGACGTACCGAGTTAGTCAGGTTGCGGAAGCCAGACTCCCAGATGCTCAGTCCGTGCACACCAATATCATCCATGGCAGTCAGCATCTCATCTCCGATCTCACCCAGGAATACCTTGTCAGCATGGTCGGTATTCTCAATCACATAGGGCAGGTCAAAGGCAGAGAACCAAGGAATGAAGTTGGCCATCACCGAGTTGTTCACCACAGCCATGTCCAGATTGCCCAGCTGGCAGGCTTCTACGTTATCACGCTCGGTACCCAGCTGGCCATTGTGAAATACAGTGATCTCAATGTTTCCGTTGGACTTCTCGCTGACCAGGCGGGCAAATTCCTCCATGGACTGGCCAATCGCACCATCGGCTGCAGAGGCCTGAGCCATACGCAACTCGATCTTTCCGCTGGTGCCGGAAGTACCGCCGTTTCCGCCGTCGCCACTGCTACCGCAGCCAGCCAGGCAACCGAGGGTCAGGGCAATCGCTACTGACATACCAAAAATCCGCTTTTTCATTTTCCCATCCTACTTTCTATTATTTTTTGTTTTCCTGTATATCCTCTCCATATAAATCACGGAGTTTGGAGACTACCATCCCGACGCCGGGTCTGAGTCCATTGTGTAACTGTGTTCTCACAGGGATATTTGGCCGCCTCTGCCTCATCCAAATCCACGCCGAGACCGGGCTTGTCGTTGGCGTATACATAGCCGTTGCGATACTCGGGCAGACCGGGGAAGACATCCAGCAAAGCACCATGGGGACCCTTCAGATCCTGAATGACGAAGTTGGGGGGTTCGATGCCGGACCATTCCTGAACGCCAAAGTTGGGTGCCGCCAGATCGATGTGAATATTGGCAGCGTGAGCAACAGGAGACATATCTCCGGGACCATGCCAGGCGGTACGTACGCCAAACTGCTCTGCAAAAATCTGAAGCTTTCTGGCTGCAGTAATGCCACCAATCTGGCTGATATGAACGCGGATAAAATCAATGAGGTGTTCCGAAATCAGGTATTTCCACTCTGCAGGGTTGTTGAACAGCTCACCCTGAGCAATAGGAATGCTGGTCTGCTGCCGCAACACTTTCAACCACTCCGTCTGCTCCAGGGGAACAGGATCCTCCAGGAAGAACAAATCATATGGCTCCAGTTCCTTGGCCAAGCGGACTGCTTCCACCGGAGCAATTCGCTCGTGAACATCATGCACCAGAGCGATGTCATATCCAACCCGATCGCGAATTCCCTGGAAGAGTTTGACCGTATCCCGGATGTATCGCCGGGAATCCAGGTAAATACCGTCGGGCGCTCCCTCAGGAGCCGTGCTGGGGGCCTTTCCATAGCGGCCACCGCCGTAACCGCCGCATTGACAACGCAGATGGGTGATCCCCATTTCCTGATACCGCTGAATGTTTTCACAGATTTCGCTGAGATCTTTTCCGTCTACGTGGCGATAAACTGGAATGCCCTCCCGGCATTTTCCGCCGAAAAGCTGGTAACAGGGCATGCCGGCCAACTTTCCCTTGATATCCCACAAGGCCATATCCACTCCGGAAATAGCGTTGTTTTCCACAGGTCCGTTGCGCCAGTACGCGTTTTGATGCATCAGCTGCCAAAGTTCCTCAATATTTTCTGCGTTCCTGCCCACCAGCAACGGCTTGAGGTATTCTTCCACCACCTGCTTTACCAGCAGATGACGGTAGGCAAAGGTACCACACCCCAGGCCATACAGCCCAGGCTGGTTGGTCTCAACTTTGATGACCACCAGGTTGATTCCCTCGGGCGCAGTACATATGACCCGAATGTCCTGGATAGTGACTCCCATATGCAACTCTCCTTATAAAATAATAACTTGTAAGTTGTCTGATAAGTTTGGTTAAGAAATTGAGCTCATTGCTCAATTTCCATCCGATCCAACGCCTGACGCAGATGCTCCTGCATGTAGTCCCGAGCCAATTCTGCATTGCCCTCTTCAATTGCTTTATATATCAAAGTGTGGTAATAGATACCGTCTTTATAGCCGAATTGATCGTTAATCAGAGTAAAGTCATTCCGATTCTCCGTATAGACCATTTCCATACACTTTAAAATCAGAGGATTTCCCGAACTGCGGCATAATTCCAAATGGAAATCAATATCGGCCTGGACAAAGGCATCTTGGTTTCCTACCTGATCAACCATGTGGTTAAGCAGATCACGAAGGCGATCCACCATTTGAGGATCTGCTGCCTGAGTGGCCATGTAACAGGCTTCAGGCTCAATTAACCACCGGAACTCCAGCACTTTTTTTATGTCTTGAAAGTCTGCAGAGGTAAAGCGACTGATCCCCTGGTTACCGGGAGCAACCTGATCACTGATAACAAACGTTCCTTTTCCGTGGATGCTATCCAATACACCCAATCCAACAAAATGACGAATTGCTGCCCGAACACTGGGGCGGCTGACTCCCAAAGCTTCTGTCATCTGATTTTCAGAGGGAATTTTGCTGCCTACCGGCCATGTCCCATCCTGGATATTCTTCTGAATAAAGGATACGACCTGATTGGTAACATTTACTTTCTCAATGTGTTGTAGAGCCATGATAAATTCCTTTCCCTCAACTTGTCTAACAAGTTAAGCTCATTATAGGATCAGGTATAAAATCTGTCAATCTAAATTCTATTTACTAAAAATTTTTTGTAGATATAACACAATAACAAACCGTTGTTTTTGTTGCTCTTGTCATACAAGTTTGTTTGAATCTATGTAACATGTCTTTTGCGATAGGCTGTTAAATTAAAATCATGCTAACACCAAACACATATAGATATTTTTTCCATTATAACATATTTGGAGACATCTGGAACAAATACCACATCTGAATTCTGCCTAAAACGCTTTTTTACATAGTTCACCCGTGTGCGACAACTGGCGTATTAGACCACTAAACCAATACTTTTTTCATTCTCAACAACTATTCACAGCTATAAATTACTCTCCTACCTTAAGTTTTCATAAGATAAGCCTATTTCATTGACACGCGCAGAACCAATTGGATATACTGAGGCATCTATTCAAATCAGCACTCTTATGCGCTTTCTGCATGCTATGCAAAACACCCGGCGCCCAATTCTCTCTATATTTACAAAGGAATCCAAATGACCATCCCTCCCCGGTGATCAATGTTTTCCAAGGCTGCTTACATAATTTCTTCTTCCAAAGACGTTTGGGAAAAATCTGCAATCTTGAAACAAATTTCTCTATGCCTTTTTAGGCTGGTCTGATTTTGTCTTGACTTCTTATCGTTTATTCTTATAATAGAATTAGAATAATTCTAAAATAAGCATTTCCTTGTTGAATACATCAAAGAGAAGTTCTCCATCCGTCGTGGGTGCGGCATTTCAGCCGCGGTATGCCCCCATGACGTGTTGGAACCATGCAGGGACCTATCGTAACAGAAAGGAATGTGAGGAAACTGAAACATCTACCCTTATCCGTCCGCGTCCCCATTGAGGAGGACAACCCCAGCATCGTGCGCTGGGAAGAAAAGTGTATCCGCTGCGGCATGTGCAAGGAGGCCTGCACCAACCTGATGGGCGTGCTGGGCACCTACACGCTGGAGGAAACCGGCGGGAAGGCGGTCTGTATCTACTGCGGACAGTGCGCCAATGTCTGCCCGGTGGACAGCATCACCGAGCGGGACGAATGTCCCCAGGTACAGCAGGCCATTGCCGACCCCAACAAGGTGGTGGTGGTCAGCACCTCTCCGGCGGTCCGTGCCGCTCTGGGTGAGGAATTCGGCATGGAACCCGGCGCCTTTGTAGAGGGCAAGATGGTGGCCCTGCTCCGCGCTCTGGGTGTGGACTATGTGCTGGACACCAACTTCGCCGCCGACCTGACCATCGTAGAGGAGGCCAGCGAGC
>OGEZ01000484.1_pt1 | contig 34843 bp, 19 predicted proteins | sample 1570831 | NCBI WGS metagenome assembly OGEZ01 (sample SAMEA2582059, study PRJEB24529) | metagenome | biome: Human gut stool | place: China | collected 2011
GACATTTGGTGTTGGCACTGACGCATAATCCGTCTTATTAGCTACCCATGGTTCATTTGGATTAAGAATTTCACCTGTAACTTTATCAAGTTCCAATGTACGTGTCCATTGTGCATTTTGTACATTGTCATTTGGGGTCTGACTTCCTGCTCCTACATAATGAACAGTTGATGTCACATCTTTCTTCCATTGATCTTTCGCAGGGTAGTTTGGACTGTTTGGATCATTTGGATTGATTGGATCTGTTGGATTATGTGGATCATTTGGCCCAACTGGAACTTTATCATGTTCTAACTTAACAGTAAATTCTTGATTTACAGAAGCATCATTATCATATTTCTTCTCATCTGTTGTCGCTTTGGTGAAACCATCTTCCACTAGTTTGTATCCTTTATTAACAAACTCTTGAATCTTGTTAGCAGTTGAGTAATCAATAGTAGCGCCTGAATCACCTTCAACAGAATCACTAGCTAATTCTTTATTATTAGCTGACACATCAACATAATGAATCGTCGCTTTCTGTTTCTCTTTCTTGTAGACAACTACTGTTTCATAGCTTCCTAAATCAGATTTAGCTACAATATTACGCCAATAAGTGTCAGAAATTGTTCTGCGACCTGCACTAGTTTCAATGATAGTATCTGCTGGCGCAGTAGAAGGATTGTAAGTATAAGAAGCAGCTACACTATCTGCATTGTCTCCTGCTTTTAGACCAGGAACATTAGTTGATAAAATTTCTGCCTTATAGCCACTTAGCTTAGGAGAAGTTACAGCAGTATAGTTGACAGTCTCATCGTTTGTCGTTCCTGCTACTCTCCATCCTGTATCAGCTTTACCATCGCCATCGATATCACCAACATTGTATTTTGCTTTACTGTAAGCAGTCAAGAATTCATCACCATTACTTACAGTTGAATTCTTCAAAACATCTTTAAATTGGTCCTGATCAATGGCAACCTCAAGAGTACGATTCCAATCAGATGATTGAATGACGTCATCTTTAACTGGTGTGCCATCTTCATAAACGTATTTGATAACATTTTTATGGATAGCTGTAGGATTGATTGTTGAGCCGTTCGAAATCCAAATGTTTTGACGGTTATCACCAACAGGGTCGATACCATATGTTCTGTCAGTTGCTGAGATACCACCTGTAGATGAACCTGTTGGAACTGATTGTGCATTTGCAGGATTAATATCAGCATGGTTACTTTGGAAACCGGCAATACTCAATGCTCCACCTTGGATATTAGTCCAAACAGAACTTTGCTTATTACGACTTTGTGCATCTCTACCATCTTTATTCAATGAATAAACAGTATATGTTCCAAGACCTGGATTAACGAGTGTTCCTGTCGGACCGTTAAATTCTACTCGGTTACCTGAACTAGCTGATTTATTCGAAATATAAAGAATATTACCATGACCAATATCTTCAGGGTTATTACCTTGAGGAGTAGATGCAGGCAATTTACCAGTCACCTCTCCAGCTGAGAGACCATCTGATCTAGTATAACGTAGTAATGAGACATAAAGTGGATTGTTAAATTGGAAAAAGGTATTAGAACTATTTCCCAACGCTACTGAAATCAATTCAGCATAGTAGTTAGTATTATCATCTCGAATGTCTACGATAGAACCCTTATTAGCCTGGAATAACGGTTGATCCTTTTGGCCATTTTCAGAACCAAGTGAAATAACATCGTCCCAAGCATTATCACCGCGATCATCCATTTGTACACGGAATGTTGCATAGTCATCTACGACAATACGACCATTTTCATTTAGACCAATATAGTTATAACCGTCATAGCTTCCTGAAGGGCCTCCACCACTCTTAGGACCTTTACCTACTGAGTGGAATGTATTGGTAGAATTTTTACCAAAATTAACTTTCGAATTATTACCAAGGTCAATCGCAACACCACGGCCTTTATTTTCAAAACGAACTTTAGAAGTTGCACCCGTTGTAAACTCAGCATTATTACCGGCCATCACACCATCACGACCATTTAATTCAAAGGTCGCACCGTCTCCGATAATAACTTTACTTGGACCATTCTTACGATTGCTATTTCCAGTACCATAACCACCGAAACGATCTTTATCTGTTACACCATCTCCAGGTCTATTGATACCAAGCGAAATACCTTGTCCGATACTAGTGTTAAGTACAAGTTTTGACTCTTTACCTGTTTCTACTGTACCGCCATCTGCCATAAAGATACCAGCATTATGATATCGAGCACTATCTGTAGCGTTATCAGTGTTCATGTTAATGGTTAGGTTAGCTCTATCTTGAACACTAACTTTAGCGCCACTTTCAAGAGTGATTGCATCCCCTTGAGAAGAACGGTTAAGTGTTAGACTAGCCCCCTCAGAAACAATAACAGCTTTAGCATCATGAATGTTTGATTCACGACGTTTATCTGATCTACCAGCTTGTCCCACGTTACGTTGAACATACTGAGTTTGTCCATTTCCAGATTGATAGCTATCACTAACAGTTGATGTTGTGTTTCCTTTAATAACAACATTGGTGTTTCCACCACCACCATAAAGTGATGAACCAACACTGGTTACATTGTCAAAAGTAACAGTATTTGGACCACTTGTCTTAGATAAATCAACAGGTCCCTTTGAGTTAGCTGATGCCAATTTAAGGTTTTTGAAGTTAAGTTCCCAAGCTGCACCAGTTAATTCTAAGGTATTTGACAAAAGATCTAGACTAGCATTTTGATTTTCACCTTTGATTGTAAGTGGACGTGCTTGAGTGTTAATAGTGATTTTACGGTCAACAGATCCTGAACGTCCATTATCTGTATTACCATTATCACCTGCTGCTACGATATTACCTTTAACGGTAATTTCTTTAATACTACTGTCTTGAAGTGCTGCAACAAATTCACTCCAACTAGATACTTCTTTCTGAGCATCTACTGCTACCGTTGATGAAGCTGATGCTGCTGCACTCGTATCACGACGCGTACGACTAGAACGATTAGAATCATCCGAATTAGATGACTTTTGAGTTTTATCAGATGAATTTTCGTGACTATCAGTTTGACTCACTTTATCTGAATGATTCTCAACAGATGATTCTGAAACAGACTCATTAGATTCTTTTGCTGTCTCAGCCTGTGTATTTGTTATTTCTCCTGTTGATGCATCCGCAGAAGTTGTTACACTTGGAGTTAAATCAAGTGTTGCAGATGGTTCGGTAGATGCTGAAACAACAGACGTAGGATCTGTCTGTTGTGCCGTTGTTGTTGAAGTAGTTACTAAACTACTCGAATCATCGCCGGTAACAGATTCCTCTGGTGTTACCGGTGTGTCGGTACTGGCAAGCTCATCAGCTTGTGCACCATGTGCTGCAAACAGTGCCGTTCCCAAAAGCACTGAGCAAACGCCGATTGAATATTTTCTCAAAGAAAAACGTTGGCGTCGATTAAAAAAATCTTTCATTTCATAAATTCCTCCCAATTGAATTATGATTCAATTGCTGTTGCTTAACATTCATGCTGTAACCGTATTCTACTCCTTTATAATTTAACTGTCAATAAAATTTTCAGTTTTTTTACACTAGTACGATTTTTATAACGATACAGTATATATGTCATTTAACATAATGAAACAAAGATTACAACAAACAATCATCTTATTTTCATAATTTAACAACACATATCCAACATAGTTATGAAGATTATAAATTAATAATACATTATAATTTATAATAAATTTATATTATTTGCAGTAAATTAAAATATACCTAATTTATAAAAGTTTTGATTAATAAAACGTGCTATTTCTTAATGATGTGTCCTACTTTACTTTGAAAAGAACACTAAGAGTAGTCAAGATATTTCTCGTAACCAACCAAACTCGTACCATCAATGGTGTGACTTATCATTTTGATGAAAATGGACGTGTGAAGCAATTGTAAGAAATGTAAGAAAATCGACTAAAATTATTCTTACTAGTCATACAGATAAAAAAACAAACAAAAAGCCAAAATCAGAATTCTGATTTTGGCTTTTTGTTTGGTAAAGAATTTATTAGTCCTTTTTCAGTCTTTTTAGGTGTTTATAGAGACCGAAGGCACGATCCAGTTGCATGGATTCGATAGGACGTTTGCCCTTGATATAGAGATTTCCATTGGTCGCATTCATCAACCCTGTTTTAGCAATGGCATAGCCAGTAATCATGCCACTATAAAGGAATTTTTCCAGTTCCTTGACATCTAATACTCTGCTTGAAGGTTTAAGAATACCATATTCTGCTTCATAGATATCCACAAGTCTTTTAAACTTATAGGCTGTTTTTATGGGCATATCTCCGACATTTCCCTTGGCATAATAATGATAGAGATTCTGTGGGCTTAAGTCTGCAGATGCCACCTCTTGACCATTGGGCGAGTAAGGTTGTGATTTAATGAAAGTATTAAGCTTGCCAATATCAATGTGGGAGTCGCTAACATTTTCCTTAGGAACAGGACCTTCAACCTTATCAACAATCTCCCTTCGTCTTATAGTTGCCAACAATTCATAAGGCTCGACTCTAAGTCTTTTGGAGAATTTTTCCAAAGTATCAAGCGATACCGTTCCTGTTTGATTGATTAGGTTATAGTTGGTTTGAGCCATGCCAGATGATACCACAAAATCTGTCATGCGTTCTCTGACTTCCCCCTCAGCCATATCTTCCGTGATTTCCAACTTCTTGCGAATGTTGTGCCACAAGTTCTGGGTGACCTGATCAGGATCTCTTGGAAACTCAAAACCCTCATGCTGATTGTCTCGAGCTAAGAGCTTTCCAAGTGTAATGTTTTTCCCAGTCACCTCAGCCAGACCGTTAGTAATCGTTACAATCTTTGGGATATTTCCCTTAGGCTTGTTCATAAAAAGCATCCGAAGGCTTCCTGACGGAATCCCCGTAGCTTCTGAAAGCTCTTTGTAACTCTTCTTGTCTTTCCAAAATTCCCCCATACGAGCTTTTTCCACATTTTCCCAGAAAAGCTCCTTAAGGGATTTTGGGGTATTCGGCTCATCCGATAATAGTCGTTTAGACATAATTGTCTCCCTCTAAAGTTGCTGTTTAAACTTAGTCCGAGTCTATTATCTCATATTTTTAATAAAAATCAAATCATTCCCTAATAGTATTGATTTTACTATATAAAAAGGATTTAGCTCCGTTTTACACAGAACTAAATCCCTTGAGGGGGATTATATCATAAATTGGTAAATTATAGCCTAAAGCATACCCAACCAAAAGAAAAAAACTTAATACGCTAGCCCAATCAAGGGCAGAAGCTAATACTAAAGATTTAATTGTCCTTCCACTCAATTGACCAAAATAGACCCATTTTTTTCTGTTAGAAATAAATAAAATAATTGGAAGATAGAGACAAGCTCCCAAAATAGCTGGCCAATACTGTTTAATCCCCATTGAAATAGGAAATATAATTGTGAAAACTAAACTTATCAGTGCAAACAGTGAGAAACCACTCATAAAATACGGGATGACACGAGAAATTCCTTGCATACTTTTTTCAGGACGCTCTTCATCCCCATAAAACGAATAGCGTAAACCAACATCCACCAAACCGGCGAAGCCAATCATATTATTCAAGCTATTTATGGTCCAACTTGTTTCTAGTAAGTAAGATAATTTTTGTTTCTGATTAAGTTCTTTATTTAGAATTCTATCATAGAGCATCATAGGCGCTACTGCCATAAAACCAAGCAAAGCTAAACTAATGACTTTTATTGGAGATAGTTCTCCAAAGATTGCTCCAATCTTATCAAACGAAATGGTCTTAAAAAGTCTGATTATCTCTACAATAACCAGACTAGCAATAGATAAAAATAGCACAAGTTTGATAAGTCTCTGCCATTTTTTCACGCCATTCAAAATTGTTCTCACAATCTCTTCCTCTTATCCTAATAAAGTTTGGAGTATTGGAATAACAATAATAAAGAGCACTGTACTTAGAGTCACCACATTCGTCGAAAATTCCACGTCTCCTTTTCCTTGATTAGCAAGGATTGGGAGAACCGCTAGAGCTGGTGTAGCAGACTGAATCATAAAGGTCTTAAATTCAACCGTTGCCATATTTGGGGCAAAGAACTTCAATACAAGAAGCATGGTTAGAGGAGCTAGGATAAAGCGTCCAACCAAAGTGACAATTGTATCTTTATCAAAAGCAATCGTATTCAAGCCTGCCTTTGCAAGAACAATACCGATATAAATCAGAGATAGGGGAGTGACGATATTTCCAACATAAGTTAAGGTATTCGTTGCGAAATCTGGAATAGAGATTCGGAGAATCAAAAATAGTAGAGCTACAAGAAAACCAACAAGCGGAGCTGGTAGTAATTTCTTCCAGTCGAATTTTGTTGTCTCTTTGCTTTGACCCGATTTACTGTCGCTCGTCATCAAATACACGCCCAATGTCCAGGTAGAAATCGTATTGGTGATATAGTAAATTAAGAAGTAAGGAAGCGCCTGATCCCCAAAAAGAGCAACGTTTAGTGGTAAACCAATAAAAATAGTATTGGCATTCACAAAGGTATTAATCATGGTTCCTCGACGTCCTGGACGGACCTTGAAAAGTATAACTGCAATATAAGCTACGACATATCCCAAGATAAATGCTACAAAAGTATAAAGGAGGCCTCCAGAGAGACTGATTAGCTTATCTAGTGTTAGGTATTTCATCACCGACACAAAGATTGACGCTGGCAAGGCAACATTCATGATCAAACGAGATAGGTTTGGACCAAAACTATCTCCAAACCATCCTTTCACCTGCAGAATATATCCCAAAATGATGATAGCGATAATCGGAATGATACTCGTAATCGAGGTTAAAAAAAGTGACATAGGTATCCTTTCTAAATTACTTAAGTCCACAGCCCATACAAACCTGTCGCTAGCGAAGGATAGGAAGCAAAAATGAATTATTTATACTCTGGATACCACTTCAAATCACGAACTGCTTTAGCCATATCTGTTTCCTTAGCACGCGCAAGGCCTTGCTCTTGTGCTTTTTTAGCGACTGCTTCGGCTACTTTAATAGAAACATCTGCTACATACTTGAATGGTGGCAAGACAGGAGCTCCTGGTTGGCCTGGATTGACAATACCACTCAATGAATGAGCCGCTGCTCCAATCATTTCATCTGTCAGGAGACTTGCTTCAGAAGCCAGCATACCTAGACCAAGACCTGGGTAAATCAAGGCATTATTGGCTTGACCAATCACATAGTCTACACCTTTATAAGAAACCGTATCAGCAGGAATTCCTGTTGCGACAAAAGCTTTGCCATCTGACCATTCAATCAAATCTTTGGCACTAGCTTCTGCTAGCTTGGTTGGATTTGACAAAGGGAAAATCATCGGACGCTCTGTATTTTCACACATAGCCTCTACTATTTCTTTAGTGAAGGTATTAGGTTGTGTTGAAGTTCCGACAAGAATGGTTGGCTTCACAGTCTTCACTACTTCAAGCAGGTCAGTCAACTTGTCTGCGTTACTAAAGTCAGCACGTTTCTTAGCAAACGGTTTTTGTTCAGGAGTTAGGTCATCCATGTCATCAAAGAGAAGACCTTGTTTATCAACCATAAAGAAACGTTTATAGGCTTCTTCTTCAGAAAGACCTTCACTGACCATTTCACGAAGAACACGAGAGGCAATTCCTGCGCCCGCAGTACCACCACCATAGCAGAGATAAACTTGATCTGTTAATTTTTCACCACTAATATCCAGTGAACCAAAGATACCACCTAAGGTAACGATTCCTGTACCTTGAATATCATCATTAAAAGTTGGAATTTGTTTCCGGTATTTTTCAAGAATATTGGCAGCATTCAAGCGGCCGAAGTCTTCCCAGTGAAGGTAGAGCTTAGGAAAGAGACGTTCTGCTGTTTGAACAAATTGGTCAATGAAGTCGTAGTAACGATCTCCGCGAACCCGCTCGTGACGATTTCCTAAGTAATTAGGATTGTTACGAAGTTCTTCACGGTTAGTCCCTGCATCAATGACTAAAGGAAGGACCATCGAAGGATCAATTCCTGCAGCTCCCGTATAGACCATCAATTTCCCAACAGAAATATCGACACCATTTGTCCCCCAGTCACCAATACCAAGAATACCTTCTGCATCTGTTACAACGATGAGTCGAATCTCACGGTCCCCGGCAGCATTTTTCAAAGTGGCTTCAATATTTTCAGGATGATTGATATCAAGATATGCCGCATATTGTGGATCTACAAAGAGGTCACTATAACCTTCAATAGTATCGGCAATGGTTGGGTCATAGACAATTGGATTGAATTCTTCCAAATGCTGAGCAAAAAGGTAATAGAAAAGAGTTCGATTTGTATTAAAGATTTCCATTAAGAACAAACGTTTTTCCAAATCATTGACCTTTGTTCGCATTTGCGCATAAGTTTGCGCCGCTTGTTCTTCAATCGTTTGAACATACGGTGGCAGTAAACCAATAAGGCCTAGTTCCTTTCGCTCCTCTAAGGTAAAGGCAGTACCTTTATTGAGGAAAGGGTTGTTTAAAATATCATGTGCAGTCATAGTGCAACCTCCTTTTTACTCATATTATACTACTTAAAATAGTCGTTTTAAAGAACAATGTGCTTTATAGTGTCCACTCATTTCTTTTATGTTATAATGGGCAAAAAGAATTATGACAGAATCAACTATACAACCAGTTATCATCTTTCCTCCAGATACAAATGGACAACCACTTTATCTGTGCCTAACCGTATAACACATTTGTTTTACAGGCTATATAGTAGCAACAATTGTGATGGTACTAATAGAGACTAGCATATTGAACTAATAAACAATAATATGGATTTTATAGTATACTTTGTATTGTTTAAAAAGTTATTTTTGTCATTTAAAACTTGTATTCTGTTTATATGACAACTAATAATTATCTACAAAAATATATTTCACAAAAAGTGAAATATTTTCGTAAACAAAACAAAATGAGCCAGGAGGAACTTTCGGAACAGGCAGGACTCGGACTCAAGTATATCAATCAATTAGAGAACCAAAATGTGAATCTGACCATTCACAGTCTAGAAAAAGTGATTGTCGCCTTAAACTTGACACCGGAGGATTTTTTCAATTTCGATAGTCTCGAGGCCACCACTGACCAAACCGATAACCTCTCATTGAAAAGAGTTAACATGAAGCTGAAACAAGTTCCTCTTGATAAAAGGGAGAAAATCCTAGCCATATTTGAAGATATTCTTGATAACCTATAATCATCTCCTGACTCATCACCACATTCTAACTCAATAAAAAAGTTATAGTCAAACACGTCACTACGGATAATATTTACTTATCGTCTCATCTAGTCTTGTCTATGTAACTTTTTTTAACAATTTTTTGAAAGTGTGATTTTATGAATCTTAAAGACTTAAACTACTTTTATGACCTAAGCAAGCTACAATCTTTCACTGAAGTAGCTCGAAAAAACGGGGTGAGTCAACCATCTATTTCTTATGCCATTAAACGTTTAGAACAGGAATTCCATTGCCAATTACTTGTGCATGATCCCTCACATAGGACATTTAAGCTAACTCCACAAGGTGATATATTGTTACGACATGTAAAGAAAGCTCTTCCAGAAATGCAAGGTGCCCAAAAAGAAATACTTCGAAGCCTTTCTTCCTATAATACAATTGGGTTTCCGCCTCTTATTATTGACTATCTTGTTCGTAAAGAGCCTGCTTTTATTGAGAATGTCTCAGCACTTCGAAATATTCACCCTATACAAGAAGGTTCTATTGAACTTCTAAACCTCTTATCTATGGGAGAACTAGATGCCAGTTTTATGGGAAGCTTAGAACCGATTATTGATAAACGATTTTCAGTTAAAACTCTTATGACAAGTGATCTTTATTATATTTTGCCATCAGGCCACTCATTGGTAGATAAGGAAGCTATCGCTTTCTCTGACGTACTAAATGAAAATTTTATTATTTTAGACGAACATTTTGTTCATCTAAAAGCTTTTCAACATTTGAATAATCACTATCATCATGCTGCAACACCATTCTTTCAAACAGATGATATTAATTTGCTTAAGCAACTCCTTCGTAAAAAAATTGGTATCAGTCTCCTTTCTGAAATCGCTATAACAAAGGAAGACAAAGATTTAATTGCTATCCCAATGGTTAAAGATGAACGCATGTCGCTTTATGTTTCACTAGTTACACTTAAGGAAAATAATCTTCATCCTGAAGTAGAAAACTTCTTCAAAGAATTATTAAATTAAAAGCGATAATACTAAGCTCATTAAGATACATCTAACAATAAAAGAAAACTCCTCTCGTACTTAAACGAGGGGAGTTGTTTTACTAATAATTCCAGTTGACCAAGAGATAAATGAGGCTTGAGCCAAACATATCCGCTAAAGCATGAGCTAGGAAGAATGGAAGGAGGTTTTTGACCTTGTATTTATAAAGGAAATAATAAAGTAGACCAAAGACCACACCAATAACCAGAGCCCATAGCATCCCCTGATAGGTATGGAAGGACACACGGACAATGGTTGAAAAGAGCAAGACCCACCACTTATACTTGGCTTTAACTGAGGTCAAGAGCCCTAAGAAGAAAAATTCCTCGTAGAAACCGTTGAGCAGTCCGTAGGCAATGGCCATAGGTGACAAAGCCATAAACTTATCAAGTACAGCCATAGGGCTAACAAAGGCTAAAACTTGAGGACTAAAGTAATTATACTGTCCTGACAAGGTGCTAACCATATCGGCGAACAAGCCCATAATAGCGAAAATAAAGGGTACCCAAAAAAGAACAGACCACTTTAGGCGTATAGGTAATTGTTTAAAGTCAAAATGACGTATCCAGAGGTAAATAATCGCTAAGGCTAGGAGAATAATCTGCAAGGTGAAATTACTTGAATAGCCTGCTCCTTCACTGGCTGTATTGGTTGATGTCTCACTGATTGCTGTGGAAACGCTTGGAGCCAAACTCGCCAAATATATTTCGGTTGAACGCACGATAAACTGTCCAAACATAATGAGCGTAACAATACCGATATCAAACCACCTCAGATTCTTTAGTGGTTGTTCGGGACGAATTTTCTTGAGTAAAGACATTGGTCTTTCCTTTCTTCTATCCTCTTCATCGAAGACTGGTTTATTCTTTAAGTTTATTATAAGTCATAAACCTTAACATAATACTAAAATTTGCAGTAAGATTAGTATTTCATTTAAGGAAAGAAAAAGCAAGGGAAAGCATGTTTCCTTTGCTTCAAACTTGTTATTAATCATTCTTTTTAACAACACTAAATAAGACAAGGAGTTGGAAAATAGCCAAAACAAATAGGACCACAAAGCCATTTCGACTACCTTGAGCCGTTGCTCGTGCAAAGTCAATCTTGTGATTAGCTTGACTCATAGCAACAATTAGAGAGGCTAGGGTTGTTCCCACTGCTCCTGCAAATTGTTGGAGGGTGTTAAAGATGGCATTGGCATCAGCACGTTGATCAAGCGACAATTGTTTCTGTCCATTGGTCATGACATTACCAAAGGCAACGCCAAGCCCCGTCATGAAAATCATGTAAAATACTAGGATCAAAGTATTGGAAAGGGAGAGGCCAAACAAGCTAAATAACAACTGAGCAAACACGATAAGGCTTGCTCCAATCAGAATTGGTTTACGAGCTCCCATCTTATCTAAAATGATACCCGAAAACGGAGCAAATCCTGCACCAATGATAGCTCCTGGAAGGAGCATCAAGGCTGCAAGAGTGGTATTAGAGTGGTTAACTAACTGCACATAGTTTGGCAAGAGGAAACTCATCGCAAGGGAACCCAATTGGAAAGAAAAGAAGGCGATGATATGACCGGTCAGTTTACGATTTTGCAAAATAGAGAGGTTGATGATGGGATTTTCTAATGTTGTAGAACGCCAAATCAAAATGGCAAGACCTAAGATACCAATCAAAAGCCAACCTAAGACTGAGAAACTAAAGAAAGCATGATCAGCAATCCCATGAAGGCCTAAAATCAGGCCTAAGAAAAGAAAGATGGTAGCCAGTAGACTGAGGATATCTAAAGATTCACGTTTAACCTCACTCTTTTGCTCAATCGAGCGAAGCCCTGCAATCAGTGAAGCTAAGAGAATAGGAAACTGAACTAAAAAGATGGAACGCCAACCGAAATGTGCAGTCAGAAGTCCACCAACAGTTGGTCCAATCGCCGGTGCAACTGCTGTAATCAGTGTCCCAACTCCCATCATGAGACCAATCTTACGACTTGGAACCAGCTCCAAAATGATGTTAAACATGAGAGGAAGGGCAAAACCAACACCCATCCCTTGAACCAATCGTCCCAAAACAACAAAGCTAAAACTAGGCGCTATAAAGTCGATGAGAACACCTAAGATAGACAAAAGGTTTGCGACAAGAAAGATGGTTTTCATCTTGAATGAACGCTTGAGATAGGCAGATAAAGGCACCACGCAAGCAACGACTAATAGGTAGATGGTTGTAACCCACTGTACTGTTGACGTATTAACCGAAAATGCCTTCATCAATACAGGAAAGGTGATGTTCATAGCTGTTTCACCAGCCACTCCACAAAAAGAAAGGATTCCTGTCGCAAAGATGGCACACAGGATCTTAGTGGAGATTTTTTCTTCTGACATGAGTATTTGTTCCTCCTAGATAAACTTAAATATTGCGGTAGTGTTGTAAGATTTTGAGAAAGACTTCTCTCTCTTTAGCTGAAAATTGCTGGGCAAACTCTTCTTCTTCCTTTCGAAGATAGGATTGACAGGCAGAAGCAATCTTAAGAGCTTTATCCGTGAGAACAACCGCCTTTTGCCTAGCATCTTTCGATGAGGTATGTCGTTCGATAAGGCCTTTTTTCTCCATCCGCTGTAAGAGAACTGTCGTTGTCGAACGCTGAATCTCAAATTCGTGCTCAATGTCACGTTGAAATACCTCATGATTAGCATGATTGGTTATAAAATCGATAATGGCCATCTGATTTCCAGTCAAATCATACTGCCTAGCAAACTGATCAAAGTGGCGCATCATATTGTTATTGGCTTGCTTCAACAAGCGTCCAAAATGGTCCAAAACATGACTCCTTAACTATATTGTTAGCTAACTAGCGATTAACAGTATAGTAGAATTATTAACTCAAGTCAATAGATTCTTTCAAAAAATAGAAAAACTCAAGGACTTAAATCCTTGAGTTGCTTGATTAGTCTTTCTTTACAGGAATTCCCTTAATCACACGCGCTGGATTCCCGCCTAGAACCACGTTGTCTCCAAAGGACTTGGTTACGACGGCTCCTGCCCCAGCCACTACATTATCCCCTAGGGTAACACCAGGAAGGATGGTCACGCCTCCACCAGCCCAGAAATTATCACCGATAGTAATTGGAGCCCCATATTCAAGGCCTGAATTACGCTCGGTTGGATCAAGCGGATGTAAGGGCGTCAAAAACTGACAATTAGGGCCAATCATGGCATTGTCACCAATCGTGATAGGACAGACATCTAGCATAGTCAAGTTCCAGTTAGAATAAAAATTTTCACCCAGATGAATATTAACACCATAATCCGTAACGAACTGAGGATTCATGGCAAGATTTTCACCAGTCGAACCAAACCAAGATTTGACAATTTCAGCTCTCTTGAGACGGTCAGTTTCGGCATTGAAGGCCATTTGGTTTTCTCTCGATTTAGCTGCTAGGGCACGTAACTCAGGGTCGCTAGGTTTATAAAACTCACCCGCAATCATTTTTTCATATTCTGTCGGCATGGCATACTCCTTTTATGGTTGTTTTCCTATATTGTAGTATAGAAGTGATGTTACCACAAGCGAACCGATATAAACTAGCTAAATATCTCAACTTAAAAAATATTACTAATTATAAATTGTAACCATAGCTCCATTATTTTCATTAGAAAGTTTCAGTTCCCAATCATGAAGTTCTACGACTCTTTTTACAAAAGATAACCCTATTCCAAAATGGTGATTTTGAAAGTCGTTTCCTGACTGATTATCTTGGTAAAAGAGCGATCCTACATTATCAATCATATTAGCTGAGAACCTTGAGCCATCATTCCAAACCGATAAAACAATCTTATTTTGCTCAGATGATAATTTTATAACTATCTTTGGCATCATTGATTGACTATAGGACATTGCATTATTCACTAGATTAGTAATTGCTCTTAAGAATAATACTAAGTCAATATGAATAGTAGTATCAGATGGGGTTTCATTCAATACATTTAAAACACAAGTCCCAGTTGTCAGAGGAGTTAATTCTCTAATCAAACATGACGCAAGCTGCTCCGAAGTAATATGCTCTTTATTGATATTATCTTTATAAAATGTTTTTGAATATTGAATAAATTGATTAAAATAATTATCTAGCTGTTGACTTGAGGATTCGATATCTAATAAGCATTGAGTTAACTCAGGAGACAAATCAAATGTCTGAAGATACTCAGCATTACCTGAAATTATTGTTAGAGGTGTCTTTAAATCATGTGCTGCGGAAGACACTCTGAACATTAGCTCTTGCTTTTGTTTTTTCTCTTTTTCAAGCATCTTTTGAATTTTATCCTGCATCTTCATAATATGTTCTTTTGTCTCAATAAATTCAAATAACCTTAGTGGCTTAGAGTATTTGTTATTGTCTGAATATAAGCTTTGTTCATATACTGTCTTCATCTCTCTCTGAATTTCATATAGAAGTTTTTGTACATTTCTTACAATTATAACAACTAAAATGACACAAAGATAAATCCACGAGCTAACACTAAAAAACATAGTAAAGCTATTCACATTGTTAGCATTAATTCCTTCAACCGCTGTAAATAGGGCAGGAATAATGTAAAAAAAACAAATGCATAACAAAAATTGAAAAATAATTTTCAAATAAGTTGCTCTTATCAACTGCTTTAATGTTATTGATTTTGCCATTTATATCCCCCACCCCAAAGAGTTTTAATTGGATCAATACCATAAGGTTTCAATTTTTGTCGAATCTGATAGATATACTCTGTAATACTTCGGTACTGAACTTCTGAACTTTGAGGGTACAGATATTCATAAAGTTCCTCTACACTAAAGATTTTAGTTTGATAGGTAAACAACAAATATAATAAATTAAATTCCCTTCTCGAAAGAGAAATACTATTACCGTCTACTATTAATTCCTTTCCTACCCTATCAAATTGAAGTAAACCACTAGTCTCAGTATCTTCGACAGAAAGTAGCCTTTTATCTCTTCTAATATGCATTTTGACTCTTGCAACCAACTCCTTCATACCGAATGGTTTGGTAATAAAATCATCTGCACCTATTCCAATAGCTTCAACAATATCTTCTTCAAGGTTTTTAGCAGTTATAAAAATTATGGGTGTTTGAATCTGACTTCTGATACTACTACAAATGTCAATACCACTCACTGGCATCATTATATCCAGTAAAATCAAATCAAATCCTATGAAGTCACATAGGTTAATATCTTCAACAGAATTTCTAGTTTCAACTACATAGGAGTTTTTCTCCAGAATATTCTTAATCAATCTTAAAATTTTTAAATCATCGTCAATAACTAGAATTTTAGACTTTACCATTTTTTTCCTCGTACGTTTTGAATATATTGTAACATAATTAAAAATCGAAAATACATTTCAAAATTAGCATATAATTGATAGTTCAATAAATTGACTTTCTACCAAATCTCAATAATGCTCATTTTTAAGTAACAGAATATGTGCTCCAAAGTCTTGTATCTATTTTTCAGTCAATCTATCTAAATTCGATGTTGTCTCATCTAAAAAAACAATCTTTATTTGGCTTACTTTAAAAATTCCTTTCTAATTAGGCAATAACTCGTAAAGAATAATCCAAAAAGCCAAATTATAAATACAATAAAACGCATTATAGAATAGTTTGTATGTATTAGCTGAAAAACTAAATCATATATTATTACACTTGAAGCTATTGGTAAAACTCTATCTATAAAAGGCAACACGAGTATAGGAAATAATAGCAAAATTGCAAGTGCAATCATTGAATTACCGCATAAAAAGGAAAAAGAGTAACCCGCTAAAAAGTATACAACTGAACCAAACAAGTAATAATAAAAATTTACTTCACTATGAATACCCTGACTAAACATCATTACTATTAAACCTGCTAATACTGACTGTGTTAAACATTCTAGTAGATCTATTAATAATATGTATAATGCTGCCTTCACCTTACTTCCGTTGTTCAGGTAAACTTGCTTATAACTTTGTGTCCTCAATTCTACACTTGCATTTAAAACTCCATTCCCTAAAAAAGAGAACGATATTATAGTTAATAAAACAGAACTGTTAAAAGTGATAGAATCTTCATTAACTTCGAATTTTAGATATCTTAATAAACTTATTATAATAACAAATACTAACTGAAATAATAAATAAACCTGTATAGGTAATAAACTATACTTTTTATATAATAAGCTATGCAATTGGCTTTTCATTCTTCTTCCCCCATTTTATTTTTTCTAAATAAAATAAACAAATCGTAGTAAGGAAAGTTTCAAATAATAGAAGAATCGCTCCATATAATTGAGTTGTCTGACCGGCTTCGACCCTACCAAAAGCAAAAGACTTAGCTCCAATTAAAGGTAATAAATTGTCTAAAATAGGAGAAATTGCCTTAAGTATGCCTGATAAAGAGAAAACTAACAATAAAACTATCACAATCAAAGAAGGAATTGATCTTTTTGTTCTTTTTACAAGTAATAGAGAGAGTAAATTAAGTGTAATTGTAAAAGCTCCTATTCTAGTGAAAACATCAAGCATTAAGCCTATAGACAGAATACTTTGTAACTTACTAACTAACATGAATTTTAGAAGTAATGCATTTAATAAAAACAACGTAAAGGTCGTCATTATTGAAATAACAATTATACTAAATATCTGTGAAAACAACCTTATTTTCCAGTTAGCACAAATTAGTGATGAAAAATCATCCTCACCAAATTGATAATCAGTTGCTAGAATTAATGCTGACAATATAGGTAAAAATAATACGGTTGCTTGATACGGAGATGATAAAATAGCATCTCTCACCGTTCTATAGGGAGTTTCAATTACATTTGGATCAATATTTACCGAGTTTGCAGCACCGGTGTGTAGTGCATTAATGACTTGAATATTTTGATATGTAAAAAACAAACTAACTACAACTAAGATAAATAATCCCATTTTAAATAAAGTTAGATGGCTATATTTATATAAATACCCCTTTATAACTTGACTTAACATTTTACACTACTCCTTTCGTGTACAGAGCTAAAATAGGCGTTTTCAAAACTATCATATTGCTTCAATACTTGCTCACGTTTATCATTTAGAACAACGTGACCATTTGAAATACCTACAACTCTATCTACGGTTAATTCAAGTTCGCTCATATAATGGCTAGTTAATAATACTGTTTTTTCTTGTTTCACAAAGTCTTTGAGAAACTCTCTTAACCAACGGATTCCCTCTGGGTCCAACCCATTAATAGGTTCGTCTAAAATCAAAATATCTGGGTTTGCAAGTATTGCTGTTGCCAAGCCTAATCTTTGCTTCATTCCTAAAGAATAATCTTTGATTTTCTTCTTACCAACATCTTTTAATCCAACAATTTCTAAACATTCAGTACAACGTTGCTTACTTAGTCCACAAGAAAGTGCAATCCATCTTAATTGCTCATAACCAGTTCTACTTGGATAAGGTTGATAACCATCTAAAAAAGTTCCTACTATTGAGATTGGCTCAGCTCCTAACTCACTATATGTTGTTCCTAAAATAGTTGCCTTTCCACTATCAGCTGACTCCAACCCTAATAGTATTTTTATTAGGGTTGATTTCCCAGAACCATTAGGTCCGATCAAACCAGTAATTTCACCTTTATTAGCTTGAAAAGTTATATTTGATAATACAACTTTGTCATCATATGTTTTATTTAAATTAGTAATATTAATCATTTTGCTTTCCTTTGACGAATAGAACCTTTTGAAATTTCATAAATTAATGCTTTCACCAATAGGCTTACTATCAAGCTCCACCCATGCATATGCATTAAAAGGGGAAGTTTTAAAATCTGAAACCCAATTTGGAGAATGTCTTGTTATAGCGAAGGTACCTTTCACTATAATTGTAGTTTATCAATTTCTTTTCGGAAAAAAATCAGAGTTAATAGTTTTACATATTTTTAATAAAAAAATATTCTGAGATAGTCTTTAAACATCTTATTTTAGATAAGAAACAATCCACAAAAAAATCCCAAGTGCACAATGCAACTTGAGATTTTCTTTCTGTCTGGGCATGCCTGAGTGATTCAGGTCTTTTGATTATTTTTCTTTTTGATCTTTTTTATTTTTCTTCTTACGTCCGTTGCGGCCAAGTCCTAGACCTGTTACCGATACAGTAAAGCCTGCAATGTTGATGGTTTCTTCAATCTTACCTTTGCTTGCTTCATCTTCATTAGAAAGGTTAATTGGCATCTTGTGTTTAGAGCCAGTACCTTCTGCTTGATTGGCAACAGGTGCTTCAAAATCATCCCCAGGACCATAGGTTGTTGGACCGTCATGAGATTCAGAAGGTTCTTCGACTTGGTCGAGAACTTCTAGGTCTTGAACTTCTTCAACAACGATGTCATCTACTTTATCTTCCTTAGTTTTACCATTAATAGCGCCTGTCAATGGGATATAAACAACGGTTTCTTCAAGGTTACGTTGACCAACGGTCTTACCTTCAACCTTATCCTTATCAGCGCTGTAGCCTTCTACTTCTGGTGTGATGACTGTTTCAAACTGACCTTTATTCGAAGTCCAGTAGCTTGAGCCGAGCTCTTCACCTGTAACCTTATCAATGGTCAAAGTACGTGTCCATTGAGCTGTTTGGATGTTGTTAGCAGGAAGTTCCGCTTGTCCATCGCTAGATGTGTAGATAACTGTGAAGGTCACGTCTTTGATGTAGCTTTCACGTTCTGGCCATTTAGCACCATCTGGTACAGCTGGGTTGATTGGTGTACCAGCTTCTTGAATGTTATCTGGTCCTACTTGAACTGTACCATGACGAAGGGTAACCATGAAGTTTTGGTCAACGTGTGAATCGCCATCAAAGATAACACCGTTTGTGAAGCCATCCGCAAGGAGGGTATAACCACGATCACTGTAGTACTTGATGCGCTCGATTGTTGAGTAATCGATAACTTCGCCTGATTTACCAAGCAAGTCAACGACTTCAAGTTTCTTACGAGTTGTACCATCAACATAAGTAACTGTAGCTTTCTGAGCATCCTTGAGGTAAGTTACTACTTCCATGATTTCAGGGGTTTCTACAGAAACATCTGTCATTTCAGCTACTTCCATACGGTCTGGTGTAAATCCGACAACCTCTGGAGAAGGAACAGCTGAGAAGCCAGCTTGAGTACTTGACCATGCTTCATAATTGATAGCGCCTGTAACAAGATTAACGTTAGCCAGACGTTTGAAATCAAGAACTTCGACGTAGTCGTCGCAAGCCAAGCCGCCTTCTTCGAAGACATACTGGATTGTACGTGTCACATCGGCACGGTTTTCGAGCATCTCTACGCTATTTGGCCAAACTGGACTATTGACATCATTTGGATCTACAACTTCACCTGCAACTGGTGCTGGCATATCTGGATCAATAAGAACCAAACGTTCACGAAGAACCACTTCGAAGACTTGATCAAAGTCAGAATCACCATTGTAAGTGTGGTCAAAGGCTGTCGCATAACCATCGTTGACGAGCTCGTAACCTTGTTTAAGCAAGTTTGCGATTTGTTCATCAGTAGAGTAGTCAATCTTTTCACCTGAGCTTCCGACGACGACATCACGAGTCAATTCGGACTTATCAAGCTCATTCATGTAAAGGATAATAGCTTTTTGCTCATCCTTAGCATAAACCACGTTGGTATCTTGACCTGGGTGTTCTGGAGTAATAAAGGCCTTTTCAGAAATGTAACCAAGAACATCTGGAACGACTGTTTCCATAGCCATGGTTGGATCTTCAGGATCGTTGTTGTAGCTTGGAGTAGGTGCATTTTCAATAGGTGTACCATACTCATCTACTGGAATAATCTTACCAAGCTCTGTGTAAGTTACTGTATCTTCCACTTCTGGAAGGTCTGGGCGAACTTCAAGACCACCAGCTTGACGTTTATCTGCATAGAAGCCATCTACAACTGGAACTTCTACAACATCATAAGTGAAGCTGTCTTGATCCCAAGTGCTTGTTTGTTCCACTTGGTTAAATTTACCGTGGAAGCTGAAGCTATCTTGAATGTTGATAACTGGATCTTTATAGCCTGCACCTTGGAAGGTAACCGTTTGTTTCGTATCTTGCGTGATATCATCCAAGATTGGCTCGTAAACCAAGGTTTGGTCCATGCTGAGGTCAATTGGCAATACCAATTCACTTTCAGCTTGGTAGCCAGCAACTTGTGGTGCTGGTGTCTCAATAACTTGCGTAGCATCTTGAGGATCATTAGCATAATGAACTGGCTCTGCATCCGCGATTGGATTACCAAAGCTATCAACAGGGATAATCTTACCAAGCTCTTTATAGGCAACACTATCTGTTGCTTCTGGTTTATCAGGTGTAACAACCTGCATACCTGCAACTGCCTTGTCCGCAAAGTAACCTTCGATAACTGGAACATTGACTTTAGCGAAAGTATAGCTGTCTTGATCCCAAGTGTAAGTATCTTCTGCTTGGTTGTACTTACCAGTGAAGGTGAAGTCAGACTGGATATTAACAGGCGGTGTTGCTTCGCCAGCTCCTTTGAAGAAGACAGTTTGCAAGGTTGGTTGCGTTACATCTTCAAGGATTGGAGCATATTCAACAAGAATATCGTCTGTCAAGCTCTCAGGCATGACACTTTGTTGCATTGGACGGTAACCCGGAATGTGAGGAACAAGAGTCTCACTAACCTTAGTTGGGTTATTAGCATCGTTGTTGAAGGTTGGCGTTGGCACGTTTGGAATCAAACGTCCATTCGCATCAATAGGAATAATCTTACCAAGTGGAACGTAGGTAACGGTTTCTTCGATATTATCCTCAGTAACATCTCTACCCTTAACCTCTACTCTATCCGCAAAATAGCCTAAAACAACTGGTGCATAGATATCATAATACTTGGTTTTGTTTGGAGACCACTCTGTCTCATCAACAAGCTCACCAGTAACCTTGTCGAAGGTAAGAGTACGCACCCAATAAGCCTTTTGCACATCAGCATCTGGCAAATCCGCATTGCCATCTGTACTTCTGTAAAAGACTGTGAAGCTTACTTCTTTTTCGTAAGCATACTTAGATGGCCATTTAGGTCCATCTGGATTATTAGGATTGATTGGAGTATCCGGGACTTGTTCATTTTCAGGTCCCACCTTGGCAACATCGTGTTGCAAGAGGACAAACCACTCTTGATCATCAATATCTTTATCATCAAAAATGGCATCTTTAGGGAATTCGTCCTGAATCAAGTCATATCCCATGTCCTTGAAAGTCTTGATACGTGTTGCTGTCCCGTATTCAATCGCTTCACCCAATTCACCGGTCAACTGGTCACTAACCAAGTAAGCACCGGTAGTTTCATCAATATAAGTGATGCTGGCTTTCTTGAAAATTTTACGATACACAACCGGAGTGTCCGCTCCTGGTTTGTTCGGTACTACACTTTTAATATCTGTCATATAATCTTGAACAGCTGGTGTTGCTGTCTCACCCGCCTTTCGTGGATCTTTTTTGTTATTGTTATACTGCTTAGTCAAAGCACCTGGAATATATTCCCCATCTTCTGTCACGGGGATTATGCGTCCCAATTTCCTATAGGTCACATGTTCCGTTACTGTTGGCACATAGGGAGTGACAACATTAAAACCCGCTTCCTTTTGGTCAGCGTAATAGCCCTGGACAACTGGTACCGATACCTTAGGATAGGTATAACTGTCCTTGTCCCATTCAATTAAACCAGTCTTAGCATCTCTAGTCCCTGTAAAGACATGGTTTGCCATGACTTCAGGGTCTGGAGTTTTAGAACCTGCTCCTTGAAAGATAATCTCCTGCTTGGATGGAATCCTCACGGTTTCCGATTGAGCATGATTATCAAAGAGAGCTTCGTCAGCTCTGGCAAAATCTAATGGAGAGGGGGCACTGTGGTCAGAGCGACTTTTTGGGTTAGTCAATAAATTAGAAAGATCTATAGTATCAACTAAATCAGAGTCCGCTGACTTACGTGCATTATGCGCTTCGGCAGTTTTAGCCTTAGCCGCTGCCTCAGTCGCATTTTCCCTATAGGCTCTCAAAAATACTCCCCCTTTCTACTTTTTTATAAGAAATAAATCCTATACTTGCTAAGTTCTCATGGAAATCTTTTCCATTAAGATTTCATTTTCCCTCAGAGAAAGTAACAAGCTCTTATCAAAGATTAAAATTTTTGATATCTCTTATATATACTATAATACGAGAATGGATTTTTTACAAGTAAGGTGTAAGAACTTTAATCATTTTAACCCCTAAGTGAAAAAATAGCGCTTTGATGTGCAATATCTATCAAATAGTTTACGAAAGTGATATCAAAATGAGATTACACCGATGGTTTAAATGACGAGTCTTTAATCGTCTAATCCTATTCTATAGAGACTGTCTTAAGAAACTCACTGTAAACAAACAATGCTGTTTTAATCTTTGAAAAATAACCTTACCGCATTTTAGAAAGAATGGCCTATTAGAAATGCCACTAGATAATTAGCATTACCTTTAGTATAGAGGGACTTTTACACTTCGTCAATAGATTGAAAGCATTTAATGAAAATCCCTAATTTCAAAGCTTTCTCGTATTAAATGTTAAATTAATAATAGCAGTTTTAGCATTACTATTGTTTAGGTAAGTAGAGACATCAGTAAGTGCTATCAAGCTTTCATGAGTTACCCATGAAAAAGCGTAAATGACTAGCTACAGTCCTCATCTAAATCTGTTTTGACATCTGGATATGCCATAAAAACCGAGACTCTTGTCTCGGTTCATACAATTTAGAAACGACTACATTTGTCCTCGGCCTTCACCGTCAAAGTAAACCCACCATCCTGGACTTACTTCAACCCAACGGTTAACTGCCATTTCACCTGAATTTGGATCAAAGTAACGAACAACACCGTTCACGCGAACCAGATGACCTTTGATTTGTTTACCATTGTTATCAAAGAGGAGATTTTGACCATTGATATTAACCATGCCTTTGACAGCATTACCATTACCATCGAAGTAATACCAGCTACCATCAATTTCGTGGAATTGATTGCGGTAGAGCTCACCTGAGTTTACATCATAGTAACGAAGGTTACCATCTACGTTCGCCAAAGCACCTTTGACCTGACGGCCATTTTGATCAAAGTAGAGGTTTTGACCATTGATGTTTTGTGAACCTTTTACGGCTGCTCCATCATTATTGAAGTAAGCCCAAACACCCGGTTCAATTTCAGCAAAACGGTTGCGAGCCATTTCGCCTGAGTTAGCATCATAGTAACGGATAGTGCCGTTCTCATTAACGGTACGACCTTTAACTTGGACACCATTGTTGTCGAAGAAGAGTTCTTGACCATTAATGTTTTGGTGACCTGTTACACGTTTACCATTACCATCATAGTAAGCCCAAACGTTATTACCAATTTGAACGAATTGGTTACGTCCTGATGCATTATTATTGTTATCTGGTTTTGGATCTTGTTTGCCGTTTGCATTCAAGACACCGTTTTGGTCATAGTAGAAGACTTGACCTCTGCGGTTTTGACGATAACCATCACGCAACTGCACACCATTAGCGAGGAAGAAGTATTGTTTACCATCGATAGTCTTTTCACCGATTGCCATGCGACCTGAGTTATCAAAGTAGTAAACATTTCCGTCGTTATCTTTGATGAAGGCATTCTTAGCACGTTTGCCATCGTTATAACGATAGTAAACACTGCCCCAGCTCTTCTCGAACTTACCACTACCATCACCGTTTTGGTTGTCGTTGTTAGTTGATTGGTTGCTTCCGACTACTTTTGGAAGGCTAACTTTACCACCATTTGTACCATAGTAACCACTTAGACCATTCTTAAGCACGTACTCTGAACCACGGTCAAGAATGTTAGTACCATTCATGTACTTCGCAGACCACTGTGTAATTTTCTCGTCAGTAGTCATACGTTTACCAGTAGAGATTTGAACACGGTCAAAGATTTGTGGGTAAAGACGTTTCAACTCATCAAGGAAGGCACCACCATATTTACCTTGGTAGTCGTTACCAAAAGTACGTGTCTTAGCAGCATAGAGGCTATGATTGATGATTGCGCCGTCTTTAGTTTCACCATAGTTATTAACACGAGTTGCAGTGACCACTTCATCACCCGGAAGGTTGTAGATTTGGTCTGGAACCCAGTCAGCAATCGCTGAGATACCTACAGCGTGGAGCGATTTAAGAGCTGCTTTCAAGTCAGCCAATGAACCATACTTGTTGTCCTTACTCATACCAATATCATAACGGTCTGTAAAGGCATAACCATTTTGGATGACTGAGTCAAGGAAGCTACCGTCATCACTTGAAACGTATTGTGGGGCAAATTCGAATGATGTGATACCCCATGATTTGAAGAGGTTTGCATTTTCAGCAATCTTCTTATTAGTGTATTGTGATGAATCTTGGACGAAGTCTTGGAAGTTAGAGAAACCTTCGTAGATAACTTGTGAATCAAGGGCAGCATTTGATTCGTAAACCAAACCACTGCTGTTCTTTTCTTTACTTGGTGCCACACGCACGTCTTGAGTTTCAGAAGCACCTACTGGTACCCAAACCGCAAGGTAACCATCAACTTGAGGGTTACGGATACCACGGATTTCGCTTGCATTAAATGTCAAATTACCGTTACCATCAGTGTATTTGACAATACCGTTAGCATCGCTATCATTCAAGTAAGTAGCCACACCATCCTTTGTTGTCAAAAGCAACGGGCGATAAGCTTGATTACGGTGAGCCGCACCCATGTTAATAGTCAAGTTACTTGTCAAACGAAGGGCAGGTTGGTTCGAAACGATAACTGCCATACCTTGATTACGTGTTTCTGCTGTACCAGCATCAGAAGCACTGTTAGCCCCTGTACCATAACGTACAGAAGTCAAGACACCTGCAGCATCCCAACCATTAGTATTACCATAACCGATGTAGTTAACCTTCATATCTTGACCACCAGCTGCATAGCGGATACGGCCTTTCAAGAGGGTTTCAATAGCATCGTAATATGGTGATTTTTGAGCCATATATTGACCATCATCTGTGTACATGTCTCCATAGTAAACACGTGGCACAGTGTCCTTATGCGTAAGCATCAAGGCATATGCTGATGGGATATTATATTGTGTGTACTGCTTGTTAGCACTACGCATGTCTCTGTTGTAGATTTCAAAGGCTTTCTTCATTTCATCAAGAGTGAAGGTATTCCCTGTTGATTGAGGGTTGATTTCATTTTTGATGATTTGACCAATGATTGATTGTACCTCAGAGTCATGAGCACGCACAAAGGCGTAGTTAGCCATACGTTTAGAGTTTTTACCACTTTCAGAACGGTCATTCATACTATTTGAAATGAGTGGTTCAACTCCTGAACGGTTACCGATTGGACGCAAGAGTGAATACACCAATGCCAAGTGCATAGGGTCATCCATTGGCAATTGAGCACCTTTAGTGTCTTCATTGTAGTATGGGTCATTGTGAGACCATGCTTCCAAGATAGACATGTGTTTAATGGCTTGATCTTGACTTTGATCAGCACCATATTTAGCTTTGAAGTAATCTGAAGCAATTTGGAGAAGGTCGGCATTGACATTATCCACGGCATCGACACGAACACCATCGAAGTTTTCATCTTCAGAACCACCAGTGATAGTACCGATGTTCATAATGTAGTGGAGCCAGTTCAACTGCTCAGCTTGAACCGCAGGATTTGAGTTATCGATATCATTAGCCAACAAGAACTCGAAACCACCGTTGCTTGTATCCTTGGTATACTTAGGATTGCGTTTACCTGTTTGGCTAGTCGGTGTGCGGTTCAGGAGACGGTAGTCTGAGTTAGCCTGGCTTGTACGACTGTCGTTGTTATAAAGAAGGGCACCACCTTGCAAGTGGTCACTGTTATCAAGGTTTTCAGAAGTTGAATTCCAACCAGGTTGAGTCTTCACGAAATTTTTGATGGTTGTACGCAACCAGTTAGTGTTGCCTTCACGCGCAATACGTTCCTCAATACGCTTTTGAACTTCAAGCGCTGCTTGGTCCATTTGAGTTTGTGAACTGTATGATGTGTAGGTTTGATTCGTACCAAGACCTTGCTCCTTCATGTAGTTAAGGTAGCTCGCTTGGACAGCCTTGCTTGGCCACCAAACCGTAAGCAATGGACGTTTGTCATTTTCAGTTGAGGCAGTCCACTCTTTACCGTCTTTCAGGATTTCTTTTGGACGGTACCATGTGTTGGCAGTGAAGTAACCGTCAACAAGTTCGATATCTTTATCTGTTGTACCATAAAAGGCATTTTTATCACCATTTACAGTAACGTTTGTGTTTGTGCTGTCAGCTGATGAACCTGTTCCACCGTTCTTATCGAAACGGTATTCTTTTTGGTTAGACAATTCACCAGTTTCAGCGTTGAAGTATTGGCTTCCTCCGTTACGTTCAAGGACATAGTTCTTACGAATAGTACCGTCATCTTCAACGTAGTATTGTTTTCCATTAATAGTTTTGATGTGGCTTGGACCATCAGTTACTACATTGTTAGCTGCTGGAAGGTCGTTATTTACTACTGTGACCGTATTATTGCCGTTGTTAGCATTGTTATTATTACCAGCAACTGGTGTGGCACGACGCCCTCCTGTAGGACCACGGCGGGCACCAGTCGCACGACGTTCACGTGTCGCTGCACGGTCTGTAACTGTTGTTGTATCAGTTGTAGTATTGTTATTTGTTGTATCAACGGCTGTATCGTTGGTTGCTGTTGTATCTGTTGTAGTTGCCGCACGATCAGTGCCGACTGTCGCTGCCGTATCAACAGCATTCGCTACAACTGTATTTGTTGTATCAGTTGTCAAATCGAAAGTTGCTGTTGGAGCTGCTTGGTCAGTTGCGGCATTGTTTGTCGTTGCAACTGCTGTAGTTGGATCTTGAGCAGTCGTTGTATCGTTAGATACAGTACCCGTATCAACAGAAATATCGGGGATGGCTACAGTAGCATCCGTGTGTTCGTCGGCCTGAACGACACCGTCGTTAGTCCCTAATGAAACCGCTGAGACTGCACCGAGTGACATCCCTGTAACTGCAATGGTTACCCATTGTTTCTTGACTTTGTGCATTTTATAATGTACTTTTTTGTCCATAATAAAAAGACTCCTTTTTCCCATTTATAGCTTCATTCTAAATCATTGAATGCTTTTTTTCAATAAGATTCGATAAATTTTCATAATTTTTAGAAAAAACACTTTATTGTTTTAATTAAATGAGTTTAAAGTGAGTCTTTCGAAATAAAAAATAGCTTATTTTATTTTTTTTAAATCAATACAAATGATACTCTATCGCTATTTAGAATGATTATTGATAAGGTATTTCTTTTAATACTATCTCAAGAGAGTCTAATGAAAATTCACAAAATCCTTAAGACTCTCCTTTCAAAGCGACAAAAAATACCGTCATTATCAAACCATCAGATTTGTCAGGATAGGGTCTTTTTTAGACTATCTTCTCATACAGAATCTAAATTCTAACTATCTAAGCCATTCATTACTTACTGAGGTGTAAGGGCTTTAAATTGGGACCTATAGTGCCAGTAAGAAAGCAGAACATCGAGCAATAATTCATCTTATAAAAATGGCTCAAAAGCCTATCGATCTTGCTGAAACTAAGGAAAAAAGGAGTATAATAAAGGTGAAAAGAGTTAACCTATTTAGATACAAATAGAGGGGTAGGTGAGAAAGATGTCAGTACAACATACAAACTTCAACACAAGCCAAGATAAGGGTAAGACTGGTCAAGAGTTCAATAATCAAGAGCTCATTAAGAAGAATGCTCCAGACAACAGGGTTGCTTCTATTTTCCTTGCAGTCGCCTTTTATTTAGCTATAGTCTATCTTGTCTTATTCTTGCTCTTAGGTCTGTCAAATCCTTGGGGAATGCTTATAATAATTTTCCTAGCACCTAGTTTGATTAGTTTTATCATTGCAACTATTTTAACAGGAATAGGACGTAAAAAAGGTAACAAAAACTTTCTATACACTAGTATTATTTTTTACCTAGTCTCAATTTTTTTGGCCTATGACCCTGACTGGGGAGTTTTTCGAGTTATACCAATTCTGTTAACCATTCTAGTAACGATCGGAACTGTGATGTTTAAACAAGATAATGAGCAAGACAACAAATAAGAGACCATGTTCAAGTGGTCTCTTTATTTTATGTAGTCATTTGTATTTCAAAAAGTCAGTTCCATTTTGAAACTTTCACAACATCTCCAAATCAAAAAACACCTTCTAGCTAGAATGGTTAGCTAACATAAAGGTGTTTTTTGTGCTTATCTGAGCATTGCAAAGACTATTACAATTCTGAAATACGAATAATCTTCGACCTATTCTTCATCTTTCTTACGTTTAGCAAGAAAGGCGAGACCTGTTGCAGTTGCCAAAGCACCAAATGCCATTGACAATGATGAGTTTTCCTCACCAGTCTTAGGAAGCGCTTGGCTACCACGTTTGTGCTTAGGATCTTTCACTTCAGAAGTTGATTCTGAGGCACTCAATGAGGCAGACACTGAAGCACTTGTTGAGGCAGAGGTTGAAAGACTTGCTGAAGTACTCAATGATGTTGAAATACTTGTTGAAGCACTTGTGCTTTCAGAGGCACTCAAGAATGCTGATGTAGAAGCTGACTCTGATACAGAAGCTGATGCGCTCGCTGACGCAGATGCTGAAGCGGATGTACTTGCTGAGGCTGAGGCAGATGCTGACGCTGACTCTGATACTGAAACTGATGTGCTCGCTGATTCTGATGCAGAGACTGAAGCGGATGCGCTTGCTGACGCTGACGCAGAGGCTGATGCGCTTACTGATTCTGAGACAGAGACTGAAGCGGATGTGCTTGATGATGCTGACGCAGATGCTGACTCAGATGCAGATGTACTTACTGAGACTGAGTTTGAAACAGACTGTGATTCTGAGATAGAGGCACTTGTTGATGCAGACTCAGAATTTGAAACTGATTGCGATTCACTGATTGAAGCACTTACAGATGTACTTTCAGAATTAGATACTGATTGTGAGTCTGAAACAGATGCACTCAATGACGCCGACTCACTCAATGATGCTGAATTAGATGTCGAAATCGATTCACTTGTTGAAATGAAGCTTGAAGCCGAGTTCGAAATAGACTCAACAGTTGAAATAATTGCAGAAATTGAAGCACTGAAGGCTCGAGACTGACTTTCAAATACAGAAGCACTCAAAGAGCTTGATGTACTTAATGATTCTGATTCAGAAGCCGAAACTGACGCACTTGTACTTCGAGATTCACTCAATGATGCTGACTCACTAGCTGAAATTGAAGCACTTACTGACGCTGACTCGGAATTAGATACTGATTGTGATTCTGAGAGTGATTCACTTACTGACGCTGACTCGGAATTTGAGACAGACTGTGATTCTGAAACTGATGCACTTTCTGAAGCTGATTCTGAGTTTGACACTGATTGTGATTCTGAAACTGATTCACTTACTGATGCTGACTCTGAATTAGACACTGATTGTGATTCTGAAACTGATGCACTCTCTGACACTGATTCTGAGTTTGATACAGACTGTGATTCAGAAACTGATGCACTTTCTGAAGCTGATTCTGAGTTTGATACAGACTGTGATTCAGAAACTGACGCACTCTCTGACGCTGATTCTGAGTTAGACACTGATTGTGATTCACTTACTGACGCACTTTCTGACGCTGATTCTGAGTTTGATACAGACTGTGATTCAGAAACTGATGCACTTTCTGACGCTGATTCTGAGTTTGAAGCAGACTGTGATTCAGAAACTGATGCACTCTCTGACGCTGATTCTGAGTTTGATACAGACTGTGATTCTGAGACAGAAGCACTCTCTGACGCTGATTCGGAGTTAGACACTGATTGTGATTCTGAAATTGATTCACTTTCTGAAGTAGAAACTGAATTCGATTCGGATTGTGACGCTGATGTTGATTCACTCTCTGAGGTAGAAACCGAATTTGACTCGGATTGTGATGTCGATGTTGATTCACTTTCTGAAGTAGAAACTGAGTTTGACTCGGATTGTGACGCTGACGTTGATTCACTCTCTGAGGTAGAAACTGAATTCGATTCGGATTGTGACGCTGACGTTGATTCACTCTCTGAAGTTGAAACTGAGTTTGACTCGGATTGTGATGTGCTTACTGATGCACTTTCTGAAGTAGAAACTGAGTTTGACTCAGATTGTGATGTCGATGTTGATTCACTCTCTGAAGCTGACTCTGAATTAGACACTGACTGTGATTCTGAAACAGATGCACTCTCTGAAGCTGAAACTGAGTTTGATTCGGATTGTGATGTCGATGTTGATGCACTTTCTGAGGCTGACTCTGAGTTCGAGACTGACTGCGATTCAGATACTGACTCACTCTCTGAAGCTGACGCGTAATTTGAGATTGATTGAGAGATCGATGTTGAGGCACTTTCAGATGCTGATGTTGAGTTCGATTCAGACTGTGATGTTGATGTCGACGCACTTTCTGAAGCTGATACTGAATTTGACTCCAACTGTGATGTTGATGTTGACGCACTTACTGAGGCTGAAGTTGAGTTCGACTCAGACTGAGATGTTGAAGTTGATGCACTTTCTGAAGCTGAGACTGAATTTGACTCTAACTGTGATGCGCTCACTGATGCACTTGTTGAGGCACTTTCAAAAAGACTTTCTGAAACACTCTCTGAAAGGGATGCTGATGCTTCCTCTGATTGAGAAAGAGAAGATGAGACAACCTCTGACTCAGATGCTGAAACTGATGCAGATTCTACCTTACTTGTTGATACAGATTGAGACTCTACTGTTGAAGCACTTTCTACGATGCTTTGAGATGTACTTAAAGATGCACTCGTTGTATCTGCTTCAGACTCTGACTCGATAACCTGACTACCATTAAAGAAATTAACGCTAATATTATCAGTCTTACCTGCAAAAGGTGAGAATGTGAAGGATGTGTCATCACCAGTGATTTTAGCAGTCCAAGTCGATGTTAAGCCATAACCATTCTTGGCCTGAAAACCATTCATTTGGAAATTTTGTCCCCAACTGTAACCGCCACCATCCGTTGTTACTGGTGTTGGATTAGGTGAAGGTGTAGTTCTTTGAGTACCGTCTGAATTAGTAATATAAGTTGTTACAGTTGTTGGAGGAGTAAGTCCCTTACCTAAAGTAAACATCGTTTGTGTTGATGTTCCTGTATTATAGATAGAATATCCAGGACTCATCTTCGAAATATTCCCAAGGGTTGATGTTGCAGGATTAACATATGTGACAGTGTAGACAAAATTCAGATTTGTCCCGTCATTTGTCACTTTCAATGTATAGTAAATTGGAACATTATAGTTTGAGTCTGTTCCAGTTCCTGTATACACCTTAGTTTCACCAGTCGCTAGGTTAAGGTTTGAAGTGATAGCTGGAGTGCCATTCACTGTAGAGTTCCCATTGAAACCAGCATTTGTCAGCTTGGTCATCATGTTATCGACGGCATTACCAAGACGCTCACGCTGTTCTGCGTAAGCTGCACTTGTTGCTGATGCCGCGATCAATGTCGTTGACTTAGTGACTTCTTCTTGAACAGTTGTAATAGCCGTTTGAATTTCAGCCTTAGCAGCTGTGTCTGTCAATTTTGCTTGATAGTTTTTAGCAATATTAACAAGCAATTCTGCTTCTGAAACGTTTTGGTCCAAAACAGATTTTTCATCATCATGGCTTGCAGTTTCTGAAGCAACTGAGCTTGTTGAAGTTGCTGAATCAGAAGCTGATTCTGAGTTTGAACCACTTGTACTTTCAGTTTGTGATTGGCTATCAGAAGTTGAACTCTCTTTGCTGAGTGATGCAGATTCAGAGATAGCTTGTGACAATTCAGCAGAAATTGATTGAGACACAGATTGTGATACTGAAACTGATGCTTCTGTGCTTGCTTGAGCATCTACTGAAGAGCTTGTAGACTCTTGGCTTGTTGATGCTACTGCTGAAGTTTCAGAAGCTGGTGCTGCACTCAATACCACTGACTCAGAGTTGACCGCCACATCTTGATTAGCAGTTACTTGACTTTCCAAAGCCGGAGTCGTCGTTTCTTCCGCTTGAGCAGTGTAAGTCGCTACTGCTCCTCCAGCCACTGCACCTGCCGCCGCAATCCCTTTAAGTAGAGCTTGCCCTGAGAGAAGCGGTGTTTTCTCCTCGACACTCTGTGCTGAAACTGACGGTGCATCCGCACCACCCTTAACAACCTTGAAAAGTCCAAAGTTAGATGACGCAGCACGAAGCCATTGCTTACCTGATTTAATCAACTTAAAACGAGTCACGCGATCAGTTTCGCGGTATTTCCCTTCATTCCTTCTAAAAAACATATCTACTCCATTCTTGTTTTATGAATTAAAACTCTCCGATAAATTTTATCATAAAATTCTTGTAAGCTCTAATATAAACTCTTATTTCCCTCAAAAAAGATTGCAAACGCTTTATGCTGTATAAATACTAAAAATACTTATTTCATAACATTTTCATCCATTTTACATTTTGCAATACGTATCTTAAAGTTGTCTTAAAATTCGAATTCCCCTACTTTCACATCTACCATTTCACCTTACTAAACTAAGCCTTTACTCTCTAATACTAAGACTAAATGAGACTTAGACTAACGTTTAAGACTCCCTCTCTCATTTTCAAACACGACAAAAAGACACATCCCATATCGGAATGTGTCTTTTTTAGAACGAAGCTAATCGGCTTATTCTTACTTAAGAGTAGTTAGTTTTTATTAGGACTAGTCACTCATAAGTTTTAGGGGTAAGTCGAAGGAATATTATTCCTCAGTTTTTTTGCGTTTTGCCGCAAGAGCCAATCCAGATGCAGTTGCAAGCAATCCAAGAGCTGCTGTAGCTGCTACGTTAGACTCTTCACCAGTGTTTGGCAATTGTGCCATTTCTTGTGCAGGTTTAACTGGAGTAGATTTAGCTGGAGCTTTAGGAGCTGGATCAACTGGTTTACCTGGAGTTGGTTGTTCAGGTTTACCTGGAGTTGGTGTTACTGGTTTTTCTGGAGTTGTATCGACAAGTTTGTAAACGTAAGTTACGTTCTTATCACCTTCGATAACTTTACCAGTTACTGCGTCAGTTGTTGTCAAGTGACCATCACCATCTACAGAACCTACTGGGTAGTTACCTTGTGGTACCAATTCGTAAACTTTACCATCAGCAGTAACAATTGTCTTAGGACGGTTATCAATTACTGTATCGTAATCTTTACCTACTGGTTGACCAAATTCATCTGTTACAGATTGTTTGATAGTGTTACCATTTTCATCTACATAGTGAACGTAAACATTACCCTTAGGTTGTGCTGGTTGTTCTTTAAGTTTGTAGATGTAAGTAACGTCTTTACGTCCTTCGATAACCTTACCTGTTGTAGCGTCTGATGACTCAAGGTGACCTTGTTCGTCAACTTTACCTACAGTGTAGTTACCTGCTGGTACCAATTCATATGTCTTACCATTGTATTGGATTTCTTTTGGACGGTTGTCAATTACTGTATCGTAATCTTTATCAACTGGTTGATCTTTTTCGTCAGTGACATCATCTTTAATTGTGTTACCGTCAGTGTCTTTATAGTGAACGTAAACGTCACCCTTCACTTCTTTATAAACGTAAGTGATTGTTGATTTAGGTTTATCAACTTTACCTTTAATTGGATCAGATGATTCAAGGTGTCCGTCACCGTCAACTTTACCTACTGGGTAGTCCCCTTTTGGTACGATCTTGTATGTCTTACCATCTGGAGTCTTGATTGTGTTAGGTTTTTCACCTTCCTCAGTTGTGTTATATGGAGTGTCATATGGTGAGTTTGGTGTATCTTGACGTGGTTTTTGGATTTCTTTACCATCATTCTCACGGATGTAAGTGATGATTACTTCACCAACTTTAGGAGTTTCACTTTCTGACATTGATTCAGAAATTGAAACTGAAGTTGATTCAGAGCTTGAAAGTGATTCTGAAACTGAAGTTGAAGTTGATGTAGATTCTGAAAGGCTAGCAGATGCTGAGTAAGATTCAGAAGCTGATACTGATTCAGATACAGAAGTTGATTCTGAAGAGCTTGCTGATTCTGATGCACTTGCTGACTCAGATGCGCTTGCTGATTCTGATGCAGATGTTGACTCAGACGCACTTGCTGACTCAGATACGCTTGCTGATTCTGATGCAGATGCTGACTCAGATGAAGAAGTAGACTCTGATTCTGAATTATTTGTAACGATTGAAATCGATTCTGAGATAGAAGCTGAAACAGAGATAGATTCTGAAGTTGATACTGACTCTGATGCGCTTACTGATTCTGATGCAGATGCTGACTCAGATGCACTTGCTGATTCTGATGCAGATACTGAAGCTGATGTGCTTGCTGATTCTGATGCAGATGCTGACTCAGATGCACTTG
>OGEZ01000486.1_pt1 | contig 34472 bp, 27 predicted proteins | sample 1570831 | NCBI WGS metagenome assembly OGEZ01 (sample SAMEA2582059, study PRJEB24529) | metagenome | biome: Human gut stool | place: China | collected 2011
CTCTTATCGCTGATAAAGAAAAGAGGGTGAATCGCGTATTACGACACACCCTCTTATAGTTGTGGTTATGTGCCGGCACCCATTATCCCAGCACCTTCTTGAACCGCTCCAGGAAGAGGTTGGCTTCGTCCATCGACAGGCACAGAGGCGGCAGCAGACGGATGACGTTGGTACCGCTGACGCCGGTGAATACGTGCTGTTCCTTCAGCAGACGCAGGCGCAGGTCCTTGATGGGAGCGTCGAACTCCAGACCGATCATCAGGCCACGTCCGCGCACTTCCTTGATTTGCGGCAGCTTCTTCAGTTCGTCCAGCAGATACGAGCCTACACGGGCGGCGTTGTCCACGAGGTTCTCCTGCTCCATCACGTCGAGCACGGCCAGTGCGGCGGCGCAAGCCAGGTGGTTGCCACCGAAGGTAGTTCCCAGCTGTCCGTATACGGGAGTAAACATGGGGCTGATGAGTACACCCGCCATGGGGAAGCCGTTGCCGATGCCCTTGGCTACGGTGATGAGGTCGGGGCGGATGCCCTGATGCTGGTGGGCGAAGAACTTACCGCTACGTCCGTAACCACTCTGGATTTCGTCGAGGATGAGCACGGTGTTGTTGCGCGTGCAGGCCTCGCGTACGGCGTGCATAAATTCGTCAGTGGGCAGCTGGATGCCTCCCACGCCCTGAATACCTTCGATGATGACGGCACAGACATCGCCTTTGTCAATCTCGGCCACCATCGTGGCGGTATCATTCAGAGGCACGTAGGTGACGTGTCCGCAGTCGTTGATGGGAGCGATGATTTTCGGATTGTTCGTCACCTCCACAGCCAGCGATGTACGTCCATGGAAAGCTTTGGCGCACGACACGACGCGCGTGCGTCCGTTGTAGAACGAAGCCAGCTTCAGTGCATTTTCGTTGGCTTCGGCACCGCTGTTGATGAGGAACAGTGAGTAGTCCTCGTAACCGCTGGCCTTGCCTAATCGTTCGGCCACCTGTTGCTGCAGCTTGTTGATGACGGAGTTGGAATAGAATCCCAGTGTGGCCACCTGTTGGCTGATCATCTCCACATAGTGCGGATGCGCGTGGCCGATGGAGATGACTGCATGGCCACCATACAGGTCGAGATACTCCGTACCGTTCTCGTCCCACACGTGGCAGCCTTTTCCTTTGACGATGTTGATGTCAAAGAGGGGGTATACGTCGAAAAGTTTCATGATATTTGAAGCCTCACCCCCGGCCCCTCTCCCAAGGAGAGGGGAGGGAGGGGAAGCGTATTGTTTTTATGGATTATACTATTTATATATCTCTTTAATATATCTATTGTAACCTTATTCCCCTCTCCTTGGGAGAGGGGTTAGGGGTGAGGCGCCTAAAATGCACTCGGCTTCAGCCTCAGTCCCACCGTCTCTTCGAGGTTGAACATCAGGTTCATGTTGTGAACGGCCTGACCGCTGGCGCCCTTCAGCAGGTTGTCGATGCACGAGATGATGAGCAGTTTGTCGCCGTGCTTCTCCAAGTGGATGAGGCACTTGTTGGTGTTCACCACCTGCTTCAGGTCGATGTTCTTGTCCACGATGTGCGTGAAGGAGTCCTTGGCGTAGTATTCCTCGTACATGCGGCGGATTTCTTCCAGGGCAACCTTGGTTTTCACCACGCAGGTGGCGAAGATGCCGCGCGGGAAGTCGCCACGGTAGGGGATGAAGTCAATTTCCGAGTCGAAGCTGTTCTGAAGCTGGCGCAGCGACTGCTTGATTTCGGGCACGTGCTGGTGTTCGAAAGCCTTGTAGACGCTGATGTTGTTGTTCCGCCAGCTGAAGTGACTCGTGGCTCCCGGCTTCACGCCCGCTCCGGTGCTGCCCGTGATGGCGTTCACCATGATGTCGTCGTTCAGCATCAGGTTCTTGGCCAGCGGCAGAAGAGCCAGCTGGATGCAGGTGGCAAAGCAGCCCGGATTGGCTACATGCTTGGCCGTGCACGTGGCGCGACGGTTCAGTTCGGGCAGACCGTAGATAAAGTCGTGGTCGTCGCTCTTCAGACGGTAGTCCATCGAGAGGTCGATGATTTTCAAGTCCTCGGGGACGTTGTGGCTTTCCATGAACTTGCGTGTGTCGCCGTGGGCGGTGCAGAAGAAGAGCACGTCAATCTCGTCCAGCGGCAACTGGTCGGTAAAGGTCAGGTCGGTCTCGCCGTACAGACCTTCGTGTACGTCGGTTATTTTGTTTCCGGCGTTGCTCGCACTGTTGATGAAGACGATTTCCGCCTCCGGGTGGTTCAGCAGCAGACGGATCAGTTCGCCTGCCGTGTAGCCGGCCCCTCCGATAATTCCTACTTTTATCATAAATAATCTGTGTTTTTACTGTCTAAAATAACGGTTTTCCTCTTCGGGCACAATCAGTACCATCAGGAAATAAATGATGACGCCGGAAAAGGCGCTGAATATCCTAGCCAACGTATAGACGATGCGTACCAGTGAAACGTCAAGACCGAAGAACTCGGCCAGACCGGCGCACACGCCTGCGATCATGCGGCCGTTGCGTGGGCGTCGTAGTTTTTTGTCCGTGCTCATACGCTTGTCAGATGTTGTTCAACTCGTCCTTGTGCGTAGCATAGTAAGCGCGCAGCGGAGTCGACGAAACCTTGATGAAGCCCTTGGCATCCTCGGCCGTCCATCCCTTCTGCATCTCGCCATATTCGCCGAACTTGTTCTTCACCAGGTCGTCCTTGCTCTCTACGCCTACGGTGTGGAAGCCCAGCGGACGAAGTTCGAGGATGGCTGTACCGTTTACATTGCGCTGGCTTTCGGTCAGCATGGCTTCGATGTCGCGCATTACGGGTTCCAGATATTGGCTTTCGTGCAGGAACATACCATACCAGTTGGCTACCTGGTCCTTCCAGTACTGTTGCCACTTGCTCAGGGTGTATTTCTCCAGGAAGCGGTGTGCGCCGATAATCAGCATGGGGGCAGCAGCTTCGAAACCTACACGGCCCTTGATGCCGATAATGGTGTCGCCCACGTGCATGTCGCGGCCGATGCCATAAGCAGCTCCGATTTCCTCTACTTTCTGAATAGCCTTGATGGGGTCATCGAAGCGTTCGTCGTTCACGGCTTTCAGTTCGCCCTTCTCGAAGGTGAGGCGCAGTTGCTCGGTGCCCTCTTTGGTGCAGTGCTTCAGGTAAGCGCTCTCTGGCAATCCCTGGGCAGAGTCGAGTATTTCACCGCCGCAAATGCTGGTTCCCCAGATGCCTACGTTGTACGAGTATTTCAGTTTGGCAAAGTCGGCGGCAAAGCCATGCTTGTTCAGGTAGTCAATCTCCTCCTGGCGGCTCAGAACCATGTCGCGGGTCAGGGTGATGATTTCCACACCTGGTGCCATGACAAGGAAGGTCATGTCGAAACGCACCTGATCGTTGCCGGCTCCGGTCGAACCGTGAGCGATGGCATCGGCACCGATTTCGTTGGCATAGCGGGCGATGGCCAGTGCCTGGAAGATGCGCTCCGAGCTGACGGAGATGGGGTAGGTGCCGTTACGCAGCACGTTGCCGTAAACCATGTATTTCAGACTCTTTTCGTAGTATTCGCGGGTGACGTCCAGTGTCACGTATTTCACGGCGCCCAGCTTATAGGCGTTCTCCTCGTTGGTTTTCAGTTGCTCGGCACTGAATCCGCCGGTGTTGGCGCAGGCAGCATATACTTCGTATCCTTTTTCCTTGGCCAGATACATCACGGTGAACGAAGTGTCCAGCCCGCCGCTGAATGCGACAACTACTTTTTTCTTCTTTGCTTCCATAACTATTGTATTAAGAATGAAGAATTAAGAATGAAGAATGACTTTGTCGCTCTTCTTTCCCTTTTCTTCATCGCTGTTTTTGCTTTATTTGTTGTTTCTTTGTCGAATGAATCCTGCGTCCTGAATCTGAAAATGCTTCATTCTTCATTTTTCATTCTTTATTTATGTCAGATTCTGTCTTCTTCGTGCAGCGCGGGGTCGTAGAGCATGGCGGTGCAGATGCAGAACTTGCGATTCTTAGCCACCAGTATGTCGTGATTGATACATCCCTCGCAACCTTTCCAGAAGGCTTCATCGTCGGTCAGTTCGTTGAAGGTAACAGGCACGTAACCCAGCTCGGTGTTCATCTTCATAACGGCGGCGCCGCTGGTCAGACTGAATATCTTGGCCCAGGGCCATCGGAGGCGTGCCAGCTGGAAGGAGGCCTGCTTGATGCGTTTGGCCAGTCCCAGTCCGCGGTACTTGGGGTGTACAATCAGACCGGAGGTAGCTACATACTGCTTGTTTCCCCAGCTTTCGATGTAGGTGAAGCCGGCAAAGTCGTCGCCACACAGGGCAATGATGGCTTTTCCTTCCTTCATCTTGGTTGCTACATATTCGTGTGTGCGTTCGGCGATGCCGGTGCCGCGTACTTTAGCTGCTTCGCGTATGGTATCCAAAATCTTGTCGACGTAGACTTCGTGTGAAGCGTCGGCCACCATGACTTCAATTTGTTTCGAATCCATTTCTCTCTTGATCAGTTTATTTCTTTTGTTCTTTTATATCGTTTACTTCTGTGTGTGTCGGCATCGGCCCTTGGCGTTTTTCGTTGGCGGGTGTGGCCCGTTGGGGACGCTCGTTGACGAATGCTTCTTTTCGGGGGTGCTTGCCGGCGTTCTTTTATTGGATGTTCGGTATGATGCTGGACAGGAACTGGCGTACTTCCTCGTGCGAGGTGTGTTCGTGCAGCACAAGCATGATGGTGTCGTCGCCTGCTATGGTGCCCAGTATGCCTTCGTACTCGCGGTTGTCAATGTCGTAAGCCATGCTGCTGGCATAGCCCGGGCGGGTGCGGATGACGGCAATGTTGGCCGAGAACTGAAGCGATACGAATCCGCTGTACATCAGCATTTCGCTGGGACTCTGATCGTTGTTGCGCTTGTACATGATGTCGTTGGGCAACACGTATACGTACCGTCCGTTGATGTTGGCAGCTTTGGCTACTTTCAGTTGCTTCAGGTCGCGCGAGAGGGTCGCCTGCGTCAGTTCGAATCCTTCTTCTCCCAAGGCTTGCAACAGCTCGTCCTGCGAACCGACTTCCTTGCTCGAAATAATCATCTTGATAGCATCTAACCGATTGGCTTTTTTCTTCATCTTTCTGTATAATTATTCTTTCAACGCTGCAAAAGTAGGGATTATTTTGGAAAGAATATGCAAAAACAATGATTTTTTATTCTGTTTTTGCCGAAAAGAAGATTATTTATGCAAAAACGATGCTTCTTTATTCATTTTCTCGAAGTAATGTGGAAGCAGCCTTGCTTCAGTTCGTATTTGACGTAGCACTCGCCATTCTGTTTCAGGTCTCTCAGCACTTCGGACAGTACAAGTTTCAGTGTGTCGGCGCTGACGTCCTGCAAGGGGCGGCCGTCTTCGTCTTCTACTTTTTCGAAACGTTTCCAACTGATGTCGAACGTAGTGCCGTAGGAGTGGGCAGAATTGCTCGAAGCGTTGGTGTTGCGGCGGCGCAGGCGCTTCACGTCGTCCTGGGTGCGGAGGACGGAGGTGACGATGACTTTATTCGGATTCAGTCCTTTCGAGGTGAGCGAATCGAGGAAGTTGCTTCCGATGCTGTCGAGCAGATCGGCTGCGCCGGGCACGAGGTAGGGGATGGAGTGTGTGAGCGAGTCGACAGCGTAGAGGTCGTTGGTCTGGATGTGGCGAAGCTTCTCCTTCAGGGCTTCGGCTTCCTGGCGCGAGCCCAGGGGAGCGATGCCGATGGCGCGGGCCACTTCGAGGTGCTTGGCGTTGAGGTCGCCGAAGGAACGCTTGTAGCTGACGACGCCCTTGATGTTGCGCGGTTCGTTCAGTTTGAGGGACATGTCTTTCTTTTTGCAGCTACCAAGGGTGGACGACGCCACTGCGGCTGCCAGCAGCACGAGGGGGAGGTAATGTGTGAATCTGTTCTTTTTCATTGCTTTGTTTTTGTGAATTTATATGCAAGTCTTTGCAAAAGTCACGGCAAAGATACTTTAATCCGCAGAAACTGCATTATCTTTGCACCCAAAATGCAGGGACAGACTGACCGATGGCCGGATGCGGGACAAATGCTTGCGAGCGGCTGGCAGGTTACGGACAGATGTCCTTTTCTTTTGAATCCTCTAATATAAAAAGGAAGAACTGTGCAACGATATTTCATCTATTTGGCTTACGACGGAACGGCCTATCACGGCTGGCAGATACAGTCCAACGGGGCAAGTGTGCAGGAGTGTCTGATGAAGGCGCTCTCGACGTTGCTGCGCCGCGAGGTGGAGGTGACGGGAGCCGGGCGCACGGATGCCGGGGTGCACGCCTCGCTGATGGTGGCTCACTTCGACAGTGAGCAGCCCTTGGACACGGCCTTCATGACAGACAAGCTGAACCGTCTGCTGCCGCCTGACATTTCGGTCTACCGTCTGCGGGCGGTGAAGCCCGATGCGCATGCACGCTTCGATGCCACGGCACGCATGTACAAGTATTACGTTACGACGGCGAAGGTGCCGTTCGACCGGCAATACCGTTGCCGACTGTTCCAACGGCCCGACTTCGACCGGATGAACGAAGCGGCGCGCCGGTTGTTCGACTATACCGACTTTACCAGCTTCAGCAAGCTGCACACCGACGTGAAGACCAACAACTGCCGCATCATGCACGCCGAGTGGACACAGCTGGACGAGGTGACCTGGGTGTTTACCATCCGTGCCGACCGCTTCCTGCGCAACATGGTGCGGGCCATTGTGGGCACGTTGCTCGAAGTGGGCCGCGGCAAACTGTCGGTCGAGGGTTTCTGTCGGGTCATCGAGCAGAAGGACCGTTGCCGTGCAGGGACTTCCGTACCCGGCAACGCACTGTTTCTGGTCGATGTGGCCTATCCCGAGGAATTGTTCATGGAGGAAGAGGAGCGATGAGGCTCCTTTCCTTATTATATATGTAAGACTTACGTCCGTTAATTCGTTTTTTTTATTATGTGGTTATTGCTTGCTTTTCTTTCGGCTGCGCTGCTGGGCTTTTACGACGCCTTCAAGAAGCAGTCGTTGCGCGACAACGCCGTGTTGCCCGTCCTGTTTCTGAATACACTGTTTTCGAGCCTGATTTTCCTGCCTTTTATCGTGCTGTCGTTTGCGGCGCCCGAAGTGCTGCAGGGCACGATGTTCGAGATGCCCGTGGCAGGATGGGAAACGCATAAGTATATCGTTGTAAAGTCGTTCATCGTCCTCTCGTCGTGGGTGTTCGGTTACTTCGGCATGAAGCACTTGCCGCTCACCATCGTGGGACCCATCAATGCCACGCGTCCGGTGATGGTGTTAGTGGGCGCCATGCTGTTCTTCGGCGAGCGGCTCAACCTGTATCAGTGGGCGGGCGTGCTGCTGGCCGTGGCTTCGTTCTTCATGCTGAGCCGTTCGGGCAAGAAGGAGGGCATCGACTTCAGTCACAACAAGTGGATCTTCTTCATCGTGCTAGCCGCGGTGACGGGAGCCATCAGCGGCCTATACGACAAGTATCTGATGACCCGCCTCAACCCGATGCTGGTGCAGTCGTGGTACAATGTCTATCAGGTGTTCATCATGTGCCCCGTTATCCTGCTGTTGTGGTACCCCAAGCGTAAGTCGAGTACACCGTTCCGCTGGAAGTGGACCATTGTCTTCATCTCGCTGTTCCTTTGTGCGGCCGACTTTGCCTACTTCTATGCCTTGAGTTACGAAGATTCGATGATATCCATCGTGTCGATGGTGCGCAGGGGCAGCGTGGTGGTGTCGTTCCTGTTCGGAGCCTTGTTCTTCCGTGAAAAGAATTTAAAAAGCAAGGCTGTCGACCTGATTTTGGTGCTGATAGGAATGTTCTTCTTATATTTGGGGAGCAAATAGGAGGGAAATGAAGAATTAAGAATGAAGAATTAAGAATGGAGAATGAAGGATGAAGACTCGTTCATTTCCTCCCCATCCACTATTAATTATTAATTGTCAACTATTAATTAACCGTTATGAACCGCTTGATATTACTCGCTATATGCTTGCTGGTGCTGCCCCTGTCGCTGCGTGCACAGCTGGCGAAAGACGTTTTCAAGGCCATGCCCGACTCGCTGAATCTGCTGCTGACGTCGGTGAACCGTGCCGACTTCATCGACTTTCTGGAAAGCAAAATGAAGGCCGAAGTGACCAACCGCTTCGACGGCAAGTCGGAGATGACCGCGCTGACGCCCGACTACATCCACATCCGCATGGCGCCCCAGAGCACTTGGGAGATGAAACTGCTGCCGCTGACCGATAGCACCAAGGTGGTGTGCGCCGTTTCTACCGTCTGCGCTCCGGCGTGCGACAGCCACATCCGCTTCTACACCACCGACTGGAAAGAGCTGCCCGCTGCCGACTTCCTGCCCGCTCTGCCCGTGACGGACGACTTCATCGAAGCCGCCCCCGACTCGGCCGACATCTACGACTATCAGGATGCCCGCCGCCAAGCCGACATCCTCTTCCTGAAGGCTTCGCTTTCGCCCACCGATGCCGCGCTGACCTTCACCTTCTGTACCCCCGACTATATGGAAAAAGAAGCGGCGGACCGGTTGAAACCTTTTGTCCGCCGCCCTGTGGTTTATACCTGGAAAGAGGGGAAATTCGTCACTTTACCTTAATCTTGTCGAACCCTTCGCCGTAGACTCCGATGACGGCACTCTGCGATACGAATGCCTTGGGGTCGATGTCCTTGATCAGCCGGAAGATGATGGGCGACTCGCTTTTCTTGGCCAGTACGAACAGCATCTTCACCTCGTGACCCGTGTAGAAGCCCGAAGCGTGAATCACCGTCACGCCGCGGTGTGGATATTTATTGATGTGCTGTCCTATCTCCTCGTACTTGTCGCTGATGATGAAGAACTGTACCGACTGGCGGGCACTGTTGACCACCTGATCGAGCACAAAGCTACAGATGTAGAGGGTGACGTATCCGTAGACAACCTTTTCCCAGTCCTGCAACGCGAAATAACTGGACGAAATGATGATGAGGTCGCAGATCAGCATGACGCGTCCCAGCGTGATGTCGCGATACTTGTTGATGATGGCGGCGATGATATCCGTTCCGCCCGTACTGCCGTTCGCCGAAAAGGCGATGCCGATGCCGCCTCCGCAGAACGAAGCTCCGATGACGCAGGCCATGAAGGGCTGGTCGTCGAGCAGCACCAGTCCCTCGGTCAACTTTTGGATGACGGACAGGAAAAAAGTCAGAGTGAACACGGCAAAGATGGTCTTGATGCTGAACTTCCAACCCAGTATCCGTATGGCCAGCAGCAACAGCAGCACGTTGATGCCGAAGTAAGTGTACTGCACCGGAAAACCGGTAGCGAAATAGACGATGGACGCGATGCCCGGCACGCCTCCGGTGGTGATGTCGTTGGGCAGCAGGAATACGGTCCAGCCGATGCCGTACATGATCATGCCCAAAGCGATCATCAGATAGTCTTTCATTTCCCGCAGCATATTCTGCCGGAGCGGGCTGGTTTCAGTTGCTTTCATATGTATTCGTCAGATAGATAGCAGAAGCATTTTGCGGCAAAGATATGGTAATTTTCTTTCCTATGTTCGGGCAGGTACGGATTTCTTTCTGCGCCTTCTTTTTTTACCCCGTTTTTACCGCCTTTGTAGGACACTTGCCATTCATTTGTGGGACACTTGCACGGCTCGCGAGCAATGCAAGTGTGGCTCGTGAGCCACACAAGTGTCTCTTGCGAGCCGTACTTGTGTCTCTCGCGGGCGGAAAAATATGTGCTTTCCGACGCTGCTGACAGGCATCGTCGGCGCAGGACGCGATGCATCGGTCAGCCTTTGTTCCGTTTCTTGTATTGTGTAGGCGGTTCGCCTATCTGCTTGAAGAAGACCTTGGAAAAGTGGTATTGGTCGTAGAAACCGAGCTCTTCGGCTATTTCCTTGATTTTCAGCTCCGAAAAGTCCAGCAGTTGGCATGCTTTCTGAATCTTCAGTTGGTTGAAGTAGTTCAGGGGCGTCTGTCCGGTCTTTTTCAGAAACACTTGCCCGAAGTGTGAAGGCGAGTACCCCACGTGTCCGGCAATGTCCTCCAGCGACAGCTTTTGGGGCAGGTTGTTCTTCATGTACTGGATGGCCTTCTGAATGATGTCTCCCTTTTTCTCCTTGTTCACTTCTCTGTATTGCGACAGGAAGCGGAACGACGCGATGAAGTGCCACAGGCACAGGGTGGTGTACTCCAGATTCTCGATACTGTATCCCATCTCCAGATTCTGGAAGATTTCTTCGAACAGGATAATCCGGTCCTTGAAGCGGGCCTCGGGTGCCTCGTCGATGCTGTATACCTTATTATATATGGAGTGGAACAGATGGCTTTTCTCTCCGGTGAAGTGCAGCCAGTAGATGCTCCACGGGTCGGCTTCCGACGCCGCGTACGTATGTGGCAGACCGGCTTCGATGATGAAGAACTGCTCCTTCTTCACTTCTTGTCTGACTCCGTTGACGCTGAACCATCCCTGTCCCTCAGTGCAATAGATCAGGATGTTCTGCTCCGATCCTTCGTGGCGTGTCCGGTAGTGTCCTTTCGCTTTGGGGTAATAGCCGATATCGGTCACATATAGCAGACTGGTAAGTTCGTTGCTGATCAGAATTTCCTTAATAGACTGCGGCAGAACAATGGCGCGTTGGTTGATAAATCCATCTTTCTTGTATTCCATAGGTATTGACTTTGCAGCAAATATAAGGATTTATTTGGTTGACAAGCGATATGTTTCGGTTTTTTCTGTCTGTCAGGTATGTTTCTTCCCGAAAAGTCTGCATTACCGTGCTATTTTACATCATTATACCATGTATCATACATTTTGCAGTATGCAGATTTGCTGTTACTTTGCAACAGTAATTCAAGATGTTTAATCATTAAATAAGGTATTATGAAAAAAATAATGGGAGTCTTGTTGCTTTTGTTGCAACTGACTGCATGTACTCAGGTCAGCCGCATTGATTTGTCAGGTCAGTGGACTGTGCGCCTGGACAGTGCCGATGCCGGAATGGACGGCGCATGGTATGGAAAACTGTATGATACACCTATGGCTCTGCCGGGCACTACCGATATGGCGGGACTGGGCACTCCCTGTTCGCTGGAGCCGGCGTTGACGAAACCGCAGATGCTGCATCTGACACGGGCACACAGTTACATCGGCCCGGCCTGGTACTCGCGTGAGGTAGAGATCCCCTCCGGATGGGAAGGCAAAGAGCTGTTTCTGCATCTGGAACGCGTGTTGTGGGATTCGCAGGTATGGGTCGACGGTGTGAAGGTCGACGGACATGAAGAAAGCCTCACCACGCCCCATCGTTACAATCTTACTCCTTACATCACGAAGGCAGGTCGCCACATACTCACCGTCCGCATCGACAACCGCAAACGGCACGACATCTCGGTGAAAGAACTGGCCCATGCCTATACCGAGGACACGCAGGTGAAATGGAACGGTATACTGGGCGACATGTATCTGGAAGTCCTGGACAAAGTGTATATAAAAGACGTACAGCTTTATCCCGATGCGAAGTCGCATCGTGTGAAGGCCGTTGTATCGGTTTGTAACGCCTCAGGAAAGGCTTGCAGCGTAGACCTGAAGCTTGCCGTGACCGGCCAGACGGACGGAGCAAAACGCGGCGGACTGGAACAGAACCTCCCGTTGCCGGTAGGCGATACGGAAGTGGAACTTGACTGCCCGCTGGACAATGATACTCCTTTATGGAGCGAATTCAATCCCTATCTCTGTCAGGCGACAGTCGAAATTGCCGACAGCGACATCTTCTCTCAAAAGACAGCAACCTTCGGTCTGCGCAACATGGAGAAAGCAGGCAATACGCTGAAGATAAACGGGAAACCTCTGTTCCTGCGCGGTACGCTGGAGTGCTGCATCTTCCCCCTGACCGGCACACCTCCTACCGATAAGGCCGGCTGGGAAAAAGTATTCGGCGCAGCCCGCGAGTACGGCATGAACCACCTTCGTTTCCATTCCTGGTGTCCGCCCGAAGCAGCTTTCGAAGTAGCCGACGAAATGGGCTTTTACGTACAGGTAGAATTGCCAGTATGGAGTGTCACGCTGGGCAAGGACTCACTGACAGCCGACTTCCTTCGCGAAGAAGCCCGCCGCATCAGTCATGCTTACGGCAATCATCCTTCATTCTGCTTCTGGAGCATGGGAAATGAGCTTCAATACGACTTCAACCTGCTGAATTCGATGGTAACCGAATTGAAGCAGGCAGACAACCGTCACCTCTATACCGCGACTTCGTTTACCTTTGAGAAAGGCCACGGCGATTGGCCCGAGCCCAACGACGACTACTTTGTTACCCAGTGGACCAAGAAAGGCTGGGTACGCGGACAAGGAGTGTTCAATCAGGAAACACCTTCGTTTGCCAAGGATTTCCGAGCATCAATCGAGGGCATGAATGTGCCGCTGGTGACACACGAAGTAGGCCAATATTCCGTTTACCCCGATCTGTCGGAGATTGACAAATACACAGGTACACTGCTGCCTCTGAACTTCATGGCCGTGAAGAAAGACCTTGAAGCGAAAGGCCGGCTGGACAAGGCACCCCTTTACTTGCAGGCATCCGGCAAACTGGCGGCTATCCTCTACAAAGAAGAAATCGAACGCGCCCTGAAGACCCCGGGTATCAGCGGTTTCCAGCTGTTGGACCTGCACGACTTCCCCGGTCAGGGAACGGCACTGGTAGGCTTGCTCAATGCGTTCTGGGAAAGCAAAGGCATCATCGATGGTAAAGACTTCCGCGAATTCTGCTCGCCGATAGTTCCGCTGCTGCGTTTCCCGAAAGCAATCTACACCAACGACGAGACATTCCAGGCCGAAGTAGAACTGTGCAACTACGGCCAGGAAGAACTGAAAGACAAGGCATTGACGTGGCGCGTATCGTCCGGTGCTGATGTGATTGCAGAAGGCAAAGTGACGGCTGGAGCGTTGCGCATCGGTCACAACGGTCAGCTGGGCAAGATAGAAGCACCGCTCGGCAAGGTAGGAAAAGCCGCCAAGCTGGAAGTCTGCTTAGCCCTGGAAGGCACCGAATACCGCAACCGCTGGAACATCTGGGTATATCCGAAAGACCTGGCACCGGAGTGGGGCAGCGTGAAGTACACCCGCAACTATCAGGAAGCCATGGCGTTGCTGGCCAAGGGCGAGAAAGTACTGTTCAACCCTGACTGGCGTACTACGCAGGGAGTGGAAGGCAAGTTTGTGCCTGTATTCTGGAGTCCGGTACACTTCCCCAACCAGGCAGGTACGATGGGTGTACTCTGCAATCCGGAACATCCGGCATTGGCCGACTTCCCCACGGACATGCACACCGACTGGCAGTGGTGGGACTTGAACATCAACTCGACCACACTTGTAGTCGACAGCCTCAATGGTGGTGCCGCTGTTGTGGAAATGGTGGACAACTTTGTCAACAACCGCCGTCTGGCTTCGCTGTACGAGGGACAGGTAGGCACCGGCAAACTGATGCTGGCAACGTTCGATCTAGAGAAGGCACTTGACAAACGCCCGGTAGCCCGCCAGATGCTGGCTTCTATCCTGAAATATATGAATAGCGAAGAATTCCAGCCCGCCAAGCTCGCCGGATTTGAAAACATGAAGGACGTATTCGGCACTGCAAATAACAAGAAACAGGCCGCCGAAGGTATTTATTAACAGACATGAACCGAAAAATAGAATATAACTGATAACCATGAAAACGTATAATCAATTATTTGTTTATTTCATCTGCCTGGTCTCGGCAATGGGAGGATTACTCTTTGGTTACGACTGGGTAGTGATTGGCGGTGCGAAACCGTTCTATGAGATTTATTTCCATATTGCCGGCAACGAGGGCATGCAGGCATTGGCCATGAGTATTGCCCTGCTGGGCTGTCTGCTGGGTGCAACGGCAGCCGGTGCCCTAGCCGACAAATATGGCCGTAAGAAGTTGCTCATTGCTTCTGCCTTGGTATTCTTCTTGTCTTCCTGGGCTACCGGAGCCAGCTCTACGATGACCAGCTTCATCCTGGCCCGTCTGGTAGGAGGTATGGCCATCGGTCTGGCAGCCGACCTGTCGCCCATGTACATTGCCGAAGTGGCTCCGACACAGATACGCGGCAAATTGGTTACGTTGAATCAGCTGACCATTGTACTGGGTATTCTGGGTGCGCAGATTGTCAACATGCTGCTGGCCGATCCGGTACCGGCCGATGCTACACCGGCCGACATACTTCAGTCGTGGAACGGCCAGATGGGTTGGCGATGGATGTTCTGGGCGGTGTGTGTGCCTTCGGGAGCCTTCTTCCTGCTGTCGCTGCTGATTCCCGAAAGTCCCCGCTGGCTGGCAGCCAAGCAGCGCATGGAGCAGGCACAGAAAGTGCTGACCACCATCGGAGGCAAGGAATACGCCGCTGCCGAACTGGAAAGCTACCGGAAATCCTCCTCGTCGGAAGGCCATGGAGGAAAAGGAGCCTTGTCGTTACTCTTTTCTTCGAAGATGCGGAATGTGCTGATTATAGGAATCGTGGTAGCCATGTTCCAGCAGTGGAGCGGTACGAACGTGATATTCAATTATGCACAAGAAATCTTTCAGGCGGCAGGCTATGGCATCTCTGACGTGCTGATGAATATTGTGGTGACTGGCATAGCCAATCTGGTGTTTACGTTTGTGGCCATCTATACAGTGGACCGTCTGGGACGTAAAACACTGATGCTGATTGGCTCCATCGGACTGGCAGGTATTTATACGCTGCTGGGTCTGAGTTACTTCTTCCATTTTACAGGATTTGTGATGATTGTGTTCGTGGTTTTGGCCATTGGTTTCTATGCCATGTCGCTGGGACCTGTTACCTGGGTCTTGCTGTCCGAAATCTTCCCCAACCGTGTGCGCGGTGTAGCCATGGCGGTATGTACGGCAGCTTTATGGATTGCTTCTTTCTTGCTGACGTATACATTCCCGTTCCTGAATTCGGGACTGGGCACGGGCGGAACCTTCCTGCTGTATGCGGTGATCTGTTCGCTGGGCTTCGTGTTTGTACTGAGACGTATTCCTGAAACCAAAGGAAAGTCGCTCGAAGAATTGGAAAAGGAACTGGTGAAATAAATGGGCAGGCCATGATGAAGATAAATGCAGGATTATTGTTGATAGCTGGTCTTTTGTGCTTTGCAAAAGGCTCGTATGCCCAGAAGTGTGAAAAGATAACGTTCGATTTTGACAATCAGCAGCAGACCATTCACAGTTTCGGTGCTTCCGACTGCTGGCGGACGCAGTATATCGGACGTAACTGGCCGCTTGAGAAGCGGAACCGGATTGCCGACCTGCTGTTCAGCACGGAGACGGACGAGTGGGGCAACCCCAAGGGAATAGGTCTTTCGCTGTGGCGTTTTAACATCGGTTCCGGCAGCCACGAAGCCGGTGACGCTGGTGGGGTGGCTTCGGACTGGCGGCGGACCGAGTGTTTCTTAGGTAAAAAAGGTGATTGGGATTGGGATAAACAGGAGGGGCAGCGCTGGATGTTGCAGGCCGCCCGTGATAGAGGAGTCCGTTATGCGCTGGGCTTTTCTATCACTGCCCCTTATTTTATGACGAAAAACGGAATGGCGCGTGCCAGCGAGCGGACGCCTTATGCCAATTTGCGCGAGGACTGTTACGACGATTACGCTTCTTTCATGGCAGAAGTTTGCAAGCATCTCGACTTGGACTACATAAGTCCCATCAATGAGCCGCAATGGGAATGGGTAGGCAGCAATCAGGAGGGAATGCAGGCCACGAACGAGGAATGCAGCCGTCTGATTCATGTCTTGGACGCGGAATTGAATAAACGGGAAGCCCGGACGAAGATTGTTTTCGGCGAAGCGGGAGACATCCGTTATCTGTTCCGTAGCGGTACGGACAAGAAAGGACGCGACAACCAGCTGAACGAGATGTTTGCTTCCGGTGGAAAACACTCCATTGCCGGTCTGACTGCGGTGGCTCCGGTGGTGAGCGGACACTCGTACTGGAGCACATGGCCGCTGGACACGCTGATACAGACCCGTGCCGATCTGAAGAATGCCATGGAGGCTTACTTGCCGGAACAGTATTCGTACTGGCAGACGGAATATTGCCCGATGGAGAAGAACGACGATAATCCGCTGGGAGGCGGAGGACGTGATCTGGGAATGAACACGGCTCTTTACATTGCCCGCGTCATCCATCACGACCTGACGGTGGCCAATGCTGCCTCGTGGCAGTCGTGGACGGCTTTTTCGGAATGGAACTATAAAGACGGACTGATATTTGTGGACGATGGTTTCCTGTCGTCGGGTGCAGCCAAGGGCGACGAACCGATGATTGAGACTTGCAAGCAGGATGGCACTTTCCGTACTTCCAAAACGCTGTGGGCTTTGGGCAACTATAGTTTCTTTGTCCGTCCGGGTATGGTTCGCCTGGCCGAGGTGCGCGAGGCATCGGCTTTGCCGATTCGTGAGTCTGCCAAGGGACTGATGGCTTCGGCCTATGTCGACAAGGCGACAAAGCAAGTAGTTGTTGTGCTGGTGAACTATTCGGAAGAGGACAAACCGGCAGAGTTGTCCTTTGCAGATCTTCCCAAGGGATACCACGCCCGCAAGTTCAAACTGTATGAAACGTCGGAACGTTGCGACTTGCAATATAAACGGACTACAGACAGCAGGTTGACAGTACCGGCCCGCTCGGTGCTGACATTAGTGGGAATAAAGTAAAACGAATCTAAAAACTTTAAATATGGTATTGTAAATATGAAATGCTTTTCTCTTTTTGCAGCTTGTCTGCTGATGGCAGGCATGATGTATGGTCAGGTGGCCGATAAACGAACTTACTTAAACGATATTAAAGAAGCGATGATTGTGAAGTGGCCGAAGAATCGTACACTAAATATAGTGTTTCACGGACACAGTGTACCTACTGGTTCTTTTCATGGTGGGGTGGTGAACACCATGCAGGCCTATCCTCATCTGACGTTTCACGGGGTTAAGTCGCAATATCCGTTTGCGGTATTGAATGTAATTACTACTTCCATCGGTGGCGAGCAGGCCGAGCAGGGCGAAAAACGCTTTGCCGACGAAGTACTGACGCATCGTCCGGATGTACTCTTCATTGATTATGCCCTGAACGACCGCTCGATTGGGCTGGAACGTGCCGAAAAGGCCTGGCGGAAAATGGTCGAGGCTGCCCTTGCCAAAGGCATCAAGGTGATACTGCTTACGCCAACTCCGGATCTGAAAGAAAATATTTTAGACGAAAAAACACCACTGGCCGGTCATGCGGTCATGATACGCCGGCTGGCTGCGGAATACCATGTAGGCTTGGTCGATTCGTATCAGCTGTTTAAGGAGAAAGCCGCGAAAGGTGAAGACCTGAAAGCGTATATGAGCCAGAACAACCATCCGAATTCGGCTGGGCACAGTTGTGTGGCGGGCGAGATAATGGCGTGGTTCTTCTGAACGGACGCCCCCGCCGGCTTACCTTACTTCTTTGATTTACTATGAAGGGAAAACACCGTTGAAGGCGTGAAGGAAAAACAGCCTTTCTCTTCTTCCGTTTTGTAAACTCCCTTTTCGGTCTTGTACAGTGTTGCGTGGCAGGGGTTACTGCCATGCAAGTGTCCTTCGTGAGCCACACAAGTGTTGCTCGCGAGCCATGCAAGTGTCTCTCGCGAGCCGTACAAGTGTTGCTCGTGAGCCGTGCAAGTGTCTCTCACGAGCCGTGCAGGTGATGTCTGAAGGGCGTTGTAGAGCCTCCCGATTTTGTCCTTAGCAGCGGTTCGGAGGCAGATGCGACTCACCTATTATATATATGTATAAGGCATGCGGATGAAATAGTGATTTTATACATCATTTTAGGGTGTATGTTACATTTTTTAGACGCTGCATTATGCTGACCTTTGTAACAGTGAAAATGAAATAATAAAGTGGATTTGACTATAGCTTTTTTATGGAAAAAATAACAGAATATTTGATTCAGAGCACAGTAAATACTTCGGAAGTGCGTGCATGGGAAGAAACCGTGATGCTGCCGACGTATGGTGTCGGGAAAGAGGAGAAAAATCCGATATTCCTGGAAAAACGTGTTTATCAGGGTAGTTCGGGTTCGGTCTATCCGTACCCTGTCATCGAAAAGGTGGAAGACGAAAAGCACGATCGCCCCTGGCGTGCCTTCTTCATCGAAAACGAGTACATCAAACTGATGATTCTTCCCGAACTGGGAGGTCGTATCCAGATGGCTTACGACAAGGTGAAGAAACGTCACTTCGTCTATTACAATCAGGTGATCAAGCCGGCACTGGTAGGACTTGTCGGTCCGTGGATTTCCGGAGGTATCGAGTTCAACTGGCCGCAACACCACCGCCCCAGTACTTACTTGCCTACCGACTGCACCATCGAGGAGTTTCCCGACGGCAGTAAGACCATCTGGTGTAGCGAGGTAGAACGTATGTTCCGCACCAAGGGTATGGCCGGTTTTACACTCTATCCCGGCAAGGCCTACATCGAAATCAAAGCCAAGGTTTACAACCGCACGCCGTTCCCGCAGACCTTCCTCTGGTGGGCCAATCCGGCCGTAGTGGTGAACAAGGACTACTACTCGGTGTTCCCGCCCGATGTAAACGCTGTCTTCGACCACGGTAAACGCGCCGTGTCCAGCTTCCCTATCGCTACGGGTACTTACTACAAAGTAGACTATTCGGAAGGAGTAGACATCTCCCGCTACAAGAACATTCCCGTGCCTACATCGTACATGGCTATCAACTCGAAGTACGACTTTGTGGGCGGATACGAAGAACACATCCAGGCCGGTCTGTTGCACGTGGCCGACCATCATGTCAATGCCGGTAAGAAGCAGTGGACTTGGGGTAACGGCGACTTCGGTCAGGCTTGGGACCGTAATCTGACCGATGAGGACGGACCGTACATCGAACTGATGACTGGTATGTATTGCGACAACCAGCCCGACTTCACCTGGCTGCAGCCCTATGAAGAGAAATCGTGGGTACAGTACTTCATGCCTTACCAGAAAGTCGGTATGGTGAAGAATGCCACCCGCGACGCGCTGGTGAACCTGCAACCCGAGGCCGACGGCCGGATGAAGGTGATTCTGTATACCACCGCTGCCCACCGCGAAGCCCGTGTGATGCTGGTGAATGCCGTATCCGGAAAAATCTATCTGGATGCACTCACCGCAGTATCGCCCGCCCAGTCGTACGAAGCCATCGTTGCCTGCGACGGTGAATGCCCCGAAAACCTGAAACTGACCGTACTCGACGAGAAAGGCCATACGCTGGTAAGCTATCAGGCCGATAAACCCGAAATCAAGCCGGTACCCGATCCCGCCAAGGCAGCTCTCGATCCGAAGCAGATATCCAGCATGGAACAGCTCTTCCTGACCGGCCACCATCTGGAACAGTATCGTCACGCCACTTATCTGCCGATGGACTACTATATGGAAGCCCTGAGCCGTGACGAAGGCGATATCCGCTGCAACAACGCAGTCGGTCTGTTGCTGATGCGCCGCGGACGCTTTGCCGAAGCACAGAAGTACTTCGAACGTGCCATCAAGACGCAAACCGAACGCAACCCGAACCCGTACGATGGCGAACCCTACTACAACCTGGGCTGGAGCAAGAAGATGCAGGGCGACATAGACGGCGCTTACGATGCCTTCTTCAAAGCTACCTGGAATGCCGCTTGGCAGGATGCAGGCTACATGGGACTGGCACAGATCGACATGATGCGCGGCGACTATGCCTACGGTTTGGAACACATCGACCGTTCGCTCTACCGCAACTGGCTGAACCACAAAGGCCGCCAGCTGAAAGTGTCCTTCCTGCGCAAGATGGGCGATTACGAGTCGGCTCGCAAGCTCATCGCTGAGTCACTGCAGTTCGATAAGTTCAACATGGGTTGCCGCTTCGAGGCCTACCTCATCAGCCTGCTGCAAGGCCGCAACGAGGAAGCCGCTGCCGTGAAGGCCGAGATGAAGGCACTGATGCGTGGTGCCGTACACAGCTACATGGAATACGCCATCGACTATGCCGCTGCCGGCATGTACGACGAAGCATCGCAGTTGCTGGGCTTCATCACCGAAGATACGGAAACAACCTATCCGATGGTTTACTATGCATTGGGTTACTACGCAGCCCGTTCCGGCAACGAGTCCGACGCCCTTGCCTACTACAAGAAGGCCGAGACAATGTCGCCCGACTACTGCTTCCCCAATAAGCTTGAAGAAGTGCTGATGTTGCAGGATGCCATTGCCCTGAACAAGGAAGGCGCCAAGGCTCCTTACTACCTCGGAAACTTCTGGTACGCTGCCCGTTGCTACGACGCTGCCGTTTCATGTTGGGAAGCGTCTGCAGCCATCGACGACAGTTTCCCCACTGTGTTGCGTAACCTGTCATTGGCCTACTACAACAAGCGGGGCGACAAGCAGAAAGCTGTCGAACTGTTGGAAAAGGCTTACTCGCTCGATACAACCGACGCACGTATCCTGATGGAGCTCGACCAGCTGTACAAGAAGATGCGCTATCCGCATCGCCAGCGTCTGGACTTCCTCGAAGCACATGCCGAGGCAGTGGCTCAGCGCGACGACCTCTGCATCGAACGTATCACCCTCTACAACCAGCTGGGCGAATACCAGAAGGCCTACGATCTGATAAATTCCCGCAAGTTCCATCCGTGGGAAGGTGGTGAAGGCAAGGTGACCATGCAGTATGTACTCTGCCGCGTCGAACTGGCCAAGCAGGCCATAGCCGCCGGCCGCTACGACGAAGCTGTCCGTCTGCTGAAGGAAACCGAGAAATATCCCGATAACCTGGGCGAAGGCAAGCTGATCAATGCCGAAGAGAACGACGTTCACTACTGGATGGGTTGCGCTTACGAAGGACTGGGCAATGCCGCCGAAGCCGAACACTATTTCCGCATGGCTACGCAAGGTTCGGCCGAACCCGCCATCGCCTTCTTCTACAACGACCAGCAACCCGACAAGATCTTCTATCAGGGTCTTGCATGGCGTAAGTTGGGCGATGAGGCCAAGGCCAACAGCCGCTTCAACCGTCTGATAAGCCACGGCGAACAGCACCTGTTCGACAAGGTGAAGATTGACTATTTCGCCGTATCCCTTCCCGACCTGCTCATCTGGGACGACGACATGAACGTACGCAACCAGATTCACTGTAACCTGGTGATGGGTATGGGCTACCTGGGCAAAGGCGACAAGCAGAAAGCACGTAACTTCTTTGAGGAAGTGTTGCGTCTGGATGTAAATCATCAGGCAGGCAAACAGTTCCTGGAGATGTGCGAATGATAAAATTGTTTACTAAATCGAGAATCATCAACTAAAAGGGTGATTCTCGTAACTCTCTTTTTGATAATCGTGATATTATACATTGTTTTGACGATTTTCTACATTTGTTAATCGGTCTAATTTTTTTTTCTTTGTATTATTGTAAGGAAGTGACATGCATGCTAAACTTCCTTTCAGATATAGTGTGAGATTCTTTATTTATATTAATCTTTAATCTATTTATTGATGAAAATTCCAATCTTAAAAAGTAAGGTTAGTACACATGCAATAGTTATGTGTCTCTTTTCTGCTTATTGCATGGGAGTTCCGGCAAATGTAAATGCAGATGATCTTAGAGAGACAGAAGTGATGCAACAGCAGATTTCTGTATCAGGTGTTGTTGCCGATACTCAGGGGAATCCTGTTATTGGTGCAAGTGTGATAGTAGAAAATACTTCTAATGGTACTATAACGGATTTGAACGGTGAGTTTAGGTTGTCAGTACCTTCGGGGGCTATGTTGAAAATAACTTTTATAGGTTATAAGGATGTACTTATTAAGGCCTCTGCTACAGAAAAGTTAAAAGTTGTATTACAAGAGGATACGAAAACTTTGGATGAAGTTGTGGTGGTTGGATTTGGTACACAGAAAAAAGTAAATCTGACAGGTTCGGTAGCAGTAGTTGGTCAAGAGGAAATAGCTTCACGGCCTGTAAGTACCGCTACACAAGCTTTACAAGGTTTGGTTCCGGGTTTGCAAATTTCTACTTCAAATGGTAGTCTGGAGTCTTCTTCTAGTATTAATATCCGTGGTACAGGGACTATTGGACAAGGCTCTTCTGGTTCTCCTTTGATTTTAATTGATGGAATGGAGGGGGATATTAACACTTTAAATCCGCAAGATATAGAGAATATTTCTGTGTTGAAAGATGCGGCAGCATCATCTATATATGGTTCACGGGCACCGTTTGGTGTAATCCTTATTACGACGAAATCAGGTGGTAAGGGGAAAACGTCTATAAGTTATAATAACAGTTTTCGTTGGAATTCACCTGTATTAAAGCCGGAAATGATGGACTCTTATTCGTTTGCTTCTTATTTTAATTTAGCTAATATGAATGGGGGAGCCGGTGTTTTTTTCGATGATGAACATATGCAGCGAATAAAGGATTATCAAGCGGGTATACTTACTACTCAGATAATACCGGATGGAGATAAATGGGCAAATGGATATAATGAAGGTAATGCTAATAATGATTGGTATGACATTTATTACAAAGATTTTGCGTTTTCGCAAGAGCATAATGTAACTGTTAATGGAGGGGCGGAACAATTTAATTATTATGTATCGTTAGGGTATTTGGGACAAGATGGTTTATTGGATGTTGGTAAAGAGCGCATGTCAAGATATAACTTAGCTGTTAAGTTGAATGCAAATTTAACTAGCTGGTTAAAAATGAGATATGCTATGAGATTTGTACGTAAGAATAATGATAGACCGTCTGATTTGACAAATACCTTTTATTATAACTTGGCGAGACAAGGTTGGCCTACATTTCCGATGTATGATCCTAATGGATATTTGTATGCCGTTGACCATCTTCCTTATGCATTATTAAAGGACGGAGGAGAAAGTCAGATTCAAGCAGATGACGCTTCTCATCAGTTGGCATTGATATTAGAACCAATTAAAAATTGGCAAACTCATATAGAATTGAATTATCGGATTTTTGATCAAGACTGGCATTGGGATCAACAAGTGATATATGCATATGATGTGCATGGAAATCCTTATCCAGCTCCTCAACGGCTTGATTCACGAGTATACGAGGAACATCGCAAGGATAATTATTGGAACATAAATGTATATACTGATTATACTTATACTTTGAATGAGAAGCATAATTTTCATGGATTGTTAGGCTTTCAGGCCGAGGAATTAAATAAAAAAGGTTTCGATTTGACTACTTATGGTATTATAGTACCAGAATTGCCGGATGTCGATATTACGACAGGATTGGATAATAAAGGTAATCCTATTTCTCCGACCGTAGGTGGATCAAGAGCATCGTGGAGTACAGCAGGTTTCTTTGCACGTTTTAATTACGATTATGAAGGCAAATATTTGGCAGAAGTGAATCTCCGTTATGATGGTACTTCGCGTTTTCGTAGAGATCAACGGTGGAACCTTTTCCCTTCTTTCTCTTTGGGCTGGAATATTGCAAGAGAAAATTTTTGGGAACCTTTGTCGGATAAGGTTAATTCATTGAAGTTACGTTTTTCGTATGGTGAATTGGGGAATCAAAATACGACAAATTGGTATCAAACGTATCAGGTTATCAATGTCAATGCGGCATCGGGTACTTGGTTACAAGGAGGTTTGAAGCCTACAATTGCGTTTGCGCCAAATTTGGTTAGTACTTCGTTAGGTTGGGAAACAATTCGTACCTATAATGTAGGTTTGGATTTTGGATTGTTTAATAACCGTTTGAGAGGTTCATTTGATTATTTTATCCGTAACACTAATGATATGGTAGGAAATGCTCCTGAATTACCTAATATTTTAGGTACGGCTGTTCCTGTAACTAATAATACCGATTTAAGAACTCAAGGTTGGGAATTAGAATTGGGTTGGAACGATCGTTTGAACAATGGGTTAGGTTATTCAGTTCGAATGACATTGTCGGATGCTAAAACAAAAATTACTCATTATCCTAACAATCCGACCAATGCTATTGGACAGACATTGGAAGGGCACGAATTAGGCGAGATATGGGGATATGAAACAATTGGTATAGCTAAAACTCAAGAAGAAATGGATGCCCATTTATCATCCTTACCCAATGGAGGTCAAGATGCATTAGGGACTAACTGGAGTGCCGGTGATATTATGTATGCCGATTTGAATGGCGATGGAAAGATTTCAGCGGGAGGCAGTACTTTGGCAGATCCTGGGGATAAGAAAGTCATTGGGAATGAGACTCCACGATATTTATTTGGACTCGATTTATCTGCAGACTGGAAAGGTTTCGATTTTCGTGCATTCTTTCAAGGTGTGTTAAAACGTGATTATTGGCAGGGAAGTTATTACTTTTGGGGAGCGTATAACGGCATTTGGGGGTCTACAGGTTTAGTGGAGCATAAGGATTTCTTCTTAGCTGAGCCGTATGAAGCTTTTGAAGCCAATACAGAAGCTTATTATCCTCGTCCTTTGTTTGCAGAAGGTAAAAAAAATCGTGAAACTCAAACACGTTATTTACAAGATGCATCGTATATTCGTTTAAAGAATTTGCAATTGGGATATACACTTCCGAGTTCTTTGACTCAAAAAATTGGTATACAAAAACTACGACTTTATGTATCAGGGGAAAATCTACTGACATTTACAAATATGGTAAATATGTTTGATCCTGAAACTGTTGACGGAGGAGATGATAATGGTAATGCTTATCCATTGTCACGTACAATATCTGTTGGAGTAAATTTAACTTTTTAATTGAATAAACAATGAAAACAAAAACTCTTTTTTTATATATAGGATTGGCGTTAAGTATGTTGTGTACAGGGTGTAATGACTTTTTAGACAAAGAACCGTTATCAGATGTAACTCCTGAAAATTTCTTATTGAAAGAAACTGATTTGGAGGCTTATGTATTAGGTTTATATCCTAATATACTTCCTTCTCATGAAGGCTGGACGTATGGAATGTTTGAGTTTGATAAGCATACGGATAATATGGCTGATCTGAATTATAGCACCAAATTTGTTCCCGGTCAGTATCAGGTACCTCAAGATGAAACATCCAATTGGAATTTTGATAATATTTATCAGCTAAACTATTTTTTGTCAGACGTATTGCCTAAATTAGAACAAGGTATTTTGACGGGTGATATGGATAACATTGAGTATCTTATTGGTGAAGCTTATTTTTTGCGGGCATATGAATATTTTGAACGTTATCAAAAATTTGGTGATTTCCCAATTGTAACAGAACCTTTGAAAGATGATTTGGCTGTTTTAATAGAAGCTTGTAAACGTGAGCCAAGGAATGAAGTTGCAAGGTTTATTCTTAGTGATTTGGATAAAGCAATTGAACTTATGAGTGGTGTTGAAAAAAATACGACCCGTATATCTATTGATTTAGCAAGACTTTTAAAATCAAGAGTTGCGTTGTTTGAAGGGACTTGGTTGAAATATTTTAAAGGTACAGCATTTGTCCCGAACGGAGAAAAATGGCCAGGAGCAGCGAAAAATCCAAATTATGTTTTTCCTTCGGGAAATATTGATAACGAAATACATTATTTTTTAGACATTGCCATGACTGCGGCTAAAAAAGTGGGGGATAAATATATAGGTTCATTGACTGAGAATACAGGACAGGTTCAACAAAGTCTTTCGGAAGTAGAGAATCCATACATGGAAATGTTTTCTGATTTGGATATGAGTGCTTATCCGGAAGTGTTGTTGTGGCGGGATTATAATACGGGATTAGGCGTTTATCATAATGTGCCCGTTTTTTGTCAAACAGCTAACGGTGGAAATGGAACAACACGCGGATTAATAAATACGTTTATTATGCAAAACGGGTTACCAATTTATGCAGAGGGGAGTGGCTACAAAGGGGATAATACCATAGCGGATGTACGTGCCAATCGAGATACACGTTTAACAATATTCTTGAAAGAACCCGGACAGAAAAATATCTTGATATATAACTCAGCTGGTACTCATTATCAGGAGATTGAACCATACCCAATTATTACTAACACAACGGAACAGTATGGCTATAATACTGGATATTCTTTACGAAAAGGATGGTCGTATGATCAAGGACAGTGCATTAACGGTAGATGTGATACAGGATGTCCCTGTTTCAGAGCAGCCGAGGCATTACTGAATTATATGGAAGCTTCTTACGAACGGACAGGTCAGTTGGATCAGACAGCACAGCAATATTGGCGTGCGTTGCGTACACGTTCTAAGGTTGATCCAGATTTCCAGAAGACGATTGATAATACAGATATGATCATTGAGGCTCAATTCAATTGGGGAGCTTATTCGGCCGGTCAGTTGGTTGATGCCACGTTGTATAATATTCGTAGAGAGCGTAACTCGGAATTTATGGCCGAAGGTTTGCGTAATATGGATTTGATTCGTTGGCGTGCGATGGATCAAATGATAGATACTCCTTACCATATTGAAGGTTTTCACCTGTACAATACTCCGATGGAAGATTGGTATGCTGGACAGTTGGTCAATGATGAAAGTGATAAGGCTAATGTTTCTTCCCCTACGAGAAGTGAATATCTTCGTCCTTATGAGAAGAATAAAAAGTCCTTGGTTTACGATGGTTATCGTTGGGCAATGGCACATTATCTCTCACCCCTGCCGATTAAACAGTTCCAATTGACATCTTCCGGTGATGATTTAAATACTTCTCCTTTATATCAGAATCCGGGCTGGCCTTTGGTTGCCGGTGAAGGTGCTGAATATTAATAGGGTAGATAGATGGTTCTAGCAATACAGTCTTGGATATTGTTCTATTTAAGATTGTATTGCTTTTTGGAATAGTATTTATATCTTTTGCAAGAAAATACTAATTAGATTGTCTTGTGGTGACTTTGTGAGATTAACTGATGGATATATAAACTTGGAACGTAATGAATAGAATAGAGTTTAATTTCTGAGTTTAGAATTGTGAAGCCTATTAAACAGCAGATACAATTTATTTTAATATTTAAATTGATTGGCAGATTATAGTTCGTACACATATATACATTGTTTTATTTTTAGTAAAAAAAGTAAATGAAGAATATTGTTATCTTATTATGTTTCATGGCTTTTGGTTTGTGTAATTCTGAAGCACATGAGTTCAGACCGGGAGAAATATGGAAAGATACAGAAGGAAATATAATTAATGTCCATGGTGGTGGAATCCTTTATCATGACGGTACATATTATTGGTATGGTACAAGTATGCATTTCAATTCGAAAGCTTCTCCGTTGAAAGGTGTGGGGGTATATACATCTAAAGATTTGTATGAATGGGAGAATAAAGGCATAGCCTTATCCGTGTATCCAGAAGGATCAGGGCATAAGATTGAAGATGGCTGTCTGATCGAACGTCCTAAAGTGATATACAATGAAGTCACTAAAAAGTTTGTGATGTGGTTTCATTTGGAGTTGAAAGGGAAAGGATATGCTGCTGCAGAATATGGTGTTGCTGTTAGCGATTCTCCTGTGGGGCCTTTTAAGTTTCTGCATGCAGGACGTTCCTGTTCGGGAATTAAACCGATGAACATGTCTGTGGATGATGTAGAAGAATTATCGTCCAAACTAAACATAAAACGTAGAGATCCTGAATGGCGTAGTGTAGTCGATAAAGGATTGTATACTGTAAGAGATCTGGGAAAAGGTCAAATGGTAAGAGACATGACGATTTTTGTAGACAAGGATAAAAAGGCCTACCATATTTTTGCATCCGAAGAAAACCAGACTTTGCATATTGTCGAACTGTCGGATGACTATTGCAACTACACAGGCCGATATGTACGTATTTTGCCAGGAAAGGGCAACGAAGCACCTACCATTTTCAGACATAAAGGGAAATATTGGCTGATTACTTCCGGTTGTACCGGATGGGCACCGAATGCAGCTCGTATGGCTGTAGCCGACGATATTTGGGGCCCCTGGACAGAACTGGAGAATCCTTGTATTGGAGAAAAGGCCAATAAGACGTTTAATTCACAAGGCACTTTCATATTGCCGGTACATGGGAAGAAAAATGTCTGGATTTTTATGGCTGACCGATGGAATCCTAACAATTTGGGAGATTCTCGGCATATTTGGCTTCCGATTTCTTTTGATGAAAATGGAGTGCCTGAATTGAAGTGGTATGATTCTTGGAAGTATTAGAGTTAGAGTATTCATTTTGAATATCTTTAAAGCCTAATTAATAGTACGAAATGTTACATGGTGAATTTATAAAATTAGAGAACTCGAACGGGTGTTGTGCTTATTTTACAGAGTATGGCGCTCGTTGGGTTGCTATGTATGTACCAGATCGTAATGGTAAGTTGGAAGATGTAGTTTTGGGATTTGATACAGTAGACGATTACCAAAAGGCTGTTGAACAGTATCATGGAGCTGTTGTTGGAAGGGTATGTGGCAGGATTGGTAATGCTACTTTTCTATTGAATGGAAAGACTTATCATTTGGCTTCGAATGATGTATATGGTCAGCCTGTTAAGAATCATTTGCATGGAGGAGTAGAAGGTTTTCATAAAAAAATATGGTCTAGTGAACTAGTAATAAATGAAAAAAAAGAAAAAGGAGTTCAGTTCACTTATGTTTCTTGTGATGGTGAAGAAGGCTATCCGGGTAAAATCAGGATTGCAGTAACTTATTTCCTGACCGAAGACAATTCGGTCGATATGTTTTTTGAAGGAAAATCGGATAGAGATACTCTTCTGAATATCACCAATCATACTTTTTTCAATTTAAATGGTAATTTTGCTACTAATGTTTTAAATCATGTTCTGAAACTGAAAGAGTGTACGTTGATCGAATGTGATAAAGAACTACTACCTACTGGTAACTTGATAGATGTTAGTAAGGATTCTATTAGATTCGATGGAAGTATGAATGTTTTAGATTCAATTTTATCTTCGGAGGTTCTGAATGTTTCACAACCGGATATTTCATTGGCATATGCCTTTCCTTCTGTTGGCAAAGAACAGGTTTTGGTGGCCGAACTAGAGGAGGCAGAAAGTGGAAGAAAACTTTCCATTTACAGCGATTTGCCATCGCTTCAGGTATATGATGCTTATTTTATGGATGGATCAGACATTGGGAAAAATAACATTCCACTGTCAAAATATGCTGGGATTGCGCTAGAACCTCAGGGATTTCCCGATGCTCCTAATCATCCCAATTTTCCTTCTATAAAAATTTCTCCGGATAAACTGTTATTGGGGAGAATAAAATATGTTTTTGATGTAATTAAATAATACCATGTTGAATAAGAAAGTGATTTATACAACTGCGGCTTTAGCTGCATGTGCAGTTTTTGGATGTTCTGCAGAGAATAGTAAAGAACAACCTAATGTATTGGTTATCCTTTTAGATGATGCCGGTTATAACGATTTTGGCTTTAATGGAAGCAAAGATTTACAAACTCCCAATATTGATAAATTGGCTTCTGAGGGAATGATTTTCAGTGATGCACATGTGTCTGCATCAGTAAGTGGGCCTTCCAGAGCCGGAATATTGTCTGGAAGATATCAGCAAAGGTGTGGTTACGAGTGTAATTTAGGGAACAAATTAGGATTAGGTTTACAGGAAGAAACAATTGCAGATGTTTTCTTGAAAAATGGGTATAATACTTCCTGCATTGGCAAATGGCATCAGGGAAATGCGGCAGAATACCATCCAAACAAAAGAGGATTTGAACATTTTTATGGTTTTATAGCAGGTAGCCGTTCTTATTTTTATCGTCCTAACAGGGATGATAAACCTGGTGACATACATAATCTACAATTGAATGGGGAGCAATTGAATTTTGATGGCTATTTGACAGACGTATTGGCAGATGAAGCTGTAAATTATATACAAAAGCAACAAGAAAACGACAAACCATTTATGATGTATTTAGCTTTTAATGCTGTACATACTCCAATGGAGGCGACAGCAGAGGATATGGAGCGTTTTAAGAATCATCCACGGCAAAAATTGGCTGCTATGACTTGGGCAGTTGATCGTGGTATTGGAAAGGTGATAGATAAGTTGAAGGAAACAGGAATGTACGACAATACCTTGATATTCTTTTTGAGTGATAACGGTGGAGCACATGATAATACATCTTCTAACTATCCGTTGAAAGGATTTAAAGGAAATAAGTATGAAGGTGGCATCAGGGTACCATTCTTTGTTGTTTATGGCGATCGATATAAAGGCCGTTTTGATGGTTTGGTTTCATCCTTGGATATATTTGCTACTTCCATAGCTGCAGCAGGAATTGATACTTGTACATTGAAAAATCCTATTGATGGTGTAAATCTTTTGCCTTATTTGAGTGGGGAGAAAAAAGGTAATCCTCATGAAATTCTTTTCTGGCGTAAAGAAAGGAAATCGGCTGTACGGATGGGAGATTATAAATTGGTAAATGTAGAAGGTATAGGACAGCGCTTGTATAACTTGAAAGATAACTTAGGAGAAGATGTTGATTTAAGTGAAGAAAAACCGGAATTATGTGAGAAGATGATCAAAGCTTATAATGAATGGGAAAAAGGAGTGATTACTCCTATGTTGTGGGATGAAGGGATATGGCATGAGGTGAATTGGGAAACTCACAGACAGTTGATGAATAATGAGAAGGTCACTTTCTTTACACCACGCGATCTCAAAAAAACAATCAAAAAAGAGAGATAAAGTTTTGTAGGTGTATGATTCTAATTCAAGCATAGTAACATAAATTTTTGAAAAGTGATGAAAGCATGGTATTTAAGCTTATTGACAGGAGGTTTAGGGCTGGCCTCTAATGTTTTTGCACAGCAACAGCAGCCCAACATCTTATGGCTGACATACGAAGACACTTCTCCCCAATTTATAGGCTGTTATGGAAACGAAGAGGCGAAAACGCCGGTAATGGACAGATTAGCAGCCGAGGGCGTACGTTTTACGAATGCTTATTCAACGGGGACAGTGTCCTCGCCCAGCCGTTTTTGTCTTATTACTGGCTGTCGTCCAGGACGGTATGGTACGGGAAATCATCGTAGTAATTATGAAATCCCGGAATTCGTTCATGGTTTTCCAGAATATTTGAGGGAAGCTGGCTACTATACATCCAATAATTCCAAGACAGATTATAATCATAAAAATCATAAGGAAATGACGCGTCGTTCTTGGAATGAAAGCAGTAATAAAGCTTCATGGCGTGGACGTAAGCTTGGACAACCGTTTTTCTCGGTCTTCAATGTTTTTCATTCCCATCAATCGCGTACAATGACCAATCCTTGGGATTATTATGAACGCCAGATTCTGTCTCATCTTGACAACGGAAGACAGATTGCAGAAACTGCGCCTTTCGAAATGCCGGCGTTCTATAGAGACAGTCCGGAAATGCGTAAACATGTTTCGCGAGTATATAACGCAATCTCGTTGACCGATCAGGCTTTTGGAGAGATTCTGGCTGATTTGGAAAAGGATGGGCTAAGGGACAGTACAATCATTTTCTGTTTCTCTGATCACGGTGAAGGTATACCTCGCGGAAAAGGAAGTGCGTCGGGTATGGGATATCAGGTTCCGTTCATTTTATGGATTCCCGAAATGTACAAACACCTGACGCCGTGGGGTAGTGGAGTGGTGACTGATGAACTTGTAAGTTTTGAGGATTTTGCAGCTACAGTATTGTCTTTGGCAGGTGTCGAACTTCCTACCTATATGGAAGGGGTACCGTTTTTACCTGCCATACAGGAAAAAAGTAAGAAGTATGTATTTGGAGCATGTGATGGGATAGATAACAATGTCGAGTTATCTCGTTCGGTTACGGATGGACGTTACATGTATACGCGGGTCTTTACTGCTTACCAGCCTTTTGTGCGTTGGATACCTTATTACGATGTGTCGGATATTCAGCATCAGATGCGGTCGGATTATCGTACCGGTAAGATGAATGCCTGTCAGAAGGCGATTATGGAGCCACGTGCTGTAGAGTATCTGTATGACTTGAAGAAAGATAAGTGGGAGACGACCAATCTGGCTTTTGATCCGGCATACAAAAGCATTGTAGAGGAAATGCGTTCGGCACTGAAGGAACACCTGATACAGACACGCGACGCTAATTTTATACCGCAGTATACATTAGCCAGTGAATGTGTAAAAGAATTGCCTTATTATTATCGGTTGAGTGAAAAAAAATATCCTATTGAAGAAATTGTGAACGTTGCTATGTTGAGTGGAATGGGGGAGGAAGTGATTCCTCAACAGATTGCTGCTCTGCAAGCTGACAATAAATTTGTCTCTTATTGGGCTTCTGTGGGACTGTTTACTCAAAGGCGACATTTACGGTCTTATGTTTCGCAATTGGAAAAAATATTGCCAACGCTAACTTATCCGCCCGCACAAATCTGGTTAGCAGGTTCGATACTTGAGAATGAAGATAGTAGGGTGGCGCGCAAATTGTTTGATGAATATCTTGTCGGGGAAAACAGATTCTTGACTATTTATGCATTGAATGTTTTGTTGGAGATGAATATGGATATGGCTAAAACTTTTATTCCTCAGTTACGGGAGATTGAAAAGAACTATGGCAATAATCAGAAAAGGCCTGGTGTTGAAGACATGATGTGGATTGCGCGTTTACGCTTAGAGGGTAAAGACTTCCAATTTGATACTTATTGGTAATAAATAGTTGTTTGGTAGTCTAAATTATTATATGAATGCTTTTAAACTATTAATGCTTTGAATATGAATATTTTGAACAAACGCCTTTTGACTCTTGCCGGCGGTGTTACTCTGGCGGCAAACATGCTCCACGCTGCCGGCGACAACCGTCAGCCGAATGTGGTTTTCATCATGGTCGACGATTATGGTTGGGCCGATGTCGGTTATAACGGAAGTCGTTTCTACGAGACACCCAATATCGACAGATTGGCATCGGAAGGAATGATATTCACCGACGGATATGCAGCCGCGTCCATCAGTTCCCCCTCGCGCGTCAGCCTGATGACGGGTAAGTATCCGGCACGTACTGGCATTACTGACTGGATTCCCGGTTATCAGTATGGCCGAACTCCGGAACAGTTGAAACAATATAAGATGCTCGCACCCGAGATGCCTCTGAATATGCCGTTGGAAGAAGTGACGATGGCCGAGGCTTTCAAGGAGCACGGCTATGCCACCTATCATGTAGGCAAGTGGCATTGTGCGGAAGATTCGCTGTACTATCCGCAATATCAGGGATTCGATGTGAACATTGGCGGCTGGCTGAAGGGATCGCCCAATGGCATCCGCCGTTCACAAGGCGGCAAGGGGGCATACTGTTCGCCTTACCGCAACCCTTATCTGCCGGATGGTCCCGAAGGAGAATTTCTGACCGACCGATTGGGCGACGAAAGCATCAAGCTGATAAAAAACAGCAGTGCCGACAAACCTTTCTTCCTGTATCTGGCCTTTTATGCTGTGCACACACCGATTGAGGCCAAACCCGAGTATGTGAAGTACTTTAAATGGAAAGCACAAAGAATGGGGCTTGACACAATAGCTCCCTTTACCCGGGATCTGGAGTGGTACAAAAAGGCCGAATACAAAGCCGGTCATTGGAAAGAACGCACCGTTCAGAGCGATGCCGAGTATGCAGCCTTGATCTATTCGATGGACGAGAATGTGGGACGTGTGATGCAGGCGCTGAAAGACAACGGGCTGGACAAGAATACCATTGTCTGTCTGCTTTCCGACAATGGTGGTTTGTCAACGGCCGAGGGTTCGCCTACCTGCAACGCTCCGTTGCGTGCAGGAAAGGGATGGTTGTACGAAGGCGGCATTCGCGAACCGTTCATCATCAAATATCCGCAGCTGGTAGAGGCTGGAAGTGTGTGTCATACTCCCGTGGTGGCAGTCGATTTCTATCCTACCTTGCTTGATATAGCCGGACTTCCTCTGAAACCCCAACAGCACGTCGACGGTAAAAGTCTGTTGCCTCTGCTGAAGGGCGATCAGACGTACGACCGCGGTCCTATCTTTTTCCATTATCCCCATTATGGTGGCAAGGGCGATACACCGGCCGGTGCTGTCCGGATGGGCGACTATAAGCTGATCGAGTTCTACGAAGACGGTCATGTCGAACTTTACAATCTGAAGAACGATATTTCCGAAACCCGTGACCTGAGCAAGACAGAGAAGGATAAGGCGGCGGAGATGCAGAAGATGTTACATCAGTGGAGGAAGGATTGCAATGCTAAGATGCCGACAGCAAATCCTTATTATAAGCCGAGAAAAAAATAATACTCAATACTCTTTTATAAAATAAGGTGACAGATGATGTTGACAGATAATTCTGCACCTTATTTTTATTTACTGTTCATTTATAAAGGGTAAGTATTCGGCCAACTACAGGTATTAAACCTTTATATACAACAATAGCGACTG
>OGEZ01000495.1_pt1 | contig 34000 bp, 42 predicted proteins | sample 1570831 | NCBI WGS metagenome assembly OGEZ01 (sample SAMEA2582059, study PRJEB24529) | metagenome | biome: Human gut stool | place: China | collected 2011
CGTTTTCATCAATCTTTGCCCCAAATCCGGTCATACCTGAAGCATAGCCGTTTTTTCCAAAAATCGCACCGGCAAGAAAGGATATGAGATAGCCTGTTTCGTCTTCTTTGTCTTTACGTATAAAGTATTTTGCGAGTTCATCAACATCAACTTCGCCCAAAAGTTTCAGCACTTCTTCGAAATTCGCCTTGATGCGTTCGAAGTTACGCTGCCACTTGAGGCGGACATCACGACCTGTATCATTCGCCCCATTCCACGGTACTATGTTCTCAAATTCATTGTCCATTACTTCAGCTCCAGTTCTTCGTTGTTGAATGTCAGGAGAAGCGGCTGCCAGCAGCTGCCATTCTCAAGCGTGTCAAGGTTGATGTAGTTCAGCATGTAGTCGCTGAACCGGTTGTGCTCCTTACGGCTCTGCTTGCGCAGGCGAGCGTGTCGAACCTGCACAATCCCCTCGCTCTTCTTTCGGTCGTAGCTGTAGCTCATGAACGAGAAGGAGAACGATTGCCCCTCTTCGGAGAGGCGGCGCATCTTGTCTATTGCAGTGAATACATCCATGGCACAAAAGTATATGTAGGCATGCGTTTAAAAAAGGACATCATCGGCTGACATTACGTTCGAGCGTCTCCACCCGCTTGATACCGTCGCGAACCTTGCGTGGATCGACTACCAGCTCCTTGTTGCAGAGGACAGCCAGCAGGCGGTTGTTCTCCTGCAAGAGTGCAATAACCTGCAGCCGCTGTTCCGGAGTCATCTGCCCCAGTTCTGCGGAGAACGTGGTGGATGATCGTGTTGGATTGTCGTAAGTATATCCGCCGAAGTAACGACCACTGCGGGTGCGAACTTGTTCCAGGATCTGCGTTGTGTTGAGCATGCGGATGGTCCCATTCTTCTGCGCCACGTCAAACACATCGAGAAACTGCTTTACTGAAGGATTAGCCACAGCTTCGTGGTTGGCCACAAACTCATTTTTGTGCACAGGGATTACGCCAGCAACGTCGTCTGGATTACCTTTGCGGGTATAACCATCTACGTATTCGTCGGAGTAACCGCCGGACTTGAGTCCTTTGGCTTCGTCACGCTGTTGTTTGGCAACTACCACTTGTGCAGCGCCTTGAGCTGCAGCAAGCCCTGCATATATAGGCCCCAATATTGGACCAAGTTCTGCCCATGCACGCATAACAGACACTGCTGTGTCGGATATGATTTGCAGGATATTCGCTGCGAATTGTTTATCTGCATACCTTTTCTTAATTCCGCTAATAGCAGCCTCTTTTTCTTCTTCAAGTTTTGTGGTATCCTTGCCTGCGGCTTTAGCCGATTCTATCTGTTTGTCATAGCGCCTTTCTACTTGACTGATTTCCTTGTCCTGAAGAGCTTGTATGAGTTGACTCGCTGAAGAGGCGGCTTGAGATACGAATCCAAAAGCAGATTGAGCCATTTGTGACCGTTTATCTTCGTGTTCTTGTGTAAGCCTGGTTTTCCATTCCTGATACTCTTCGTAACTAATCTTGTCTGCATCATACATTGCCTGCAGGAGATTCAGCTGTTGGTCAAGGTCGTCTGTGTTAGCAATTACACCAAAGACGGTATCACGATCTTTTTTCTTATTATCTTTCTTGATCTTCAGTTCGTTGTCTTGTATCTGTTTATCAATTGCTGACACATCTTCTCCGTATGCTACAAGCATCTCTTTGCGCTGCTGCAGGTAATCTGCCTCCAGTTCTTTGAGGCGCTCCTGGTAGTCGGCCTCTTTGTGAATGTCACCGTCAAGATAGGCTTGTTTAATGTCGCTCACCTGCTTCTGATAATCAGCTTCTAACGAAGCCAACAAATCGGATTTCCAACTTTTGTCAACCTTCTGAGTTTCTTCGTACAGCCGACTTGCTTCGGATATCATCTTATCATAAATCTGCCCCTGTATCTCACTGCTGTCTTTCCCGAATTGTTCCAACAACAACTTACGAGAGGCCAAATACTTCACTTCCGCATCATAGAGTGCTTTGTTGTACTGGTCTTCGGTTAACCGTTGGTTCAGGTATTTCTCCTTGAGCAGGTTCAGTTCGTTTTGGTAACGAGACTTGAGGGCTGCTTCGGCATCTTTTTGCTCCGTTGGTACGGTGACATTGGTCGGATTATTGCTGTCAGGAACCATGTCAATAATCTTTTGCAGCTCCTTTTTCTGCTCAATATATCCGGCGATAACCGACATCCGCTCGCGCAAATCATGTTCAAGTCCACTCATATAGACTTTACGCAAAATTTCATTGTCACCAGCCAATTTCAGCAGGCTCTGTTTCTCCGCTTCGTACCATTGTTTGTTCGTGATCATACCCTGTGTTATCAGGTCATCGAGTTCTTCTATGCCCTTTTGTGCGTCGGCCTTCATCTGCTGCTTCTGCTGGTTTGTCAAGAACTGAAAGTTATCGGCAGATAACTTAGTCTTGGATATTAAGTCCATCGTTTCCTTAGTTCTGTCAAGCTCGTTGTTCATCGAACCAAGTGAGGTGGTGGCGTCATCAGTCTTGTCTTTGAAAATGGCGAAATAGGATATCAAACTGGCTACTCCGGCTAACGCCAAACCCCAGGGACTCATCTTCAGTGCCTTGTTAAATAGCGTCGTTGCTACGGTTGCCGTTTTAGTGGCCACTGTATGCCGGTTGGTCCATAAGGTAACGGCTTTGAGGTATAGCGTGTAGGTAACGACAGCTGCACCGGCAGTGAGGATTTCGCTCTTGTAATCGACCATGATGGATACAACCTGCTTCAGACCTTTCACCGTCAGACTACCAGTCGTCACCATGTACTTCATCACCGGCAAAAGCTGTTCTCCAAGTTCTACACGAACGTCCTTGAAATGTTTCTTCGCTTTGTCAAGTCCGGCCTGTACGGTATTGTTTTGTACACCAAATTCATTGACAATACTAGTACCATCGATGAATGCCTCGTTCGCATTCTCCTGTTCTCGGCGAACCTGGTCGATGTTTCCGGCCAGTGCGGAAATGACACCTGCGGCTTCTGCTCCGGAAAGTTTCATTTCTTTCAAGATGGGTGACATCTGTGCCATGCCTCCCATCTTGCCCAGTGTGCCGAGGAACTGAAGCAGGGCTTCGTTAACGTCGGTGTTCACCAAATTCACGAACTCCTGCACGTCCATGCCTGCCAGCTTGGCATACTTGGCCGGTTCCTGATAGATTTTGAGGATTAGACTTTGTAGGGCGGTGCTGGCCATCTCGCTGCGCAGCATGTTCTGGTCGAGGGCGGAAGCGAAGCCCATAACATCGGTCACGGCCAGGTCGGCCTGTTTGGCCACACCTCCCATGCGAGCCGTGAACTCCACCAAGTACGGCTCGGAGGCCGAAGAACTCTGAGAGACCTGGTTCACGGCTGATCCGATGGCCAGCATATTCTCCTTGAGTGAGCGGCTCCCGTCATCGAACATCTGCGACAGCTTGCCTATATTCTTCACGGCATCTTCGCCAAGGTCTTCGCCCAGTGCGACGTTGATCATGTCGGCTGCTTCGACAAACTCCAGTACCTGGTCGCGACTGCTGATGCCAAGTTTGCCAGCCTCTCCGGCCAGACGGTTCAGTTCTTCGCGCGGCGTGCGGGTGTCCATCTGCTTGAATGACTCATTCAAAGCCTCGGTCTCTTCTTTTGTCATGCCGGTATATTTGATGACCTGGCTCTGTGCCTCCTCCATTTGCGCATATTCATCGACACACTTGCGAGCTGTCAAGGCTACGCCGGTCAGTGAAGCGATGACCGACGCGCCAATGGTTGCATAGCGATTAAAACCGTCGGCCAGTTTGGATATAGAGAATTGCGTTTCCTTGGCCTCGTTGCGCAGTTCACGAATGCGGGCATTGACTTCCTTAAGCTGCTGGTTGTACTGCTTCCATTGTGGAAGACTTGGATCTAGATTGCGTAAAATGGCATTCAGCTCCCGCTGGCGATTGCCCAGTTCCTTCAGGCTGAGTTTGCCGATGCCAATTTCTTCAAACAGCTTGTCGTATTCAGCCTTCAGTTTTTTTACAACCTGCTCTTGCGCTTTGTATTCCGCACTACTCTCGCCAAACTGCTTCTTCAGTTTGTTCAAAGTGCTGGAAGTGTTCTTTATTTTCTCCTCCAGCTCAATCATCTTCTGCCTTGCACTGTCCTGCTGAACGATGATTTCTAACTGCACCCTATCTATCTTCAGACTCATAACTACTACCTATTGATGACACAACAAAAGTAGGTGCAGCCGGATGCAGAGAAAAGGACATCTCTATTCGTCGAGCCATCGCCCGTTGTCGAGCCATACGCCTCCATCACGCCACTTGCCATCCGAAAGGATCCATCGGGCATCTGCCTCGGTGTCGCTGATATTGATGCGACAGAAAATCCCCTTCCAGGGGCCTTTTCGCCCGTTGGCATCCAACGTGTACTCCATCTCCTTGCAAACGTAACGGCGGTTGGCAATCTCAAAGATCATGCGCGGATCATATACATTCGGGTCGTAGCTTTCGATGGTGATTTCACGGTGGTAGTCGATGTCGTAACTGCCCTGGTAGCAAAGTTCGTCGAGCTTCTGCAGGCGTAATGAAGCCCCTACGGTGTTGGTCTTGTAATATCGGCGGCGTTGTTCGGTACCGCTGACCGGCAGGATGGCGTATTCGTCAATGTAGGGTACCGGATACCGAACACGTTCTGCAGCAACAACACTGCTACCTGAACCTTTGTATTCTATCTTCATATCGCCTGTGTAGAAAGCAAGAGCCATCGTATTTTTCGATATAGAATTATCTTCAGTCTCTGTAACCCCATTCTCGATCATATCAACCAGCGACATCTCATTTTCATTTTCGGATGAAGAGTTAGCATCGTCTGGTGAAGGTATCCACACGGTGTAAGAATATACAACAGATCCGGAAGCATACTTGTATGTCTGCGTCTGAACCAAGCTGGCCGGCACAATTTCAGATGTCACTTCTCCTACTGCTTCGTCACGCTTTAATCCGGCGAACTGATCCACCATGACATACACCGGCCATTTGCTTATTTCCTCGAACACGTTTCCCATGTACAGATACTTCCTTCCTGTTGCAGCATCTGTATAAATGGTGTCCGTTCGAGCGTGCTCTTCTTCGCGAAACCAACGGGAGATGCGATCAATATCCGTAGCCTCGTATTCTACCGGGATGGTGTCATATTTGGCTGCCTGGCGGATAGCATCGTTCAGGCAGGCATATTTCCAAAAATTGTCGCTACCCAAATTATAAGCCACGTCGCTGGAAGCAGCATCTTCCACGTCCGGTTCTTCCTCCACTTCGGCTTCGTACTCATCCTTTACCTGCAGCACATGAAGCGTGGTGACACCTGAGAAAAACTCATTGCGAAACAGCAGACGCACACTCCGGGTACGTGCGTCAATGACGAAAACCATGTTAAAGGTGATTTCAATTTGCTCCAGAAAATCGAGTACTGACCATCCGGGAAGCATTTCGCTCCATTTGTACGTATGTTGGGTATGGCACAGGTACAGGTCCTTGAATACCGTACCTTCAAGACTGTTCTCGGTCAACGTATATCCAAGCCCTCGCAGCAACTCGCGAATATAAGCGCACAGATAAGGCTGAGGAATATAAACGCCATCAACTATCCATTGCGGAGCTTCATCAGTATTATGAAAGAAATTCCACTGATTCAGCACACGGTTCTCCGTGTCGCTGTACACGGGCGCCAGGTTGTATTCTGTATCCGGATAGATCTTTTCGTTCGGGCTGTAGTCACCCGTGGCCGGTACCGTTTCTTTCATCTCCAGTGAAGATATCATCCGGTCGCCTCCGATGACGTAGTTCAGCTCAGAGTTACCGCTGGCTATCTGGATGGATACGGTGTCATCCGTCCAGGCAGTGATGACTTCGGTACCGTTGCAATACACGCGGTTGTCTGCGATCAATATGGCCGACCGCTCGCTCCGCACCTCAGTGACTGATGTTAACCGGTTCAAGTGCTCGTAGAGCGACGCATTGGTAGGGTTGCTGAGTTGCAGTGTGATGTCGTAGGTGTATTCGCCGTTTTTTGTGAACAGCGGATTCTCGCGTTTCACCGACACGCTGAAGTCCTTTGGAAGTACGGCATGGGTGCCGTCGATAATCAATTCGGTCATTTCTTTAATTGAAAATTGAAAATGGATAATTGAAAATTAATCGAAGTCCTCGATGTCCAGGCCGATGCTCAAGCCATTCCATCCGCCGTAGATGTCGTATTCCCACTCTGTGAGCAGGTCGTTGCCGGAGCGTAATTCGCCGCAAAAGGCATCCATCTCCAAAAGGGCGTCACGCAATATCCGCATCATGCGCTGGATACGTGCATAGTGCTGCAGTTCCGCTTCATCGGTCTGTTGGCCACTCGGTATTTTCTCCAGCAGGAAAATCAGTACCTTGTTCCGGTCGCTGTGGCTGTCGAAGGCTCCGTTCATCTGTGCGTCCGGGTAGTTGGCACAAAGCTGGATTCCTATGCGGTCCTTCAGTTTCTTCACCATGTGTCCCTCACGCACCGCCATCACGATGCCCTCTATCTGTTCTTCACTTTTTCGGTTCACCCGTTCTCGAAGTTCGGCCAGCATTTCACGGTATTGTACAATGTCTATCATACGTCCATCAGATTACTTTGTGTGTCATCCGCCAGCCGGAAGCTGAACTCCACCGTCTTCAGGGTGGAGCGGCGGAAGTCACGATCATACTTCATGTTGGTTATCACTATCGGCAGCCAATTTTCGCCAGCCTTGACCTGCACTTCCTGGGCGTGCAGCATGTCACGCCATAGGCGGTAATCGCTCTGCAGGAGGATGACGCCGCTGTTGGCCGTATATTCGTCGGTCACTTTGACACCGAATTTTCGTTCCACGCCCCACATCAGCGCCGTATCGCTTTCGTCGGCAGCCGATACGGTCAGGCCGCCCGTAGCAGTCAGTACCTCCGGCATGTCGTAGACGTTCTTGAATCGAAACTGCCACAACTGTCCATAGTTTGTCGGATCCACAAGAAACTCCAGTGTTCCGCCATTGAAGTGGACCTTGTAGCTTTGCAGAGCATCTGCCCCAAGCAGACTGCACACGCGGCTATAGCCGGCATCCACCGTCAGCATGGAAGATTCACCGCCAGATACCTGCATCGTCCGGCTTTTCTCGTCGCCAAGCATGTCGATGCCTGTCAGGATGTATCCACCCGCTGTCCGGTCACCACTGGCGTATTCCACCACACCCGCATGTGTCACCTTCCGGTTCACTTCGCTCAGCAGGGCCGGCGTGTCCGCCGCTTTAGCGGTCTGCATCCGGCTGTACATTACGAAGCTTTGCGCGTCCTGTATACCGTCAATCAAGAAAATGAAGGAGCCCGCTGCCGTAGCCTGCAGGGTGTGTTCGCCGTCAGGCCACACGCCCCATAAGGCCATGGCACAAAATTTACCCAAGCGGCGAATACGTACCTGGTTGTTGCCGTCCGGCACGTAGTCCTCGTCGAGGATGGTACGTCCTCCGTATTGTACGGAGAAGCGGATGGTGACATCGGTATCGATAATGTAGTCCTGCATAGTGGCACAGAACTCATATTCTCTAGGTCGTTGTAGAACGTTCATAGGCGTATGTATTTATTACGTCGGTCGTTTTCAGGAAGCAGCGGGTAGTCGGGTGCGAAGCCGTCTCGTGCCCGCTTCATTTCGTCAAGCCAGTGTTCGCCGTCGCCTGCCATCCATGCAGCGGTTCGAGCCACGTCGTCCAGCGACGGAACCTGGCTGCCATTCATGCCGTTCTCGGCCAGATAGCCCCGGACTACGCCCATCGGGAAAACCCGGAGGGGCAGACGACGCAAGGCGGTAGACATGGCCAGTAAAGCTACGGCCATCGAAGCGGCATAGTGTGCTTCGGTTTCGTTGCCTTTCTCTCCCAGTAGCTCCGGCCATTTCTCTCCGTAAGCACGACTCACGGTGCGCATCTGTACCTCGCGGATAAAAGGCACCAGCATAAGGTAGAGGCGTTCGCTACCCTCTGTCGGGAAGTAACGGTTCAGATCCCGACCGTTTCGGATAATCAGTTTTTGAGTCTCGACATAAGTGACACTCTCTGTCCACTCTTTCAGGTTAGTTTTATTCAAGTAGCGAATGAGTGCGTCCACCGCCCGGTAGTATTCCTCCAGATGCATGGCGTCGTCACGGTCGAGCTGCCACTCCCATGGCAGTTTGTCGGTACCGTCGGTCGAAACCTTAAACTTGCGGCCGTCGTCTTCGTGACTCAAATCGTTCTTGCGGTAGAGGCGCAAAGTAGCCAGGATGGCGATGGGGCGCTGCACCTTCTTCAGCAATTCAGCATTGTTTCCAATGGCCGCCTGTTCCATCACTTTCTCACCCACCAGTTCAGTCAGCTCTTCGGTCGCCTGTTCGATGTCGCCTACCACCTTGGAAAAATCGTTGTTGGCGTAGTAGTTGCCCGTCAGTTGGCGGAGTTCTTCGCTTGAATTAATCAGTAGTTCCATATCGGTATAGTTAGCGGTTATCATTTCTTTTTTATTCTCTCCTGCAGGCGGTCTGCCTGGTGTTTGTCATCGAGCAGTTTCAGCATCACACGCAGCAGCGGCGTGTTGTCGGTGTTGGTGGCAGTACCGAACACGCCGCTCGAAGCCACGCTGTAAAGGATGCTGTTCAGCCCCAACCCTTCAGCAGGCTTCCCTTCCGTGCGCTTCGTCCGGTCAAAAACTGGTGCAAAGCACACCTCTTGCCCATCAATCAGGAAAGTACCTGTATATAGATACTGACAGAAGTAGGCAAACCAGGCATAGATGCCCCATCTTAGATAGGGCTGCAGGATGCTGGCACGCGTCATCAGTACCGGAAGACGGTCTGTATCGAACGGTACCCGCCGGAACACGCCCTTCTGCTTCTTGGCCGGGCGGTAGAGTACGGCACATAGAGCCAGCAGGTCGGTATCCTCGTGCGACTGATCATAAAGATTCATGGCCGCCGTAGCTGCTCGGAACTCACCGAACGTCAGGTCGGATCCGTGGCTGGCCGGACCCATGAGTCCAGCTACCTGAGGCAGCAGGTTTACCGTGCTGTCGTAGGTAAGAGACACCCAGATTCGTTCACCTTCTTGTTCAGACCGCCACATCCAGTCCAGCGTGCCGGCCAACTGGCGCACCAACAGCCAGAAGTCGGGGTTGTTCTTCTTCAGCCCTCTGTTCTGAAGGACGAAGGCACACCAGTCGCGCCGGATATCGTCGAGGGTGATGCCCTTGCGTTCCATCAGCTGCTGACGCAGCCACAGCAAGTGAATCCACTCTTTGCTGTCCACTTCTTCCCAACATTCCGGGAAGTCCAAACGCTCAGCCTCTCTACGGCTGACAAATTCCTTGATACTTTTCATCGACTCAAATATTATTTGTTGTCCGGTTGCTAGCACTCACATTATCCTCCTTGTTGATGGCTTTTCGGTAGAATCCCAGGAAGATACCCTTCTTCTGCGGGAAGTTGATGCGGATGGCGTCGTTGATGGCCTCCAGCACAATGTCCTCGGCTATCTGTGTGTCGGCACCGTAGAAAATTTTCAGGGCATAGAGCATCTGGCTGCCGCTGTCACTCTTACCGTCGATGATGATATTGGCCAGGGCGGGCGATAGACCGAAGCCACTGGTCGTGGAGCTGTCGGCAATGCGTGAAATCTTGGCCTGTGCTTCGATGTACTTATCGATGTTCATTTCGATGGGCTCTACTTTCCAGCTCTGTTCTTTACCATTGGAGTCGATGAAGTCCACACAGGTGAAGAACTTGCCGGCATTTTCCCGCCCGGCCATCACGTCGGCGATGGTATTCACCAGCTGATCTTTGAGCTTCTCCATCTCTTTGGCCAACTGATCATCTGTCCATTCATCGTGCATGGACCTCAGCATGGCCTGTTTGTCTTCCCAATACTGCTGCGGCGTATGCACCATGTAGGCCGCCGCTATCATGTTTTCGTTCAGATGACGGATGATCTCCGGCAGGTCGTTGGCGTTCTCCAGCCAGGGAACGGAGCCGAAGAAGCACGACAGGGCGTACATGTTGCGCCCGAAAGACCGCAGACTGTGGTACTTCACGGCGGCGGCATGCTTCGTCGGCTCCCATTTGTCGAAGGCCGGAAAGAGGTGGAAAGTCTGGCTCCGGTAGGAATCGAAGTCACCCAACAGGTACTGAGTCACGTCTTCAAGGTGTCGGCTGTCGTTCTCCGGCCACACCAACCGACACTCTGCGCTGTGCAGGCATTCCAGGCGGCTTACCCAAGGGCGGCCGATGCGACGTCCACGCCCCATGATGTACTTGTTGAACACGCCGTTCATGTGCGTATATTCCACGAGGCACGAACGAATGTATCGGCGGTAATCCCACGACTCCAGCCACTCTTGTATCTCATCATCCTCCACCCACTCTTGCGTGCGTTCGTTATTCTCCAGCTTCAGGCGGTAGAGGGCAGGCCCTTGTCCGTAGAGCAGTCCGATTTTCCGATCGAGGATACCCGGTCCGAGGTTGTTGCGCTCCAGCAGGTTACGGATGCCATTGGGGAGGTTATTGTCCTGCCCCCAAGGAACCACGCGCACACCTGCCACACTGACGGGATCATCGTCCCAGTTCGGTGCACGAAAATTAAAAAACTGGCTCATGCTCGAACTCCAGTCCATGTGCAGCGCGAACTGGCCTTTCGCCGTGTCCACGAACGAATAGTTCCCGATTTTCTTCTTGATTGTACTCATATGGTTGCGTTCTTACGATTTTCGAGGATGCCCTTGAGTCGTGCGATTTCCTGCTCGCCCAGCCCGTACATGATCTTCGACACGAGCTTGTAATAGCCTGCATACATGTTCTTTGCGTACCAGCGGTTCGATGAGCCCTTTAGCTTGTTGCGCTTCATGCCCCAGATATCGTGCATGGTGTCCACTTCGTGCTTGTTGCGCTTGTAGCCCGCCATATCCACGGCACGACCGTATCCGAAGAACGAGAAGCGCAGGCCCGGATTTCCGTTGTCAGTAAAACTGCTGTAGTTGATGCTGTCCAGCAGCGCATCCGTGCGGCGGAGCTTGTTCTTCTCGATGGCTTCGACCAGAATGTCGCACAGCCATTCACCGTGAAGAGACAGGGCTTCTTCGATGAATAGCAATTTCACTTCGTCACTCTCTTGGCTAATCATTTTCGTTACTCCTTGTTTGACGCAAAGGTAACGCCTGCGGGCGCAGAAGAAAAGGACATAAAAAAAGAGGCCTCCTTTCGGAGACCTCCCATCGCTTTACCTCTACACCCATTGTGTCAAATCAATAACAAGAGAACTAATAAAGCGATATTTAAATGACAGATATTTCTGCAAGTTCACCTGCAAAGCGGTGAAGTGATTCTTCTATACGTTCTTTTTGTTGTTTTCGTGGTTTACTGCGACCGTGCATATATGCCCACAGCTGCTTTTGATGAATGCCTGTAACACGTTCCAAACCTGATAGCGAAAGCAAGGTGCCGTAATAAAGCAACAGGCTTTGTACGTCGTAATGCCAAACCAACTTATAGTCTCCTTTAATTTGTTCAGGCCATTGTTCTTCCGGCAAATTCTTTTTAATAAGAGAAATGGCCGTTTCTACATCTTTCTTGCACTCTTCGATGGTATTGCCTGCGGCGTAGATACCCTCGCAATTTTCTGAATAAGCCCCGAAGCTGTCGGAACTTGCGCAGATGTTCATAATAATCTTTTCCATACTGATACGATGACACTCATGGTTTTTTTGTTGAAAGGGTGGGGATTATTTCAGCCCCATTGCCCTCGCAATCTTTTTTCTTAGCGGCTCGGGGATTTCTTTTGCCCCGTGGTAGGGAACCGGCTCTGACAGTTTACCGTCTTTCCTGTAGAAGTAATGACTCCCTTCCGCATGGTCGAATTTCCATCCTGCCGCCACAATTTTACGATGAAATTCAGTATACTTCATTTACAATCGTTATTGATTTGACACTGCAAAGATAGAAATATTTCTATTATCAGCCAAACAATAACAGAAATATTTCTATTATTATACTATTTTATTCCGCTCGATGTACACCTGTTCGTCAATGGCTCCTTTGATAACGGAGTTAGCCTCGATACTGTTGTAGGATAACCGCACACCATGGTACTCCAGTTCTGCAGGAATCATACCTGTTTCGGTAAAGAACTCGCGCGCCAGGCAAAGTAAGTAAAGGAGGTTGTCGATGTTCTCCACCTCGTAACGGAGGGATGCATTATTCATGTGTAGCTCCTTTCTGCCCGATAAAACATTTCATTTCTTGCTGGAAGTATATCAGTTCACTGATTATTTTGAGACGTGCGTTTGCGTCATCGTTGTCATTACAAGCGATACTTTCTACACTGCGTTGCAATACGTCTATCCATAACTCAGCCCCGCCAGTCTGCCAGCGGTTGAGGGTATCCACTACATCGGGAGTCATATCTACAGGCTTATTCATCGTGCACCTCCTTCCTGAAAGGTGATGTTCACAGTACCACCGGACACGTAGAAAACAATGGAGTTGTCACGTTTGGCAGCATGGATGCGCTTGCGGCCTTCGCAGAGCTGGAGGCCAAGGTCAGACAATAGTTTCTGGACTTTCTCGACGGATACGTAGCGTCCGCGTTCGCTTGATTTGTTCTTTTTCATTTTGGAATGCAATTAAAATGAAACAATAGGTTAATAATAGACGGGAAAGCGGACCTTCGTAGTAAAAAAATGAAAGGAACTTGCCTTAAAAAAGAAAGTACCGCTTTCCCGTTGCATTCCACCTGAAACAGGCAGTGGGCGCATTAACGCTCCACACGGGGGTCGGTACTATATCACGTGCCAATCGGCCATAAAAAAGGCCAATCCGGCAAGGGTTGGCGAACAACTCGTCGCCTGTTTCAAATGGAATGCACTGCAAATATAGGGATAGTTTTCAAGATAGCAATAAAAAAGCGGAACTTTTTAGGGTTCCGCTTACAAAGTTATTTCATCGAATCTATGTATTTATCATATAATTCTAAGGTAACTTCATCGCCACATTTATCACATCTCTTTTTACAAAACTCCAATATATCACTTTCTGATAGAAAATCAAAATTGAATATTATTGATTTATGGCTGTTATAGTAATCTTGGATGTATTGGATTGTTTCATCATTTTGTCCGTTCTTTAAATTCTCTACAGACTTGTCACTCAACACTATTATATTTGTCTCCGGGTAAATATCTAAATCTCCAGCAGCGCCTAAATTACCTGTTATCTGATTGAACAAATCAAAACTACCCTTAAATCCTTTACCATAAAAGAGTTCTTTCGAAGCTATAATATTGTAGCCATTATCAAATGACAGATGATGCTGATTATAATGTTCATAAGTCAATATCAAATCTTTTTGAACTACTTTATCAGCAAGATATTCCTCCCAATCACCAGCTAAAATAGCATCAATATCTTGCTGATATATTCTTCTTATATTGTATCCATCATGAGTTAGTTTATCCAGTTTGTTCAGTTTAGAAGGCCCAGCATCAATGCCTATTAAAACATAGTTTGTTTTCTTCGTTATATTGGTATCTATATCTGCGCCCATTTCTTTTAATGTTGCAGCTATAAATTTTCTGTCTTGTGTAAACTCGCCAGTGATGACAACTTTCCTATCATAAAAAGGATTATTAGGATCCGCATTAGTTAAATCCTTCTTCAATACATCACCATGAAGTTGTCTTTTTCTGGCTCTCTGATAAGAAGGCTCTTTTTCTACATCATCTTGAATTAATGAATAATCAGGATTGACACCATTGATATAGTTTAAATAAAACTGAGCACAACATTCTGCATCGAAAAGAGCATCGTGATGTTTTGAACAATCCATTTTAAATGCCTGACATAAATCATGTAAGCTTATACCATGATATAAGTTACAGGTGCACTGGAAGTGTTCAACACCCATAGGCATTATGTTATAATTTTCCAGGTTTTTACGTAGTACATCTTCATCGAAATCTGCTTTGTGCGCAAAAATGGAAGAACCCACAAAATAAGAACCAATTTCTTCCCATACCTTATCAAAGGTAGGTGCATCTGCTGTTACTTCTGGTGTTATATGATGTTTGCGAATTGTGCCATAATCATAATAGTTGTTAGGAGGTTGAATAAATTTAGATATACGCTCCGTTATAACACCATTTTTAACAACAACAAGACCCACTTGGCATGCCATTCTATCATATGTAGCCGTTTCAAAATCAACTGCGATAAAACTATCTTTCATAGCATATGGAGAATCCCTTCTCAACATGTGCCCAAAGGTGTAAATTTACCTTAATCCGGCTTCACGGATTACACGCTGAAAAGGGATTCATATTAATTTAACTTATTGGGCAATGCGAAGTTATAAAAGCTATCTGATATATCAAAGAAAAATAAAAAAAATCCCCTCCGTGGTTGAAGGAACGGGAATCAACCATAACCTCTATATGGGGCCCCTTCGTTTGCGAGCGTGTGAGCAAACGAAGGGGGCGCCCTTGCGGGCACCACTTTACAAAATTCCTTCATCGCTGAAACTATAATAGCTATTATGACCGATTATTATATGGTCGTGCAAGTGAATGCGGAAAATTTCCGCTGCCCTTCGGATTGCTTCCGTTATTCGCCGGTCATCTGTACTAGGCTGTATATTCCCACTCGGATGATTGTGAATAACAATAAATGTACTTGCTGCCACTTCCACCAACTTGCGCATGATTAAGCGTATATCTACAGGAGTGTCACAGATACCTCCCATCGTGGTGCGGACGGTATCTATCACCCGCCCCGCCTGATTTAACGGCATGAGCCAAAATTCCTCATTATCAAGGTCGCACAAAAGCGGTTGCATGATGTCGAAAACATCCCTGCTGTTGTGTATTGTTTTCCTCTTGTCACGAGCTGCATTGCGTCTCTTGTAAAGTTCTACGGCTGCCATCGCTATCCGCCTACGGTGAGGTGTCAGGCTATTGAATAACCGTTCCAAACGGTATTCACCTGTCCACTCCTCCGACACTACGGTCTTGTTCGTCAGTTCGCATATTAACTCATTGTCTGTTACTTCACGCATATCGTCAAATAAGGAAAGCTGTATTCCTCCGTTTTTCTTCGTCTTTTTCATTGTTGCAAAAATTAATTGTTCCCTAAAATTGTTTTACCCAGAAAATAACCGCCCAAAACTTCCGCTCCCATCTTTTCGAGGGCACACGCAAAGCGGGCGTAACTGTGTCCTTGTGTCAGTACGTCGTCGAAAAGCAAACACTGTTTCCCCTTGAAGAAGTCCTTATCGAAATTAATGACTTCGGCCTCCCGTACCACCTTACGGCCTTTCGCCTCGTGTATGGCCAAACGCCCACCCTCGATGGTGATTGCATTGTAGGCATTTTTGCAGCCTGTCAGTCTCGCCACTTCTTCAGCGAAGACCTTGTAACGAGCTTCGTTTTTCTCGCCGCTGCTAGCTGGAATACATACCAGCGTCAGGTTTTCAACGCATGCACCAAACTGCTCACGCATTTTCTTTGCCACCAGCTCGGCCACCTTGACACTCCGCTTTCCGTCCTTAAAGTCCCATATCATGCGGCGAATAGCCCACTCTCTTTTGCTTGCCTCGTAGTGCGTAGGTAAATAATCAAAGAACGTTACCATAAATTTTGACCACTGCTTTTTCCAATTTTCGGGGATGATAAATTTTCTTGTTGACATAGTTGTAAATATTTAGAATTTTGAATTTATTCTTGAACCTTGAGCCGTGGGTGTGAGCCTTTTGTGTCTCGTTTTCCCTGAACGACTTTTTTTTTATTCCGTCGCCTGTCGCGCGCGGTATGTTTCGCCTTTTTACGCCACAAAGAATGAGGTGCCGAGGATGACTATCCGCAAGGTTCTGCCGAAAACCGTAGGCCTGAATACAACCTGTAAGGTGGAGATTTTTTCAGCGGATACAGCCTGACCTTGCTTGTCAGACCGGTGCCCTACATTCGTGGCACGAAAAGCGAATGCCGTGTGCCAGGTGAATGGATAAACAGGAGTGAAGGACGAAGAAAACGAGTGGAAGACAGAAGCGCCGAGCTTACCGCTCTGCCTTGTCGATGCCATCCTTGTACAGATTCAGCGCAGTCTGTACGACAATGGGATTGACAGGGTGGAATAACTGGTCACGGCATTGCATGAAGCGGTGACCTCTGCGTGAACGCAAAATAGACAAACAGAAAGGTTACTTTCTACAATTAAACGCGAAAAATTCGGGCGGCAAAGTTTTCTTTCTCCTGCAGGAATGCAGATAAGATGGAAAGCGTGCCGCCCGAATTTTTCGCGCGCCCGCATGAATATGGGGCGTATTTTCATTCATACAGGTCGATATACTCATGCGCTTCTTACTTTGGAAACCGCAAACCGCTGATAACTAATAATAGAACCCCCTCCGACCGACTCTGCGGGAGGAGGGAAAGACGTTTCTGCCCGTGCCGCGCCGCCCCCCACTTGCGATTGCAGCCCGCGCATGATTCGGAAATATGATGAAATATAATTACAGAAAATGCGGTCGCCCAAGCAGCGCCCCATATAGGGGCAAATCCCACCACCCTGTACACACCCACTAATGAACTTCTAAGGTATAGGCACAGTGCAAAAAGCCCTGCTATCCTCACGAACAGCAGAGCTCAGCCAAAACACATAATAAACATTATCAGATGAAGGAAGAAGCAGATATATTGTGCCCACGCTGCCATACACGTATGGTGTCTTTGCGCAGAATGGCATACTTTAGGGCGTCGGTTAGGTTAGTCGATTCCTTTGGAAGACGTGAGGTTGGAAGCTTGTCTCCGGTTTTCTCTTTTACCACCATCTTGGACTGGTCAGCTTGGTTCACCTTGACCTTGGTACGAGTCACCTCCATCTCACTCTTGAGGTTAGGACAGTTGTATTGGTCAATGAGCAGAACGAATAACTGGCGCTCCAGGTTACCTGCCAGCAAGTCCATAAAGAAGCGGTACTCCAGATTACTACCAATATTGCCCTGACCTAACGACATGAGCTGCACCTGCCAGCCGGTACGTCGCCCCTCGGCATCGAACTCAATGTACTTCTTGATGGTCGTGGCCATATCCTGATTCACCCGCTTGTAGTTATTCATGGAACGGTCGTAATAGAGTTTCAGGATCTTACGTTTGTGCGGGCGGAAGTAAGCAATGAACTTGTCGGCCAGCTCTCGCGCACTCTGTGGGGGCAGTGTATATAGTTCCTTGAGTACACGAACTACATGCCCGGTCTGCTGCAGGAAAACCATGGAAAGCATGTTACCCGCATCCATGCCTGCTTCAATGGGGCAGCTGGTATCAAGATAACGCAGGACAGTACAATCTTGCTCCCACCCTATGGGATGCTGTTCGATGATTTCGTTTCTGTATCCGTCGGCATAGAAGTTCTTCAGAGTGAGGTTGCAGTAGAACATCTCGGTTGCCTCCAGTTTTGGAATAATGGAAAGCACATTACAGGCTAATCCCTCAAGACCTTCGTCAAGCTCGCCCGCAAACCAGTCTTCGCCTAGGACGTCAGCATTGACATAACTGGATGAAATAAAAAAGAACGAAACACCCCGGCGGGCAGCAATCCATCGCTTTTCCCACCGATCCATGGTGCGTTTGGCAAGCTCCATGGTACGGCGAGCCTCGGGTAACTTAGCGCGAAGGGATACATCCGTTCGGGCCTGCTCGGACAATTCTTCGTACTGCTGCAGACGGGCGACGTATTCACGGCGAGTGTCGTTATAAACAAAGCTTGCTTGCATAAGCAGCAGAATCCGTTTTTTATCATTCTGCTTAGCAAGCTTCAGGATCCAGTCGTACTCGCCCAAGTGGTTAGGATTCGGCATGTCGGTAGTGAGCGTGCGGCTACGGTACCATACGCTGTTTCCATACTTGACGCGAAATCCACGGACAGCTTTCAGAAGGTTGGTAAACTTCTCTTCCGGGAAGTACTTCACTTCATCGCCAAACACCCCCACATACGAGCGACCGGCGCCGATGGAAGCCCTATCCAGCGAAATAAAAGTGAAATTGAAGCCGGTGAAGAAGGTCATGGTATCCGTCCACTTAGTGTTAACATTGTACATGCGGTCTCGCCAGGCCTGTGGTGGTTCCTGGTCGATGACATAATGAACACCCATCTGCCAGCCCAACATGGAGAGGCCGTCGATGAGCGACGGGATGATGTTCTTGCGCAGGTCGCTGTAGGTGTCTGCCACCCAAGCAAAGGGAGCGCCCGGGCAGTCGTGAACGACTTCCTGCACACGTTCTGAGAGCACCTGCACTGTCTTGGCACTGGCTCGACCGGCCACCCAATAGAGCGACCAGGGCATCATAAGAGTAATGAGTTGTGCCATCCAATTGGAGTAACGCACCTCGACATCATTCGTAGTCTTTAGTTTTTTCTTCCGTGTCATCGAGCATTTCTTCTATATCGACATCAATAATATTAGCATCTTGACGTAGTCTTTTTTTCTCCCGTTCGGGAAGATCCATGGAGTCAATCTGACGGCCTAGGACATGGCGGCTTACGCTAGGCAATCCCACCGCAGACGGGTCGAGGTCGTAAACCTTGATGGGCTTTTCGGTAATCTCTTTTGGTTTGACCGGATCAGGCTTGTCCAACTGCTTGATACGTGCAGCCTGTGTAAGCAGGTTACCATATACCTCCATGTCTTTGGCGCAAGTAGCATTCTGAAGAACAGCCAGTGCAGCCTTCTGTAGATTATCGAAGATGATGTTGCGATGGGCGTCGTTTTCAACTGAATCGTTAAGGAAAAAAAGGTTCAGCGCTTCGGTGTACATGCGCCTTGCACGCATCCGGTCCATGTTGAACGGTTCGTGCATAAGGAAAGCGATGGCATTGTCCTTCCCATACTTCCGGTTTATACCCACCAAGGCATATAACGCATTATAGTAGTTCATCTCTTCATCTGTCAGCTCCATGTTGCAGCCAGAGGCGATGTAATCCTGGAGCACGTCGAAATGTGATTGGTCAAACATTCCCATTATCCGATATCGTCAAAAAATATTTTGTTAATCGAATTTTTATAACCAACAGCCTTACGGAATTTGTCGAATCGTTGCGCCTGAGTGACATTCTCACCCGTTTGTGCAGCAGCCGACATGGATAATCCTTCTTTAGCAGCCTGCAAGAGCTGTCCGCGCTCGTAATGGTACTTTAGAGGACTTCCAATCAAATTGAAATACCATAGGAAATCATCCGTCGGGATGTTATAGTACATGGCTATCTGATCAGGACGATAACCTATACCAGCCAGTCGCTCATATTCATCAATGTCGATTCGGTCGAACCAGACGGGAGAGTCCCTCCACTTAACTAATTCGTCTGCTGTGAAACTCATATCATTCAGTTATTAGCTACGAGTTACGAGCTACAAGGGAGCAGTGAAACTCGTAAACCTGTTTGTCTTGTAAGAAAACATACTGTTCTTCCATCGCATTCTCTCCATAATTACCTGAACCCTCGACTACGAAAAAACCTGCTTCGGTGTCGAGACAGGTAATCTTTTTGTGACTCCAGGAGTACGACAGAGTAAGCACTCCGGCGTGATGGAGTTCGACCAGACGGGCGAAGATCTTCGGCATACGGAACTGAAGCGTTTCGGACACATGCAGATGGATGCTGTCTATCAAACCCTTTTCGCGCCAACGCAACAAGGCATTCAGAATGCGTTCGTTAGTCGAATAGGTAGCAATGTAGAGATGGCGGACACGCCCGGCATGCTTGATGAGATACACAATGAACGTGAAGGCCGTGAAGCTTTTCTTCGTTTCGATGAAGAACACTTCACGGGATGTCGGTAGTCTGCCACATAGCTCCTTCAGGTTGTTTAGCTTGAAGGTAAGCATTTCCTCGAACCTGCGCGAATACAGGTGCGAGTCGGCCATCTCACGACGCAGATCATTGAGTGAAAAATAATAGCTCATTCCAGCAGTCTGTTGATATCCTCCAGTTCACGTTCATATCCGGCCAGCCTCTCCCGGCGTGTGACGTCGAGGTGAGGTTTGTCTCCTTTCCTCATTTCCGACTTTACACGCCAGATGTTCATCTCCACCTGTCGTTTGCGCTGCAACAGTTCCTTGATGGGTAACGTCAGCAACTCTTTGCGGCGGTTGAACTCGGCAAAGGCCGGATGTTTTCCAAGCAAAGTATGATGTAACTTGTACCAGTTCAGTTCTTCCCAGATCATGCGGTTGTCCAGGTAGTTGTCGATGAGCTGGCGACTCACATCGGCACACTGCTCCAAGGAAGTGCAGTCCTTCAGCTCATGATGTAAACGTACATAGGCATGGTAACGGTTGAATTTGCGGGAGGCAAGTGCCTCCAGTTCCATAGGGCAGTCTTGTTCGTTGAGAAAAGGAAATTCTTCGCGAAAAGACTGCCCACCGGATTCTTCCGCAACATGCTGTAGTTCATCACTTCATATTTCAAATTCGGTTTTGTCCGGAAAATGCCCTTCAAGGAAGTTTTCTAACCAAGACGAATAACCGGAACGGGCATTGTTCAGAAACATCTTCGGCAAAAGAGATTTGACTACTTCTGCGTTCGGGTTCTGAGAAACTACCGGTAAGAGGAATGAATCTTTCTTCCAATCCAAAATAACAGCTGTCACCCGTGGCTGCCGCAGATTGAAGTAAATGGATGTGTACAGCATACCCTGTGTTATCTGTTCATCCAGTTTTGCAATCAACCCTAACCAGGATGCCTTATTGAACATGACCGGCGTGTGTGTACCGTAGTTCTGACAATCTGCCCCCAGTTGATTCAGACAGTCGATGGTACGCTGCATGTTCTCTCGGTAAAATCCCCTGTATTTTGAAATATCCAACAGGCCGATAACTTTTGGCAACTGGATGTGCGAAAGATCAATGGGCTGCAGTACATATATGTCGTCGTTGGTCCAAACGAAATTATCGGTCACCTTGTCACTCTCCAATGCTACTTTCAGTTTATGATAAGTATCAACCGACGGATTATCGGATACACGTGGGCACTCGATGAAGCAGATTTCTTCGGAAAACCAGTCTTCCTTGTCGCCGATCACGACGAAGTTCGCCTGGAAACAACAGTTCTTATACCAGGAACGAAGAGCATAAAGTAACTCCTTGCCTTGTGCAAATTCCTTGCAGTAGGGAAAGACGACTGATGTATGGTCCGTCTTCACCGGAATCACCGGTAAAGCTTCAGCGGAACTCTCTACGATTTGGCCGGCCAACTCTTCTGTGGCGACAGTGCCTACTTGTTTTTCTTCTTTCATACGATTTGTTTTTTGTTACACGGCAAAGGTAAATTGCAATTGCAACTCAGGAAAGGACAAAAAAGGCGCAACCATATGGCTGCGCCCCTCCGATCGGATATCTATCAAACCACTAAAAAAGATTCAGACTCCTCCACCCTGACTGGATTCTGCCGCAGAAGGCAATCCGAGGATGGCATTGATTTCTTCGCTGTCAGTCACAGGTATCAATGACTTGGCTATGCGGCCAAGGGTGTCACCTCTCAACGAGCTGGCCAAGTTGATGGTAGTCTTGTTGGCCTCGTTGTTGTCTTGACCTTCAGCTGTGGACATCTTGAGCGGCGTACAGGGAGTACCGGCAATCTTGCAGTCATCCCCCTTACAATTTATTACAATAGCACCAAGGTTTTCATTAATATTGTTGTTAACGAATTCATCCCATTCGACTTCCGAACCAGGATGATCGAAGTCCACGTGATGAATGAATCCTCGTGCATCGTCATCGCCTTCTGCCGTATGGTAGATATTGATGGTGCTGTCCGTTGCGTAAACAGCCACCGGCTTTTTGTCAGCCTGGAACTCAAAGGCAGTAACCTTTACACCTTTTTCATCCTTGGTAAATGTCTTAACATCATCCCATCGGAAAATGATAATATAAGACTTCTTTCCGGATGCACGCCCCGCATTGTTATTCTTGCGGGGCACTGAAATCATACTATATGCTTCAGCCATAATTTAACCTCCTATTCGTTACAATTAAACACCACCGCCCTGACTTGATTCAGCTTCTTCCTCTGTCGGTGGAATGTAGGCAAAGATTGCTTCAGCCAACCAGAATCCGACACCTTCCCACCACTCGGCCATTACATGCACGTCGTAGTGATAGGTCTCCATACGGATCTTGGTGTTCTGCGGGTTCTTGCTCTGCAAATGCTTGAAGTTCTCTTTCGGAGTAATGAAGAATACACCGGTACCGCGCATACCTTCAAGCGGAGCAAAGGTGAACTTCGAGAAGTCCACTTTGACTTTCTCACCGTCTTCGTTTTTAAGCCATGGATACTTTTCGCGGTATGCCTTGCTGTATCGGGTCACAATGTCCGGATCGGCGTGGATGAACATCGTTTTATTTTTATACAAAGGCTTGACTTGAGAAACAGCATTGTCGATTTGTGCTACCAATGTGGCATCAGACAGTTTTTCTCCATCAAGTAACCAGGTTACTTTATCGTTATTAGCCTCTTTCAGTTTCTTCAGTTGAGTAACGTAACCTTCCATTGTTTCGTTAGCTTCTCCAGCAGGATCACCGTCATTTGTTGCAGTATTCTCTTTATACTCACCAACAGCTAAAGCAATCTCACGTTCTTCGTCCAATTTCGGGATGATGAGCTGGTAAATGATATACTTCACAACCGGCATGTCCTTCGGGTCGAGGTTTTCATCATAGAGATATCCAAGAATATCCTCCATGATATCGGACGGAGTAATGGGCACGTTGATTTTGCACTTGTAGTTCTTGATGGTAAGCGGAGTGAACGTACTCTTACCCTTCGGTGTCCATTTCGGAACAAACGCCTGAAGTACGGATTCGATAGCCGACTGTACGGCACGAACTTCGGTTTTATCAGTCACGATGGTGGACATGTACTGAATGGATTCTGTTTTACCAAGCAAATCCATCAGGATCTGCAAGCGTTCTGCAGACACATACTTTCCGAACTCTTTCTGAAGTTCAGTCGTATCAATGGTATCATTGCCGCTGTAAGCAGCTCCTTTGAATACAGCATCCAGATACTGGTTGTGCATCAACGACATGTCTGGTTTGAATTTCGGCATTTTTTCACCGTTTTGTGCCTGTACGGTTTGGCCGTCGGCAGGTTCTTCTGTTTTACTCATCTTTTCGATTTGGGCATCTTTCTCCCTGATGGTAGCTTCAAAATCTGCTTTCTCTTCCTCCAGTTTCTTCAGCTTTGCCCGAGCATCGGCCAACAGCCTTGCATTTTCGTCACGCTCGGATTCGAGTGAAGCCACCACTTCTGGTGTCACCGCCGATTCAGCGGATGCACCGTCTTTTTCAAATTCCTGCAGATCTTTCTCAAAGCTCTCCAAGAATTTGTCTCCGTACTTTTGTTTCAGCTGCTCACGCTGTACATCGAGCAGAATAGATTTCCCCTTTTCATCTTTCGCGAAAGCGGAAATACCCAAAAAAGAAAGTACAACACCTAACACTTTGCTAAACATAACTTTAAGATTTAGAGTGAATATATTCGTTAACTATTGCTTGCGTGTTGATTTGTCCAGCTCTATCCACAGCATAGGCCAGAGAGCCCACGGAATCAGCCAGCCCAACCTCGACCGCGCGACGGGCGTAGAACATACGACCACGAAGGATACCTTCGGTGTCAACCTTCAGGTTTGTACGATGTGCTTTGACGGCTTCCTGAAAGTCTTTTGCCAATGGATCCAGCTCTTCATCACGTATTTTGTCGTACTCACCCTTCTTCGCCAGTTCGAAAGGCAGGTTCTTATAGTCAGACAAGTTGCTGTAAACCGTATGCAGCTTTACACCGGCATTTTCGTAGTATTTGGCATAGTCCATGAAACTCATCATTACACCAATACTGCCAAACTCAGAAGATACTTCGTTGGAAGCAATGACTTCATCACAATAGCATGCGATGTAGTAAGCTGCGGAAGCGCATAGGTCGCAATATGCCACAACTGATTTGCCTGTTTCACGAGCATAACCAATGGCATCGATCATCGGTGCAATAGCATCCACGCTACCACCACCAGAGTCTATGTCAAGAATAACTGATGAGATATTGTTGGAATCGACAGCTTCGCGCACCATGTCTGCATATTCGGTGGTGCCATAACTGCACATGGTACCATATTTTAGTAGAGTCCCATGAATGGGTATGATGGCGGAACTACCTTTTGGGGCGTCAGCAAATCGGTTCCCACTTTTAGACTTCGCTCCCTTATGATAGTAAGTATAGGCAAGCGGCTTTCGTTCAGAGAGTGTACTGCTATCTGCGACGGACATGCTCCGCTCCAGAAGTGTCTCGACCAACGGGATGTTGGCGTCAACGTCCTGGAAGCGGAGGAACCATTTGCCCCGACAAACCGCACTATATAAAGATGAAAATGCCATTGTAAAAGTACCTATTGAAAACCGATACAAAATTACAATGGCATTCACCTGTCAAAAGGACTGCAAAAATTTAGCTGGTTCAGGACTATCACGATCAAAAGTCAGTTGGTTAGCTGAAGGTGAGCCGGATTGAGTTAATGTAATCAGTACCGGGAATTCATCAGTACCCACAACTTTTGTATCCCATTAGTTAAATGAATAATCAATATCCCCTCTTTACTCAATAAGCTACGAAGATTTATGTTATTATCTCGGCCTGTATCTGTGACTACGGCAGATAAGGTCTGTTTTACTGGAGTACCGTTGGAACTCTCTTCAATAAATTCTCCTGCAGATATAGGTATTTTAGTCATACTTCCAGATAATCGAATAACATTATTCCCCGGCATATTCAAAACTTCAACTTCAGATAGAGGAATGAAATCCAACCCGCACACCTGATTGCGCTTATTGTTATTATTCATATTAACATTATTTTTTAATTAAAAAAAATGGTTCAAACCTTGGTTTTACTTACAAATTAATAGGTTAAAAAAAATTAAGGGAATAAAGATAACTGGATATCCTTATCAATCTCCCGAATAATACGCTGCCGATTACGGTAATCGTATTTTTTCACCTGATCGTAATTAGTCATATTCTGTTTGATGTTATAGGCTTGTAGGAATGCACGAATGATACGGTCCTGCTTATACCCTTTTTCATATCCAGCTAAGAAGTATTCACGAATACGCAGTCGAAAGGAGGCTTCTATATAGTCTTGAATCATGCGTTGCTTCCATTCAGGAACGTAAATAAAGTTATCGCGAAACAGAAAGTGGTTATATTCTTGTATGGGAAGAGCCAAAGTAATAGGATTCTCTTTGATGGACTGTTTAGGAGGTCGATCGCTCATCGTAACCATAGATTGAATGAATCTGCCTATATCATTTGAGGCCGTAATAGTTACCGCATCGTCAGAACGCGGACAACCAAACTCATGGTACAAGTAGTCATGAAGATAAAGTTGTAATTCAATGGTAACAGTTGGTTTCATCTTGTAAGTTATTGGTTTTCACACAAAAATACGAATAATATTGAATTTCTACAATATTAATGCTGAAAATCACAAATCTTTATATTCTCAACTGATTTGATCCTGATTTTGCATGATAATAGTTTTAATTATCCTGATAGATAATAATTTTGCAGGATTTTTTCGATACTTTGTAACCTGTATCCAACGAACCCATAAACAGCTGAATAACAAATCGTTAAATTTTACACAAAAAATAAATTAGACTTTGTAACTCCAGATACACTTTGTAACCTTACATCTTTAATCGTTGTGTATCGACAAAAGTTACAAACTTTGATTTTTTGTAACCTAAGTTTGTAACCTCTTTTGTAACTCCTTTAATCTTTTCTTTTTCAAATGATAACTCTCTTTTGCAAACAAAGGTTACAGAGTTACAAAAATTTAGTAGTAAAAAAGGAAAAGGTGTGGAAAACCAACTAAGGGCATTCCCCGACTACGCTAATAAGAAAAGTAAAAGCCGCTGACATTTGTGCCAGCGGCTTCTGTTTATGTTATCTATGTACCACGGATTGTTGCTGCCCAAATGTCTGGCGGCACGTGTTTTCGTTTAAGTTTGGTGTAATCATCGTTCAATTCGAAATCCACCCAATGATCAGATGCTGCCAGAAATGCCCCCACTGCAACAAGCAACCATGGTAGTTTATCCGAGGTTGCCTGCAGGTTAATACGAGTGTTAGGTTTCATTAGTTCCAGATAATCATAAACCTGGTGTATATATTCAGCTGCAGTATTATTCCGCAACATATCAGACAAATATTTGTCATAGTTGCGTATATATTCAGAACGGGAGATTTCCATCTTCTTCTACTTTAGGGTTGAATACTCCATCTTTTGCCTTAGTTCGCAAATAAATCATTTCCTTCGTCTCACCATCCACTTTCTTAAGTAAGCGTCCGTCTTTATTAAGAAATTCTTTGGGGTTCATTTCATCGATATATGGACATAGTTCCACAAAGCCACGCAAAGCTTTTGTAAATCGTTGCATACTCCAGAACCCTTTGCTAACCTTAGCGAATGCTATGAAATCATCATATGCTTTAGTACGTTGAACGAATGTATTTACATTCTCACCCTCCTCTGCGAAATACCCATATACCCAATCTTCGAAGCTAGCACCCATGTCTGCTTTGTATTTTCGTTTAACAATGTTGTCCATAGGAGGCTGAATCTTAATGCCACGGCATGCCATAGACAAGTAGAACTGAAGACACTGTGCAAAGAAATTGCAATCCTGGTTCCAATTATCTTCCGTATAATCAGTTGTTGTCATCAGATTACGACCAAAATCATCACGAATACTACGGCTTTCCAGATAGTCATTCTCTTGTGTTTTCTCATGATAGTAATCCGAAAATACCATATAGAGCAGCCGAGCATTGGTTGACGGATCAAAATCACGGGGTACATAGTTCGTTGTAAAACCAAATTTAGGACTGTCCTCGAACTCGATAAAAAAAGACTTGTTATTCTTGGGATTAACAGTCATACCACTAGTAATACAATCGTAAAACTGTGAAATCGGCAGATAACGATCGCAATCGTCTACCAAAACAAAGTCTGTATGTTGGTCAACTTGGTCAAATACGTGTGGGTTGTCCAATAATTTAGGGTTACGGCCGGATAGGCTGACGGTTCGCATGAAGAATCGGAATGCTTTGAATAGGAATGATTTTCCGCTACGTCCATTGCATTCGTCTTCGTCGCCAATTTTGTTATCCATGGCATATAAAGCCCATGCACGTGAGGGTGATTTGTAGCGGTGCAGATTATATCCGATAGCATAGATCTTATTAATGAGGTTCAATTTCTGTTCTGCTATCTCTTCGGTAGAGAGCAGAGGGCCGGCAATATCAAACTTGTGCTCGTTACGGTAGTGCTCAGCTTCTTCTACACCCTTGTCTGCCCAAGCATATTCCAGTTCCTTGCGCCAATACAGGCGACTGGTATTAATCAAGTAATTGAAAAAAAAGCTATTATGTTGGTTGACTGTGATATCAAAGACATGGTTACCTTCTACATCATTCGATTGTATAATGGTAAACATAGGTGGCAACACCTTTACTTTATGCGGTATCACATTGTTATCCCACACGCTACGGTTGTCTGGCAACATTCCTTCATGGGGTGTGATACCGTCTTTGGTGACCTCCCAACTACAATCTTTGAAGAACAAGTATTGACTGGTAGCTGTGTAGTTGGTGAAGTCCAGGTCAATCTCATCCAGTTGCGACAGTGAGGCCTCACTGGTTCGTGGTGAGTCAAGTATCAGGTTACGTATCTCAACGGGTAGGAATCTCTCCCTTGTGAACTTTTTCAGGAAGGCTGATATGTCTTTGGCTTTAATCTGGCTGACGGTGCAGCCATCAATGTGGATGTAACGCACGTTGTCTATATTGTCATCGTGCAGGGCGTAGAATCCATTTAATGTAAGGAAGTAGTGCAGATAGGCTGTGTTGATACTGTATGTCTTCTTCTTGCTGCGTTCACTCCAGCTTTCTTCCCAAAAGCGGGCAGGCATGGCCAGCGTCATCAGATTGCGAAAATCTTCATTTGTTGGGCGCAATTCTACAAAGTCACGAAAATCTTTCCGTGATTTGCCCCTGCGGTCGCGATGCTGGGCGAGCCACGACGGCAACCAGATAGTATGTATGTCCAGAAAGCGTAAAGCCAATTCACGTCCCTTGCGAACACCAGTTCCGTCGATATCTGGGATGTTATAGATACGTTCTACGTATTTATAAATCTCTTTGATTTCTTCCGGAGACACCCTATAGGTTTCCGAGTTGAACCATAACGGATGGTAGCCCAGGGCGCGCAAGCATAGTGAGTCACGCTCACCACTGCAAATGAAACATTCGTCCAGTTTCTTCTCTTTGTAAGGCTGGTCCTGGTTCTTGGGATCATTATAGAACAACTTTTCCTCCTGGGCATTGAAGTCACGGTAAGCCTTTTGCAGTTCAGCCAGGCCGTTGATGTAGAGCTTGGGCTTAACTCCGTCCGGTGTGTAACTGAATCGCCATTGCTTGTCTGGATTCAAGGGCTCGTAGATCTTATAAAACTTATCCGTCGAACCATCCTTCTTACGCACTGTACATTCGCGCATAAAGATTGGGTAAGTAGCTGTCGTGTACTTGGTAGTCACTTCCCGGTTCCGGACGTAGGAGATAGATTTGGCCACAAACCAGTGCAGGGCATCCACATGCTCCTGCTTCACCCGCGGGCCGAGGATAGCCAGTTGCTCGGCGGTGAACTTCTCTTCCAGCTCGAAGAACCGGCTTCCTTCTTTCTCATCAGCGGTTGCCGGTCGTTTGCGGATGTCTGGCTTGTTCACGGATCGCTTCAATTCGTCTGTCACGTTGTAGCGTGAGGCCAGTATGGATATGGCTTCCGGAAATCGCACGTTTTCTTCCTGCATACAGATGTCAATAGGGCTCATGGCCGTACCGCTGTCGCCAAAATCGGTGACCTTGTAGCAGTCGTCGTACTTCTTGAGGCAGGCGGAAGCATCGTCCTCGTCGGGGCGGCGCTTGAATTTCTTTTTGTTATCTATGCATCCTTCCGCTTGCGGATAGTAATATAAAATGATATCCAGTCCGTAGCGAGTGGCAGCATAGATGTCAGTGACTTTGATCATGGTTCATTGTTTTTGAGGGATGTAGCAAAGGTGATTATTGCTGGCGTGAAGTGCAAGGACGGGAATCCTTGAACACTTGAATGAACGTAGTCGCCAGATAGCGGTACAGTCCTTGGTGTTTCTCAGGTTTGTCCGGCATACCGGCTACCTTCAAATTGCTGACACAATCCTTTTCGTGGTCTATTTCCACGCCTACAATGATTTTTTTGTCCGTATTATCACAGAAAGTGATGAAAGCACTTTCTTTCGTATCACCAAGCTGGTCGGAGAAATACCAGGTGTCCTGCTCGGGTTTCTTATCAAGTTTCACCCTGCAATAGATTTTTGTTTCCCCACCCTTTCGAATAAGTTGTTTTTCGGCCACGGTTCCGATTTCACCGGTTGCCAGCACGCGGATGCGTGCGCCTTTCTTCATGCTATTATTGTAAAGTTTGTTCATAGCTTGCTGTTTTTTTGTAATTGATTGATTATCAGTATATGCTAATTAGCCGCTGTCTAAGCCGGACTTAGATGATGCCTAAGGGTACTTTAGGTGGTGTCTAAGTACGGCTTAGATAGGTAGCTTGGCAGCTATTCTCAGATTCTTTTTCATTCGATAAAGAATTTTCATTGAATTGGTATGTACCCAGCACTTCTAACCAATGCAGGACAAATACCATCTTATCGCAGTTACCCTTCACCCATACTGTCCATTGGCCTCGTGCTACACTTTTATAATTAGTTAGCAACAGAGGCTGAGTCCGTGGGTAAGCTTTATTCAGCCTTTCTATCTCCTGTTCGATATCTGTCTTCAGTGCATCCATAGCCAAGTCATCCTTGACCAATCGCTGTGTGAACTGGCCAATAAATTGCTGTAACTCCCGCCCCTTGTTGTTGGTGTTTGAGTATGTTTTGATGTAGTCAATAAAGTATGCTGCCATGGTTGTTATAGATTTGATTGCTGTAACATTGATTCGGCTTCTTCATCGGTTATCTGCATGGCTTCGAAAGTCAGCAGATAGTTTCCTTTCCGCACAATGGAATTGAACCAGTTCTCGATGATGGATGCCCTCCGCGCAAAGTCCGCTCCGTCTTCGATGGGGCTGCAGGTCAGCGTCTCGTACGGCGTGCGCAGGCGGATGAATATTCTCCGGTACTTTTCCTTACCGTCTATGTAGGCACTCGGGACGTCCAGTCCGGCCATCGATATACCTGCTTCGGCAGGATCTATCTTCTTTTCTTGAGTGTTGTCTGTTGCCATCGTGAATATTATTTCCAACTTATATAATACGAAGGGTTATCAGTCAACGCCATTCTCTCTTCGATCTGATAACCATAATTCTCAAGCTCTTCAATGGTCTTCTCATTTAGATTGTCGAGAATGACAGATTTCTCACCATCTATCGCTGATTGCCAGATAAGTTCCATCACTCTACGAATCTGTTCTTTCTCTTCAGCTAGTTTCCTGGCTCTTTCCGCTGTAATTATTGGTATATAATCCATAATTGTTTCTCCTTATTTTATATGTTCAGCTTATTATTACTGAATTAGTCGGTATATGTTCTTTCACGCTGCTAATTTCCATCAGATTCAGGTCTCCGGTGTTCAGATACACCTGCGCTTCCGGGTCGCACTCTTCGAGTCTCTCAATTAGTTCTTGTACGGTCATGGTTCTTCAGGGATTAAGTTATATAATCTATTGATGGTCTCGGCCAGCTTTTTGCCGAAAGGGAAATCATCCTCATGCTCCACGGTCATGCCAACCAGGTTGTCTTCGTTCTCGTCGTCGAAAGGCAAATCTCGCTGTACCTGCACCGGCCACTTTTCCGTCCGTATGCGCTCCATCAGCGCGTCGGCCAGCACGGCGTTGATTTCAAAGGCACTCGTTTTCATACCGGCTCGGTCAAATGTGCCTCCATCAGCCTCGGCAGGTCGTCCATCAGCTTATCCATACAGGCATGATAGGGTGTCTGCTTGCACGTCAGGATGAACGTGCTGTAATCTTCGTCTATATCCCTGACTTCCTCCACCTGGATGTAGGGCAGGGCGTCGATGGCATCCACCAGCGGCATCCTTCTCTTCAGCGCAAAGCTGCATGAGCATATCAGGCGGCCGCTGGAGGTAGGCCGCGGCATCCAGATTCGGTACCGCCCGTCCGGAGTCGATACGGAGGCAAACCCTTTTTGATTATTGTTTTCCATTTCAATACTGTTTTATTGGTTCATAAATCGTCATGTCCCACAAGGCGGATTCGAACCGCCGGTGAAGATGTAGTTTACCATCCGTCCGCCATTCGGACGTAGTTGCGGGGTGTTGCCCTTGCGGCCTTCACAGGTGGCTCGGGCTTTTGCCAAAACAAATTATCATGAGTTTATTTCAGATGGTTTGCATACCAGTAAGCAACCATTTCAGCTACGCTACCGACTCGGATCTTGGCTTTGATATTCTCTCGATGACGGTTCACGGTACATGGCGAGATGTGTAGTTCATCGGCTATCTGTTCCGTCTGTAGATTATTGGCGTATAGACGGAATACATCCAGTTCTCTGTCTGTTAGATGAGTATTCAGTTCAGGCTTGCATACCACTCCCTCCAACGGACACTCGCCTCGAAGCGGACAACCAACTTCTTCAAACTGGAACACCCCGTGATGGTTGATATCAATGGCACCTTGGTTATAGTCGCCGAAGTTGCACCTAATGAATCGGTGAACCACCTTGTATTCATACCAGGTACGGTTCATCGAACTGGATGAGTATAGTTCCATCAGAGCTGTGTGTGCCTTGGGGTAGCGCTCACGGATGGCGGCCAGCATCTCGCATATCACGTCGCGACAGTTCTCCGTCAGTAAGTAGGCCGATTGGCCAACTGGCTTAACCATAACTTCGCCTTCTGGAGTGTTATAGAATTCGATGTTGGTCAGGTCTTTCATTGCTTTGTTGGGAACAGTTCTTCTACACTCATGCCGAGGTATTCGGCAATTGCCTTTTGTTTTAACGGATGTGGTATTATATCTCCATTCATCCAGCGATAAACAGATTGCACAGACGATGATGTCAATTCAGCAATCTTCTTAATTGTGTCAAACTGTTGGTTTGGCAGGCTCTTAATGTAGTCTCTAAATACCATATTGAATCATTTATTGATTAATTATTTGTTTTCTCAGAAAGATAATATCAATTTAGTAACGCAAATTATATTATCACGGTGCAAATATAAGTCATTATTTGACTTATGCAAAATAATTAAGTCGTTTTTTAATTTATAAAATGCTAATTAATGACTTATGTACTGTCTGTCAAATAATTATCTTTAAATATTATGGATAAGATATTAGAAAACATTAGAAGTATCAGAGAATCAAAAGGATATTCTCAAGAGTCGTTCGCAGAAATGCTAAAACTGACTCAACCTGCTTATGCGAGATTCGAACGAGGAGCTATAAAAACTGACTTAAAAACAGTTCGTGCTGTCGCTGACGCTTTTGGTATGACACTAATTGATTTAATAACCTATCCAAAGAAGTATGTCGAATTAGATACAATAGGTTCAAATAATAAAACAGAGGTAAAGGCTACATTGACTATTGAAATGGGGAAAGAAAAAAAAGATCAGGTATTCCGTTTCATATTCGGTGATCATGATGTAGAAATAGCCAATAAATAGTTATGGATTATAGTTTTAATATATTGCATACATTTCCTGTGGAAACAGATTTTTCATTCTACACTGAATTGGAAAAGATGAGATTTAAGCGTTTGGACGACCCTTTTAAAGACGATCCTGTTTGCTATGGAGGATTTTTGTATGATTATGAATCAGATAGCGTCGTTTCAGTTTATGTAGAACAGGAAGAGGTTTCGTTTAATGGCATCTATTCTAAATACATCTCTATATATAAAGGAAATAAGAAATCAGGGCAGGTTATATATTATGGCTTAAAGCCTGAATCAAAGTTTGTTTTTCAGATACTATTTTCTCATTTGTTTCCATCAAAGGGATTTATAAACCAATATGAGGAATCTGTCTTAGGTAGAGAATATAAATTAATTTCAAAGTTTAATTTAGAAAATGAACTTAATTCATTAGGATTTGAAAGTCAAAACAAATCTCAAGAATGCCTATTTACTAATAAGAACTATTCTATATACTGTGCTGTATATGATGGAGAAAATTTTGATGATGAAGGCCATCCTACAGGGATGGTTATAGAGAACAATGTGGGTAAAACGTTATACAAAGGAAGGATGCCCGAAGACATATATGAATTATTTGAAATACTGTATCGCTGTGAAATTAACTGTTAATATTCAAATATCAGCAAGAAGTAATATATAGGACTGATTATCAGACATTAGCTTAGTTCAGACACTAACAGACAGAAACAAACAAATCGACAAATAATAAGAGACTGCTAACTCTTATTATCAGTATATATAGAGATGGAATTAAGTTCCCGCTACCCCGACAAAGAAATAAAAGCCTATCATCTTGATAATTAGCAATTAAGATGGTAGGCTATTTTCATCTTGTAGATTAAAAAAAAGGAAAAACATCTCACTTTTGAGATTATATGCGTATCCTTTTGCGTATCCTTAAATTTTCCGACTTCGTTTCGTCCGTCACACCCTCAGCCTTCTTAATGACAGTACGGGTAAGCGTATGTAGCAGTGTCCCACTCTAAGAAACTTCTGTTACAATCCTGCCAAAATTAATTCAAATATTGTCATATCGTATAACTTTGATTAACGTGAGTTCGATATAAAATCAAAAAAAGAAAGTTGTCTGTCATTGACAAAATTTATATCAATAGCTGGCTTCTTT
>OGEZ01000507.1_pt1 | contig 33125 bp, 64 predicted proteins | sample 1570831 | NCBI WGS metagenome assembly OGEZ01 (sample SAMEA2582059, study PRJEB24529) | metagenome | biome: Human gut stool | place: China | collected 2011
GTTCCTGATTTGAAACCAGTTGGCTTTTTATTCGTGTCCGATGATGGCGCAGTTGCTTATTCTCCTGCTGGCTGGCCCATGAAAGGATTTAATCTAATCGGTCCGATTTACGGTGATGTGAACGCCTGCCGCGCCGCCGGCATCGGTAAGGGGGAGTGATGCTTCAACATCAAATGCAGCCAACATTTAACACCTGCATGGCTACCTGCGTTGCAATGGTTGCCGGTCAACCTGTCGATGAGGTAGTGGAACGCTGGCATCAGAAATTCCACGACAAAACAGACTGGCTCGACGACGCGCTGGATTATTACAAAATCCCGTATTTTTACGGAAGCCAGCGCAAGGCCGAATTGCTTTACGGGTTTATTTACTTCCTGACCGTTCCGTCACTGAACATCAAAGGCGGCCTGCATCAGATTCTGATGTCGTTAACGGCAGAACGCGGCATAGAAGTATTTGACCCGGCAATGGGTCGGCCAGGATCAAAATATTACGTTTGGGGTGAAGCGCAGAACGATGATCAATTCGGCGTTATCTCCTGGTGCGTCGATTTATCGGTTCCGGTAGTGCAACAGAAAGGTGAGGACTAACCTATGAGCACTATTACCAGAGAATTCACCAAAGAGCAGTTACAGCAAATTATCGAAACTGACCACGTTCAATGCGGTGAGGCTTCGGCGCTGGCGCGTATCGCGCTGGCATCGCTCGAAGCGGAGCCAGTTGGTGAAGTCTCAGAGAAGCGATACGGCCTTATTATGGATGGTTGTGATTCATGCGGTCAGGATTGCGGCGCTGACATGGCTGAAGACCCTGATGGTGAATTTGTTATGTTCGACGATGTTGTAAATATGGTTCAGTTTGACACCACGGAAAAGCAATTCGAAAGCCTGGCTAAACATGAATAGCTACTCGTTCATATTAATTATCAGTGCGCTCTATTTGGCGCACGCTTTGTGGAGATGTACAAATGAGCAGCACACCAAAATTACAACTTGGATTCTCTCCTGTAAGTAAGAAAATTGTTCTTGCTATGATGAAAGAACATAAGTCAGGAATGCGAATTCGTGTTGGTAATAAACCTCCAAGAGATGTGACAGAAGAGGCCGCACAGATTGTATGGCAGCTTGTGATGTCTGAGGGCGGTGAGATTTTATGGGAAAGAGAGGATGGGATGATTATGGCTCTTACGGCTGAGTTAAGAGAGGTTAGCAATGGGTAATATGAGCAGACACCAACGACGCAAGTACACCACTGGCGCTAAAATTTTCCTTGCTGTTTATGTGCTGGCACTGACAGCAGCTATTGCAGGAGTGGTGCATTATGTTTAACGATATCAGTGACGCAATGCAAAACATGTTGGAACGCTACTGGAACAGCATGAAGACGTGTCACTACATGATGGTGCAGCTCGGCAATCGCATTGAGGTTGTGCCTGACAATGGTATGCATGACATTAAGTGCATGTACTCAACGAGGGCTTTTGCTAATGCAAACAACTAAACAAAAAGTCTGGCAACTCGCAAAGCAGCACGAGCTGGACGATTTTATTGCGAAAGTCGCCAAAGCATTCCCTGATGCGCTTGAAATCGTTCATGTGCAGACTCGAACGGAAAATGCATGGTGCTATGCTGGCAAGCGTGATAATGATGGTGTACAATAAACGCATAACCACCATTACTTTCACTCATATCATCACCCAACCTTTAACCCGCCTTGTGCGGGTTCTTTTTTATCTGTGTTAAACTAACGATATCGAAATACGAAAAGACGAAAACAGAATGGCTAATCCAAACCCTGTCATGAAATTTTCCTCTGAGTACCAGCCCGCTGGCAGAGGATTAAGCTACAGAAACAGGCTTATTGAAGCATTAAAACGCTGCGGACTTGGTGAGGAGGAATTCCTTGACGCATTCATCATGACGTCAATCAAGATGACTGAGGAAAACCCGACTCAGGGCGTGCAAATGCTGAAGGAAATATTCCTGCGTATCAGCCCCGTACAAAAGAGTATGGCACCTCCGGTTAATTTTAAATACCGCAAAGATGCCACGCCAGTAGAGCAGATAGAGGATGTTATTCAGTCTGTCTCCAGCGGTGAGCTTCCAATTGACGTGGCCTCGCAGGTTGTGTCCATGATTAAGGTTGGGCTTGACGTGAAAGAGTTAACCGAACTCGCCGCGCGACTTGAGCGACTGGAAAAATTACTGGAGACGCAAAATGCTTAATTCATTAATGATGATACTTGGTGCGGTATGGGTGCTGGTTTTTAACTATGCAGCAGAAAGTAATAATGAATTAGCTATGAGCGGTCTCTGGATTCTGGCATTCACTGTCTTTGCCATTTGCATCATTGGTGATCGCAATGGCTCGTAAACGCCTGTCCGCTCTGGCAATCGAAAAACTGGAAGCGCAGATTGATGATGCGATGACGGATGTTGCAGAGTCAGCCATTTTTGGTATCTGCGACATGGAGAAAAACGTCATCAAGCGGTTAAGGATGACCGCTACTGGCGTTGATGATGTGACCAATGCAACCACTCATGCCGACCACCTGATTCCAGCAAAACTGGAGCGCCTGCTTTATCCCAAACGATTCAAATTTGTTTACGGTGGCCGTGGGTCAGGTAAGACGAGAACGATTATCACCATCCTTACTGAGCGAGCAAGGTTTCGACCTGACCGCTTTGCCTGCTTTCGTGAGATTCAGCAATCCATTGAAGACTCAAGCTATCAGGAGCTTGTTGACGAAATAGCCCGCAAGGGTGAGTCATCAGAGTTTCGCATTATCAACAATGAGATAACCCATAAGAAGACCAAAGCGAAGTTTCGTTTCAAGGGTCTGTATCGCAACCAGACTACGGTTAAAGGTTTTGCTGGCATTACCGTCGGCTGGGTAGAGGAGGCAGAGAACGTCAGCCAGACAAGCTGGGATATTCTTGTGCCTACCATCCGTGCTGCCAATTCCGAACTGTGGTGCTCATTCAACCCAAACAAGGAAACAGACCCGACGTGGAAAAACTGGATTGCGCCCTATCACTCGCAGATGGTTGATGGCATATTCGAAAATGATGAAATACTGATTATCGAATGTAACTATTCAGATAATCCGTGGTTCTGGGATACGCCGCTGCCATCCGCCATGGAGCAAATGAAGCGCGTCGACTTCGACCGTTACATGTGGATATGGGAAGGCAAATTCAACAAACGCAGTGATGAGCAGGTCTTCGGCGGCAAATGGCGCATTGATAACTTCGAGGTCAAACCTGAATGGCATGGCCCATATTTCGGCATGGACTTCGGATTCTCCACCGATCCCACCGCAATGGTTGAGGTTTACATCGAAGAATTACCAGGTGGACGGCGCAACATTTATATTAATCGCGAGTACGGCAAGGTTGGTCTTGAGATTACTGACACGCCAGCCGCGATGGAACAGTCATTCCCGATGGCCAAGCGCGCACGATGGTATGCGGACTGCGCGCGTCCCGAAACCATCAGTCATATCAAGCGTTCTGGATTTGACATTCATCCGTGCACAAAATGGCCGGGAAGTGTTGAAGATGGAGTTACGTGGCTGCGTGGCTGTGACAGTATTGTAATTCACGAACAATGCAAGGAAATGCAGAATGAAGCGGCAATGTACAGCTACAAGGTTGATAAGCTGACCGGGAATGTGCTGACTGATATTGTCGATGCATACAACCACTACTGGGATGCGGTTCGCTATGCACTAAATGACCACATCGTCCAGCGAGGTAGTGGAATGCTAATCAGGCGCAGGCGATAAATCCGCATCACCACACTTGACCAATCTACACCGAGCGCATAGTATAATCTACATCAGGCTTATCGGAGATATCACTATGCGCAGCTATGCAGGATTCACACAGGAGGAAAAAGAGCAGGTTTATTCACTGGCGCGGGCTGGAGTGCCTGACGAGGTGATTTGCCGTCGGTATGACATCGACGAGGATTTCCTGCTGCGCGTTCTGGATGATGTTTTCGTTAACCTGCAAGAGAAGCGCGGATACAAGGGTATCTGCTGCAAGAATGATTTTTTGAGAGGGTGATGTGATGACCACAATTGCATGGGACGGGATTACGATTGCGCATGATAGCCAGGCTACTGCGGGAAGCCTTGTTATGGCTAACCAACAGAAATCTTTTGTGCTGGATGCCAGCGACGCATTTTTCATTTGCGGTGAACTGGCAGTATTGATTGTTGGTAGTGGTACGGCAGGTGATGAGCGATACACAAAGCAGTTTATGCGGCTGGCAGTGAATGACATCATGGAGATGCCAGAAGAGTTAAGTTTTACGCAATGGGTATTTACAGCCAAAGGAAACTGCTTCGCCATTCAGAAGATGCCTGATAATAAATATCCGGCAGTTTACCAGGTTACGCCTCCGCTTGCCGCTGGTTCCGGTCGCGATTTTGCCATGACTGCAATGTACCTTGGTCAGACCGCAGAGCAGGCGGTCATCACCGCATCAGCACTGGATGCGTTTACTGACTCGAATGTTAAAACATATCAATTTAAGCATGGTGAGGGGACGAAATGATTACTGAAGGCGAATACCAGGACTCTATTAAACTGGCCGCATTTGACAGACTTGATGGCCTAATCTGGCAGGGTGTTAAGTCGCTGTGCATCGACAAAAAAACAGGACGCGCAACTAATCGAAGTCCTGCAACGCTGGGTTAATGGTGAGGAGATTGAGTGATGAGCGTTTATTTTATTCATGCCGAAGTGCTTGATGGTGGTGATGTTGCTACTAAGGTTTGCGCAATAGCCACGAAACCTAACGCCAATGAAGCGTTTGATTGGTTTTTAGGTTGCGAAATGGTTGCAAAATGCGAAATAAAAGGCTACGACGTTATTATTGATAAACTGGAAAAGGTGGAGTGATGACAAGAAAAGAGGTTCACGAATATTCTATTGCAGCCAGGAAGCGCGTCGAAGATGTGTGGATGAATCATGGCTTACGCAGCAATAGAGCTAAATTGGTTGCAAAATGTCATCAAGTCGTAAGTGGTGACAGGATTGAGTGTTACGCGTTTAATCAGTGGATGAAGTCTGGCGTCGTAAGCGAGGTGAAATGATGGACAAGGTCACATTGGTTTCCATATTTTTCATGGCGTTATGTATTATTGGTCTTGTGTTTTGCTTTTACATGTTTGTCAGAAATGAAGCTGTCCATGAGGCAGAGATTAAGGTTTATAGATTATTTCTACCAGCAAGACCCTGACGGATACGCTGCCGGAAAGCGATTCCATGATGCACTGCCAAGCTATGACGAGATGCTCTGGAAATTCTGGGTGTGGCCTCTGTCAAAATTCTATCCGGCATACAGAAACCGAAATCGCAACAAGTGACCATGCTATAATCCCTCCATCGTGAGGGATTTTTTATTGGTGACATATGTCCAAAATTGATGCATTAAACGCCTATATACGCGACCGCGTGGCGAACAATAACCGGGCTATTCAGCAGCAACGGCTTTGTGCTGGCGGAAAGAATCTGGACCAGAAGCACGATCGCCTCTGGACGGAATGCGGGTACCCGCAGGAAATCACCGCCGAGATGTTCCGCTATGCCTATGAGAGACATCCAGCCGCCACTGCTGGCATTAACCGCATTATTGATAAATGCTGGCAGAAATACCCTGAAGTGGTAGAAGATGGCGAGGATGACAAGAACTCAACGCCGTGGGAGTTGTCCATCAACGATATGATGAAGCGTGCCTATCCATTCATCAAGGAAGCCGACAAGCGCAACGCCATCAACCGCTACTCTGCTGTCATCCTGCAAATCCGAGATGGTCGCCAGTGGCGCGAGCCGGTAGACATCACCAAAACCCGCCGCATTAAAGATAAGTCCATTGTTCGCTTTATTCCTGTATGGGAAGAGCAGCTCCGCGTCAGCGCATGGAATAATGACGAAACCAGCGAAGACTACGGCATGCCTGAGATGTACGAATATCAGGAAAGCGCCGTGGAGGACCTCGACAGCGACGGCAAGCCTGAGCGTTCCGTACAGATTCATCCTGACCGTATCGTCATTCTTGCTGAGGGTAGTTTTGACGGCAGTATGTTCAGTGGCATCCCGATGTTGCGATCTGGCTACAACAGCCTTATCGACATGGCAAAGGTTTCCGGCAGCTCTGCGGAAGGTTTCCTGAAGAATGCAAGCCGTCAACTGGCGGTTAACTACACGAAGGATAATGTAACCCCAGCAAGCCTTGCGCAGTCGATGGGTGTCGATATTGAAGAACTCACCGACATCATGAATGAGAATATAGAGGCGCTAAACTCAGGCATCGACGCCGCTATGTTCACAATGGGGGCTGATGCTAAGGTTCTTGCCGTAACGCCAGCAGACCCGAAGCCAACGTGGGAAGTTGCAGCTAACCAGTTTGCCGCATCCATGAAGATTCCTTTCACCATCCTGTTTGGTCAGCAGACAGGGAGACTGGCGAGCGACGAGGATAAAACGGATTACGCAATGACTGCCAAGCAGCGCCGAGAAACATGGGTTGATTATGTTATCTCAATTTTCGTTGAGCGCATGATTCAGTTCGGCATCGTCGATAAAGCTCCGGCAAATGGCTACAAGGTTAAGTGGGATGACCTGCTTGCCCCATCTGAACTGGATAAAGCTGAACTGCTGGCTAAACTCGCCACTGCGAATAAGTCGTTCTTTGATGCTGGTCAATCTGCGTTGCTGACCGTCGATGAGGCTCGCGGCATGGTTGGCATGGAGCCAATTGAACTTGACGAGAGTTATCGCGAAGACATGCCACCGGAAGATGAAAATGAAGATACTCCGGTTTAACGCCAGACTCCCACAACCGCGCATATCACAGAGCCTTACCGACCCGTTAGGTGCTGCGACTCGCCTGTCAAAAATGGACAAGGTGATAACACGCAAATACAAACAGCTCAGGACTCGCTCGCTTGAGTTGTTTCGCACCATTCCTAGCAGCCAGACCAACGCAGAATCAAGTGGTCTGTATTTCTACGATTTCAGTAGCGCACGCGCCGCTACGTTCATGGATGAGCTGCAAGCTCTGATTGACGAGATCCTGCTGGAAGGTGATGATTTCGGGCACGGCAGGATGTGGGCCAATGTGTTCATTAGTGATGCGTATCAGGCAGGAACGCAGAAGGCAAACTCAGAACTATCAAGCCTGTCTCCGGTTTATGCTGAACAAAGGCCGATTGCTGCGATACTTTACAGTGAGCCTTACCTGAATAGGCTGCAACTGGCCTATACGCAAGGTTACTCAGACTGGCGTGGGTTGAGTGATTACTCCCGCCAGCAACTGGCATCTGTCATCATGGAAGGTATTGCCCGTGGAGCTAATCCTCGTGATGTTGAATCTGACATCGTTAAGCGCGTGGATGTGTCGCATAGTTACGCGAAACAGATAGCGCAGACTGAAATCACCGGAACGCTGCGGCAGGCAAACAGAAGGGAGGTTATTGAGGCGCGCGAGGAATTGGGTATTGAGACGGTGATGCTGTGGCAATCGGCATTGATGCGCACAACACGCCAGACGCACGCGGCACGGCACGGACGGTTTTACACGCCAGAAGAGATTGACACGTTCTACAGCGAGAATGGCAATAGATATAATTGCCACTGTGCGCAAACACCAGCGTTATTAATGGATGGCAAGCCAGTCATTCTTGAGTCATCACAGGAAAGGCTTGATAAGCAGCGCGAAGCATGGCAGTCAGCAAACAAAAAGCCCTCTAAGTGAGGGCTTTGGTTTAAATGTTTGTCTTTTTATCATTTGCCAATGGAAACTTATCATCAGCAAACTTTTCCATTCTCCTTCTTAGTCTTCTGATAGAAAAACTCCAGTCGTCAGCCTTATTTAAAATCAATTCAAGTGCGATGACCGGTAAAAACACAGGAAGAAGTGCAATCCTTCCAATGAGGCTTTTCTTGCTCATTTTATACATGTCAATCCTCCATTTTTACACCGGGAATCTTGCCTGCTGCGATGGCGTTGAAAATTAGTGTTGCAATGTGCTTGATTTGCTCCTTATTGTTGCTAATTAACTGACTAGCTTTTCCTATCTCAGAAATAGTCTCATTACGCTTCCTTTCTGCTTCTGTGCGGAGTGGGCGGAAATTATGCGTGTTTGATTGCAGAGCTACCGGTGTGTTATTGCTCCAACCAAAAACAGCTTTACCATCAACGGCTACGCACTCAAATCTACACCACTCACTTCCGTGAACCTTGTATTGGTATTCGCACTCACACCCCGCAGGCGGCAGACCTTCTCCGTTCCATGCTGGCTTTTGCGACGCGGCGAGTGCGGCTTTGTATTGCCAATAGGTCACTATCGACTCCTTGTGGTCGCAAGATAAAGGTACGGCATTGATTCCACACCAGTAATACAAAAGGCTATTCCCAGTGTGATGTTCCCATGAAAATCCATCATAGTGCGGGTCATTTGTGTCCCATACGCACAGCGAACCGTCATTATCTTGAGTAATTGACAGCGCACCATCAGGCCACCCGCCACGCTTAGGCAATTTTTGAACTAACAGGTCGATAAGTTTCATTTTTCATCCTCTACATCAAATAATTCACCATCGCGCCATGAATTAGCGGCATTCCATGCAGCAGCAGCACTTTGCGCATCAATCTTGTTCATTCCTAATTTCTCGAGTTCAGCATTAAATAGCTGAAACCACTTCTGAAATGCCTCTCCTGATGTCATTTTGTTTCTCCCAATGCCTTATTAACTGCCGCACGAGCATTATCCAGAGCACGACGCTTGCTTGATGTTGTCCAGACTTTACCTGATTGGTCGTCGTAGATTTCCAGTAGTTGCTGGAGTGCCGCGAGTGCATCCTTGTTATTATCGTGACAATAACCAACAGAAAAGCCAAACCAAAGCCAGTCCTTCTCTCTATCAGTCATGTCGCCAAAACCAACAGAATCAAGCCACTTGTTAAATAATTGGTGCAATTCTCGTTTCGTCATAGCCTGCCTCACTTAATATATTCAACAATCTCGCACTCACGCATTTGCACTAGACCAAATGGCGCAACCACTTTTCCGCACGGACGGATTTTGATTTGCTCAAGGTTGAACACTCCGCAGCGTCCGTTTTCTTTGAATTTGACCATTACCATGATTAATACCCGTTTTTCTTGGCTAATTGTTGCGCACGTTTCTTCGTGTACCCACAGGCCATCAGGCGCTTGACCTCGTTGCGGCGCTTTGCGAAATGGTACTCACGAGAATTAAATGCGCATTCGTTGCTAAAGTTAACATTACGTGGATTCATCTTCATCACCTCACTACATCATTTGATGTAGATACTATGCACCACCACTCAATCTACGTCAATACCTGTTGTGATAGAATTAATCATTATTTGAACAGGAGGTAGAATGAAACTATCGCAACGCGGCGCGGAGACGCTTGAAATTACCGATGCTGTGGATGTATCACCTTACATCACCACCGAGACAACTCAGAATCAGTTTGATGCACTAACGAGTCTCGCCACCGATATTGGCATTGACACGTTCCGCAAATCAACGCTTCTGAAGAAACACAATCTCCGCTGCTTCTCATGTGCTGTTGCGCACTTCATCGTGTGGGGCGAGAAGACTGGCGACAAAGCAAAACGCAAGGCTGAAAAGGAGGTTTACTGGTATGGCTATTAGTAAAAACATGAAGGCGTTTCTGGATATGCTGGCGTACAGCGAGGGCACGGATAACGGTCGACAGAAAACCAATAACCATGGCTATGATGTGATTGTTGGTGGCTCACTGTTTACCGACTATTCCGATCACCCGCGCAAACTGATTAGCCTGCCTAAGCTGGGCATTAAATCCACCGCTGCCGGGCGCTATCAGGTGCTGGCTAAGTTTTATGACGCGTACAAAAAGCAATTGCGTTTGCCGGACTTCTCCCCCGCATCGCAGGACGCCATTGCAATGCAGCTAATCCGTGAATGCAAAGCCACCGCTGATATTGAGGCTGGTCGCATTGCTGATGCTATCCATAAATGCCGTTCACGTTGGGCCTCGCTGCCGGGCGCTGGCTATGGTCAGCACGAGCAGAAACTGGATAGGCTGATTCAGGTATACAAAGAGGCTGGCGGAGCTGTGGCATGAAAAAGCTAAGCAACTGGCTGCTCGGCCTGTGGATTTCATTCTGCTCGCTATTGCAGATATGGCCTGACGCAATGATGCATGTGTGGGTAATGATGCCGGATGACCTGAAAGCGGCGCTACCACCAATCGTGGTCAAAGGTGTGAGCTATTCAATCATGCTGGTTGGTATCCTCGGCAAAATGCACGGTATGAATAAGGCGAATAAGAGGTTGCGTGATGAGAAGAAATAAAGAAAAGGATAAAAAATTCTTTATCTCTGCCAAAAATACGTTCGGCATAGAGATGGCCTATTTACTGATTAAGAATCGGTATGCGACGATTAATTGGGCTAAATGGATATTCTTATGATTCCATCACTCGCTGAACGATACTGGCGACCACTGGCAATCATTATAATTGTTGCTGCTGGCGCGCTGTGGGTAGCAAATAAAGTATCCAGTTATGGTGAGCAACAATATTCCGCTGGATACGCGAAGGCAGTTGCAGAACAGAAGGCCGCAGACGAACAAGAGGAGCAACGACGCAATGCAGAACTGCAAAAGATTCAGGCTGACGCACAGCAAAGAGTTGATGCTGCGCGCAATGATGCTGTCAATGCTGCTGCTAAGTCTGGCAGGTTGCAGCAACAGCTCGCAAATATCCGCAAGCAGCTCGTCGGATATTCCACCGCTGAGTCCATTGGCAATCCAGCCGCAGAAACCGGAGTTTTGCTCTCCCAGCTGCTCTCAGAATCTGTCGAAAGAAATCGACAACTGGCAGATTACGCTGACAGGGCAAGAGAGGCAGGATTGATGTGTGAGGCGCAATATAATTCATTGAGAGCGAGAAATGCTAAGCAGAGATAAGCGAAAAGAATATGACAAGATGGCTTCTGATGTGGCAGGTGGTCGCGCTGGTTATCAGCCTGCGGTAAAATGCAGGCTAAGCAAATCGCTAAAGAAATGCTATGGAAAACCACCTGAATCACTGCAATAAAAAAGCCCCATAGGGGGCTTTACTGTCAACCAATAACCATCCAGTCGCTTGCGATCATATCGGTTTGACTTGCCAGCCATGGCACCAGCTTACCGTCAGCCGTTTTCATGCAGATAAAAGGTAGCGTATTAAGCCCGTCAACCCCATCAATGTCGCACTCAAAATCCCATGCCCCTCCTGCTATCATAAACAGGAACATACCCTTTCCATTCCACCCGTTTCTTGCGACCTTGCATCCAATCCCCATCTCCTCTAAGGCCTCACCAAAACTTAAAGACATTTTTACACCTCATTCGTATAGTGGTTTCATCTCATGGCCAAACATGGCTGCATTTTGGTGCTCAACACTACCAGCAAACGCCAGATAGCGACGACCACGATTATCAGTAACGATGTAGGCAGCTGGCGAGTTTTCCTTCCTGAATTTGGCTTCGTCATCGCTTCCTTGATACATCTTACCGCTCGCTGGCAAACACAAATCAAATGTTTGAATCTCCATTCCACTGCATTCATTGCTACGCTCATTGAATAGGATGGCCAGTCTTGGGTTGCCATTGGAATGCTTCGCAGGGAATGCGATTCTCCAGCCGTCGTACATATACTGACTTGGGTAGGATAGCCATGACTTACTTCTCCCGCCCTCCGTAAGAATCGGCTTACTCGCCATTCTGGGCCTCCACAATCCGCACCAGTGAACACTCAAGGTTAGGCGCGTTGTAATTACCAGCCAGAAACAGCACGCTGCCCGTGCTAATCAGCACCTGTTTCGCGTTCGCCTGCGACAGATTCTGCACGATGAATTGCGCTGTTTCGGTGCCGATTTTCAGCACTGCGCTGCCGTCGCTGTTCAGTGACACCAGTTGCGCGGAAGTGTCAGTAATGTTGGTGAAGTTCGCGTTTCGTTGCGCGATGGTGATGTCGCAGAATGCCATTAAAATTTCTCCATTGATGATCTGCTTACAAATTCGTTAACTTTCAGCACGTGCTTGATTGCCAGATTGATTTCGTCGTGAGTGAAAACGCCAGCATCATAAGTAACTTTTATTTTGTTATTAACCACCTCAATAGATAGGTGCTTTCCTTCGAGTTTTGCGGCAAAGCCATTGCATTCAAAGTGACCAGATTCCCGTAGCTCCACGCTTTTGCATTGCGCCATCATTTAATCTCTCCATTCAGTTCATTAACAATTAACGTTGCGTAGCCAGCAATATCTTTCCAGCTGTCATCATAGGTCGGGTCGCCATTCAGAATGCGCCCAATCTTGTGCTGAATCATGTCGAGCGCCTCGCGTTGGCTTGGCGTCATGTTGTGCCAGCCATCCACTTCGCGCATCACATCTTTCAGCTCCTGCATGATTTCAGCACCGTCTTTGAATTTTCCGTATCGGCTACCGCGCTCTGTGATGAGTCGCTCTGTTGCATCAGCTTCCGGCGCGCCAATGCAATCGTTGAGGTCTTGCTCGTCGGTAATTGGCTCGCGGTATGCAATAACAATATCCCCGCAACCCTCAATCACTTCAATGCGACCAGCATGATATTTGCTTAGATAGAAAATCTCACCAGTTCTCCCTGACTTAACTACAAGATAAGCCGCGTCATGGCCAGCAAAATCATCCTCACATCCTTTCAGATATTTCCATTTTTTCATTTCATCGTCACCAGGTTATTTTCATCAACATTAAAATTTTCACGAATCATCTGGTACATATCATCCTTTGGCATATCAGCCAGTGCCACGTAGCAGCGGGCAAAGTAGCGAACATCACGGAGTGTCAGCGGCTGCCTCTTCTCCACAATGCTGGTGATAATGTCCATCGGCTCTCGTCGTGGTCTTGGCATGTTTACTGCTCCTTTCAAAATTTATTATTGACTAATCTACATCAAGTAGTCAATACTGTTTCTACACCAACGATTCTATCACAACGAGAGAGATGATGTGGAAATGCGATACAAAGAAATAGCAGAGAGATACCAGAAGGAGGTGCGCGAGGTTATGGAAATACTTAACGTTCGCGAGGATACCATTAAGTTTGTGGAGACTGCCATGTGCTCACTGGCGCTTGAAGCGGAGGTTGCAGGTCGTGAAAAGGCTGACGAACTTATATCTGCGTTGGTTTATAGTTCAACCAGTAACGGTTGAGGATGAAGGTTATCTGTGCGTTGAGCACGTTGTTATCAAATTCTACGGGAGAAATTATAAATGGCGCATGACGAACTGTACGAAGAATCGTTAATCCAGCGACTGAATGAAGTTGAACGCACTCGCGAATGGCTGGAATGCGAACTGCGAGAGGTGCGAAATCGCCTGCAACGCAAGCGTAGCCAGCAAAAAGACGTTATCGACTGGTCAGGCGACGCACCTAAATTTAACAACTTGGGAGAATGGTTGAAATGAGAAAGTTCAGCACGTTAGTTGACTTGATTTTCGCTGACATCAGAGAGTCCAACGCCAGAAACAAAAAGTCAAGAAATCAGCGGCAGGACATTACGTTTCGCCCGCTGCTTCTTAAACAATCAATGCGCAATAAAAAGGAGTGGAGATACAGGCGCGACCGAGTTCTGATAAGACTGTGCAAGTTAAACATGAATAAGATACTTAAGGATATGACAAAATGAGCGCACCACACATGCCAATGACGAATGATGAAGGATTGCTGGAGTGTCCGTTCTGTGGCGGGAATGAAGTTTACTTGATTGTTGATTTAGTGCTTGTATCTGTCGAATGTGAAGGTTGCTGTGCAAGTTCGGGTGAATGGGGTTCATCGGAAACCGCTATCAGGCACTGGAACACCCGCAACGGTCACCTCTACACCGCAGACGACTTCAATCAGGCAGCAGAGGAGCGTGATTATGGACTATAAATCGCAAATCATGCGCGTGATTGTCAATCATCCTGGTGCAACGCGCGAATACATTGAAAAGCATTGCGGCGGTAAGCATTCAAGCACCACAACGCATCGCCTGCATGAGATGCTCGCGCTTGGCTTCATTCGCCGTGAGAAGTCAGTGATTCGTGGTGGCAAATGGCAGTATAAATACTTCATCTCTGATGATGCGGCGGGTATTGATGATGCGATTAAGTGCCACCTGCTTGATAACTCTGGTGCAGAAGTGAAAGAAATCAGCGCTGCCACTGGCATTGATTATCGCATCGTAAAAAGCCGCATCCGCATTATGTTTCATAACGGCGACGTGACGAGAAGCTATGACCACCACAAAAAACTGTGGCGTTACTCATGGAAGGAGCAGGAAGTTAATGTGAGCAACCTTTTTAATTCACTCCTTCGCCGCGCAAGAGGTCATTATGGGAAAAGCCAAACGCAAGAAGCAAGAGTATGAGCCGCTGCCACCATGCGAAATGTCAGGAATGCCGCAACAGGAAGATGTGATTCTCACCGAGGCTGAGTGGCGCAAGGTGGCAAGAGTGCAAATCATGTTCCGCAAACTTGCTGAGGATGTACTAAATGAGATGGGCTATTAAGCATAAATCAGGCAGAACTCTGTTTGTAACATCTGATGAGTTTATCGCCAATAACCGTAGAAAGATGGGCTGGATAGTGGAGGAAGTAAAGATGACGAGTAGAGAGCAGTTTGAAACAAACTGGTTGCGACGCGGTGGTGAGACATCAGACCTTGTTCGTTACCCTGAAAATCACCACGAGGTCGGCAGTGGTAATGTTGGTGGTCAGTATGTGATTGATGATGTTCAAGGGCACTGGCAAACATGGCAGGCATCACGCGCAGGAATTGAGATTGAATTGCCAGAGCCGTGCTCTCCAGGTTATTTCTGTATTGATATACCAGCACAAGCACACCATGAAGTTATTGAAGCAATCGAAAGCGCAGGCTTAAAGGTGAAGAAATGATTATCCAACTAAACGATATTATGAGAGCAGACATTATTCAACTTGAAGATTATGACATGCAACTGGCGTTTGAAATTGAAACCGTTGAGCGTCAACTGCAATATGCAGATAAGAAGAACGACCGTGTATGGCATGAGAAAGCACTTAAGGCACGCGACCACATGAAGCGCACGCGAGCACTCATTAAAACTCGGCTGGATAAGCTGTATTACGGCGAGGAAAGAATGATTCACGGGGCAATTCTGGCGCAAATCCGCAAGGAAATGCCGATTGGCAAATTCATGTCATACGTGCACCGAGCAAAACAGGAGGCTGGGTTATGATTCCATTACTGTGGATATTATCAGCCTACGCATTCGCGAGAGTATTTGAGGCTGATACTCTGTACCAGATGATTTGCTATGGCGCTCTGTTCTGTCTCTCAGGTGCTGCGCTTGCATTTATGGACGATGTGATTTCAGACTAACTCCGTATATCTTTTGTTCATCATGGGCTGCTATCATTTAATCAGGAGGTAGCCCATGAACATAATCCCTATCACTTACTTTATCACGCTCTACGCGCTCACTGATTCGCCATTATTTGCACTGGCTACCGCTTCATGGTGCTACATCTCCCTGTGTTATAATTCGACCACAAACTAACCGTGGAGAGTTAACCATGATTGTCAAGATTGGCGATAAGTGGGTGGTCAAGTCGAAAGACGGCTCACAGCAATTTGGCGAATATGACACAGAAGAAGCAGCCAAAAAACGCCTCGCAGAAGTGGAGGCATTCAAGCACATGAATAATAAATTGCAGGTTAACGTACTGACGACTATCAACTCAGCCAGCAATATCAGTGAGCAAATCATTGATGGCGACCCGCACTACGTGATTAAAAACGTTGTGCCAGTGGTTGATGATATCGTAATGAATAATGGCTTGTATCCGGGCGAGGAAATCCGCAAGAGCTATCATGGTCTTGATGGCAAACCAGCGCCATACAATCACCCGATGATTGATGGTAAATACGTCTCCGCAAGCATGACCCGCGCCGCTAACCAGTTCAGCGTTGGCGCATGGATTGAAAACTCATCCCATGATGGCAGCAAGGCGCTTGTTGACCTGAAGGTTAACAAAGTCATCGCTGAGCGCTCAGAGAAAGGTCAGGAGTTGCTTGGTCGCATTGAGGCGCTGATGAACTCTGCTGAAGGCGCTGAGCCAATTCACGTATCCACTGGCTTATTGCTCAACCGTGAGGCTGCGGAAGGTACAAGCAAAGGCAAAAAATACACATGGATTGCGCGCAACATGGAGTGGGATCATCTTGCCATCCTACCACCGGGAGTGCCGGGAGCCGGAACGCCAGAAGATGGAGTTGGCATCTTTGCCACCAATGGCGAGCAAATCGAACGAATCACCGTAAACCTTGAGGATTCAACCGTGCCTGACGAAAGCGCCAACAAGATTAATTATAAATCGTGGCTACATAAAGCCATCAACTACATCACCAACAAATCAGACCTGTCGTTTGAGAACATCAGCGAGCAGATTCGCCAGATTCTGAAAGCTGAAGTCGGCGAGGATGTATGGCCTTATATCGTGGCTGTGTACGACGATCGCGTCGGGTTCGAAATCAAAGGCCAGATTTTTCAGCAGTTCTACATCGTTGAAGATGATGTGGTAAAATTGGTCGGTGAGCGGGTCAAGGCTGTTTATAAGACTGAACTTGAGCCGGTAAAATCAACTGAAGGGGAAATCTCAATGACGAACGAGGAATTACAGGCGGTACTCGCTGAAGCCCTCAAGCCGGTTCAGGAATCGTTGACAGCTGTCAACCAGAAGCTGACCGACATCGAAGCTGAAAACGTTAAGCTGAAAGAGCAATTGCAGGCGAATACTGAGCAGGAAGAAACCGCGATGCGTGCTGCTATCATCGCCGAACTGAAACTGCCGGAATCCGCTGTGAATGCGCTGAAAGGCGAAGCACTGCGCGAAACCTATGCGCTGACCAGTAAACCTGCCGCGCTGAAAGGTGGCTTCCAGCCGAACCACGCTGATGACGATTTTGATATGGAGGCACCTGAATAATGGCTACTATCCGTTATGGCACTATCATTGGTGGACCAGCTCGCAAAAACGACCCGCAGATTCGCGAAGGCATCATGAATACCGCTTTGCATCCTGGCGCACTGGTTGATTTCAATACCGATGACAAAATCATCGCTCACGCCACCGCTGGCGGTCAGGGTTTCCCTTACGTGCTTCAGCATAACTACCTCGGCGGTGGTGATATATCTGAAGCTGTTCCGGCTAATGCTACTGGCATGGCTGTGCAGTGTGAATTTGGTGTCACCTATCATGCGCTGGTTGCTGCATCTTCTGCGCTGAAGAAAGGCACTCCGCTGTCCAGTAATGGCGCTGGCGCTCTGAAAATTGCAGTAGACGGTGAAAATATCCTGTTCTACTCCTATGAAACTTACACCGTTGCCTCTGACGGCGCTGAGCTGGTTGCAGTTCGTCGCGCTGGCAATGCTTCCATGCCTGCTGGAGCTTAATAATGGAAAAGATTATTTTTACCAAAGACCTGGTAGCCAACTCCGCAGTGGTGGCTGACCAGTGGAAACATCTGACCATCGACCGCAAGGTGTTCTGCAATGCAGAAACTGAACTGGCGAAAACTTACGGTGTGAACGCCACTGCACTGGTAACGAAAGACTACTGGCGCGACGTGGACAACGTCACCACCCGCGTTTTCCGCAACGAAGCTGGTCAGGACATGATGGCTGACCTGATGGGTATCGCGGCAAACATCAATATCGGTAAAACTGTGGCAATCAGCCGTATCGCTTCCGATGCTGGCAAGGTCGTCCGCACTCTGTCTGGTCAGGAACCGGAAGATTCGGATAAAACTCGCTACGATTACACTGGCGATGTGATTCCAATCTTTAAGACTGGCTACAGCCGAGAATGGCGTGAACTGCTGGGTATGCAGTCTGAAGGTTTTGACCCGCTGCTGGATGATCAGGCTAACGTCACCTTTAACCTGCGTTCCGATATGGCGCAGTACCTGCTGACTGGCGACCAGACTCTGAACGTGAACGGCGTTTACACTGGTTACGGTATCACCAACCACCCGAACACCGTTCAGGTTAACCTGAATGCTTCCGGCGGCCTGAATATCGACCTGCAAACCGCGACGCCAGACGAAATCGTGACCTTCTTCAATCAGGATTTCCAGGCTATTCTGGATGCGCAGAACGTATTTGAGCAGGTGACTCTGTGGGTTTCCCCGGCAGTGCGCCGTAGCTTCATGCGTCCGTATTCTAATGCGGCTGGCTTCAAAGGCGGCACGGTTGAGCAGTACATCACTCAGTTCGGCAATGGTCGTATCGGCAAGATTGGCACCAACTTCCTGCTGACTGGTAACCATTTCGTTGGCTACGTTCGCAACGACATGTACATCCGTCCGCGCGTTGCTCAGCCTGTTTCCACCTATGCGGCAGCCCGTGCTAACCCGCACGATAACTTTAACTTCCTCGTGTGGTCGGCTTTTGGTCTGCAAATTCGCAAGGATGCCACTGGCAAGTCCAAAGTGTTCAACGGCTACGGTACGCAAACTCCGCAGTAATAAAAAGGGGCGAAAGCCCCTTTGTGAATTTGAGGTGAATAATGGCTAAATACGAAGTCATCGCGCGCGGAATCTTTGTTAAAGAGAAGGGCAAGATTCGTGAATTGCAGCTTGGCGAGGTGATTATCGAGCCAGACGAGCATCTGCTACCAAAACTGCGCATCATGCCAGAACTGGAAAAGTCTTTCGAAGTCGCAACCCCACAACAAAAGACGACAAAGAAAAAGAAAGCAGAGTAAACAAAACCCGCATTATGCGGGTTTTTTATTGCTACAGACGCATCGGCATAACAACAACCTTCGCAGTCTCTCCAGATGGCGCATTAAGGCAGCAAACTGCGGCATTTGTATTTCCATTCAGTTCAAACTTAACGCCACAGAATTTAGGATTAAACAGCTTAGCCACTTTCTCGACATTCACAAGGTAGCCAGCATTAAAGCCAATTTCCTCTGCTGCTTTCGTCTCCTTTGGTATCACGCGATCAATATCAGGGAATCGACCATCAATCTCTTCGCAGATACCAGAGCCAACCATCGCGCCAGCCTCATCATGATAAGTTGCAATTTTCGCCTTGGTATCAATGATTGCGTACTCATAGCGTTTTGTTGGTGACTTCCCAATCTTGATAATCGCATTTTCTGTCAGCTTGTTGTCATGACTACCACCAATGAATGCGCGATGACCGTCAGTTGATGCAATACGACCATCTGGCATGAAGCAGATTCCGTTCAGGTAGTAGCGCACATCATTACGCGCCTGAAAGATTAATGCTGATTCAAGTAATAGTTTGCTGATTTTTAGTTTCATCATTTCACCTTAATCATGTGCTGTTTTGCAACCTTCAGGCATTCTTCAAAAATGCCGCCCTTCTTTGCGCTCTGATTGCGCTTGTAATACTGGATTGCCGCGTCAATTGCCATCTGGTCAATGTCAGGTAGCTTGGCGCGGAGTTGTTTTTCTATGAATTGTTCGGCGTTCATTTTATTGACTCCATAAATGCTTTTACAAACTCCGCTGCGACTTGCGGGACGATGGCATTGCCGTAACCGCGCAGTCGTCCCACTCTGGCGGGAACCCCATGAGCCAGCGGGAATGATCCGGGTCTAACTGGCCGGAATTTTTTATCGGCGCATAGAATGCGGTCGCAATCTTCCCATTGGGCTTTATAGTTACAGGTGATGGTCTTTGTGATACCGCTTCCGCTAGCCTCGCCAAACTCGGAGAATGCTTCCCCGCACCCTCGGTGTGGTAATCTCTTGCTCTCGGGGTAGGCCAACAGGCTCGCTCCAAAGAAAAGTCTGTCTCTTTTATGCGGAGCACCGACGCTACACGCTGGCAATACTGCCGACCCGCAGGCGTAGCCTTTTTCTTCCAGGTTAAGGAGTACAAAATCGAGCCAGTGCTTTCCAATTGCTGCCGCAACCTGCTCTCCAAACAGCAGTTCAGGCTTGCACTCTCTGATGAGCCTGAGAAATGCTGGGGCAAGGTGTCGCTCGTCGTCAAATCCGAGAGACTTACCGGCAACGCTAAACGGCTGGCAAGGTGGTGATCCAGTCCAGAGTCTAGTGCTTGCTGGTATTCCAGCCAACTGGAGTGCAAGGGGCCACCCTCCGATTCCGGCAAAGAAGTGACATTGTGTGAATCCTTCCAAATCTGAAGGGGTGACTTCTGTAATTGACCGCTCATCGACATACCCATAAGGAATAAGTTTATTATTAATTAATTCACGCAACCATGCCGCTGCGCCCTTGTCCCACTCATTGTAATAGTGGACTATCATCACATTTTCTCCAGAATTGCCATCTGTTCGGCGTTCACTTGTCACCTCACTTACAAAATGGACACGTTGATTTCGTTCCGCTACCGCCATGCTGCGGGCAGCATATTTTCTCTATTGGTGTCATCACATCTTCTCCAAAATTGCCATAACCTCGTGAATGTCAGCAACAGGAATCTGGATAAACTCCTCATCCTCTGCCACCACATGACCAGCAGGAAGAATCACATGGTCTGCTGGCTTCAATAACTCAATCAGGCGGTCTACTGGCTTAATCTTTTTCGACTTCAGCACTTTCGCCGTGACCTTGTCCTTTCCTTGCGCCTTCGCTTCTTCCACTGCCTGGTCGATAACTTTAACCGCATCATCGCCATGTTCGCGCGTTACTGCTACGGCATTTGCATAGCTGATTTGCCCGGCACTGATTCGCGCTTTTACTTCCACAGGAACATCACCAAGCGACAGGTGCATTTGCACGTCAGATACTGAGCGGCCTACCTTCTTGGCGATTTCTTCATTAGTCCACCCAAAACCTTTCAGTCTCGTGTAAGCCTTTGCGCGCTCAAACGGGTCAAGTTGCTTTCCCTGACTTGACGACACCATGAAGGCGATTTTATCCGCCTCGTCGCCAGTGAAATCCTTGCACTCAATGCGAACGATTGGCGCGCCACGCTCAATGGCACGCAATGCGCCGAGATAACGATGCTGACCATCAAGGATGCGAATGCCTTTCTCATCAGGAATAACCGTTAATGCTGGCAATGGCTGGCCTGATTCCCAGCACTGCGCGAAATATTCAACGTGCCGTTCATCCGCTTCACGGATGTTGTATCCAGGCTCCAGATAGATTTGCTCAACTGGCACGAGATATGTTTTGTTAACAGCGATGTCATTGCGCGTTTCTTTGTCTGAATAGATTTTGCTGAGTGTTTTCATATCACTCACCGCCTTCTTCTAATAAAAGTTCATAGTTTGCAATGTATGCACTAGCCAGATGATATATTTGCTCTGCTGCACAACGCTCTGGCACGCTAAAGTCATCAATAGAACCAGCATTGCTGAGTGCATCAACACAATCACGAAAATCAACTACAGTATTGCGGAATTGACAGTAGAACATGTTTGCTGCTCTCATCTCATTCACCTCTAACATTTATTGTTGTTTCTACGTCACTAACTATAAACGCATCATCAATCTGCGTCAACAGGAATATGCTAAAATCATGCTAATCAAACAACAGGAGATTTAAACATGGGCTCCACCAATTCGCCTTCTCGTTCGCGCGCTACTGGCAACACAAAAACTGGCAACACAAAAACTGGCGGCAAAACTGGCGCAGTGAAGCCAAACGGTTCCACCCGCTCACCATCGCGCGGTAAGAAATAATGTTCGGCGCAGACATTGCCATCATGATCATGTATGTGCTGGGATTTGCCTGCACTGGCATGGTTGCGTTTCTGGTGTTCATTCCGGCAATGGTGATGTCTGTGTATCTTGGATGGGTGCTTGTTGATTCATTTCCCGCCGAATATCTGTATTACCTTGCGCAGTCTATGGTCTGGTTGTTTCCGGCTATTGCGCTGCGCAAAAGTACAAAGATGGCGCTCTGCGTGTTGACGATGAGCCTTTACGAATGGCTGGTAGCGATAGAGTCATTCGCATGGGAATTTATCACGCCTGTAGAAACGCCGCTTCATGCGCAGTACGCATTTATTATTATCGGCATCCATCTGTTCATCCTTTCCATCACTTTTAAATGGGGCGGCGAAATTGGACATTATTCTTGGCGTGGTCGCCATTGTTTTTTCGCTGATTCAAATCTATAAGTGCTGGAAACATATCATCAGCGAGACACGCAATGAACGGGACACTAAGGCAAGTCGCAGAGCAGATTATAAGCGGGACGACAGGACAGGTGATTGACAAGGCCGGATACGCTTCTATTGGAACCGGCATCGTCCTGAAAGTTGCAGAGCAAACGCCTGTCACGCAATCTTATTTTGAGACTATGATTCCACACAGCCTGACAGAATGGGCGGCAGTAGCGTCAATCCTCGGCGCTCTGTCTCTGGTAATAAAAAATCTGTTTGAAATGTGGTGGAAGGTACGGGAGTCGAAGAAAAATGGCAGCACCAACACCTGAAGAATTAGTAAGCCAGATGGCATCCCGTGGAATGACTATCACCACAACGGATGCGTCTGGCATTCTGTGTCTTGTGGCATCAATCAGTGAATGCCTTGAACTGAACTATCCAAACGATGAATGCCGACAAAATGCGATCATGCTGTGGGCTTCAATCCTGATTAGCGCAAACACAGCAGGTCGCTACGTTACCAGTCAGAGCTCACCGTCTGGTGCATCGCAATCATTCGCGTATGGCAGTAAGCCGTGGGTGGCGCTGTACAATCAGATGAAACTACTGGATACGGCCGGATGCACTGGCGATTTAGTGGAAGACCCTGACGGAAGCGGTAAGCCGTGGTTTGCGGTTGTGCGTGGGAGTAAATGCAAATGACTTCACTGGCTAACTGGAGTTACACGCAGCAATGCACCATCTGGCACAAGAGCGGCACCGACAAGTACGGAAAGCCAACTTTTGATGCGCCAGTAAGCATCATGTGCGATTATGGCTTTAACGATGATGTATCCACCGATGCGAAAGGTAATGAGATTGTGCAGAAGAATACCTTCTGGACTGAATACACTGGCGCTAAGGTAGGCGATTACATCATGATTGGCACGGTAACAGCGACTGACCCGCTGGCGGCTGGCGCAAACCAGATTCTGAATGTGATTGATTATGGCAACACCTTCAATCGCGCTGAACCGCCTGACTTTGCACTGGTGACATAATGCCAGCAAAATTAAGGGGAATCCGCCAGGCTGTAGAGAGAACATCGCAGATTGTGGATGAGATAATCGCCACGAAAGCGGTGCGCGCAATCAAGTCAGCGACATACATCATCCGCACCGAATCAGCCACGCTAACGCCAATTGATACATCAACGCTGATTAACAGTCAGTTTGATACCGTAGAGGTTAACGGAACGCGAATCACTGGCAAGGTTGGCTACTCCGCGAAATATGCACTGTATGTCCATAACGCCAGCGGAAAACTTGCAGGTAAACCGCGCAGCAACGGTAATGGCACATACTGGTCGCCGGGTGGTGAACCACAATTCCTGACCAAAGCGGCGCAGCGCACAAGAGACCTTGTTGATAGCGTGATTAAGAAGGAGATGAAACTGTGAATATGCTTGAACTGGTTGATGCATATCTTCAGGATGCCGGATTGTATGATGGCTGGACTTCGCAGTTGCAGTTCTGGAATGACACCGGAGACGGCAGCGAGCAATTTATTGTTCTGCAATCCAATGGTGGCACACAGGTGATGGATGGCCTCGGCGGTGATTTCTATTTCTCGTTGTACGTTGTTGGCAAACAAGGCCAGTACAACGTTGCTGATGTTGACGCGAAGGCCAATGAGATTATCGAATACATCAAGACGCATCCGATTGATTCATGCGTTAACTATATCCAGTTGCAAGCGCCGCTCGGAAGGCCGATATTGACGGAAGAAAAAAGACCTGTGCATGAGTTGCTTTTGCGTGTTGTGAAATAAATAAAGCCGCACGAAGCGGCTTTTAATTTGGTGGACACGGACGGATTTGAACCTTCAATCAGCCGATTATTAGTCGATTGCTTTAACCAATTAAGCTACGCGTCCATAAGTGCTGGTTTAAGCATTGCCAGCGTGCTTCCTTAATATCCAGCCCCGTAACCCATACATACCCCTACATATGATTGCGATAATGCTGGATATTAAGTGTTGTGCGTCCGGTGCTATTCCGGATTGCATTCGTCGCCATTGTGAGCCTTTACCTCACCATCTAGCTCATTCACCACAACGGCAAGAGCACTTTCGTCGCTGCAACATGACGGTAAATAGGATTCACTGCATCACGTACAAAATGCTCTTTCCTGTTGCGCTCCCTGACTTATTAATCACACCTCAGGGACGCAGTGCGCCGAATTTGGTTACAAGGAATCGGAAGACCTTGCTGACTTACAGACTGTTACGCCGCCATCAGAACAACATCATCGTTTGCATTTATCTTTGTGGTCAGTTTCTAAAAAGTCCGCAAAGTCGCTAACGAAAACTATCTGAAATACAATCTACACCACAAAATAATCACTGTCAACACCTGTGATATAATCACCACGTTAGCAGCTAACACAATTCGGAGATCGAAATGGCTATTTGTGCAAATGATAAAGGCGTTCTGGTCGGTCGCATGACCCGACTGTTCCTTGCTGAAGGGTGCGGTGACGCAGTTCCGGCAGCAGAAGACTGGAAGTATTTAGGCTCAACCACCAGTAAAGGTGTGGACTACTCGCCGCAGACCACCACGTCAGAAGCGGATACCGCTGGCGGATTTGTTTCCACTCTCGTTACCAGCTCTGATATGACCATCAGCGCAGAGGTTGAAATCCGCAAGAATGACCCAAGCGATGAGTTTGGCTTCCATCGTCTGGTTGAGATTTACGCCACTGAACTGAAAGCGCGTCGTCAGCCTTCTTTGTGGGTACGTGAGGTTACTGGTGCAACTATCGTTACCGCGTACTGCAACATCACCAGCATCAGCTACGAAGGCGGCACAAACGACATCGTGACTGGCAGCCTTGAGTTCAAGGTTTACGATTCTGACAGCGTTACCGTCGAAAGCCTTGAACCTCTGGCATTCACTACCAACCTGCAATCAACTGGCAAGGCTGGCAGCCCGTTAACTGTTGCTGTTGAGGGTGGCGTTGCTCCTTACACTTATGTATGGCGCAAAAATGGTGTGGTTGTTGGTGGTGAATCTGGCGCATCTCTGGCAAGCCCTACCGCTGGCGTGTATACCGTCACAGTTACGGATTCATCTACTGACCCTGAAATCATCATCAGCACGGCTTGCACAGTATCCTGATAAAGAAAAAGCCCCGAAAGGGGCTTTGTTTTATTCTTGTGGTGGTTCTGGTATCGGCATCCAGTGAGTCACATTAACTTCATCATAATAGGATGATTTGTACGAATAAATATCCCAACTAACATGCTCTCCATATCGTAGATAAAAACCTTCATGGACTTGTTTTAAATCATCGTAAACAATTACGTCCTCGCCTTCTTCCGGCATTCGCTAACTACACTTAATCCACTTGCTCATATCACCTTATCCTCATCAAAAATCACACCAATCACACGAAGTAAGTCTTTCGCCATGCGTTCCGCTTCTTCGTAGTCGTAACCTGCATCAACATACAGTTCAGTATAGAAAATCAGGTCTGATTTTGTTTGTTCGTTCATAGCGTAGCCTTACATACCTTGTTTTTCACACAAAGAAACAGCCACATCACGCAATTGCTCTTTTGTCATATCCTTGCGTGCATAAACCATTTCTACGATAGCAAGACCGATTATTTCTGCTGATTCTTTGTTTTTTGCTGAGCCTTTAACTACCACTTCAGCAAGATTCTTGCTCACACCGTTATCGCGAACTTCAGCTGTGTTTAATGCGATGTCGCCAATGTTCTTACACGTCTCTGATGTTGCTACAGCAGAAAAAGAAGAAGCCAACAGAGCAGATGCAATCAACATTTTAATTTTCATAACTCACCTCATTCATATCTCGTTTCGATGATTTGAATCTACATCACCGCCTCGCAGGTGTCAACACCACTGAGATGATATAATCAACATCAGTCAAATTCAGGATGCAAAACATGAGCAATCGCACGCCACTAACAGAAATCGGGGAGATGCGCATATCGCTTTCTGACAGGAGTTTCTTCCTAAAGCCATCATTCCGCGCCATGAATGAAATCGGCACACCAAAAGAAATCGTCGAGGTGTACGCCAAACTCAATGGCATTGATTATGTTGCGCCGTTGCAGCACGTCGAATACCTGCCATTTGGCGCACAGATGCAGGTTATGAAGACAATCAGCAAGCCCGTGTATGGTCGCCATGTACTGAGCGCGGCATATATCGTCATGCAGTCATGCTGTGAAGATGATATTTCTGTTCTGATCGGTGGGTGGAAGCCAACACCACGCGGTGTGCGATACGTTCCAGGAATTATGCCAGTGAGCGACATTATTATTATTGCGCGCAACCTGATGCAGCACGGTATCATCGGCAAGTCACCACTCAAAGTACCTGAACGACTGGAAGAGCAGGGCAAGAAAACCACAAACGAATTTCATGCGTCGCAATACATCATCTCAGCACGCACGCATTTCGACATGACGCGCGATGAGGCCGAAAACCTGTCCATGACAGAGTTTCAGATGATGATTAAAAATAAATATCCAGAGCCGAAAGGATTAACGAGAGAAGAGCGCGCGGCAGAGTACGATCAGGCTAAGGCAGACCGTGAGCGCATGGCGGCATTGTCTATGAGGGTGGGATTGATACATCTCAGTTAGCGGCTGGCAGTCGTGAAATAGAGTCGATGCTAAATAACCTCAGTGGAAACATGGGGAGACTTGAGGCCAGTGTAACCAGGACGGAGCGGTCAATAAGCTCAATGGAAGGAACCATGTCAAGCCTCACTGGTGTTGCAAAAGGCTTGCTTGCAGCGCTTTCCGTGCAGCAGGTTGGAGCCTACGCTCAGGAATGGCAGGATATGAGTAACAAACTCTCTAACGCCGTGAGAGATTCGGTTCCGCCGTTTGAAACCCTTGCCGATGTAACTAATCGTGTTTTTGATATCGCACAGAAAACACGCTCAGGACTGGACGCAACAGCTACCTTATATGCCAGGTTGGAGAGGTCTACCAGAAGCTATGGCGTAAGTGTGGAAGACCTGACAAGGCTAACAACTATAATTAATCAGGGCTTTGTTGTGTCTGGAGCGTCAGCTGAGGAGGCAAGTAATGCAATTATCCAGCTCGCTCAGGGCATGGCATCTGGCGCTCTTCGCGGAGATGAGTTCAACTCAGTAAACGAGCAGGGAAACCGGCTTATGATAGCCTTAGCCGACTCTTTGGGTGTTGGCATCGACGAGCTAAGGAATATGGCTGCGCAAGGGAAATTAACAACCGATGTCATAGTTAATGGCCTTCTGTCGCAGGGAGATAGCATTGGGAGGGAATTTGCCAAAACAACATCTACTATCAGTCAGTCTCTGGAGGTAGCCGGAAATAACGTTGCAAGATTCTTTGGGGAGAATGCAACGGTAAAAACAGGCGTAAAAATATTTAGCGACTCAGTGATACTGGCCAGTGAAAACATTCAGGCTCTCGGGACAGTGCTGACTGTTGTTGCTGGAATTATGGGGAGTCGATATGTTGGCGCGCTGGCAATGTCCACTGCCGCGAAAATATCAGATATAGCGGCATCAAGACAACAAGCTGTAGCTGAGAACCAGCAGGCACAATCTGCACTTGTGGCTGCAAACTCCGCACAGAGGAAGGCTTTAGCTGATAAAGAGGCGGCACTATCATCTCTGGCACTTGCTCAGGCTGAATATAATGTGGCTAAAGGGAGTGCAGCTGAAATGCTGGCTCTTGATGCTCTTATAGCTGCAAAAACCAGAGCAACTATGGCATCAGTAACGCTCGCCGAAACTGAATTGGCCCAGGCAGCAGCTTCTACTACTGCTGCCACTGCGGCAAGGGCTGCGTCAGTAGGTATTGGTCTAGCGGGTAAAGCATTGTCATTGATTGGTGGGCCAGCCGGCGCGGCGATGTTAGCGGCAGGGGCAATTTTCTACTTCTGGCAGAAGGCGCAGCAAGCCAGAGAAGAAGCGATCCGCTTTGCCGATAATCTGGATAAAGTTAACGCCTCAATGAAGGCGATGAATAACACACAGCTCAGGGGGGCTATCGCTGATGCTAACGAATCCATCATGGCGCAGAAAGATGAAATATCTGACCTGCAGGATGAGGTTGACTCGTTAAGTTCGCGATATCGTAACTTTACCCCAGAGGCTCAGGCCGTTGCAGAATCTATGGGGCAAGGTGCTGACTTTGCACGCAGGCAAGCAGAGGTATCAGATGAGTTAGCCAAGAAATCACGAGATCTTGCTAATGCTCAAGATAAGTTGGCAAGAACTCAGGACACGGCAGCCGAAGCAAGCAGAGCCCTTACAAACAATATGCTCACCTCAATGGGTGTGCATGATGGTCTGATTGAAAAGGGTTCTACCCTTGAGAGAGTGCAGGGCTCGGTGGCAAGAGCATTCGGATTGACCGCCGATGAAATAAACCGAGCAAATCAGGCAGGACAAAACTTCAACCCCAAATCCTTGCAGGTATCAGCCCCAACAAAAGAAGCAGATAAGATGATTCTCAGCCTTGAGGAGCAGAATCAGCTTTTAAAAATACAGGATGAAAGACAAAGGGCGGTAACAAAAGCACGGCTGGAGGCTCAAAAGGTAACTGATAACCCCAATCAGATAGCCAGAGCTGGTGAGCTTGCAGGGCAGATATATGATTTAAATGAGGCTGAGAAAGCAAGGGAAAAATCGCAAAATGATTCTCAATCAGCGGCAAAAAAAGCAGCCACAGAGCAGGGGAATATCGCCAATAAACTTGAGCAGCTTCGCCAGAAGTCACTGCTTACCGCTGAAAGTACAAGAGAGCTTAGTCGCGAACAGTCAATACTAACCGCGCAGCAATCATTGGGTAAAGGAGCTACTCAGGAGCAAATTAACCTCGCCGGACAATATGCGGCTAAGGCATGGGATAATGCAAACGCATTAAAGGCTCAGGCAGAGTCTGAGAAAAAAAGAGTCGAAGCTGTAAAGGGATTTGCCGCACTAAAATCGCAGACATCCCCAATGTTTGCCGTTGAAACAAATTACCAGAAGGATTTAGCGTCGCTTAATGCTTACGCAGTGGCTTACCCGCAGAAGATTGCAGAGGTGGAGCAGGCTCGCGCAGCAATCGAGGCTCAGTACCGCCAGCAACGAATTGATGCCATGTGGCAGGAATGGAGTCAGCAGAACGCAGCCACACAGGCAGCCGCAGCAGCATTTGATGCTTTTGGTCAGACTGCTGGAAACGCGCTTACTGGTATCCTTACTGGTTCAATGTCTGTATCAGATGCACTGCGCTCTATTGGCTCAAACATCCTGTCCAGTGTTATCAATGCGTTTGTGCAAATGGGCATCCAGTGGGCGCAGTCGGTGATAATGGGTCAAGCTGGCATGGCGGCGGCTTCTGCTGCAACAATTGCTCAAGCTGCAGCAATATCGGCCGCAATGGCTCCCGCCGCAGCAATGACATCTCTCGCAACTGCTGGCACAAACTCAGCGCCCGCTATGGCTGGCATGTCTGCAACAGTTGGTCTTGCAAAAACGCTATCTATTGCTGGCGCGCTGAAAAACGGCGGTCCAGCGCAGGAAGGCTCAATGTACCGAGTCGGAGAGAATAACCTCCCTGAGATATTCCAGGCATCAAACGGTCATCAGTACATGATACCGGGGGATAGTGGTCGCGTTATCAGCAACAAAGACCTGACAGGCGGTGGCGGTGGCGTTGTGGTTTATAATAGCATCATCAATAACAGCTCAGCGCAGGTTAGCAGTAGCGCCAGAGATAACGGTGACGGCAGCGTGACAATTGAGACGATTGTGAGTGATATTTCGGAAAATGGCCCCATAGGGCAAGCAATCTCAAGAAACTACAACACCAACAGGAGAGCAACCGAATAATGGCTATCATCAAATACCCTGACTGGCTGCCAAAAGCTCAAAGAGCCAGTAAAAACCTGACACAGCAAACTCCGTTCCGCAGCGACCAGCCTGCGGTTGGTGCCCCAATTTTCCAGAAACTGACAACTGACATTGCGGCGACATGGAGCCTGACGTGGGTTTTTACACTAGCGGAGGAGCGTGCATTTATCCAGTGGTTGCGCAGTCCGAGTTACCTCAACAAAGCAAACAACTGGTTCACCATGATGATTGACCTCGGCGGCAGCGGATTGCAGGAACAGACGCTGCACTTTACCGATTATCCTGTACAGACCAGCATTGATGGTGGTGTGGTTACGTGGACTGGCAATGTTATCGCCAAGAAACTCAATAACACCATGGATGAGTTTGATGATGTTCTGGTTGAACTGGATTACAGATGGTTCGGATGGCTGGATGAAGTTGTTAACCGTGACCTGCCGGAGTATCCATAATGCCATCATTACGCGATTACAAAGCAAAGCGCCCTAACTGGGCGTTATTCGATACGATAACGTTTTATCATTCTTCCTTTGGTTATGTTCGACTTGTGGCTAACGTGCTGGATGAAATGGTGCTTGGCGGCGAAACTTACCTTCCAGTGCGCATGGACATCACGCAGTCTCAGCAGTCGAATACACCTGCCATTAACGCAACCGTCAAGTTTGCACGTCTGGCTAATGACTTCAAGCAATACCTGAAACTGTGGACTGGTTCCGGTCGCATTGAGCCAATCAGTGCGCTGTATCAGCGATTTGAAGAGACTGACACGAATACACCACTGAAGCCATATCGCCTGTATGTAAGCGATGTGGCAATGGACGGTTCTGATGTTACCGTTACGCTGTCAATCAAAAACCCAATCAAAGGAAACGTGGCAAAACTTTATGACATCGCTCAATTCCCCGGGCTGCGTAATGTCTGATGAAGAATTTGCACAGTTAATGTTTGGCAAACCATACAAAGACAGGTGCTGCCATGTTGACTATGTAGACTGCTGGGGGCTGGTGGTGCTTTATTATCGCCTGTGTCGTGGTATCAATATTCATCATGACGACAGTTATGATAAAGGCGGCTCTTTTGTCACCTGCTTCGATGGCGAGGTGACATTCTGGAAGGATACGCAATCACCAGTGACAGGTGACGTTGTCGTGGCATATCGCGGCAGCGTCCCTGTGCACATCGCCATGATATGGGGTCGTGATAGAATACTTCATGCGCGAGAGAAAACGGCAGTCAGATTTGACAGACTGCGAACACTCGAAAAAATATCAACAAAGTTAAGGTTTCTCACCTATGCCAGTAATTCATGTTCAGAAGATGCCGGGCACGCCGAAAGAAACAGGAATTGTGCCAGCTGGCACAAACCTGTGGAAGTGGCTGAATAAATCAAATCTTCCTGCCAGCATTTCAATTGCGGTAAATGGCAGAGTGCTTGGTGAAGATGATGAGCTTTCATTCTGCCTGCGCGATGGCGACGTTGTAAACGTTTATTGTCAGCCATCCGGCGCAATCGGCGACCTGATCGGCGCGATATTGAAGCCAGTAACGAAGATTTTCTCATTCCTTACACCGAAAGTATCGACACCAAAAACGGATACCAGTTCTAAAACATCACCTAATACCAGCCTGAAGGCACAGACAAACATTGCTCGCAACGGCGAGGCGCGACCTGATAACTTCGGGCAGATTCGCGCGTTTCCTGATTTGCTTCAGGAATCATTATTCGAATACATTAATAACATTAAATACGTCACCGAGTTCATGAACTTTGGCCTTGGTAAGTATGATGTATCTTCTGTTCGTTATTCTGAGTCAAACCTCGGTTCACTGGCTGGCGCGAGTTACACCATTTATCAGCCTGGAGAAGTTATTCCGGTTGTGTACGAACCTTACGCATTTGATGATGTTGATGGGCAGGAGCTTTACGGACCAAACGAACTGGATACCGACCCTCCGCCGGTGGTCATTGAAACGGCAACAACAACCACGATCACAGAAACGGAATTTGCTGGAGGTCAGATTGCTGTCAAGATACCGAAGGATTCAGCATTTGATTACTTCGTTGACCTAACCATGCCTCATGATGTGGTGTTTAAACTGAATATCACTTACGCGCAAGGTGGCGGCGCATCTGTAACAGAAAATGTCACGCTACCAGGAAGGCTTGTATCTGCAACAGAAACTGATGATGGTGGATTGCCACCAGTAAACTACTGGTACACATTTATTATTAACAACATCAACTACTCAGGTGCGCCAATATCATCACTGAATGGCGTAACGATTAATAACACCTATTTCAACCTGACAGATAACCAGCCGATTGTTTCTGGCCCGTACTTTTCACCGATTGATGGTGATCAGCTTTGGGTACACCTGCAACACCAGACCAATGATGGCAATGATTTCAGCGTGTTCATTGAGTGGTGGAAGATTGACGACGATAACGTTCAGATTCCAGGAACATATCAGTCGATGAACTATTATCAGGATGTGGACAGAAACGACACGTTCTACTATACGATCAAGTTAACACCTTCTGCTGGCACTGGTCGCTACGCGATTCAGATGCGACGGACAAACAACAGCTCAGACACATCAATTCTTCAGCTTGAGGAGATTCACTCAATAGTCACGCGGACCAACGTTTCGTATCCAGATGACACAGTGGTTAAGGTTATCGTGAGAGCAACAGAAAACGCAACTGGAAGTCGAGACAGGAAATATAATGCGCTAATCACGCGCCACACCATCGGATACAACCGAGATACTGGCACGGTCCGCTACACACTTGCACCTTCCCGTAGCTTCGCTGATGCAGTTCTGCATAACTGGCTAATTACCGCTGGCAACCCAGAAAACACAATTGACATCGTGAAGCTGTATGAAATTGCCGACAGCATGCCAGATGAGCGACTTGGATATTTTGATTACACGTTTGACGATGAGGATAAAAGTATTGGCGAACGCCTGCAAACCATCTGCGACGCGGCTCGTGTCACTGCATTTTGGGATGATG